>RCNC010000769.1_pt1 | contig 20832 bp, 22 predicted proteins | sample 2041301 | NCBI WGS metagenome assembly RCNC01 (sample SAMN09708231, study PRJNA481090) | Marine sediment metagenome, whole genome shotgun sequencing project. | biome: marine sediment; feature: ocean; material: sediment; isolation source: Sewage treatment plant 13A marine sediment (STP13A) ...
CCACTGGAATACTCATTTGGGTCCAGAAAATGACTCTTTGCGATTCAGAGTTCATATTGTTTTCTTCCAAACGCCGAATAGATCGCCACAGGTCAGCTGGGGAAAGTGAGCTTGCAGGCGTTATCAAGGTACGGGTCTGATCTTCGCTGAGCAATGCCTGCCAGAGCATGACGTCTTCAAGCTGTGTTTGCGAATGCTCGCCTTGTAGCGTTGTCTCACGCACCTGGCGCAGTAACCAGGTGTTGTCCTGCAACAGCTCTGCCTTTGGAGTTTGCAGCATTCTCTGGAGGACACCGTGCTCATCAAACTGATAGATTTCCACGCCGGCAAGGCTGCGGTCAGGCAGAACACTGCCAAAGCGAATAAACTGCCCCGCATTGCGAGTCCAGAACTCTTTGATGACGCCCTTCCCGGATTCTCCGTCAAGACCAACCCGGTCATCTTCTATCAGGGTTTTGCCCCTGAGTTGAGCGGCATGGAACTCCGCCCTGGGAATAACCAAATTTTGTAGCAACAGTACGATGGCAATTAATGCCAGCGACAGCTTCACAATGGGAACGGAGAGTCGCCGCGTGGAAATGGCGGCGGCACGCATCGAGGTTAACTCCAGGTTGTTCGCCAGCGCCCCCAGCCCCAACAGCCCCCCCAACAAAACGGTTACCGGAAGTAAGTTGACTGCCAGTGCCGGCAGGCTGTAGGCAACTACCAGCAATGCATCGACGAGTTCATAGCTACCATCTCCAACATCCTCAAGCTCTTCAGACAGGGCGAGAAAACTGAACAGGGACAGCAGCAGCAGTAGCACCGGAATGCAGCCTGCCAGGAAGCTGCTGCCGATATAGCGGTCAAGTATGTTCATTATTGCGGGTCAGCCGTTTGTAGCCCAGTAAATGCCACGGTAAGTATAAAAGTGCTACCAGTAGAGCCAGCAGCAATGGCGCCCACCAAATACTCGTTGCCGCTTGTTGCTCCACCCAGGTGCGACTTATGCCTATCAAATTGTAATATGCTGCATAGATAACAAACGCCAGCAACAGTTTGGCGTAGCGCCCATGGCGCGGTCTGCTGCGACTAAGCGGAACCGCCAGCAGGGCAAGCAGCACGGTTGTAATCGGGTTTGATAGACGCCACTGGTACTCAGACTTGTCTTTAGGGTTCGTGGAGGATGCCAGGTTGGCAGTCGCGACCGATTTCGATTTATATTCGGGCGGTTCGGGCTGTTCGTTGGCAACTTTCATGGTGAAGTGTTTGAGTTGTACAAACAGGTCAGGCCCATCCTCCACCCGTTTAAAAATACGGGCGTTGTCCAGCTCAAGCGCCTGATAGTCAGACCCCGGCTGCTCCACCAGGAGCCCCGTCTGCGAGGATATAATCTGTAGATCATCGCCGGTTCGGGTGCGAATAAAAATGTGCTCAAGGGCCTGCTCGGCAGAAATATTTTCAATAAAGATCGCGCGCTCCTTATCTTCTCCTTGTTCCTCACTCGAGGCAGGCGTACTCGTCAGATAGAATTGGCCCGGCTTTACACGGTCAATATCAGAGGATGCCTCAGCGACCGCAAGCATTTTGTAAGTCTGGGAAAATGCCCATGGTCGGACGTAAATGGACAAGCATGCAATGACCAGGGCAAGAGCAATAGCCAGGGCGGCCACCGGGCGAATCATACGCGATTCGCCTATACCGCTGGCTTGCATAGCAACAATTTCGGATTCGTTGTGCAGCTTCCCCAGCGCCAGCATCAGGCCAAAAAACAGGCCTACAGGCAGTAAGACCTCTAGCGCAATCAGTGTCTTCAACAGGGTGAGTAGCGCGACTTCACCGGTATTGAGCAAACCGGCATCCGCCTTATGCAAAAACCTGGAGAGCGAATATCCTATGAAAATAATCAATAGAACAGTCGACACCGAGAAAAATGGCATCACCACCTGCCGCACCAGATATCTGTCAATAATCAAGCCGGCAAGTTCCCCTTGTTGGCATTCGTCAGCGACGACTGATTGTATGCCACTTCCATGGTTTCGAGTACCGTCTAAATTATGTTCATTGACTTACCCCGCCTGCGGGGTATTCTCCAAAGGCCTGCAAATCGAACACCGAAGGGATACATGCTTACAGGGTCACCCATCATGGGGCGTTCAGCCTTTCTACTTCTAATGTTTCTAGTGGGCATGCAACCCGGATACGCCGACTCTCTTGGTTTTAACTCTGACGACACCATAACGATAACGGCGGAGCGGGGCTGGGAAGGCGACGAGGCTGATGTTATTCACTTCAGCGGGAAGTTTGAATTACATGCACCCGACTGGAGTATGGCGGGAGATACGGCTGTGGTATACGGAAAACTGGATAATCCAGACAGGGTGGTATTAGAAGGCAGTCCCGCAAGAATATCATTCCTGCGCAAGGATGATGACAACCCTGATGACGCTGACGCGCAGGAGAAAGTCGACGGTGCGGCAAATTTTGTCGAGTACTTTCGAGCCACTGACAAACTGATAATGCGGGGCGCTGCAAGCCTGGTTCGTAAAGATAGTAATCTTGCCAGTCAATTAATTGAATATGATGTTGATACGGACCGCTATTCTGCCAGTGGTGAAGGTGGCATCAATATCCAGTTCAACCCGGATGATGAATAGGAGCACGCGCTGACAGCGTTTGGCGGTGACGCCTGAATTGAACGAGTATTGCGTTTCAGCTCGGGGAAGGCGTGCAGACCTGGTCGGGAGACCCCTGAGGCACCTGGTTGATGGCCTCCAGAGCAGCTTCCAGCATTTGTGGATATGGCATAGTGGCATCGATCTCGAGAACCCGGGCGCCGTTGAACTTGAGGCGGTCCATGATCAATATTTTATCGCGCAACTCAGCCAGGTCATGGTCGGGTTTGCGGGCGTGTGCGACTTCGGCATTAATCTTCAGGCGGATGACCAGGGCCGGTTTGTGCTCTGCCATCCACTCATACAGCTTATGCTCCCGCGCCGCCAATTTGCGCACCAGCCAGTTGTTTGTGCGGTTGACTGTCAGACCGGGTCCGTCGTAATGAAAGCCAGGAATCTCCACCTGGGGATAGCGGTCGGTGATGACTTTCACATGGCGTCGTGACAGCCGAATCACCTGCAGCATTATTGACGCTCGCCACAGTGACAGCACATACATGATCAGTGCGGTACCGGTGCCGGGCAGTTTCTTCTCCATATCCAGAGCCCGGTTGGCCTTCTTATGGAGATGATTCTCCAGCCTGGCCCCGATAAAAGGCAGGTCTTTGATTTTGTCGCCCATCTCACCAGAAACCAGCCCGAGATAGCGGCGTTCGGTCAAACTCTTGCCATTGAGGCAGTTCTGCAAATCGCGTGTCAATGTTGTTTTACCAGTACCGTCACATCCCACTACGGCAAAAACACCGGCCAGCGGGACAGTCAGCGCGGTAACATGGTTAATCAATTCCGGCATAGCACACACATCTTAAAATCATAATATCAGTCTATCATGTTGTAGGCGCGCTAGCATGTCGCAGGCGCGCATGTTCAAAGCTGGCGGACAATCAAGCCTAGTGGGCCCTGATCGCAGTTCTGGCTGCGTCCAACGCAGTTTTCAGCACCTGTTCGTAGGGATCTCGGCCGTCCAAATCGAGGATCTTCGCACCATTAAAGCGCAGTTTGGGGATAATGGCTACCTTGTCCCGAAGTATGCACAGCTTGTGATCTGGCTTACGCTGGTGTGCGGTGTCAGCATCGATGTTGAGGCGGATAACCAGCGCCGGGACGTGGCTTGCCATCCACTGGTAGAGGCGTTGTTCCCGCGTCGCCAGCTTGCGTCCCAACCAACTTTCTGAATTTACCGCACCCAGACCCGGTCCATCGAAATGGAACCCGGGCACTTCGGCCTGCGGGTAGCGGTCGGTGATGACCACCACCCCGCGACGACTGAGCCTGAGCATGCGGCGAAACTTGTGAGCCCGCCAATGTGAAAGAATAAAGATTACTATCGTCGTCGCGGTATCCGGGGTGCTGGTCTTCTTGTCGTCAGCCCTATCTGCCTTGCTCACCAGGTAACGCCCGATTGGCGGCCCGATCAACGGCAGGTCTTTTATCCAGCGGGCAATATTGCCTGAAGACTGGCCGAGGTATAGCCATTGGACAGGCACCCCGGGATCCAGCTGAGCGAGCAGATCCTCGCTAAGGGTAGACTTGCCAGCACCGTCGCAACCAGTAACGGCAATAACGCAGGGCAGCAGCTCACTGGGGGGTGTCGGGGATGGACGCTTCAAGCCTGATATCCAACATGTTGTGCGGCTTGGCAGTTTACGACAAATATCGACGCATATATAGATATCGATAGACTGCCAGAATGGTAGTATCTGTATCGTCTAGCAGACTGATGGTCTGCTATACTACTCCGCTTTTTCCTACCACTTCAATTGGTTAGACGGCTTTTGGGAAGCATCACATGTTGTCACCTGATCAGGCGAAATAACTATGTACCATCAGCTAGAACTCGCGCGCGGTGGTGAGGCTTTATTCAAGGTACGTGGCAAATACCTCAACTATGTGGGTATCCTCAGCGTGGTGATCGCCTACTTTAGCTACGACAATATTTCCTGATGCCCGCCGCAAGCACTACATTACCGCCGCTCATTGCCATTATCGGTTGCGATGGTTCGGGTAAATCAACCGTCACCGAGGAGCTCCTGGTGTGGGCCAGAGATTTTGGCCCTGCGGCGCCCGCACACCTGGGCAAGCAGCAGGGCAACGCCGGACGCTGGTTCGCCGGCCTGCCGCTGGTTGGCAGTTGGTTTGAACGTTTCATCGGCCGCAAAACCGCCACCGTCCACAGTTCCCGGGGCAACAACAAGGCCCCTGATTTTTTGCCTGCGCTGGTGATGCATGCGTTCACCCTGCGACGTATTCGGCGGTTTCGTCGAATGATGAAGCTGCGGCAACAGGGTCTGATTATTATTGCGGATCGGTTTCCGCAACTGGACTTCCCCAGTGCTTTCGATGGCCCCGACATGTCGGTGGACGCCGAGGGAAGTCGTTTCGTACACTGGCTGGCACAACGAGAGCAGAGGGCTTTTGAGTGGATGACCAGTTATCGGCCCGACCTTGCGCTGCGCCTCAATGTTGACCTCGATACCGCGTGTGCGCGAAAGCCGGACCATCTTCGAGAAGCGCTCAAGCGAAAAATCGAGATCACACCCCGGTTGACCCTCAACGGTGCGAAAATAGTTGAGATCGACGCTGCGCAGCCCCTGGACAAGGTGCTGGCGGCCGCCAAACTGGCGGTGGAGAACACCCTCGCTGAGCATGGTTACCAACACACAGAGCCCCAGGAAAAGGGTTGAAACCGGGGCGCCCTGTAGCCCCTCACAATGTACTATAGTGCATAGCTATCGGTAATTTTTCCCCGCTTGCAGCAAAGGGTATGTTCATGAAAATATCTCAGTTAGTCATGCTGTTGCTGCTGGCAATGCTCGCCAATGCTCCCGCCCATGCGCTAAGCGATAATGACTGGGAAGACATCAGTGATGTTGGTGCCTATGGACTATTAGGCACGGCTCTCCTGCTACCGGCAGTGCGACACGACAGGGAGGGGGTTTACCAGGCGGCTTACAGCATCGGTTCTGCCCTCGGCATCACCCTTGTGGGTAAAGCATTAGTGGACGAGGAACGCCCCGACAACAGTGATAATGACAGCTTTCCTTCCGGGCACACCACCAACGCGTTCTCCTCGGCGACCACTCTCCACCGTCGCTATGGCTGGCGAACCGGTTTTCCCGCTTACGCGGTCGCCACACTAACCGGCGTGGCACGCGAGCGCGCCAGAAAACACCACTGGTACGATGTGCTCGCTGGCGCTGTCATCGGTAGTGCGACCGGGTGGTTTTTTACCGATGCCGTCAATGACCAGGTACAACTGGTGCCCTGGGTGGACAGCACGGGTGGTGGCGTGACCCTGTCGATGCGCTGGTAACAATGCCCATTCCTGTCAGCCAGGAATTACTCGATGTAGTAGACGCCGACGACCGGGTCGTTGATGTCAGGCCTCGCGGAGAAGTCCATCGCCTGGGCTTGATGCATCGTTCAGTACACATTCTCCTGTTCAATGGCAAAGGCGAGCTATTCATCCAGAAGCGTGCAATGAGCAAAGATAGCAATCCGGGGCTTTGGGATAGCTCAGCAGCGGGCCATTTGGACAGTGGTGAAGACTACCTTAGCTGTGCAATTCGTGAACTGGGTGAGGAGCTTGGGATTTACCAGACCTTGTCGCTCGAAACCTTGTGTCGTCTGCCGGCCAGGCACACTACCGCAATGGAGCACTGCACTGTCTATCGCTGCGTCTACGACGGCCCTCTGGTGTTGCAGCAGGAAGAGATTGATGAGGGCACCTGGATTTCCATTGATGAGATGGACAGGCGTGTCTCAGAACGGGATCCGACGATGACCGGGATACTACAATATATCTGGAACATTAATGGCTGCCGCTGAAATCCTGACCTGCCTCTAATGCATATTTGGCAGTGCAGCCCGAAGCTGATGCCGCTCTGGAGCACTGCCATGGATAATCCAGCAACGTGACTCATTCTGCTATTCAAGCGCCTGGATACCCTCTGGCAGGTGGTCACATATTGTTTGTACCAACGCATCGACGTTGTGCGTTAGTCGATAAGACTTACGCCAGAAAACGGCAATATTTCGGCCGATCCCTTGGTCAGCGAGCGGGGAGTAGTCAATGAGTTGCTTCATTACGGGATGTTTTCCGACTGCCAGTGCGGGTAGTAACGAATAGCGACCACCAGATGCAACCATGTGACGCAGCGTCTCCAGACCCGTCGCCTGGAGCCGCTCTGCGCCATTGCGGCGTTTAGCTGGGCAGACATCCAACGCCTGCCCACTCAAACAGTGTCCTTCGTGGAGCAAGATCATGTCATCGGCATGCAGCATCCGCGTGGGAACCGGACTTCCAGTGGTGATTGGATGCCCCCGGGGTGCCGCTAGATAAAACGGCTCAAAGAAGACATCCCGTGACCGGACGTCGTCTCGGCCAACAGGCTGCGCCGCCAAAACCATGTCCAGGCCCCCGCTTGCAAGTGTGCTCAGCAGTGCCTCCGTAAGGCCCTCCGCCAGATGCAGATCCAGGTCAGGAAATCGCTTCCTGAGAGGTCGGAGCAAATGGGGCATGAGATAGGGGCCGAGCGTAGAGATGACGCCCAGGCTCAGTGGCCCCACCAAGGGCGACTCATCCGCGTGTGCAACCTCGTCAATGGCATCTGCCGTATCAAGAATTGACCGCGCCAACGCGACTATCTCTTGACCTTTAGCCGTGACCAGCACTCGCCGTTTGTTGCGTTCAAATATGGTGCAACCCAAAACATCTTCCGCATGACGAATCCGTTCGCTCATGGCGGGTTGCGTGATGGCGCAGGCCTCCGCGGCACGGCTGAAGTTCAGATGCTCCGCAACCGCACACAGATAAACCAGGTCGCGTAGGCTTAGGTGACGAATGCTAATAGGCAATACCTATATTATAAATAATAAAATACGATTTCAGTTATATATACAGAAATCCTATAGTGACATCAACACGTTAGCCGAGACTTAGCGACACGAGCAAGTGTGGAACCGGGTATTGAGCCAGCGTGTTGTCAACTTAACACCTCAAGTAATCCAGGAGAAAAATCATGAGCGACAAGCAATTGACCACGTCGGCTGGTGCACCCATCGCCGATGACAACAACAGTATCAGTGCGGGCTCTCGTGGCCCGCTGACTTTCGACAATTACCAGCTGTTCGAGAAGTTGGCCCACTTCAATCGTGAACGAATCCCCGAACGGGTCGTTCATGCGCGTGGTACGGGAGCGTACGGGACCTTCACGCTCTCCAAATCGCTGTCTGGATACACCCGTGCATCGTTTTTACAAAATGTAGGGGAGCAGACTGAGGTGTTCCTTCGATTCTCCACCGTAGGCGGCGGCCAGGACTCCAGTGACTATGCGCGTGACCCTCGAGGCTTCGCGTTGAAGTTCTATACCCAGGAAGGCAACTACGACATCGTGGGCAACAACACGCCCGTGTTCTTCTTGAACGATCCAATGAAGTTCCCCGACTTCGTGCACTCACAGAAGAAGAACCCGCGCACCAATTTGCCGGATGCTGCCCGCATTTGGGAGTACTGGGCCAGCCACCCCCAGTCGCTGCACCAGATGACCATCTTGATGTCGGATCGTGGGATTCCTCGTTCGTGGCGGCACATGAATGGCTATGGTTCACACACCTTTTCATTCTACAACGCCGATGGGACCCGCTACTGGATGAAGTGGCACTTCAAGACGGACCAGGGCGTTCAGTGCGTCATGAACGACGAAGCGGCAAGCCTGCCCTCTCACGGTGCTCAGCAGGACCTCGTGGAGTCCATCGACGCCGGTAACTTTCCGAGCTGGACCGTGAAAGTGCAGATCATGACCGAGGATCAGGCAAAGTCATTTCCGCTGAATCCCTTTGACCTCACCAAGGTCTGGCCACACGACCTCGTCCCAATGGAGACCGTGGGCAAGCTTCAGCTGAACCGCAACGTGGACAACTACTTTGCAGAGACAGAGCAGGCTGCGTTCGCGCCCAGCAACTTCGTGCCAGGTATCGGACCATCACCCGATAAGATGCTCCAGGCGCGCCTGTTGGCCTACCAGGACGCCCACCGCTACCGGGTCGGGGTGAACCACAACGCGCTTCCCGTGAACGCGCCGAAGTGCCCGTTCCACACCTACCAGCGAGATGGTGCGATGGCTTCTGGCCAGGATGGAAGCCACAACTTCTATCCCAATGATCAGGAACACCTGCCGCGACCAGATGCTTCGGTAGCTCCACCGCCGCTGCAACTGGAAGACGCCTGGGTGCAACCCCATAGCCAGGATGAAGAGGATTACTTTAGCCAGGCGGGGGATCTGTACCGGCTCATGACAGACGATCAAAAGGATCGACTGGCTGAGACGATTGCAGGCGGGCTCGCCCAGGCTGAGCAAAGTGTCCAGGACCGGATTCTTGGATATCTAGTCAAGGCTGACCCTGGTTACGCAGCTCGGGTAGCAGGCCAAATCGCTTCAAAGGGCTAGAAGGCAGACAAACCAACCCCGCCAATGTGCGGGGTTGGTTTCTGATAGGCTGGTGGGCTACGGGTCGCGAAGTGCCTGTCGATGCATCCTTATGCAGTAAAGCCCCACTTACATCACACCATAGGCCAGCATTGCGTTGGCTACCTTGGTAAAACCGGCAATATTGGCTCCCTTAAAGTAGTCCACATGCCCGCCTTTTTGCACACCATGTTCAACACATTCGTCATGGATGTCTTTCATAGTCCTACAAAGGCGATCATTGACCTCCACCTCGCTCCATTGCAGCCGCAGGCTATTCTGGCTCATCTCCATGCCGGAAACTGCAACACCCCCTGCGTTGGCCGCCTTTGAGGGTGCATGCAACAAACGCTTATCGGAACTGAACACCTTGATTGCCTCCGGGGTGGTTGGCATGTTGGCGCCCTCGCATATGGCCCTCACTTTATGCTTCATCAACTTTTTGGCATCGCTTTCGTCAATTTCATTCTGCGTGGCACTCGGGAACACGAGATCCGCTTTGAAGTCCCAGGGCTTCTTCCCCTTATGAAACTTGAAACCAAACTCCTTGGCAGCCTCCTGTATGCGTCCACGCCGACCATTTTTGAGTTCCTTGATCCACTCAATGTGCTCATGATGCATGCCATCCTTGGCATAAATAACACCGCTGGAATCAGAAAGGGTCAAGACTTTGGCCCCTTTTTCGATCAATTTCTGCGCGCAGTAAGTCGCCACATTACCCGACCCCGAAATAAGGCAGGTGCGCCCTTCAATGTGCTCATTGTGATGCGACAACATCTCCTCCATCATGTAGACCGTGCCGTATCCGGTGGCCTCGGTACGCACATGACTGCCCCCGAACTCCAGCGCCTTGCCAGTCAGTACGCCCTCAAAACGGTTCACCAGTCGTTTGTACTGTCCGAACAGGTATCCCACCTCGCGCGCACCCACACCGATATCCCCTGCCGGCACATCGGTATCGGGACCTATATGACGCTGCAGTTCGGTCATAAAGGACTGGCAGAAACGCATGACCTCGCGATCAGAGCGACCCTTGGGGTCGAAGTTGGCGCCACCCTTGCCGCCACCCATGGGTAACCCGGTGAGCGAGTTCTTGAAAACCTGTTCAAATGCCAGGAACTTGAGCACACCCTGATTCACCGAAGGGTGAAAGCGAATACCCCCCTTGTACGGACCAATGGCGTTATTCTGCTGCACGCGAAAACCACGATTCACACGAAGTTCCCCGCCATCATCTTCCCACACGACACGGAAGCTAACGACGCGGTCTGGCTCAGTCATTCTCTCGAGTATGCGCAAATCCTTGTATTCGTGCTTATCAGCGATGTAGGGGATTATGTCCATGGCCACTTCATGCACTGCCTGATGAAACTCCGGTTCACCAGGGTTACGTGCCACTACACCTTCCATGAATTTCGACAGGTCTTCCGCTTTGTCTATAGCCATTTCCAAGCTCTCATCATTACTTATAATTGGGCGAAGTTGCTTTGTGACTATAGCTTAAAACGGTATCGATAAGTTAATTGCCAGGACGAGATGAAACTGCCCGCAATATTTCAGCAACCAGATACGCCAATAGGACAAATGTGTATTGATGTATTTGGCAAGGGCTGGGGGTCGTTCAAAATAGCCCACATGTCTACTGGCGATAAAATTGGCGTCGAAATGTTCGAGTTCAACAACAACGAAAGTCCAAAGGACTTCGAATATTGGAAGACCAGTACTTTTCATTTCTGCGTCCAGGACCCTGATGTAGAGGGTCTCGTAGAAAAAATCGTAGCGCATGGAGGCAAACAAAGAATGCCAATTCGCGAATACTACCCAGGAGAGAAACCCTACCGTATGGTCTATGTAGAAGACCCTTTTGGCCTAATATTTGAAGTCTATTCACATAGCTATGAACTGACGTACTCCCAGGGCGCATATTGAAAGTTAACAAGACTAGCAAGCCGACGCATTCGTGCGCGGCTTCTTATTGACACTCCCGTCCCGGTCAGCCAGATGGCCGATATAACTTTATCAGCACCGGCGCTACCGCTAACTGCAGGCCGCCGTATAGCAATAATGTGAACAACACGCTGTCACCCAAGTAACCTGTCGCACCAGCTGAGGCCGGGAATAGAGAGGCTTTCAGCAGCACGCCCAGATTGATGTTACGCACAATAACCTCAAATTCTATTGCCGTGGAATCAGCCCTCGACAGGCCAAACATGCGCGGGGCCAGCCAACCTATCGACATTAGCAACAAAGCAAAAAATACTACGAGCATGACATTGCCCATGCCGAACACTTCCAGGTTAAGACGCTCCGCGGCAATTGAACCGATCACGATCAAGACAATTCCCAGCAGTGAAGCGCGTATAAACCACTTCGATACTGCCAAAGCCGTCCGCGGGTACAGGTACAGGTACAGCATTCCAAGGCCCAGCGGCAACAACAGCGTGAAGGCAATTTCGGTGACAATTTGGCCCGTGGGCATACTGAAATCGGCGGGCAGGCTGTCACTGATCAACACCGTCAGGATCAAGGGAGTGGTAAGCAGACAGGCGAGAGTGGTCAAACCGGTAATGCTAATAGATAACGCGCTATTGCCGCGCGCAAAGAAAGTAAAAATATTGGAGGTCGTGCCTCCGGGGATTGCGGCTATCAGTGCAAGTCCTATGGCGACTCCATCCCCAACGCCCAGTGTTCGTAAAAAAACGAAAGCCGCCAGGGGCACCAGCACTAGCTGCACTACCAGCCCAATACTGACAGACTTGGGCTCGCGTACCACATCGCGAAAATCTCGCAGGCTGAGAGTCGCGCCCATGCCGAACATGGCCATCACCAACTGGAAAACGGCAAACCAGTATTCGTACTCTACATAAAACGCACCCATACTTTTAGTTCCCAAACACGATCAATCAAAACACCGCAGGAGCTTAGCAGAGCGCGGTACCTGTGGGCAGCGGCTCGGGCGCACTCATACTAAAGCGCAACTTACCCATATGCCCGGACAGCACCGGCTTTTTGGGTAAACCCAGGCGCCGCAAGGGCTCCACCAATGCATGGCCAGACAACAGCAACTCGCCATCACGACCATACGCTGCTGCAGAAAAGTACTGCGTCAAAGAGCCTATATGTGGCTTACCCTCAAAGATCGAATACACCGGCGCGACTATCGGCTTCAGGGTTTTTGAGCCAAGATTACTCACGCTATAGCGCAAAACCTCTTCATCATCTTTATGTAAAGTCGTCACCGTGCGTCCATCAATTTTGCTGTGACGAATATCCTCAATTGTCTTGGGGTAACCCCACATCTGAATACCACATTCCAGCGCGGACTTTTCCGTCACTGGCAAATACCAGGTAAACGACGGCTGCTTGCCCTGCAAGATATTCATCCACGTGCCCAGGTAAGGAATCAAAGGCTTTCCCGAGACCTTATTCACAAAGAACGCGCACCCGATTTCCTCATAGGTGCCGCATTCCGTGTCCGTATAATGCACCCCCGCAAAACTCATCATCGCCTTACCGGGCGCTATCTCTGACACAGTGAAACCACTTTCAGCTATCAGTTCATTGGCCACTTTACTCGAAACAACAAACATCCCCACCGATGTACTGCCATCGTGAAACAAGGTCGGATAACCCAGGTCATTTCCCTCGATGTTAAATCGACGGTCCGCATGGGGATTTTCTGATGACATTAAACGCTAACTCCCGGATGGCTAACTGAGCTCCTCCCCGCCGTCGCGCGCGCCAGAGCCTGGCCGATACCACTGGCAGCGCCGGTTATTACAACCACTTTGTTATGGAGTGTCTTCAGAATACCTAGTTTAAACCCAATACCGCGTCCAGGTCGGCAACGGTTTTTTCACCACTACCATCGACCAATATAGAACGAATATTCAATGCCTCCGCGGCAATTACATTCCCTTGATAATCGTCCAAAAATAGAACTTCCTCTGCACAGAATCCGCCTATCTCCAGGGCCTTTGCAAAAATGGCGGGGTTAGGCTTACGCATGCCTACTTCACTGCTATCGACGACAAAGTCAAAGAGCTCATCAACCGGCAACATACCGCGCCAGTGCTCCCTGAATTCCACCACATTATTTGTAATAATGCCGGTCGCCAGGCCGGCGGCCCGGATCGCGGGAATATAATCAACCAGTTCCTGGCGCAGGCCGCCACCGTTTTCAGCCATGGCCATAAACACTTCCCAAATATCGACTTCCAGGCCCTGCTCCCGCCCCAGGGCCATGATGGCTTCACGGGCGTTTTCCAATGTAATTTCACCACGCTCCACCTGGTGCCAGGGGTGATCGCCATCGACGTCATAACCGCCAAAGACAATTTCGCTAACCTGCTCGTCGGAAGCGCCAATTTTCGCCGCATAGGCGGTAAAGGCGTGAAAAGGTGAGTCGGTAAATACGCCGCCAAAATCGAATATCACGGCTTTCAGTTCTGCTGTCATTTCGTTCCTCACCAGGTTTTGTTGCATTAGCGCAATGCGTCATTGCGACAGCATCAAGGACAGATTACATCGTATTCGCTGAAATTGGGCTTTGCCAGTACCCGGCTTAGGTCAGCCCCATCATCTCTACAATGCCATGGCTATGACCGGCGATGTAACCACCGTCGGCAACGATCGCCTGTCCGGTAACAAAAGACGCCTCATCCGACGCTAAAAACAAGGCGACGTTGGCCATCTCAGAAGGCTTACCAAAACGGCCCAGCTTGGTCTGGGCCATGATATCGGCCTTCACCTCGGCCATGAAATCCTGGTTCAGTACAGCATCAAACATGGGCGTTTCAATAAAACCCGGGCACAAAGCGTTGCAACGTATACCCATACGGCCGTAATCAATCGCAATATTTTTACTCAGGTTAACCACCCCCGCTTTGGAGGCGTTATAGGAACTCCCGCCCTCGGTAGCAACCACGCCCTCACAGCTGGCAATTGTAATGATACTGCCACTGCGCTGCTCCATCATCTGCGGCAACACGGCCTTGGCTGAAAAGAAAGTGCCATTAAGATTGATATCAATCACTCGCTGCCAGGCATCTTCTTCCACCATGTGGACGGGGCCCGCATCGCCGATACCGGCTGATGTTACCAGTACATCCAGTGAGCCAAAGGCTTCTACCGCTTTAGCGACAGCATCTTCCTGGCTGGCAAGACTGGTCACATCCGCTTCAAGGAAAAGGCTTTTATCCGTAATAGACTCAATCTCGTGCCATTCGCTGGCGGCTTTTAGATCAAGGCCCACGACTGCAGCCCCCTCTTGCGCAAAGCGCGCGGCACAGGCAAAGCCAATACCGGAAGCGGCACCTGTCACTAGCGCCACTTTGTTTAGTAATCGTCCAGTCATCGTATTATTCCATTGTTTATGGTTTATCTGCTGTTTATCCTGGCCGACTCAGGCGAACACTGACTTCAAGAAATCGATGCGTTTTTGCATCGAGGCGACGGCAGTTTCATTGCTTGCCACACTGTCATAGCCATGAATCGTACCGCGGGTTTCGTTTATCGTTGGCGCGTTACCACAGGCTGCAAGTGCCTTGGCATAGTTCAGTCCCTCGTCGCGCAAGGGATCAAACTCAGCCGTTTCGATATAGCTTGGTGGCAGACCGTTTGCATCACCGAGGCCCGGTGCGGCATAAGCTGGCGGCGCTGCCAAAGTAAAACGCCTCAAATACATTGCCCACATCCGACGATTGGAGATCGCATTCCACAAGGGAACATCGACAAACTCGGTAGCCGATATCGTGTCGCAGCGATGATCCAGAACCGGGTAAATCAGCAGCTGTCCGCACAAGCTGACTAATTTTTCATCTCTGCATTTTTGTGCCACGCCCGCAGCCAATGCGCCTCCGGCGCTGTCACCACCGACAGCGATACGCGCGCGATCGACACCCAGCTGATCGGCATTTTCAACGACCCACTTTAGCGACGCATAGGCATCATCAAAACCATCAGGAAAGGGGTTCTTCATGGCCAGTCGATAACGAACAAAAACGACAATGCAACCGGTTTCCCTGGCATAACGTTCGGCACTTTCCAGGTGCAGACTCGCAAAAGTCATCGCAAAGGCTCCGCCATGATAGTAGATCAGCGCAGGCGCACCAGGCTTTACATTATCCGGCGTCACCACCCTGACGCCAACCCGATGACCTCCCTGCCCTGCAATCTTATGGCGAGTGACAGTGACATCGGGAGAACGCTTTCGTAGCACCCGCGTCACTCTAATTACAAAGTTCAGGATAGCGATGACCAGCGGGCTGAATCTAACACTCACCGCCGGAAATTTGGCGAAATCGCTGTGAATTGCGTATTTTTCTGTTGCCGGCATGCTTTCCCCAATCGTCAAAAATGATGCAATACAATTAAATGGCCGGCGGAGCGAAGCTTGGATTGCGCACCAGGCGTATATCTTCCAGCCTGGTATTGGCCGTATCGCGCCATGGGTTATCGCCAGGTGGCAAGATATAGAAAACGTTGTCCTTGATCGCCTGCAGTACACGTTCGGCCAGTACCCGCGGCGGCAGGGAACCCGCTGTCGCATCCGTGATCGCCGTCATCGACATTTGCTGCATCTCCGTAATATTTTCTTCCCCCAGGTCAACCGGGCGATTTCGCGCAGAGGCCGCAATACCGGTATTAGCCAACTCCGGGCAGAGACATGACACAGCTATTTGCGGCTGGGTCATCGCCAATTCATGGAACAGGCATTCACTCAGCGCCAAGGCGGCATGCTTGGTCATGTGATAAATACCGGCAAACGGCAGAGTGCACATCGACGCCATCGACGACGTATTCACTATATGACATTCGTCACCCTGTGCAATCATCTGCGGTACAAAGCAGCGCAAGCCGTGAATAATTCCCCACTGATTCACTCTAATCAGCCACTCGTAATCATCTTCGGTCTGCTCCCACAGGTGACCACCGGTGTAAACGCCTGCGTTATTACACAGCACCTGGACACTGCCGAAACGATCAACGCTCGCCTGGCACAATGCTGCCACCGACTCACCAGAGCCGACATCCGTCAGCACGCCGATAGCCTCGGCACCCAGTGCCGTCACTTCGGCGACAGCGGCGTCCAATTTACCCTGCTCAATATCGGCCAGCACCACATTCATGCCCTGCTCCGCAAACACCTTGGCTAATTCCAGCCCGATCCCACTTGCTGCACCCGTGACCACGGCTGTCTTTTGCTTGAATTCCTGCATCGATTCTCTCCAGCTTTACTAGCAAATTTTTATACTGTGCGGACCATCGTGGGGCCGTCGGGTCGATGAGTTGCCGTCATGGGGAAGCTTCCATAGATGGGGGTTGAAGTTATAGGTTAGTAACGTGTAACCTAATAAATTACGGGCTGGACGTCAACTACTGCACGTTTGGAATTGCCGCCTCAACACACCCAGGACATCACCATGATCAGTCCCTCCAAGACCCGCATTCTGGACGCCGCCGAGGACCTGTTCGCGAATAAGGGTTATGGGGCGACCTCAATCGTAGACATTGCTGATACGGTGGGGATTCGTGGACCGGCGATTTACAAACACTACAGCAGCAAAACCGAGGTCTACAATGCCGTGGTCGACCGCCTGTTTGCGCCAATGACGACCCAGTTGGAACTGACCGCCACACTGGCTGAGGGACAGTCTTTTGAATTATTGGAAAAACTGGTCAAACACCATATCGACCACCCCAATATCTCCCGCATTATTCAACAGGCGACGCTGAGCTCGGGCGAACACCTGGAGAAACTGGTCGACGATTGGTACCGGCCTTTTTTCTCGAAAATCCTACAACAAACCTCCGCATTGACGCCGGTCATCATGGCCTTCCATAGCATGCTGCTGGGCTATATTACGCTGGCACCGCTGCACCAGAAGATTTTTCAACTAGACCCCTTGGACGAACACAATATCGCGGAGCAACTCAAGCTGCAGAGTCACATGGCAGAGCTGCTGCGACTGACCAATCGCTGAACGGTTGCGACACTGTGATCCTGGGGATATGCTGGCGGCAACGAAACACAAACCGGTGTGGACTACCTAAAGTGGATTCAGGGCACGCTCGATCTCAAGCCCCCCTGGTATTTCAGTGGGGCATCTTTCCAGTCGTCATGGGGCTGGCGGTATTGGTTTCCTGGTGGCTGATGCACACAGGCATGTCTCCGCCGCTGGCGATAATCGGGCCCCAGTTTTCTGCCTTTGCTATTGTCGCTGTCTTTGAGCACATCTATCCCTACCACAGCAGTTGGAACCAGACTTGCAAAGACGTCAGCGTGGACGCCAGGCATGCCATTAGCATCGCCGTTTTGATCGCGGTGATTACCCCCCCGGTGGTGGCCATTGGAGTCGCTGTGGGCGGCTGGCTCTCTGATCAATTTGGCATGGGACTGTGGCCGACCGAGTGGCCGCTGCTGTTCCAGATTGTACTGGTTTTGATCATAGGCGAGTTCCCCGGGTACTGGGTTCATCGATTGGAGCACCAGTGGGAAGGACTATGGCGCTTTCACGCCGTTCACCACAGTGCACCACGGCTCTATTGGCTTAATGCAGGACGCTTTCATCCCATTGATTCCTTTCTAACCTTCGCACCGTCCTATTTACTGCTCGTTGTGCTGGGAAGCGGCGAAGTCATGTTGTCTTATTTCGGTTTGATCACGGCGATTCACGGAATTTTTCAACACGCCAACGTACAGCTGCGGCTTGGCCCACTGAACTGGTTTTTCAGCATGGCAGAATTGCATCGCTGGCATCACTCCAGAACCGTATTTGAGGCCAATCACAACTATGGCCAGACCATAAGCGTGTGGGACTGGATCTTTGGGACTCGCTATCTACCGTCGGACCGCGAGCCTCCGGAGGATATAGGGATCGCAGATCTACCCGGGTTCCCCATGACGTGGTGGGCACAGATTACTTCGCCATTTCGTTGGCAGCAGATTAAACAGGCGTCAAAACCCTGATGATGTAATTGGCCACACAGGCCGGTAAACTACTGGTTCACAAGTCACCGGCACTATGCCAGCACTATGCAGGCAGGCCCAGGCACCCCGCGGCCAGGTTAAATTTTGGAGTTCTATCCATGGCAGCTATCACCCGCTTTACAGTTTGCCTACTCGCGCTCTGCGCCGTGGCCGCCTGCACGGAAATTGAAACGAGCTGCGAACCTGTAGGCACGCTCACCCCGATTTGCGGCGTACAAATGCCGGAAGACCTGGAAGTGCTGCCGAACAATGGCGGCATCCTGATTGGCGAGCTCGATAACATGGGGAAACTGCCCGGGGCACTCACCTGGTATCAGCCTGGACCTGGGGCGACATTCATCCGCCTCGCCGACAACAGTAATATGGCGCCCGGTGCCAGCAGCGAGAATTGGGGTGAGGCGGATTGCCCCATGCCTGACCAGTTATCACCCCACGGTATTCACCTGTCACACCGCGGCGAGGCGCTACAACTGCTGGTGGTAAATCACAGCAGCGTGGAGCACGTGCTGTTCTATGAAGTAGTGCCTGCTGTCGATAACACCCAGGCACCGTCGCTGGCCTGGCGCGGCTGTGTAGTATTCCCAGACTCAGCGGTGCTTAACGACGTGGCAGCCCTGCCTGACGGTGGCTTCGCGGTGACCCACATGTATCAGCGCGAAAACGAATTGCTGGCGCAGGTCAAATCGTTGCTGGGTATGAACGACGGCCATGTGTGGGGCTGGATTCCCGCTACCGGCCTGCGTGTGATGGCGAACAGCGCAGCGAGGATGCCCAATGGCATTGAAGTCGCCGCCGACGGCAAGAGCATCTGGGTCAACAACTACATTGAAGGTGAATTGCGTCAGTATGATGTCGCCTCCGAAGAAATCCTGAAGGTAGTAGAGGTGAGCAATATCGACAACTCCGCCTGGCTGGAAGACGGCAGGCTACTGCTGGCATCACACCTTTCACCACTGACCATGGCGCCCTGCTTTGGCCTCACTGAGGGCAGCTGTGGCAGCCCTTACGAACTCGTCGCAGTGGATACCCGGTCGGGAAACACCGAAGTAATATTCCGCCAGGAACGAGGCGGCCCCTTCGGCCCAGCCACAGTGGCGGTTCCCTATCAGGGCAAGCTCTATGCGGGATCATTTTCCGGTGACAGAATGGCGGAAATTCGTTTGCAATGACTTTTGCCTGCCACTCACGACGTGAATACAGGCAGGCGGTTTGATCACATTACTACTGGAGAATAATAACTGTGACCGGGATAAGCGCAGCACAATTGATTCAAAGAGCCAAAGACCTGAAGCCGCTACTGCTGGAGCAGGCCCGGCACGCCGACCAGATACGGCAATTACCAGAGCAAACCCTTGCCGCCCTGATTGAAGCACAGCTGTTTTCCATCGCCGCGCCGCAGCGTTATCACGGCCTTGAAATGGACCTCGATGTATTGCTGGCCGTAGCCAAGGAAATCGGGCGGGGCTGCGCCAGTACCGCCTGGGTCATGTCACTGCTGGGCACACACAACTGGATGGCGGGAATGTTCGGGGAACGCGCACAGGAGGAAATTTTTGGCGATCGCGGTTACGTACTGGCGCCAGCGGTATTTGCACCCAGTGGCAGCGCCGTCGCTGTGGATGGCGGTTATCGCATCAATGGTCGCTGGCGCTTTGCCTCGGGGTCCATGCACTCGAACTGGTTCATGGTGTCGGCAATGGTCGAGGATAAGCAGGATAAGCTGGTCGGTATGCGCGTAATCGCCTTGCCGCTCGAAGATGTGACCATAGAAGATACCTGGCACACCTCAGGCATGCGCGGCACAGGAAGTCACGATATCGTGATTGAAGATGCCTTCGTTCCGAAACACCGAACATTTCCCTTTGAGGAGCTGCTGGCGGGGCGCGCCCCGGGCACACAGCTATCGGACAACCCGATGTATCGCATCCCATTGGTTCCTTACCTCAGTTACACCGCTGCCGCCCCCGCCCTGGGCCTTGGCTTGGGGGCGCTGGATGCCTACCGGGACTACCTGCAGGAGCGAGTATCCATGGTTGGGGAAAAGCAGTTGGACAAGCCCGCCGCGCAGATCCGTCTCGCCAGGGCAGATATGGAATTGAAAGCCGCAGAGGCGCTGTTGGATCGCGGTGTACAGCGCCTGCTCGATTGTGCCCGTCGCGGTGATACATTCACCGTGGCACAACGGGCCGGCTTCCGGGCGGAGGCCTGTTATGTCGCTACTATGGTAAAGGGTGTGGTCGACTCACTGTGTGAGGCCTCGGGTGCAAGGTCACAGTTTGAGGATCATCCGCTGCAAAGATTCCAACGGGATATCAACACGCTCAGGGGGCACATCGTGTTCGATCTGGACAATACCATGGAAATGTACGGCCGCGTGCTGTTAGGATTTGAACCCAACCAGCCGCTGGTCTAACCCCGGTGCAGCACTATGCTCGAATATTGCGCTGCCTGGCCGCTTTCAGCGGGCTGCACAAAGTCTTGCGTAACAGCACCCACAGGTAGAAGAAAACACCCAGGGCCCCGCAACCGCCCAGCATCCAGAAAACCAACAAACCAACTGCGCTGATAATGTCGATTACTTCACCTCCATGAGGATCGGCTTGCGCCTGCGACCCTCGCTCTCATAACGAGGGGCCTTCTGGCATGAGGCTTCGGCCTCAGCATAACGCCTCTGCGCATATTCCAACACCTCAAGCATTCGGGGGTCCTCGCTGCTGTC
>RCNC010000770.1_pt1 | contig 20824 bp, 20 predicted proteins | sample 2041301 | NCBI WGS metagenome assembly RCNC01 (sample SAMN09708231, study PRJNA481090) | Marine sediment metagenome, whole genome shotgun sequencing project. | biome: marine sediment; feature: ocean; material: sediment; isolation source: Sewage treatment plant 13A marine sediment (STP13A) ...
ACGTTGGAGTCGGCCAGTTCGTATTCTTCAAGGTCGGGAACTCCGACTCCAAGCCCTTCTCCGTGGCGGCCAACGATGACCGCCTGGAACTCCTGGTTCGGAGCGTAGGCCCCATGACGGAACGGGCTTGCCAACTGAAGGTCAACGATGTGGTGCGGATCAGGGGCCCCTACGGCCGGAAGTTTTCCCTTCCGGAAGATCGCCTGATCGTGATGGTCGGCGCCGGGGTGGGGATCGCTCCGGTCCACCTTGCGGCCAAGATCCATCAGGGACCCAAGCGCATCTTCATCGGAGCCGTCACCGCCGATGAGCTCGTCTACCATGACTCCTTCAAGCAGCTAGGTCCCACATCGGTCTCGACCGACGATGGTTCGGCTGGATTTCAGGGGTATATCGGCCAGTTGGTTGAGAAGGCACTGGGTGAGGAAGATCTGAAGGATCCCATCTTCATCAATTGTGGCCCCGAATTGGCCATGAGAGCTCTGGACGAGGTGGAGCGGAAGTATGCCCCGCCCCAGGACATCTTCCACGTGGTCGAGCGCTACACCAGCTGCGGCGTTGGGATTTGCGGTAAGTGCTCCATCGACTCCGGGGAGCGGACATGCGTGGATGGACCGATCCATAGCGCTGCCGAATTCACACCTGGTGGATCCCACCGGGACCTGACGGGGAAGAAGGTTCGCTATAGCTGATTCAACCCAGGGGAAGAACCGGAATGCTCCTGTCTGTTAAGTACAACTTCCTCTTCGTTCACATCGCGAAGACCGGTGGCACCAGCGTGCGGGACGCCCTTCAGCCGCTCCGTTGGAGGGATCCCTGGTACTATGCCATGGGGCTCTGCCACCGGCTGAACTGGCTCTCCGGAGACCGGATCGGGATGAAGCTTCCCCGGCACGCGAAGGCGATCCTGGCCCAGGAGATCCTTCCGGAAAAAATCTTCGACGGGCTGTTCAAGTTCACCTTCGTTCGGAATCCGTGGGATATCCAGGTCAGCTCCTACCACCACATTCGACGGTCCTGGCCCCACCTGACAGAGGGGCGGGAAGAGTTCGGTGACTTCCTGCGGTGGAGGTTCAGCCCGGAACGGCCGTTCGGTACCCACCTCGAGGATTCGAATCGTCTACAAACGGACTACCTGGTGGACCTCAACGGGGATGTGATCGTTGATTTCATCGGGAAGTATGAGAATCTTCAGGGAGATTTCGACGCCGTATGCAAAAAGATCGGTGTTGCGACGCCAACCCTCGGTCACAAAAAGAAATCAACGGATCGAAGCCAGGACTACCGGTCCTACTATGACGACTTTTGTGTAGAGCTCGTGGCCAAACAGTTCGCCCGGGACATCGAGATCCTCGGCTATACCTTCGATCCCCCTGAATCTGGCGCCTGACCCCCAGGGCTTTCGTTGTCCCCGGCGACCGTGGGCCTGACCCACTAGCCTCCCATCATCTCCACAACCTGACTGGCGTCCCCGGTAATTTCCCACCGAATCAAGGACATAGGGATGAGGCCCGAGGCCTCCATCTCGTCCATGAACCGCTTCAGGCTGTAATCGTCTCCAAGCTGAGCGGCTCGTTCGGTCATGAATTCCTCGATCTGGTGTTTCCCGCCCAGGTAGCTCGCCCCGTAGTATGGTTGCTGAAGGTAGAAGAACTGCTCCCCCCAGACCGTTTCGCTGTCTGCCGGCATGTATCCCCGAGGGGTCCATTCGGCGGCAAAACCCACCGCATCTTCCATGGTGAATTCGTTGGAGTGGAGAAGGAGCCCCGATATGGCCCGGGCGGCCCGTTGAGCCAGGAGAATGTAGATGAGTTCCCGGGACCGAGGGTTGGTGTCGAATAGCCCGGCGTTCATCATCCACTCCTCCATGCCGGTGGCGGTTCCCTCCGCCCGGCTGTCCCAGATGTTGTACAGGGTGGGAGTGGCTCGGATGGGGCTCGCATGGGGTTCCTCCGCCATCATGGCCAGGTCGAACCAGTGGTGCCCATGAGTTCTCATGGTGAGGGGGTCCCGGTAACTCACTTCCGAGAAGAAGCCCCTGAGTGCGCTTTCCGGCCGGACCGGCTGGAAACTCCCGATCCGCTCACGGAGGGAGGGTGCCATGTAGTCCCGCATGGTGAGGATGCCGTTCGCACCGAGGAATTCCACGTAGTCGTCCACCGCCTGATTCAGGAGGCGGTCGTACTCCGGGGCCGAGGCGATACGGGCCTGTTCTGGGAGGTTCCGGTTCCGATGCTCCTCCATCTTCAGGGCCGAGTGGGAGCGGGCCAGTTCCCGGCGGTGAATTCCCATCAGGTCGTCCCAGGTGTAGGGCACCAGGTGGACGTTTTTCAGATACCAGTTGTAGTCTTCGATGCCAACACCGGAGGGGCCGTTCTTGGATGGGGTTTCTTCCTGGAGCCAAGCCAGGAATGCCTGGGTGGCCTCGGTGGCGGCCTGAATCGACCGATCCATGTCTGAATTGATTCCCGCCACCTGTTCGCCGTAGGCGGCCAGGTCACGGATTTGGCCCCTCATGCTCCTGATCCCCGCCTGCCAGAAATCATGCCCATCCCCCACCAAGTTGGTCCGGGCCTGGTCCAGGAGGGCCGGGATCGCTCCAAAGCGCACTGCCAACTCTGATGCGTCTTGAGGGGAGAGGGGGTAGTCATAGCTCCAGGTGTCGATCCAACCATGGACAACCGGGCCCTCATGGGCAGGAACGTCACTCTGAGCCGTGAAAATCATCATGTAGAAGGCAGGGTTCCGGGCCCACGGCAGCATGACCCTGTGGTCGAACTCCAGCCCGTTCATCTCAGCGCGGATGACGTGGACGTCGATTTGCTCGGCCACCGACCATCCCGTTGTATCGAACGCCGCCAGGCGGGCCTGGTAGTCCCTCAACTCCCGGGCCTGAGCGGCCATGGCGACGACAGAATAATCCGGTACGCCGTCCACGACTTTGGGGTGCTGGAATTCCCGCCATTCCTGGAAGAAGGTGACGAGTTCCTGGTGTCGAGTGCCTGTGCTGCCCGTTGCCGTGGCCGTGGCCGAAACTCCGTCCTCAGCCCCATTGGCCGGGCTTCCTGGGCTGCATCCGACGACCAACAAAGCCAAGAGGGTACCGACGAGGGATTTCGCCGAGTGAAGGCTAGGGAAGCGCGGGTCACAAGAAGGTTTAGACATGGTCCTGTTCCTCCAACGACGGGAGCAGCCTGGAGAGCGGGGCCCGGGGACGTCCGCCATGATAGCCTCCGGCCACCCTCGGGCCAACCAACCCCCCCGGCTTGTTCGCCCAAAACTTGCTCCTTCCTTAACCCTGTTCACATTATCATCCCTGACTTCCGAAATTCCCGGCAGTAGAACCCCAGAACGAGGGGAATGATATGAACAGGCGGACCCTATTTTTCGTGGCCCCGGCACTGGCACTGTTTCTCGCCTTTGCCACTTCGCCGATCCGTGCCCAGAACCCCCAACTCCTTTTCGACCACAACCACACCTTCAGCGAGGTTGCTGACTACTTGGAGGCAGTGGTGGATGCCTATCCAGGAATCACCAAACTCCACAACATCGGAAAGAGCTTCGAGGGCCGGGACCTTCTGGTCCTGGAGGTCACCAACCAGGCCACGGGGACGGGTCTCTCCAAACCCGGCTTCTGGATGGATGGGAACCTTCATGCTGGGGAGGTCATGGGTGCGGAGGTCTGCCTCAAGAACATCGACACCCTTGTGAACGGCTACGGGAACGATGCTTTCATCACCGACCTGGTGGATACCCGAACCATCTACATCATGCCCAAGCTGAATCCGGACGGATCGGACTATTACCTCCACAATCCCGACGGGATGCGGAGCAGCGTCCGGCCCCATGACTCGGATCGGGATGGTGCCCTGGACGACGACCCGCCGGAAGACCTCGATGGAGACGGATACATCCTCCAGATGCGGGTCAGGGACGAGTCAGGTGCCCTGAAAACGTCCCCGGAAGATGCCCGGCTCATGGTTGCGGTGGAAGCGGGAGAGAAGGGCGAGTGGAGGACCTACTCGGAGGGGATCGACAACGACGGTGACGGCCGTTTCAACGAGGACGGGGTCGGCGGACTGGATATCAACCGGAACTGGCCGGGTCAGTGGCAGCAGGAGTACATCCAGAACGGCTCCGGGCCCTACGCCCTCTCCGAGCCGGAAACCCGTTATGTGGCCGAGTTCCTCCTTTCCCATCGGAACGTTACTGGCATCATCAACCACCACATGGCTGGGAACTTCGTGTATCGGCCCCCGACGGCCCTCCACTTCGATCCTGTCACTGGTGAAGAGCAGCCCCAGTCCCAGGCTGACCTGGCCGTGCTCGAGTTCTTCGGAAGCAAATACACCGAACTGATCAACGAGCAGAACGTGACGCCGGTCTTCGGTCGGGGCGGGCCTCCCCGGTTCGGCGCCATCTGGGGTGTGATGATCGGATGGGGTTATGACCACTACGGCGTCCCCAGCTGGGTTCCGGAAATGGGCTCCTACGCTCCGTTCTGCGACTACGATGAGGATGGAAATGCCACCGAGCTCGAACGCCTTCAATGGAACGACACGGAGATGGACGGGAAGATTTTCGTGGACTGGAAATCCTTCGACCATCCGCAACTTGGTGAAGTCGAAATCGGAGGCTGGGTATCCAAGGTGTTTGATGGGGGCAGGGGAACCTACACGAATACCATGACAACCCCGGGGCCGGTTTTTGAGGAGTTCCTGGCCGAGCACACGTCCTGGAACAACTGGATGGCCTCCATGTCACCCCTGGTTCGGGTCACCGAGGTCACTGCGACGCCGGTAGAGTCGGGGTTCATGAAGATCACGGCCACGGTCCAGAACCAGGGGTACCTCCCGACCAACGTCACCGAACAGGCAATCATGACTCAGACGGCCAAAACAGTGAAGGTGACCATCTCTCTGGACGGTGCTGGCTTGGTATTCGGAGACGAGACGCTGGACATCGGACACCTGGCCGGGAACCACTCCCTCCCGGAAACGGTAGAGTGGATGATCAAGAGTTCCGGTAGGGGTACGCCTGATGTGACCGTGACGGCGGTCTCGGAAAAGGGCGGGACCCACGCCAGGTCTCTTGGCCGTTAGTCGTTTGGCGGCTCCGAAACCTGAAGGTGGATGGAGCCGTCAGGCCTGATATGGACCGTCAATCCGAAGCCAAGGCACGGTACAAAGAGCTGAAGGAAACCCTGGCAGACGAAAAGAAGAGCAAGAAGAAGGCATCGTGGGCCCGCATTGTCGGGATCCTCGTTATTGGCTCGTGGGCGGCGGTTCCCTTGCTCTCTTGGCATGTGGACCTGGAGACAGCGGCCGGATCGGAGTTCTTCCGGAGGCCCACCAGCCACGAAGCCTATCTGCTGGACTTGGTACGGACCTCCCCCGAGGTGGGCACACCGGCAAGACAGTGGGAGACCGAGGCGTACCGGGCCATCGACGATCCCTTCGAAATGGGTCGGGCCTATCTGGAGGAAGGTCTTTTCCTCGAGGAGGTCCCGCAGGCAATTGGCGTCCGGATACATATCCCAGAAGGCCAGCGCCTCCGAGTCGGATTGGGGGCTCAGGGGAATGAGCACTCCAGGCTCTTTGTGGACATCTACCGGGCCGCCCCCAGGAGCGATGACTGGGTCGAAGGAGACCCAGACCCCCGACCTGCCTTCCTGAAAAGCGAGGAGCTAACCGGAGATCGGTTGGCCTTCGATCCCAGCCATGGTGGAGACTATGTCCTCCGAATCCAACCCGAGCTGGAGGCGAACGCCCTCTATTGGGCGACCCTCACGGTGGGGGCCCGGTGGGATTTCCCGGTGGCAAACTCCGGAAGGTCGGATATCGGGAGCGTTTTCGGAGATCCCAGGGATGGGGGCGCCCGGGAGCACCATGGAGTCGATATCTTCTCCCCCCGGGGAACTGCCGCCCTGGCGGCGGCGGCCGGGACGGTAAGCCGGGTGGACACCACGGATATTGGAGGTCGGGTGGTCTGGCTTCGGGAGGCCGATGGAGGGCACTCCATCTACTATGCCCATCTCGACAAACCCCTGGTTCGGCGGGGCCAGGAACTCCAGGCCGGGGACACCGTTGGTTTGGTGGGCAACACCGGTAACGCCCGGACCACGCCCCCTCATCTCCACTTCGGGGCGTACCGGCGGGGGCCTCAGGACCCTTGGAATCTGATTCTTCCGGTTCCGCCTGTGCCTCCGCGCCTTCAGGTGGACATAGGTTTTCTTGGAAAAGAGGGAGAGGTCCAGGGACGGGGTGTCGCACTCCGGAGTTCCGCTTCTTCTTCCGGATCGGTCATCGCTGACGTTCCTAGGGGAACCCTATTCAGGGTTCTGGCTGGATCCCGGAATTGGTACCGGGTCGCACTTCCCACCGGGGAGAAGGGCTTTTTGGACTCCGGGTCCGTGAGTTTTCCGGCACCAAACGGAACACAACAGGGTACTGAACCGTAGGGAATAGAGGAAACCGGTCTTAATCTTGAAATGACAGGGGCGCTCTTGCCCTCTGCTTTCCTTCCTCCAGAAAGGACACCTTGGCTCGTAAGCGGCGGCGGCAATCTTGGCTGGCTCTTCTGCTGGCCGTTGTCCTGGACCTCTTCCTTCATGGAAGTCCGGGTCTGGATCCCATATTGGATCCGATCCTGGATCCTAACCCGTCCCAGACGTCTCTGACGGCTGCCTTTGCAGCCCAGGCTCAGGTGACGGACGAATGGATGGGTAGGCCTGGTGTCGTGGGAACGGCCGTGGCCAAGGGACCGTCCGGGCAGGCCGTCGTGAAGGTGTATCTGACGGCCATGGGGGCTGCTATGCTTCCCCAGAACGTCGCTGGAGTCTCTGTGATCACAGAGGTGACCGGACCTTTTGTGAGCTACGCCGATCCTCCATCGGGGGCTGAGACCAGGGTCCTGGGAGATGAGGCCGATGGGAGAGTGGATCCTAAGGCCGGATTCCCTCGGCCGGTTCCCATCGGAGTAAGCACCGGCCATCCGGATGTGACCGCTGGGACCATCGGGGCTCGGGTCACCGACGGAGCCCGAGTCTTCGCCCTGAGCAACAACCACGTATTCGCAAACAACAACAACGGCAGGGAAGGGGACAACCTTCTCCAACCCGGTGTGGCAGACGGTGGGCGGAATCCGGACGATGTCTTGGCTACCCTTTATGATTTTGAGCCCATTCAATTCTGCGGCGGGATCACCTGCCCCTTCAATAAGATTGATGCGGCCCTGGCCCTGACCACCGTGGAAGACCTGGGTACCGAGACCCCCGAGGACGGCTACGGCACACCCCGTACCGAGACCATTGAAGCCACATTGGGGATGTCGGTCCAGAAGTACGGTCGGACCACCGGCTACACAGTAGGCCGGGTCACTGGCATCAATGCCATCATCGACGTGAACTATCGGACTGGATCAGCTCGGTTCGAGGGCCAGATCATGATTTCCGGGGACGGTTTCAGCACCGGAGGCGACTCGGGATCCCTCATCGTCTCAAAGGGACTCCTGGCGGCGGATCGCCGGCCGGTGGCGCTGCTCTTCGCCGGAAGCCCCACGAGCACAATCGCCAACCCCATCGACCTGGTGCTGGATCGGTTCGGCGTCCAGGTGGACGGAGGTTGACCTTGGACCCGAAACTCCAAGCCGCCCAGCGAAACCTCACCGCCCAGGTCATGGGCCGTCCGGGGGTGGTCGGTACAGCCATCGGAGAAAAGGGCGGAGAGCCCTGCCTCAAGGTCTACCTTTCGGATGAGCGGGTAGGAAAGACGATTCCCCGGAAGGTGGGAGGGTTCCCCGTTGTGTTGGAAGTGACCGGGTCCATCCGGCGGTTGTGATTTTCGCTCTCTGATTCCCGACTCACGAAGGACTCAGTCGGGAACTCCTACCAGACCTTCTCCCGCTAGCTTCTCCACATCTTCGGAGCTGTAACCCAGAAGGCCTTCCAGCACCTCCCGAGTGTGGGCCCCCAATCCGGGGGCCGCGTTCAGCGGAATCTCGGGTGCCTCCGAAAGATGAGGAACGCTCCTAGCGAAGTGGTGGGGCCCAACCTCCGGGTCATCGATCTCCGCCAACATGCCCCGAACCCGAAAATGGTCGTCCGCGAAGACGTCCTCGGCGTTGTACACCGGGCCGGCCGGCATGCCGGCAGCGTTGAGAGCATCCACCACCTCGCTCCGGGTCTTGTCCGCCATCCACCCCTCGAGGATCGGTTGGAGGAAGTCGGCGTTGGCCGCCCTAATCGGCCCCGTTGCACTTCGGGGGTCGTCTACCAGGTCGGGCCTCCCCACTGCGGTTGCCAGCCGGGCCCATATCCCGTCATCCGGGACATTTAGGGCGACGTACCCGTCCGAGCATTGAAATGCCCCCCTTGGCCACAGGTGCTCGAGCTTTCCTCGTTGAGGTGTGTCCCCTGAGACGGAATAGAGGGCCACCATCCGCTCGTTGAGGGCCAGCATGTTGTCCACCAGGGAAACATCCACCAGCTGCCCTTCCCCGGTCGTTCCCCTCATGAAGAGGGCCTGCATGATCCCGTAGGCTCCAACCATCCCCGAGTACACATCGGCTAAGCCGTACAGGGTGGAGGTGGGTGGGCGGTCTTCGAACCCAATGAGGTCCATTACGCCGCTCATGGCTTCGGCCACGATGTCGAAGGCGGGCCTTTGGGAGTATGCGCTCTCCAATCCCGGCATGCGGCCGAAACCCGAGATCATGGCGTAGACGAGACGAGGATTCAGTCTGCTCAAACCGGCATAGCCTAGGCCGAGATCGTCGGTGACTCCAGGCCGAAGGTTTTCGACGATTACATCAGAGACGGCCGCCAGGCGCCGGATGACCTCCTGGCCCTCGGCGGTCCGAATGTTCAAAGCCAGGCTCTTCTTGTTCCGGTTATAGGCCATGTACCCACCGGCTTTCTCGGCGTCACCCCTCCTGGCGAACGGGGGGATGCCTCGGCGGGGATCACCCTCGTCCACGCGTTCGATCTTTATGACTTCGGCGCCTGCATCCGCCAGCAGCATCGTGCAATAGGGCCCCGCTATGTACTGCTCCAGGCCGATGACACGGATGCCGGAAAGGGGGCGCAGGGGTTGGACTCGCTTTACCACGGATGTGGCTCCTCAGGATGTCAGGGTCGAACCGGGGGACGCGATCTCGATGGCGGAAGAATGCACCTGAGCCTCACGGTCGGGAAGGGGGCTTTGGGCGTTTCGGCTCCCCGCTCCTTCGGAACCGGCACGATCCCTGCCGATTATTGGTCATTGACACCAACCACAGGGACTATTGATGAACGGCGTTTTGCCCAACCAGAGGCGGCAATGGGGGCTTGCTATTGGTACTAGCGAGCACTTCCGATGGCTGTACAGTATCGCCAAGTGGTTGCTGGTGTTGAACTTGTTGGACGGGATCTTCACTCTGATCTGGGTCGAGCACTTTGGCGCGTCCGAGCTCAACATCCTGATGAGCGACTTGGTGGAGAGCAGCCCCCTCATGTTCATGCTGGTGAAGCTCACCCTCGTGTCGCTGGGCACGCTCTTCTTGTGGCGCTACCGCAGCAATTGGCTGGCCGTGGTTTCCCTCTTTGCGGCTTTCTTCAGCTACTACTGGGTCCTACTGATCCACCTCGAATACTCCTCGATGGTCTTTCTCTAGGCCTACTCCAGGAACATCTGCCGGGCCAGCTGTTTTCCCTTCGCCGTTTTGAAGATGGTCTCAATGGCATCCTCTTTTTCTTTGGGGGTGCTTTCCCTGTGGCGGCCCGGGAAATTCACCAACCAGTCCGAATCCCAGAGGATCTTGAATTCGAGGGTCGTTACGATAACCGGGTCCTCATCGCTGTGGTGGTTGGCGACGATCCCACAGATATGGTCGACGGCCGCTGCCGGGACCTGGTGGCGAGTCAGAATCTCCCGGGCGATGGGAGGCCCTTCGATTTCCTGGTATTGCCCTGAGCTCGATCCATGCACTTCCCTGGCCTTGGGGATCCCGATGTCATGGAGAATGGCCGAGGCCCCGACAACAAAAGCATTGCCTCCCTCAACCTCCAGGATCTCCATGGCGTAGCCGTGGACCTTCAGGGTGTGATCGATCATGCCCCGGGTCTCGGAGAAGACCGCCTCCATCTCTGGGAGGAGGAAGTCGGTAGACTCTGCCTCCTGTGCGCTCAAGGGAACGGACCCGATAGAATAGGCGAGGCTCAGGAAGAGGCCGACCGCGAAGAGGCGGAAAAACGGTAAACGGATCATGGTTGGGATTCTTGTCTTGAAGGTGAGTGAGATTCAGGTCGTTCCAAGCCTTCTGCAGCAACTTCGGCGATGGCTGCCAGAGACTTCGGAAGCTGTTTGCTGAAGACGCGGCGAAAGGGGATGGCGAGGAGGGACTTCGGGAAGGGTTTCGGCCGATAGTGGAGTTCAGCGCTCAGGGTTGTCCCCTCACCGTCCTCTTCGAGGATGTAATAGAGCGTCGGCTCCAAGACCGGGGTCTTCCCGAGGATTCGTTCACCATACACGAGCCGGCCAGGCCCAAGGTCGTCGGTGACCGTCTCGAAGTTGATGGTGTCTCCATCGATCACACATTGATGCCGTGTCCCGGCGCGATTCACCCGGCCTGGATCAAAGATCAACTCATCGACGCCTTTGGTCCAAAGGAGCCGGAGGTCGAAGTTCGAGATCAACTCAAAGGTCTCGGAGATCGGTAACGGGACTCGGACCATGGCTGAGACGGAATGGGTGCCTTTTGTGGGCTTCGCCCTGGCCGGCTGCTTCGGGATGCCATTCTTGAGGGGTCCGAGAGGGACGTGCCGGTAGGAAACCTCTCCTAGCGAGTCGTAGGTGGAAGAGCCCTGAACCAGTTCGGCCCAAACGGGCAGTCCACCCCCGGCCTCAGGCACGCCATCGGTCACAAGAAAATACTCGTGGTCCTGGATCTCGTTCTTGAGGAGGCGGTGGGCGAGGATGACTTCAGAACCGAAGGGCTTTTCGAATTCCTGGACCGTCAGGGTATCGATCAAACCGCCGTGAGCGACGAATTTGAGGGAGAGTCGATGGGCGGTCTGGCATGCGCCGCAAGGGCAGATACGATCACGCTCGAACAGCTTGAGGTGGGAATGAAACGCTTCGAACGTTCTCCGAGCCTGGTCCAGAACCTCCCCGAGGTCGGGAATCTTCCCCTTCAGGAAGAATACCACCGCATCGCCCTCGATCTCCGACACCCTCATGCCCAGCGTGTCCGACTCGATGATGGTCTCCAGCAGCTCCGAGATCACGTGCCGGCTATGGCTGATCTCCGTTTCGTTCACGAACTCCGTGAACCCGCTGATATCAGGGATGAAAAGGAGTGATTTCTCAGTCATGGATTAAGAATCGCACCGTGGCTGGAGGGACGCCACTCCAGATGGGGATCTCATGCTACAACTCAAGGAAACTCCATTCTTTGGTGAACGGCACGCCGGAGAACCGGATGCCTCTCGAGGCCGTCACCAGAAGGTTATCGCTCGGGTTAATTCCGATTCCGGCCTGGGAATCGTAAAGGCCCGGCTCGACGCTGAAGGTCATGTTCTCTTCGAGGACCGAATGATCGCCAAGTGCGATGAAGGGTGGTTGGTGGCCAGCGAAAAACTGACCCTGTCCGTGGGCTGGACGGTGATAGATAAACTCCGCCATTCCTGCATCTACCTGATGCTGGTGGATCTTGGCGGCGATGTCTGAGCACACGGCCCCGGCCTTGGACTCTTCCTCCTGGATCTGAACGGTCTCGGCCACCACCTCCCACATCCGCTCCTGCTCCGGGGTCCAGGGCCCGATGAGGTAGTTCCGGTAGCACTCGCCGCCCAGGCCTCCGATGGTGAGATCCGTATTCACATAAACTGTTTGGCCCCGTTGGATGTTCCCGTGGAAGAACTGGTTCGGGTGGGGATAAGCGCTGGCGATTCCGGCCCGGACGTAGTGTGAGGTGACATCTATTCCCACTGCCGAGTGAGGCCTTCCGTCTCTCTGGATGTCGTTCATGAGGAGTTCGATGCCAAAGGCCTGGAGGGCCTGGCCCAGCTCGAAATCGGTGAGATCCGTACCCCGTTCCAGGATGTAGTCCCGGGCGAAGGCGTGGACCCGATCGAAGTAGTGGTACGCCCGCTGAATCAGACCAAGCTCCTCAGGAGTTTTCACCTGCTGCATGGCCTGGCAATCCGCCTGGATGTTCACGAAACGGGTTCCAGGGACCACCTTTCGGACCGTTTCCATCTGGCCCTCCGAGAGGGTCCAGTCGATGCCGATGATGCCACCCGCCAAGCCTCTCTTCTTCAGCCCCTCCAGCATCCATCCGAAGAGGTCCACCCTTGGCCCCGCTACGACTTGGCCTCGGTTTGGAAAACCACCTTCCCCGTGGGGATAGCAGAAGTAGTACTCGTTCTCGGTGCACCACCAGGAGGTGATGAGGTCCCGATCGATTCCCGGAGAGTACCAGTACACGGTGTCTTCTTCGTCCATGCGGAACACGGTCCATGTAGAGCGCTCACCACTCCCCCGGAAACAACCGGTGTAGTAGACAGCGTTCTGATCAGCGGATAGGACGATGGCATTCAGCCCTCGAGCCGCGACCCGAGATTTCAAAACACGGGCCCGCTCCTGGTGCCACTCCAGGGGAAGGCGGTCGTAGCCAAGAGGTGCGGCCTGGACTTGATCCGGATCCCTTAGAAGCAGTCCTTCTGATCCCCCGGCGATCTCATCGAAGGGTTTTCTGGCGCCTGGGGCCATGGACCCATCTTGCGGTGTACAGGCCAGGGCTCCCACGGCCGTGCCGGCTGCCGCGAAACCAGTGCCCATCTGCCGAATGAAGTCACGTCGAGAGGAGGTCATGGTCGTCTCCGATAGGTTCATTTTGGCGTCATTCATCAGGTCAGGATCCCATCAACACCGATCGGAGGAAAATGATAAGACATCCGGCTCGACGGCGCGCCTTTTCATCCCGGCCCCCGCGGTCTACACTTTCCCGGATTCCAGGTCGGGTTCCTCGAAGCCCCTGAGTGCCATGACACATACCCGTCGCGAGTTTCTCGGCACTGTTTCCGCCGCCGCCGCCCTGAGCAGCCTCTCTTGTTCGCCCAAAATCGTATCGGCTGATGATCCTCTTGGTGTCCGGCCCGATTTTCCGGTCGTGAATGAAGGAGTGTATCTCGATGGGCCCTACATCACTCCCTCGCCGCGGCAGGTGACAACGGCCGGGACGGCATTTACCGAAGCGAAAGGGCGAAACCCCGTCAGCCTGGGGAAAATGCTAGAGGAGACCAACTCCTGTCGGGGGAAGTTCGCCCGCCTTGTTGGCGCCTCGGATGCCGAGATCGGGATGCTCTTTGCGACCAGCGAAGGGGAAAACATCGTCGCTGGGGCCCTGGACCTGGGGGCGGGGGATAACGTGGTGATCGACGACCTGCACTACGACACCACCTACGTCCTGTATCAACACCTGGCCGATACTCGAGGGCTGGAGGTCCGCGTCGTGAGCAGCGAAGCTGGACGGGCCCCAGTGGAGGCCTTCGCACAGCATGTCGATTCCCGGACCCGACTCGTCTCCGTCTCCTGGGTCTCCCATCAGAATGGATACGCCCACGACTTGAAGGGCCTGGCGGAACTCGCCCATGCGCACGGGGCCTATCTCTATGCCGATGCGATCCAGGGAGTAGGGATGCTCGACCTGGACGTGCGAGACGTGGGGATCGATTTCTTCACTGCAGGTACCTACAAGTGGCTCCTGGGAGGATTCGGAGTGGCGCCGTTTTTTGTCCGGGAGGAACTCATGGATGCGGTTGATGTGGACCGTTTCGGTGCCCTCCACCTGGCTGAAGAGTTGGGCCAGGGCGGCTTCGAACTGTATGGCGACGGGAGGAAGTTCGGGTACGCGACTTTGGCCTTCGGTCCGGTCTTCCAGCTATCGGCCGGGATCGACTACCTCCTGGAAGTGGGGGTTCCCAACATCGAGGCTCATACGGTGGCGTTGGCCCACCGCTTCCGGTCAGGGTTGGTGGATCAGGGGTATGACGTTTGGACCCCGGAGGGGAACCGGTCGTCCATCGTAGCGTTCGACCACGGCAAGGCCATCGAACGTGTTCGGGCGGACCTGGCGGCGGAGAATATCAAGGTCAGCCTGAAGAACGGCGGGTCCCAAATCCGGATCGGCCCCGCCCTGTTCAACAATGCTGATGAAATCGACGCCCTCCTCGAAGTGACGGGTCGATGGGTCTGATCTGACCCCCGGCAGCAGCCGACTACCAACCGGTCGATGACCGTTTTATCTTAAGTGCTGTGTTGGGGTCGGAGATTGACCCCGCCAATTGGGGCCATAGCTCAGTTGGGAGAGCGCTGGCTTTGCAAGCCAGAGGTCGCCGGTTCGAACCCGGCTGGCTCCACTGCTGTAACATTATGTGATATAAGTAATTACACGGACCCCTTGGCCAGATCTTGGTGAAGGGGTCTGCATGTTAGTGTTGTGGGTGGTCAAAACCCCATCCGCCCTGAGATTATTGGTGTTTCACCGGGTGAGACGGAGTGAGCGTTGATGGGGGAGATGGTTCGTAGCTTGTTCCAATTTCTGGTCTCTGCACTGAGGAGCAAGCGCGATCTCGCCTTCGAGAACGCTGCGCTTCGCCACCAGCTGATGGTGCTCAAGCGACAGTCGAAAGCGCCACGGATCGAGAACCGTGACCGGCTCTTCTGGATCAGCCTAATGAGGCTCTGGCCCGATTGGCGTAGCGCACTGTCTCTCGTCCAGCCCACTACCGTCGTGAGGTGGCACCGCAGAGGCTTCCGTGCCTATTGGCGCTGGAAGAGCCGAACCAACGGTGGCCGGCCGAGGATCGATCGCGAAGTGCAGAAGCTGATCCGTGACATGTGGAACGCGAACCCGACCTGGGGCAAGCCGCGCATCCGGGCCGAACTAGCCAAGATCGGCATCGAGGTGAGCGACTCCACGGTCTTGAGGTACAGACCACGTCGGGCCAAACCACCCTCCCAGACCTGGCGCTCTTTCCTTGAGAACCACGTCAGGGACATCGTCGCAATCGACTTCTTCGTCGTCCCCACGGCGACGTTCCGCGTGCTGTACGTGCTATTGATCATGTCCCATGACCGGCGTCGCATCCTCCACTTCAACGTCACGGCCTCACCTTCGGCCCGGTGGACCGCTCAGCAGGTGCGTGAAGCCTTTCCTTACGATACCGCGCCCCGTTTTCTGCTTCGCGACCGTGACCGCATTTTCGGCGCCGATTTCGTCCGGTGCATCAAGTCCATGGGCACCGAAGAAGTCATCACGGCACCGGGTTCGCCGTGGCAAAATCCATACTGTGAGCGCCTGATCGGATCGATCCGCAGAGAGTGCCTTGACCACCTCATCGTGCTAAATGAACGGCACCTCTTACGGATTCTTCGTAGCTACGCGTCCTACTACCACAAATCGCGGACGCACCGCTCGTTGGACAACGACTGCCCTGATCCGCGGCCTGTTGAACCAGCCGAAATGGGCAAGGTTGTTGCCCATCCTCAGGTTGGCGGGCTCCACCACCGGTACGGTCGCCAGTTCGCAGCCTGACGTCCTCATCCTTACCCAACGCCCATTTCCCTGTCGGCTGCCCTCGGCGGGATGAGCCTCTCTCTTGGCGATCAGTGCCCGAATGCCCTGAATCCACGCCCGGTTCCGCTCACGCGGGTGCACTCCTCCTCCGACCCGCCTTCTGAAAGCCCCCTCAACCCTCCCCGATGACCCGCCGCCGGCCACCTCTCGCCCTCCGCATGGCTCGGATGAGGTTTTCGCCACCCACAGGTGTGATTGTCAGACTCGGGTGGGATCCTTTGGTCAAGAAGGGCGCAGTTTCTCGTCGGGTACGATCCGATACCGAACTACGTAGTGTTCGTCATACCTCCCGGATTCAACAACCCAAATATGTGCCCCACGGGCAGCTGCCAGAATGGTCTGCGGGTTCACGAACTCTATTCTACCGAGGAATTCCCCGTTCCTTTCGATGACGTCGAAAGACGGGGGTTCCCACCATTCGTTCGGTGGGTTGTCCCACCTTTCCCGGAGACTCCTTTCCATATCCGATTCAGGTCGATGGTAACCTTCAACATGCCGGGCGACCCAAATCCGGTCCTCCTCATCGACCCAAAGCCTCCACCAGGGAGGTTTTTCCCTTGGGATTCTCACTGCGGATTTTCCATTCCTATCTGAGTAGTGGTCCTCAATGATCTGGAAGGCTCTCCGTTCTTCGCGTTTCACGGGAACCGGGTCCCAGGACCGCTCGATCCTCAGAATGCGACCATCTTGAAGAGGTTGATGAAGGGCATATTCATCATTTCGGCCCACCACCAAGGTTCCCTTTGGTGAAAGGAAACTCAGGGTCTGGTGCGGATAGGTCAGCATCGGCCCTGACGCATAGAACTGGCCAGCGGAAGGCGTTCCCTTCTTGTCGGGAGGAGGGATAGGGAGTGTATCTAGGACCTCACCCTCCAAGTTGGTCCTTATCCAGAACTCGGACTTGAAGTCCGTGGATAGAATGTAGAACCGAAGCGAGCTATCTACTCGCAGAGCAGGCCTCATCGCGGGAGTTGCGGCCTCTTCAACGTTGAATGAGGTCGACAGCGTGCCGTCAGAGAAAAACAGGGTGACACGCCTCTTCTCCGAATCCCACGTGGCGATCCGCTCGTCAGGCATCGCAAAGATGTCCATGGGGGAGGTAAACTCTCCTGGGCCGCTCCCGGATCCCCCAACATTCCCTAGATGTTGCCCGTTGGGATCGAATCTTCTGACCACGTCCGCAGGCCCGTCGAGCACCCAAATCTCCCCGGTCTCAAGGACCGCCAGACCACGGACTCCGCCAAAAGTGAATTCTGCATCACCCTCGAGTTTGCCGATGCGGAGTTCCTCAACCAACCGGGGGGATTCACCCCATGTCGGACGGTTGTCGGCGACGGCCAAGATTGTGTCCTGGGTGCCTTCGACCGCCTCATAAGGCCAAAACAAAAGGGAAGCGGCCCAGACCCCGACCAGGAACCTACTTGCATGCCTCCCAACTGGCGGCACATTCCCCGACCAAGTATCAGTCCTTCGCCCCGTCCTTCGCATTGTTGATGATCCTCTCAAGTTCTTCTGAGTCGCGGGGAGGGACCCCAAGGTAGATCCCGTTCACAACTACGGCCGGTGTCCCTCGGAGGTCAAGCTCTTCAGCGGCTCGGATATCTCTCTCGATCCCTGGGACCGGTTCGGTAGACCGGACGCATTCCCGAAAGGAAGGAAGGTCTCGTACCCCCGCCTCCGAAGCAAAATGGTCAAAGGCATCGCCCACCCAGTTCGTGTTCTCAAAAAGTTGATCTCGGAACCTTTCGAAAGCCCCCTGGCGTGCAGCACACTCAGCCGCTCGAGCTGCCGGGTAGGCGAGTTGGTGGTAGGAAAGTGGCCAGTGACGGTGCACAACGGCTAGATCGTTGGGATGTCTGACCACTGCGTCCTTTATTAGCCCGTGTAGATCCCGGCAACCAGAGCATTCGAAATCGGTCCAGGTGATGATCGTGACCTTAGGGTTTTCTGGTCCTACCCAGTGCCCGCTCGCGTGTGTTCTCCAATCATCCAACACCTGGTCTTCATGAGTCACAACCACTGGTTTCGAGTGACCAAAAAGTACCATGGCAGCTACGGCCATCGCAGCTATTGCTGTCAGCAGAGTGGCAGCATCGACAATTGTCTTCCCGGTATATTTCACTGATCGATCCTCTAGGAAAGCGGGGAATTGAGAATCCGTTGTTGTCAGGGAAAGAAGGCCGCCCGCCCATGGCCTCGGGCGGACCACAGGCGGGGGACAACCTCAGTCGGGTCCGCCGTCCCAGCAGAAGGGTTCTGACATACCCAGTTCACAATGGGTCGTTGGGAAACATCCATATGAGTAGTCGGGGCCACACCCCTGGTGACAGTATTGAGTCATGAGTTCTTCATCAGGGCAACCCCATACACAGCTGGGAGTGAAACAGTTTTCGGTGGCCCGGGCGGACTCAACGGCGAACCCACCGAGGCAAACCACCAAACCGAGAGTCGACACGCAGAACCTTCTCAAGCTTTCCCCCATGATACCCCTCCTTCGGAAAAGTAGACTTGACCGTCCACGACAGACCGACGTTCCGGGCGGCGGGTACCCGACCAACGAACCCACGCCAGTAACCCCGGAAACTCTGCTCCTTGAGCATTGATTTCAGGAATATTCCCTCAGTGAGGCCTCGGCAACGAAAGAATGCGTCAATCACCTGACAGAACGCGACAACTTCCCAGTTCTTCCGAAGGTCCGCGCGCCGCCGCCCGCAAAACCATACGATTCTCTAGGGAGATCCAACGCCGGGGCGAAAGGCCTGCCAACCGACCGGCAATCCTATCTAGGGTCCGCTTGTGGATGCCAAGTGCTCTCGCAATCTGGTCAACTCGAAGCCCTTCTTCTAACCGGTCCGCGGCCCACAGAAGGAGGCCCCAGTCCACGAGCACCTTCAGAGAGAAAGGAGGGTTCCCGGACCAGGCGGACCTCCATCTCCTCTCCAGAGTGCGCCGGCTCATGAAACAGGCTCTGGCAAGATCCTGTACCTTGGATGGCGGTCTTGGATTACAAAAGGAGGCCTTAACGATTGGTTCCACCGTCGTTCGTTCGGAGCAAGACCCCAAGAGGGATTCGGCCACCCGCCTTCGTTCGTTTCTTCGGGCGAGCCGGAGGCCTCTGACCATCACTTCTTCGGCGGGTTCGAAGGTCCAAGCAAGGTCGTCTACGTGGACGTGAATCAGGAGCCGCATATTGTCAGGGTCAGGTGCGGTAATTAGCAGGACCGGGGGACGGCCAGGGGTATCGAGGACAGTAGACAAGCTCCGAAGGGTTCTTTCCTTACGAAGGTCGTGGGCCTCAACAATTGCCATGTCAACGGAGTCGAAGACTTCCCGGAAGAGTGACAGGTTTCGGACGACCACCAGCTCAGTGCCCGGGCCGGCAAATGGCGGCCTCCCGTGGTTGCCCAGGTCCCACCACACCACGCGGACCGCAACAACGCAGCGATCATTGCCTGGTCGAAGAGAGTCCGGGTCAGCCATCGGCTTTCCCTGGGTGTGAAGATCGCGGTCCGCCATTCGCTCTCCTCCACGTTCTGAGACGGCTTTCCGGGACATTGCCGTCAACGGTCATCTCGGCCAGTTTTGTTTCCCGCTTATCCTCTAGACGCCCGACCACCCAAGACCGTGGCACCGGAGGAAACCAGGTACGAAGTCCCTAATTTTTCCGGGGTTGGAAGACGGGTGTGTCCTCCATTCTCAATTAATAGGTGCTTTTGAACCACAAAACGTGCACGGCCGTGCGGATCAACTGTCGCTGTCGGTTGGACATCTCACCCCTCGAAGGGTGACTCTACCGGATTCCACGCTCCTTGAACCGCTGGCCCTGTCTGTTCGGCGGTTCAGCGCTCGTGCCCCCGTCGCCCCTAGGCTGGGGCTCCTGACGTTGGATCCCTATGAAAGAGTTCCCGGGCGATGATCCCCCGAACCAAAGCCCGGGCCGCTTTCCCACCCACATCCGCCGCACAAAGGATTTCCGCGGGGACGTTCGGCCGGTCGCGGATCTTATCCCACACAGCCCCTGGGATCACCGCCACCAGCTCCTCCGGCCCCTCCTCGCCTTCGACGATTTCCTCGTCGGTCAGTTCCTCGGAATTAGGAAGGAGTCGGGCACGGAGTCCCTGAGAGGCGTTGTTGCACGGCTCGGATTTGGGGACAGATCCCCCGTCCCCCGGGCCGGGATTACACCACGCGGTAGCTGTCCGGCATCCCCATCAAGGTCATGGTATTGAGGATTTTCCTCGCCAACTGCACCTCCACTCGTTGTCCGTCGAAGGTTCGACTTCGCATTCTTCGACCGATGATGGTCTTGTATCGGTAGACCGCATTTTCGACCATGGCCCGCCCGCTGTAGCCTGAATTCTTGTGCCATTCCCGACGGCCGAGTTCTCGGATGGAAAGGACATTCCGGTTCCTCTCCCTTTGTCCTGGCGCGGAACTTGGATTGAGCCGAGCATTTCGCCCAGGAGGAATGAGTACTCTGACCCTTCTCCCGTCGCCCTTCTCTTGGGCCGCCTCGTAGACTCCCATCACATCGTAGGCACCGTCTGCTGAAAGAGCGTTCACTGGGTTGTCTATCTGCTCTAGCAATGAAGAAACTTGAGCTCCATCCCGTGTTCGGCGGGAGGTCAGATCTGAGGCTACGATCTCACCAGTATCCGCATCAACCGCCAAATGCAGTTTCCGCCAAACCCTTCTCTTTGGTGGCTTTCTCAGGGGTCCGACGTGAATCCTGAGCCCCGTGCTGTCGATTAGCAGATGAATCGGCCCGTCCGTGGCGAGCCTGGGAAACCGAAGGTCACTGAGCTTCTGAAGCCGCCGGGACATGGTCGTGTGATCAGGGATCGGGAGATCCAATTCGAGCAGTTGGGCCAGCGACCGGAGAAAGCCCTCGGTCTGGCGAAGTGGAAGATGGAAAACCATGCGGATCGTCAGTGCGGCCTCGATCGCGATATCAGCATATGTGCGCTGACCGCCGGGCTTCCCGCTGGGTGTCTCGCGCCAGGCATCGAGCGCTTCATCCGAAAGCCAGACGGTCAGGTCACCGCGGCGGCGTAGCCCTGTCTCGTACTCAGGCCAATTCCGGACCCGATACGGAGACTTCGCGTGCTTATACTGGCTTCGCTTCGGATACTTCATCGCTGGCGGCTCCGGGGTAGAGGGCTTCACGTCACTTTGAAGCTACACTCGTGAGCCATGCACCAACGCC
>RCNC010000771.1_pt1 | contig 20822 bp, 17 predicted proteins | sample 2041301 | NCBI WGS metagenome assembly RCNC01 (sample SAMN09708231, study PRJNA481090) | Marine sediment metagenome, whole genome shotgun sequencing project. | biome: marine sediment; feature: ocean; material: sediment; isolation source: Sewage treatment plant 13A marine sediment (STP13A) ...
GTAACCTTGGCGATTCTTGGGTACTCGGACACAAGGGCAACGGGGACCTTCTTCCCCCGGTAAAACACAAAGGTCAGGTATCCGACCAGCAGAAGTACCAGGAAACCTCCGTCCAAACGCCCGATCTGGCGGTCGAGAAGAAGGGGGCCGAGGAGAAGGGTGACGAGAATCATGATGGGCATCTCCCGCCGCACCACCCTCTCGGCCACGAATACTGGCCGGACCAGAGCCGTGGCCCCCAGAATCAGGCCGATGTTGGCCAGATTCGATCCCATGATATTCCCCACGGCGATGTCGGCGCTGCCTCGGAGTGTGGCCAGGATCGAAACGAAGAGTTCAGGCGCCGATGTACCAAGGGAGACCACCGTCAGGCCGACAACCATCGGGCTCACGCCGAGGTTCTTGCCCAAGGCGGCCCCCCCCCGCACCATCCAATCGGCCCCGAAATAGAGGACGATCACCCCGACAACAAGGAGAATGACCTTGGGTATCATCGCCGGACCCTCACCCCTTCCCTCTTCTCCCTAACCAAGTCTCAAAGTCCTCCAGCGACATTGTATTCAGGACGTCATCGGGTTCCAACCAACCCCGCCCAGCTTGATCGACCCCATAGCTCATCAACGATAGATCCTGGGCAGAATGGGCATCCGTACTCACCACCACCTTCACTCCCAGATCCTTCGCCCGGCGAAGATGCCGATCATGAAGATCCAGCCTGGAAGGATGGGCGTTCAACTCCACCGCCACATTCAGGGACGCAGCCGCCCGAAGAACGGCATCAACATCCATGGCGAAGGGTTGGCGGCGGTTGATAATCCTACCCGTGGGGTGGGCCAAAATATCCACCGCCGGATTCTCCAAGGCCCGGATGACCCTATCCGTCATCTCCGATTGGGTCATGTTCATGAAGGTGTGGACAGAAACCAGAACCACATCCAGGCCGGCCAGGATACCCTCCGGCATATCCAGCGTGCCGTCTTTGAGGATGTCCACCTCCAAACTCCTGAAAAGTCGGATTCCCTCGAGGGCTCCCTGAACCTCCTCGACCTCAAGCCATTGGTCCTGGACCCGCTCCGGGGTGAGGCCTCTGGCCACGGTTACCGACTGACTGTGATCGGTGATGGACAGGTACTCGTACCCACGGTCCCTGCAGGCCTCAGCCATCTCCAGCATGGAATTGGCGCCGTCACTCCAGGTGCTGTGCATCTGAAGGTCCCCCCGGACGTCCTTCAGAGTCAGGAGGTGGGGCAGCCGAGCTTCCCTCGCTGCATCCAACTCCCCCCGGTCTTCCCTGAGCAAGGGTGATATCCAGGGAAGGTCCAAAGCACCGAACACGTCTTCCTCGGCCTCACCGCCCAGACGCCCTTCCTTCTGTGGACCCTCCTCATCCTGAGGCCCCTCCCGGTCACTCCGGTACACCCCGTATTCGTTGATTTTGAGGCCCTTCTTCACCCCAAGAGTCCGAATGGCCACGTTGTGCTCTTTGGACCCGGAAAAGTAGTGGAGGGCGGCGCCATACGACTCCCGGGGAACGATCCTCAGGTCCACGGGAAGGCCGGATCGGAGAACGATCCGCGACTTGGTCGCCCCGGAAGCCTCGACCCTGAGGGCTCCAGGATATTTCTGGAACCGGGCCATGACCTCCTCCGGTGCCTCCCCACAGAGAACCAGAAGATCGATATCCCCAACCGTTTCCTGTCGACGGCGATAGCTCCCGGCGGCCTCAACCTTTTCAACCCCCGGGGTCTCCGACATGTAGGCCAGGAGGGGCCTGATCAGGATGTCGACGTGGGAAAGGAGAAACCGTCCCTGATGTTTTCGGAAGTCCTCGATGGACTGAACGATCTTCTCAGCACTCTTTTTTCCGAAGCCGGACAATCCGGCGACCCGGTCGGCTTCAAGAGCTTCTTCCAGCTCGTCCACGGAGGTGACCCCAAGCTCCTCCCATAGCTTCTTGGCCTTCTTGGGGCCTAATCCGCCCAGCCGAATCAGATCCGTCAGGGTCCGGGGAACTTCATCACCCAGCTGCTCCAGAACGCTCAGCTCTCCCCACTCCACCAGTTCCCTGATGTGCGCGGCCATGTCCTTGCCGATACCGGGGAGTTCCGTCAGGTCCTCCCCCTCCTCTACCATGCCGGCCAGGGGGCGTGTGAGATCGTTGATGGTTCGAATGGCGTTTCGGTAGGCCCTGATTCGGAAGGGGTTGGAGCCTTTGATTTCCAGGAGATCGGCAAATTCCTTGAGGACGGCGGCGATCTCCAGGTTCTCCATACTCAGCCCTCTCCCTGGCTCTCATGGAGGTCGGCGATACCCAACTCACTCAGGAGTTCGATGAAACCGTCCTCACTGAGAATGGTCAAACCCAGCTCCTGGGCCTTGGCCAGTTTCGATCCGGCGGCCTCTCCAGCCACCACATAATCCGTCTCGGAGCTGACGGATGAGACGGCCCGACCGCCGGCTTCCTCCACGTACTTTTTGGCCTGGGATCGGGTGAGGACCGTCAAGCCGCCGGTGAACACGAACTTCTTCCCTTCGAGGGAAGTGGTCCCTTTCTCAGGAGAAACCAGGTCCATTCCATGAGCCAGGATAGCATCGATGGCCTGGGCATTCTCTTCCTGATGAAGGAATCCTTGAATGACCTCGGACATTCTGGGCCCGATTCCATCCACGGCCTCCATGGCCTCCCGATCGGAGGCTCGGATGGCCTCGAGGGTCAGGAAATGTGTGGCCAGATCCCTGGCCACCGCTTCGCCGACCTCGGGGATTCCCAGACCGTGGAGAAAGCGACGCAGGTCGACGTGCTTCCTCTCCTGAATCGCCGCCACCAGGTTCCGGGCCGACTTCTCGGCGAATCCCGGCAGGTCTAGAAGGTCTTCCACCGTCAGGTCGAAGAGATGGGCCAACTCCGTCACCAACTTCTGCTCCACCAGAAGGGTTGCCGTCTCCTCCCCCAACCCTTCGATATCCAAAGCTCCCCGGGACCCGAAGTGACGAATCCGACCCTTGAGCTGAGCCGGACATCCGAACTGATTCGGGCAGACCGTGAAGGGCCCCCGGGCCACAACACTCGTTCCACAAGCTGGGCACTGATCCGGCATCCGGAACTCGGGCCCCCGGGTGTGATCCTCCTCCTCGATGCGACCCAACACCTGGGGGATGACATCGCCGGCCCGCTGGATACGAACCAGGTCGCCCTCCCGAACGTCCTTCCGCTCGACTTCCTCGCGATTGTGGAGTGAGGCCCGGGAGACGGTGACGCCGCCCACCTCCACCGGCAGAAGAAGGGCCACGGGGGTCACCACGCCGGTGCGACCCACCGATACTGCGATCTGCTGGATGCGGGTGACCTCTTTCCGGGGCTCGAACTTGAACGCCAGTGCCCAACGGGGGTGCCTTGAGGTGGTCCCCATCTCCGCCCTGGCCGCCAGGTCGTTCAGCTTGATGACGATCCCGTCGATCTCGTAATCCAGCTCGTCCCTGTCCCGGAAGTAGCGTCGATGGTAGTCCAGAATCCCCTCTACATCCTCCAGAAGCTCCACCCGCTCGGGCACCCTGAACCCCCAATCCCTCAGGGCCTCCACTACATCCCGATCCTCCTGGAACTCAACACCCGTGATGGCGAGTACATCGAAGGCGAGGAACTCCAGTGGCCGTTGTGCCGTAATCCGGGAATCCAGTTGCCGGAGAGCTCCAGCCGACGAGTTCCTGGGATTGGCGAAGGGGTCCGAGCCTTCTTCCATCAGCTTGCGGTTCAGCTTCCTGAACTCGGAGAGGTACATGAGCACCTCCCCCCTCACGGCCAACATGGAAGGGGCCGGTCTTACCTCATCCCGGAGCCGGAGGGGAACCGAAGAGATGGTTCTGACGTTTTCTGTCACACCCTCCCCCTCCTGCCCATTCCCCCGGGTCACGCCACGAACCAACAACCCATCCTCATACACCAACTCCACGGACGCCCCGTCCAGCTTCGGCTCCACTAAATAGCGAATATCTTCCCCGGCGGCCTTACGGATCCGCTCATCGAAACGGACCAGATCCTCTTCCTCCTTGGTGGAGTCCAGAGAGAGCATGGGTGCGGTGTGCCGGATGGTAGGAAGGTCCTGCCTGGGCTCGGCTCCTACCCTTTGAGTAGGCGAATCGGCGGTGACCAACTCAGGGAAAGCTTGTTCCAGCGCAAGAAGCCGACGATAGAGCCTATCATACTCTCCGTCGGATATCTCAGGCTGGGATTCTACGTAATAGAGATGGTTATGTCGCTGAAGAATCCGGCGAAGGGTCCGCACCTGAGCCTGGGCGTCGGCCCGGGTAAGGGCCTGGGGCGGGGTATCGAGGTCCAGTTCCTCTTGGGCCAAAGCCGTCTCCAGGTTGCCACGGGGGTAGTGATCGGAACTATAAACGGTAACCTTCTGGACCGATCTTTGGGAGGGAGAAATCAAGCCGATTCATCCTTCAGCTCCCCAACCACAATGGGCTGCCGAATTGTAATCCTTGCTGTTTGCCCCCCTCTTTGAAGAGATTTGGGCGGCGCGACGTACTCCAACCAACGAGTAAGAACGGGAGCCGATTTGGGACCGGAGGTCGAGCGAGAGCTCATTCGAAAGTGTAAGGCCGGGGATCCCCGGTTCTATGAGCCACTGGTAAGGGCTTACGAAAAGCCTGGCCTACGGCTCGCCCTCGGCATGTTGGGGAACCTGGAAGATGCAAAGGACGCGGTTCAGAACGCTTTCATCAAGACCTTCGATGCCCTGTCCAGGTTCGACCTTAAGAGGCCGTTTGGACCTTGGTTTTTCCAGATCCTCCGGAATCAGTGCCGGGATCAACTACGGAGCAGGAAGGCGCGCTTTAGGTTGGAAGCTTTAGATGAACGACTGGAACTGAGGCCTGCTGACCCCGAAACCGGCCCCATTCGGTTGAGGGAAAGGGCTGAGGCCCGGGAGATCATTTGGGAGGCCCTGGAGAGAATCGGGGATGAACACAGAGAGATTCTCGTCCTCAAAGAGCTTCAGGGATTCCGATATGGAGAAATCGCCGCGATTCTGGAGATCCCAGAAGGAACTGTGGCGAGCCGCCTGTATCATGCCAGGCGTGCATTGAAGGAGGCCCTGGAGGAGATTGGGGCCACGTACCCCTGAGGGAAGCGTTGTGTCGGACCGGGTGACTCACGAAGAGCTCATGCGTTATCTCGATGGTGAGGTAGGGCCTGAGGAACGCGACCGAATCGAAACGTCGGTGGAGGTCTCCACTGAGCTTCGACGTGAACTTGCGGTATACAGAGCCATGAAAGACGACCTCCAAAGCTTGAAGCTGAACGAGAACGGTCCAAACGGCAGCATCTGGTATGCGGTCAATCGGCACCTCGCGCGTCCCTTCGGTTGGGTACTTCTTATCGCCGGGTCCCTGGTCTGGGCGGTCTACGGCATCTACCTCTACCTTAGTTCTTCCAGCTACCTCTGGCAGAAATTAGCGACCGGCGCGGTGGGAATCGGAATCCTGGCCCTGCTGGCCAGCGTGATCTGGGAACGATACCGGGTTTGGCTGACAGACCCCTACCGAGACGTCCAGAAATGATCGTCGTCACAACTCACGACCTTCCGGGTCACCGGGTCACAAAGGTTCACGGCCTGGTCAGGGGGAATACCATCCGTGCCCGTCACCTGGGAAAGGACCTCACGGCAATCCTGCGAAATATCGCCGGCGGTGAGATTACGGAATACACAAAAATGCTGGCGGAGGCTCGGGAACAGGCCATCGACCGGATGCTCGAAGAAGCCGATAGCCTGCAAGCCAACGCAGTGCTGGCCGTCCGTTTCCAGACTTCTATGGTCCAGTCCGGCGCCGCCGAGATGCTTTGTTACGGGACAGCGGTTACAGTCGAACCTGTCTGAATCCACCCGCCGTCGAGATGGACCCAGCTCACCCGTGCCCCCGGGGCCAACCTTGGACGACATCTACATTCTTCCGTCCGACCACCGGGCCGCTGCGGCGCTGAGACAGGCTTTGGACCCACCTCATCGGGTCCGGACCCTCGATCGCTTTTCCGAGCTCCAGAGATCCCTGAAAATCGCCAGCCCTCAGGCTTGTATCCTCGACGTGTTCGATCCTCGCCCCGGAGTATCTCTCGACCACATCAGGCGACTCCGCCTGGACCACCCAACCGTCGCTCTGGTGGTGGCCGCCGATTTTTCCGGCCGGGAAATGGAACTCTACCACCTGGGGCGATTGGGCATAGATGGTGTCATTCGTCTGGAGAAATCCCTTTCCCCAAGGGACATTCGGACGGTAGTGAACCTGGCAATCACGGCCGCACTGGCCAACCGTGTGGTCCTGGACGTCGGTGCCGACCTTCCCCCCCTTGTCCGGGACGCATATCGGTGGGCAGTTGAGCATGCGGACTCACGGCCCCAGGTTTCGGAGTTGGCGGCTGCCCTTTCAGTCAGCCATCGAAACCTGGTGAGGGAGGTTCGGGCGTCGGGGCTCGGGTCACCCAGGACCCTCCTTCTCTGGGGTCGCCTGATCCGGGCCGCTCACCTTCTTGAGAGGCCCGGGGAAACGGTGGAGAGTGTCGCCTTTCATCTCGGCTACTCCGCTGGTGGGGCTCTGGGAAAAGCATTAAAACGGCAGATGGGATGTAGTCCTTCAGAACTTCTCGAACGAGGTGGGTTGGCCTGGGCTTTGGAAGTCTTCCTTCGCCAGGCCGTCGATACCACCGAGCAGGGATGAGAACCATGAACGGATCCAGAGCAGTGAGGACCCTTCTTCTTATGCCGGCCCTGACGGGGCTGGCCACCCTCGCTGGGTGCGCGACCCTTCCGGGAGGCGGTGGCGGAGCCCTGGAAGAGGAGATCTTCGCGATCGTCTCCCAGCCGCCCCTGGACCAGGTGAACTGGGGAATCCGAATTGTGGACCCGGAGCGGGGCCGAATCATCTACAGCCGCCACGGGCACCTGAAGTTCGTTCCCGCATCGAACCAGAAGATCCTTGCTACCTCTGCAGCCCTTTCCCTCCTGGGACCGGACTATCAGTACGAGACTAACCTTCTGGCCGCGGGCTCGATGGCGGATGGGGGCCGCATCCTGGACGGCGACCTCCTGCTGGAGGCCAGCGGAGACCCGACTTTTTCCGAACGCTACTACCCCTCTGCTGAAGCCCCCCTCGACTCCCTTGCCCAGGGTGTCTGGGATGCGGGAGTCCGAACCGTTACCGGCTCCCTGGTGGTGGATGTCAGCGCATGGGATTCCACCAGCGTGCCGGGCACCTGGGAGGTGGACGACCTCACCGCAAGTTTCGCCTCCACCGGAGGTGCGTTTTCCATCGCCGAGGGCACTCTGACGGTGGAGGTCACCGGTGGAAACAGGGCCGGTGCCCAGGCCGAGGCCCGGTGGTGGCCCTACCTGGCCGACGAAAACATCGCCGTTTCCTTCAACACCGTACCGGCCGACAGCTCCACTCGGGGCCGCCACATCGGGTACCTGCCCGAGTCCAGGCTACTCCAGGTCGAAGGACTCGTGAAAGTCTCCGAGACCGACACTATCCGCCTCAGTCAGAGGGATCCGGTTCACCTGGCCTCCCAAGCCCTTCTGCACGCCCTGGAGCGTAGGGGCATTCAGGTCGAAGGTGGGGTCCGGGTCGCCTGGGACAAGGGTGAGGACGTGGGTGACGGACGTTGCACAACGGGTCAGGAATGCCCTCAGGCGGATCGACTGACGGGCATCACCTCTCCCCGCATGGCCGAGATCGCCAGGGGTATTTTGGAGCCGAGTCAGAATTGGATGACCGAACAGCTCGTCCGGACCCTCGGACAGGAGCTCGGTGAGGAGGGGAGTTGGGCAGAAGGCTTCCGAGTGGAACGGGAGTTCTTCACCCAGGAGGTGGGCGTCGATTCTCTCGACCTGGTCCTCCGTGATGGGTCGGGGATCTCAGCCAAGAACCTGGTTACGCCCCGGGCCATCGTCCGGATCCTCGAGTTCATGAGAAGCTCTCCCAACTCAGGCGTTTTCAGGAATGCCCTGGCCAGCCCGGGAGAAGAAGACAGCACCCTCGAAAACCGGCTCCGGGTGCTGGAGGGTCGGGTTTTTGCGAAGACCGGAACCATCACCCACGTGAACTCCTTGAGTGGGTATGTGTTCACCGATTCGGGGCGGGAGCTGATCTTCAGCATCCTGAGCAACGGGTCGGGCCTCTCCTCGGCCCCGGTTCGGGCCGCAATCGACCAGGTCGTGGAAGCCCTTTCCCGACACTGAACCCCTCTCCCCCGGAATCGAAACCGGTTAGATTTTCCTTCTGGCTTCAAAGAACTTACTCTGAACCTCGGGGTACTCACCGACTCAGGTTCGAGGACGAGGTGCCGGGAAAAGGTAGTAATCACGGGGAAAAGCCCTGCATCCACCTTGACGCGGCGTGACCGAACCATAGCTTTATGAAACTGAGAATCATTCGCGTTAACTGAACCTCGGGGGAGTTCTCCGGGGTCCTTGCACTCAAATAGACAACGACAGCGAGAAAACGGATGAGCGACGTCCCTGTCCTTCAGATCAAGAACCTCAGTGCCAAAGTGGCCGACGAGGGCACTGAGATCCTCCACGGACTAAATCTGGACATCCCCGCTGGGGAGGTTCACGCCATCATGGGCCCCAATGGCTCCGGGAAGAGCACCCTGGCCAAGGTCATCGCCGGACACCCGGAATATGAGGTGACGGGCGGAACGGTGACCTTCCGTGGGGAAGACCTGCTTGAACTGGAGCCGAACGACCGCTCAAAGGCTGGGATCTTCCTGGCGTTTCAGTACCCGGTCGAGATTCCCGGCGTGTCCATCGCCAACTTCCTCCGGACGGCACAGCAGGCTCACCTCCCTGAGGGCGAGGAACTGGACCTCTTCGATTACCAGGACGAATTAATCGACCGCATGAAGCTCCTGGATATGGACCCCACCTTCGCCGAACGGCCGGTCAACGATGGCTTCAGCGGCGGTGAGAAGAAACGGAACGAGATCCTGCAGATGGCCATGCTGAAGCCCACCATGGCCGTCATGGATGAGACCGATTCCGGCTTGGATATTGACGCTCTTCAGGTGGTCGCCCACGGGGTCAACACCCTTACGGAAGAGGATCCCACCATGGGTGTCCTCCTCATCACCCACTATCAGCGCCTGCTGAACTACATCAAGCCGGATGTGGTCCATGTCATGGTGGATGGGAAGATCGTGAAGACCGGTGGTCCTGAGGTCGCCCTGGAGCTGGAAGAGGTAGGCTACGCAGACTTCCGCAGTTTCGAAACGGCCTGACAAACGGCCTGGCAAACGGCCTGGCAAACGGCCTGACAAACGGCCTGACAGACGGCCTGACAGACAGCTTGGCAGACAGCTTGACCCCATTCGCTGGGTTGAACGACGCCAGCGGACATAGCCCCATAGGAAGCAGCCACATGCCGGAAAACGAAAACCTTCAGGAACTTGGTCTGGAAGAGTACAAATACGGGTTCGCCGATGAGGAAAAGCATGTGTTCCGGACCCAGCCTGGTCTGACTGAAGACGTGGTTCGCCAGATCTCCGAAATGAAGAATGAGCCGGAGTGGATGCTGGCGTTCCGCCTGAAGGCCCTTCAGATCTACGAATCCAAACCCATGCCTAAATGGGGCGGAGATCTGAGCGACCTGGATCGGGTCCTGGATGAGATCTACTTCTACGTTCGGCCCCAGGATAAAATGGAGCATTCCTGGGACGACGTTCCGGACGACATCAAGACCACCTTCGAGCGACTGGGCATCCCCGAGGCTGAGCAGAAGATCCTGGCAGGTGTGGGAGCCCAGTACGAGAGTGAGATGGTCTACCACTCCCTGAAGAAAGAGTGGGAGGACCAGGGCGTCATCTTCGATTCCATCGAGGAGGGGCTGAAGAACCACCCAGACCTATTTCGGCAGTACTTCGGGACTGTAATCCCGTCGGAAGACAACAAGTTCTCGGCCATGAACTCGGCCGTCTGGTCGGGTGGTTCCTTCGTCTATATCCCCAAGGGGGTCGAGCTGGACACTCCCCTCCAAGCCTACTTCCGGGTGAACCAGGAGAAGATGGGGCAGTTCGAGCGGACCCTCATCATCGTCGACGAGGGTGCCCACGCCCATTACATCGAGGGCTGCACGGCTCCGGTCTACTCCACCGAGTCGTTCCACTCGGGTGTCATCGAAATCATCGTTCACAAGAACGCCCGGTTCCGATACACAACCATCCAGAACTGGTCCAACAACATGTACAACCTGGTGACCCAGAGAGCTATGGTTCACGAGAACGCCAGCATGGAATGGCTGGATGGGAACCTCGGGTCCAAGCTGACCATGAAGTACCCCTCCTGCTTCCTGGTGGGAGAAGGAGCCCACGGAGAGATCCTCTCCATCGCCTACGCCGGAAACGGCCAGCATCACGATACCGGCGGGAAGGTGGTCCACGCCGCGCCGCGGACGACTTCGTCCATCATCTCCAAGTCCATTTCCAGGGGGACGGGCCGGAGTTCTTACCGGGGCCTCTGCAAGGTCTACGATGGGGCGAAACACTCCAAATCCAACGTGGAATGTGATGCTCTCCTCATCAACGACACATCGAGGACCGACACCTATCCCTACATCGAGATCGATGAGCGCGACGCCAACGTGGGTCACGAAGCCACGGTCTCGAAGGTTGGCGACGAGCAGCTCTTCTACCTGATGAGCAGGGGAATGTCGGAAGAGGAAGCCATGGCTCTCATTGTCCGTGGGTTCATCGAACCCATCGCCAAAGAGCTTCCCCTGGAGTATGCGGTAGAGCTGAACCGCCTGATCGACCTGGAGATGGAAGGGTCGGTAGGCTGACCCATGAGCGAAACCACGGCAAAGGATTCAACGGCAGTGAGTTCTGACGCGGCTACAATGCTGGCTCCCGAGGGCGTCACCGACACCCTGAATCGAAATCGGGTGGAGGCCTATACGGCTCCTGAACCCTCCTGGCTCCAAGAGCGCCGACTCCACGCATGGGATGTCTATGAAGGAACGCCCATGCCTACCACCCGACTCGAGGAATGGCGCTACACGGACCTGAAGAAAAAGCTGGACCTGGACGGTCTGGCCTGGCCGAAGCTCACAGAGTGCGCTGACGACTTCGGTGCCTGCCCGGACGGCCTTCAGGTTGCCATGAATGCGGATCGCCCGGCCTCCGGACACGTATGGGAGATCGACGGAATCGTCTTTCACCTCGACCTGGACGAAGAACTCCAAAAGAAGGGCGTGGTCCTCACCTCCCTTCGCCGGGCCATCGACAGTCACCCGGAACTCCTCAAGGAGCACCTGGCGACTGAGGCGGTCCCGGCCGAGTCCGGGAAGTTCGAGGCACTGAATGCAGCCTTGTGGACTGACGGCGTTCTCCTCCATGTCCCCAAGGGTGTCCGCCTCGACCTTCCCGTACGGGTTACCCGGTGGGCCTCACAGGCTGGCGTGAGCCTCTTCTCTCGAACCCTCATCATCGCTGAGGAAGGAAGCCAGGTTTCCCTGGTGGATGAGATCCTTTCCGAGGATATGGAGAAACAGACCTTCGTCTCCGACGCCGTCGAGGTCCTGGCCAAGAATGGATCCCAGGTTCAGTACGTCTCCCTCCAGCGGCTCGGAAAAGGGGCGTTCTATCAGTCCTCCCAGCGGACGCTGGCCCAGCGGGACTCCACCCTGGACACGTTGAACGTGTGCATGGGAGCCTCGACTTCCAGGGTCGACCTGAATGCTCAGCTCCTGGGGCCCGGGGCCAACTCGGACATGCTGGGTCTCTATTTCGGAGACGATTCCCAGCACTTCGATCACAACACGAGTCAGGATCACTTGGCCCCCAACACTTCAAGTGACCTCCTCTACAAGGGAGCCCTGGACCACAGTTCCCGATCGGTTTTCCGGGGAATAATCAAAGTTCACCCCAAGGCCCAGAAGACGGATGCGTACCAGACGAACCGGAACCTCCTGCTCTCCGACAGGGCCCGGGCAGACTCCCTGCCGAACCTGGAGATTCAGGCCGACGACGTTCGCTGTTCGCATGGGGCTACCGTGGGCCAGCTCGATGCCGAGTCCAGGTTCTACCTCATGAGCAGGGGCCTTTCCCGGGAGCAGGCGGAACGCCTTGTGGTCATGGGTTTCCTGGGCGAGGTTCTCTCCCGGCTACCTCTGGGGGGCGTCGTCGAGAAGGTAACGAACGTCATCGAGGCCAAGCTCCGGCAGGTCTGACCACCCAGGGGTCGTTAGCCGTTCTCATGACGATTCCCTGACTGGGAGATAAAAGATGTCGGATTGGATCAAAGTCGGGACCCTGGAGGATTGTCCTCCGGGGTCTTTGCGTTCGGTGATGGTGGGCTTCGATCCCGTGGTCCTGGCCAATGTGGACGGTGCCATCTACGCCGTTTTGGATCGGTGCTCCCACGAAGACCTTCCTCTTTCCGATGGGGAAATGGAGGGGTCGAACCTGGTTTGCCAGTACCACGGCGCCCGGTTCGACGTCGCCACGGGAGGCGCCAGGGGGCTGCCGGCCGTGAGGCCCATCAAAACGTTCCCCGTCGAAGTCCGGGAGGACGGGATTTACCTTCAACAGAGCTAGCTTCCCCTCCAGAACTCCGTAGCGCCTCTGGAGGAATCCTCACCCTGTGAGAGAGGGTAGAAAGCCGTGTTACAAGCGGTCTCAACATTCGACGTAAACAAGATCCGGAACGAATTCCCGATCCTGAATCAGGTGGTGAACGGAAAACCCCTCACCTATCTGGACAGTGCCGCCACGTCCCAAAAACCTCGGTCGGTTCTCGAGATCGTCGGGCGCTATTACCGAGAGGACAATGCCAATGTCCACCGGGGCATTCATGAGCTGAGCCGGCGGGCCACCCTGGCCTTTGAAGGAGCCCGGGCCCGTATTGCCGAATGGTTAGGGGCGAATGATTCCTCAGAGATCATCTGGACCAGGGGAACCACCGAAGCCATCAACCTGGTCGCGGCGACCTGGGGTATGGATCAGTTGGGGGAAGGAGACGAGATCCTTCTCACCACCATGGAGCACCACTCCAACATCGTGCCGTGGCAGCTCGTCGCACGACGAACCGGTGCCCGGCTTCGGTACCTGGAAATGGACGATGAGGGGAAGCTCCGTCTGGATGGGCTGGATAACCTCCTCAACGACCGAACGCGCCTAGTGGCTATGACCCACGTTTCCAATGCCTTGGGGACGGTGAACCCGGTGGAGGTCGTCATCAAAGCGGCCAAAGCAAAGGGCGCCGTGGTGCTTCTGGATGGGGCCCAGGCTGTTCCCCACAGGAAGGTGGACGTGGGTGCGTTGGGTGTGGACTTCTATGCCTTCTCCAGCCACAAGATGTGTGGACCCACCGGTATCGGGGTCCTTTGGGGCCGGAAGGCCCTTCTCGAGGAGATGTCCCCGTATCAGGGTGGGGGCGAGATGATCAGCATCGTGGAGCGGGACGAGAGCACCTGGGCCGAAGTGCCCCACAAGTTCGAAGCCGGCACCCCGAACATCGCTGGTGCTGTTGGAGCCGCAGCCGCCGTGGATTTCATGGAGCAGTTGGGCTACGAGGCTGTCGTGGAACACGAAACCGGCCTCCTGCGGTACGCGTTGAATCGGCTGACGGCCATCCCTGAAATGACCATATATGGTCCGAAGGATCTGGCCGAACGGTCGGGGGTCATCTCCTTCGCCCTGGGCGATGCCCATCCCCATGACATCGCTACCATCCTGGACTCAGAGGGTGTAGCAATCCGGGCGGGACACCACTGCGCCCAGTTGGTCATGAAGCATTTCGGGGTTGCGGCCACCACCCGCGCATCGTTTTCTCTGTACAACACCACGGATGACATCGACCGCCTCGTGGACGGCCTTCAGGTCGTACAGAGCATCTTCGGGAGATAAACCGACACATGTCCGACCTGAACCTGACCTCCCTCTATCAGCAGCTCATCCTGGAGCACTATCGGAAGCCGCGAAACAAGGGAGAGCTCCCGGAAAAGACGGTGGAGATCCACATGGCCAATCCGGTTTGTGGTGACGAAATTCGTCTTCAGCTGCGGATCGAAGAAGGGCGCATCGTGGATGCCCGGCATGTTGGGCAGGGCTGCTCCATCTCCCAGGCCGCCGTCTCCATGATGACGAACCTGGTCAAGGGCAAGGATCTGTCGGAAGCCGGGGTCCTGGCCCAGAAGTTCACGGCCATGATGCACGGGGATGAAGAGATTGCTAAGGATCGAACCATGGGGGATCTGAGGGCCCTTCAGGGGGTGAGCAAGTTTCCTGTGCGGATCAAGTGCGCCTTACTGGCCTTCGACGCCCTTCAGGAAGCCATCAAGAAGCAGGAGGCGGAAGGCTGAGGGCAGGGCTCCCCACCTCCAATCCTTTCCCTACTCCGTCCTCAGCGCCACCACCGGGTCCACTTTCGTTGCCCGACGCGCCGGGAAGAAGGTGGCCGCTACCCCCGCAAGGAAAAGGATCCCCGATACCGCCGCGAAGGTCAGGGGATCAAAGGGATTCACACCGAACAGGAACCTCGACAGGCCCCGAGTCACCCCCAGTCCCACCCCGATCCCGATGACAATGCCCAGGAGGGCCAATCCCGTCCCCTGGCGGATCACCATGGACATTACATTCCCTCTCTGAGCCCCCAGGGAGAGACGGATTCCCATCTCCCGGGTCCGCTGTGTGACGGTGAAGGCCATGACGCCGTACACCCCTCCAAGGGCCAGAATCAGAGCGATCACGGCCAACACCGACATAATCCTCGCCATGATGAGGTCGCCCCCCAGGGACTGTTCGATGAGATCGTCCATGGTCAGGATGTCATAGGCCGGAACGCTGGGATCCATGAGACTGACCTCCGTCCGGACGGACTCGACGAGGGTGGAGAGGGGAACCGAAGCCTCCACTGCCCATTCCATGAAACGGTCCCCCCCCTGGAGAGAGGGCATGAAAATGGCTGCCTGGTCGGGCGAATCGGCGCCGCCATCTTTGGTGTCTGCCACCACGCCCACGATTTCACGGGCCCCGGAAGAGAGCACCAGCTGCTTCCCGACGGGATCGCCATTGGGCCAGTGCCGGTCAGCCATGGTCTGATTGATAACTGCCACCAAGGCGGACCCAGCTCCGTCGGTTTCCTGGACGGCCCGCCCCCTTAGGACGGGAATGTCCAGGCTTTGGAAGTACCCTGGGAGGACACGCTTGAAGGCGGTGATGACCCGCTGGTTCGGGTCCTGGTAGTCCTGCCCCCCAAGGACATAGTAAGTGGACGAGGTGCCCTGGAGAGGAAGGCGGTTGGTCCCTCCAACGGTCTCAACGCCGGGGAGGGCGGCCAGACGGTCCTGTAGCCGAAGATGGAAGTCATTCACCAAGGCCGAATCCGGGTACTGGGCTTCCGGGAGAAGAGTCTGGAAGGTCAGAACATCGGTGCGATCGAACCCCAGGTCAGCCAGGCGAATCCTGGCGAATCCCTGAACCAGGAGGGCAGAAGAGACCAGCAGCACCAGGGCCAAAGCCACCTCCGTCACCACCAACCCTTTTCTCACGCGCCCACCGCGAGCACCACCACCACCCCTACCGCCCTCCTTCAGCGAATGGGTGAGGTCGGTCTTGCTGGAATGCAACGCCGGAGCGAGGCCGAAGAGGACCCCCGTCAGCATGGTGATGGCCGCGGTATAGCCGAGGACCCGTGGGCTGAGGCCCATCTCGTGTGTCCTGGGGAATTCAGGTGGCATGATGGATATGAGGCCTTTGATGCCAAGGAAGGCCAGGCCCACACCCAGGATCCCGCCCACCAGGGCCACCATGCCAGCCTCGGTCAGGAACTGGCGCACAATGCGGCTACGCCCGGCACCCAGGGCTCCTCTCAGGGCCACCTCCCGATCTCTCCCGGCAGCGTGGGTCAGGAGGAGGTTGGCCACGTTGGCGCAGGCGATGAGGAGCACGAAAAGGACACCCACGGAAGAGATAAGGGTCCCGGCCTGGAACCCCTCGTTGAAAACCTCCTCGTGGAGGGTCCGCATCGCGGCGCTGTGTCCCGCGCTGGTTTCCGGAAACTCCGACGAGATCTGACCCATGATCTGACGGGCCTCGGCAAGGGCCTGTTCATCGGTGACCCCATCCCTGGCTCGGCCCAAAACCCGCAGGGAGTGGCTGTCCCGGGGCTCCTCCCCGGAGATGGCCAAAGGAGCCCACACGTCCTGACCGGGGTAGAGGTACCAGAAGCGTTCCGGCATGATTCCCACGACCGCGTGGGGTATTCCGTCCAGAAGGATGGAAGAGCCCAACAACTCAGGGTCTCCGCCGAAGCGCCCCTGCCAAAGTTCATGAGTGATGACGGCGACCCGCTCGTTTCCCGGCGTCCCCTCGTCGGCGGCAAAAGCCCGTCCTTGGGCCGGTGGAACGCCGAGAACCCCGAAAAATCCCGGAGTGACGTAGAAACCGCTAAGCCGCTGGGCCTCGAAGTCCCCGGAAAGGTTGAAGGTAGCCCTCAGACCCGCTGCCAGGTCCATTGATCGGGATTGGTCCCTGAGGTCCACGTAGTCCGGAACAGAGAAGGAGGCCCCCTGCCAGTCCCTTTCGGCGTTGGTGACCGATACCGTGTGGAGGTCACGGGAGTCCGGGTAGGGCAAGGGGCGCAACATGAACACGTCCACAGCGCTGAAAATCGAGGAATTCGCCCCAATCCCGATGGCCAGGGAGAGAACGGCGAGTGCAATGAGACCCCGACTCCGGTTCAGTGCCTTGAGGCCATACTTCACATCCTGCCAAATCAGATCCATGGTGTATTCCGTCCGAAATGGGTACCAAGCATGTTGAAACGCCCCCAAGGACCAGAGGAATATCTTCTTGGTCCCTTCCTCTTTCCGCTGCCGTCGGGAGTGATGCGAAAATGCCGCCTGGGCGGACGCTTCTCCGCCTGAGCGATCCTGGCGTCTTCCCACTCAGAGCGGGCGAAGCCAACACCTCCATCGGTAGCTATCCAGAATCCCGATCAGGGGAGCCCCCTGCCAGGGCCCGCCGGGAGGAGTGAGAAGTGGTACTGCACGACTTTCCAGGTGCCACCCTCCATCACGCGAGTTTCCGAATAATGCCAAGGACCTTCCTGAACGACCCCTCCCGGAAGAGTGATCACACCTTCAACATTGGCCACCGCCACCGCAACCGTCTCGCCAACCATCCGGATATCGATGTCCTGTGGCTCGATATCGAAGGACATCCCAGCCGATACTGCCGCCTCCAGTGCTGCCGGATTGAAGCCCGTCAGTAAAATGCTTCCGCCAGGCATATAGCCCCGTGCCTGCTCCGCAAAGAATGTACCCAGCCTCTGGAAGTCCGCAGCGCTCCAGGCTGCAAGGCTCTCGACCATCGCCGCACGAACATCCTCCTCCTGGGCAGCCGTCGGCTGAATCGAGATTCCCACACAGCAGATCGCCAGCAGGATGGTGGTGATTCGTCCTCTCATGGCACTCTCCGGCCTCTTTCTTCGTAGTATTCTCACTGGCCCCTGTTCATCGAGCACATCTGGGGCGCAACTACGAAAGCTAGTGCGGTGAGACCCTAGGGCATACCACCTTGGTCTCGTCTCATAACTAAGATTGAGAATGCTACTCCTGGACAAACGGTTCGATCTCCCTGCTTCGGAATGGCTGCTCGCCGGAATCTGCGTGGTTCTTGTGGCTGCGGTTGTTGCTTGGGCCGACCTCAGCCCGAAGGTCGAGAGCGATTTCTTCTTCTCGCAGGAGGATCCTCAGCTCCAGGCCGTTCAGGAGATGGCCCGTCGGTTCCCGGCACCTGAGCAGGTCGTGATCAGGATCGCTGCTCCGGATATCGCCAGGGACACCTACCTGACGTCCATACGGGAACTCACGGCAGAGCTGGACACCGTAGCCGGTGTCTCCGGTGTAAGCAGTATCGCTACTGAAGACGAGAGGCGCAGTCCGATCTGGCGCCGAATGCTGCTTACGCCGGATTCTCTCGCCACGAACATCATCGTTTCTGCGTACGATCCCGATCCGGCCGACCTCATCCCGCGACTCGAGGCCGTTTGGCAACCGTACGACGAAGCCGAGTTCTCCATCGCCGTATCCGGTGTGCCTTATATCATCGAACTCATTCGCAGAAACCTCCTACACGATCTCCTTCTATTCAGCTCCGCTGCATTTCTCATCTTCGGAGCGTTGGTTTCAGTCGTTTACCGCGACTGGCGAATAGTTCTAGGCACAATAATTACCTGCATGACTGCCTGCGCGGTAACGCTCGCGGTCACCGACGTTCTCGACATCAAGGTGGGCCTGCTGACGGCCAACATCGCCGTCATTGTCTTCGTCCTGACGCTTTCACACATCGTCTTCCTGATATCCAACTGGAGGCGATCCTGCCATGAGACAGCTACCGAGGCCTCGGATCCCGTTTCTGAAGCGGTTCGCATCACCTTCCAGGCTTCTTTCTGGAGCATGTTAACGACACTCCTCGGTTTCTTGAGCCTGCTCATTGCCTCGGCACAGCCCCTTCGAGAACTCGGCCTCGCCGGTGCCATTGGAGCTCTGACGGCCATCACCGTCACCTACGGCGTGTTCCCCACCTTTCTGCGAAAAGCCACCACACAAACCGAAGCTCCGACGAAGGGTATCTCCTACAAAATCGGCTCTTTCCTGCCGGAGACAGGCGGCAATCGGTGGCTAATGGCGATTGGCGGCGTGGTACTGATCGCGGCCACCGGACTCAGGCAGTTCAATACAGATCCGACCCTGCTGTCGTACTTCGCTCCTGGAAGTGAGCTCAGGGTCGGTCTCGAGACCATCGACCGTGACGGAGGCAGCAGTTCCCTGGACGTAGCTGTCGTTGATCCAGGCGGGAATCTCCTCGACACTGATGAATTCAACCGCAAGATGTGGGCGCTCCAGGCTGCGTTGGAGGACGATCCATCGGTGGGGCGGGTAATCTCACCCGCACTGCTCCTGGCCCACTTGAGCCAACAGCCGTTCATGGGGCAACTGAACTGGAGTCAACTGCTCTCGGTCCTCGAAAGCCCTGCATTCGCAGAAACCAGCCACAGCTTCATCAGACCAGAGCTCGATCAGGGCAGGTTCTTCATCCTGATGCGGGAGGCCGACCGCACGGAGGAGAGGCAGGAAGTGATCTCCCGCATCCGAGGGTATGTTGAGGAAAGCGGACTCGAGGTCAGCCTCATCGGCGGAAGTTACGAACTCCAGGGACAACTCGGTCAGCTGATCGCTGATTCCATTCGGTTCGGGTTGGGGGGTCTTCTGGTCCTCTTTGTCGGGATCGCCTTCATCGTCTCCGGAACCGTCCCTCGCACCCTCGCCATCCTGACCTGCCTCGGCAGCGTGCCCCTGATCGTACTCGGAACGATGAGTCATTTTGGTATGCCCATCGACATCATCACGTCGCCGGCTGCCAACGTTGCGGTTGCCATGGGGGTGGACTCCATGACTCATCTCGTGTTGCGAGTGCGCCGCCTCTGGCCTTCATCTGAAACGGCGTGGGATGCATGGATGGAAGCGCGAGCCCAGCTGTGGCAGCCCGTTCTGGGGGCGACTCTGATCATCTGTGCCGGCTTCGGAATATTCAGCTTGTCCGCGTTTCCACCGACCCAGCGGTTTGGCCTTGCAGTCATTCTGGGAACGCTGACCGCGGCAGCGATGACTCTGATCACTCTACCATTTGCCATGAATATCCGGCCCGACAGGCCCGGAGGCCTCGGTCAGGCCAGCTGAGGGGCCCAGCAGCACTGTGGCAGGGGAGGTCGAAACTTCCTTCCCCGCAGTGGGCGTAGCCCACCGAAAGGGGGATCTGTCCTTCGGGTTCTGGCGAGTGGGCGTCCGTCGGTACTCACCACCCTGGTTCGTGGCTGTCCACGCCCCAGTACCCCTGGTTATCGGCCTCAGGCTCATGCTGGGGGTAGGATCGAGACGGAACCGTTGATTCGAACCACGCCATCTTCCAAAAGAGTGAAATATCCCGATATGTCTGCTGAGAGTATTCCCCATGGTGGGGCCAGTCCCCTTTCAGAGGAGGAGAAAGGGGAGTTTTCCAGGGCAGTTGAACAGGCCCGGAGTATTCTCAAGGCCGAACGGGCTGCCACCTTTAACGGTTGGACCATAGGCTTTTTCGCTACTGTCACCCTTCTGTTTTCCCTCTCCAGCCCCATCACCGCCCTCTTGGGTTTCGGAATGGCAGTGGTTGCCTGGAACGAGTTCCGGGGACGGAAGATGATCCGGCAGTGGGATGCCCGGGGACCCCAGCTCCTGGGTCAAAACCAACTGGGTCTCATGGTTCTGGTTATCGCCTATTGCCTCTGGAGCATGGTACGAACGCCCACACCAATTTCAGGGCTGGCAGAGTTGGAGGAGGTGCTGGGCCCGGTGGAGGATCTGGCTAGGACCCTGGCCCTTTTCGTCTACGGTTCCGTGATCGTCCTTACAGCGGTGTTCCAGGGGCTCATGGCCAGGTACTACTTCGCCCGCGTGGGGATGATGGAGGCCTACCTGGAGGATACTCCTCGGTGGATCGTGGATCTCCAGCGGATTGGATTGGAGGGGTCCGCTCATTAATGGTCGGTTCGGAATTCGGCGCTGAGGTTTTTCCAGGAACGACCAGGCCCAACGAAGAACCCCGCCCGGACCGGAAGGTCAAAGCCGGGCGATGACATCTGGAAATGGGCCTGGGTAGACTCGAACTACCGACCTCACGCTTATCAGGCTTAGAGCGGATCCCCCTCCACAGAGCATCCTGCACGAAAATCACTGTGAACTGAGGACGGCCCGCGCAGCCTGCAACTCGCCAGCCCCCCTCTGAA
>RCNC010000772.1_pt1 | contig 20816 bp, 16 predicted proteins | sample 2041301 | NCBI WGS metagenome assembly RCNC01 (sample SAMN09708231, study PRJNA481090) | Marine sediment metagenome, whole genome shotgun sequencing project. | biome: marine sediment; feature: ocean; material: sediment; isolation source: Sewage treatment plant 13A marine sediment (STP13A) ...
AGCGTCAGGGTTGAACCGGATACTACTGTATATACCGAAGAATTTGTCTACGCGGAGGCCGAGGCCAATCTGGACGGTGAAATCCTTGCCGAGGTTCTGCGTCGCCTGGATGAATGGTTCGCGCAGTAATAGAACTGCAATGACCTGTTGTTGCTGGATGCCGGGAAGTTGGGTAGCGCAATCAACCCCATGCGAATAGCTGGAATAGGGTTAGCCGCACTACTTCTATCAGTACTACTGCTTATCCTGGCCTTTTGGCTATATGATCCTGAGCCACTTAAGCGCGATCTACCAAGGCAGTTGCCCTGGGAATTGCCAGATCATCGCCTGGCGACCAAGCGGGTGGCATATACAGCCAATGGCGCGCTCCAGATTCAGGTCGATCACGCGCTGTTGCCGGGGATAACGCCTGCAATGGTGGCATGGTTTTACCGCGTACTGCCGATATCCACCATTGAATACCAGGGAGTCACTTACCCTCTCTACCACTTCTTTCATCCCACAGAGCACGGCACCATCTGGATCGCAGAGCCCGCCAGTGACGGCCGGCCTGGCATGGGCCAGGGGGCCGTGGTAGCCAGGGATGAATGGTTTGGCCCTTACGACAGCAGCGGTGCTGCGAGGCTGACATCTTTTTCAGATGCAGGCATGGTGGCCAAGGCCCAGCTCGCTGGAATACAGTTTGCAACCCTGCAGCACAATTTCACAGCGGCAGAGGGCGGCACACGCTACCGGCTGGAGGCGCACATTGGTGCTGATGTACCGCTGCTTGGCGCACTGCTGAACCTGTATTTACGAACACAGATTTATCACCCGGACATGGTGAATGAATGGTTGCGGCACCAGGTGGAAGAGGTGGGTAGCTTGCCTTTTTTCTTACCGCAGATTTATGCCCAGAGAAACCCGGAGAATCACTATGTGTTCATCGAGGAATCACTGTAAGTATTACAGTGATAGACAAGCAGGCCGCGTAGAAAATAACCGGCAGTTCAAAAAGATTCTTTAGGTTGTTGCCTGGAGCAGATTCGTCACCAGGTATGAGCGCCTGTGCATCCGCGGGTGTCTTGAACTGCTCAATATCCAGCTTGTTGCGCCGGCCAAATAAACCTAGACTCAAGTGATGAAAACGCGATGCAACATGAGGAACCTGGCCAGCATCTTTCTAGCGTGTTTCGCCCTTTGGGTTGCGCCTCTGCTCGCTTATGAAATATCCAGTTCCGCTCGTGTCAACGAGGATGGAACCCTGAGAATTAACGGTAAAACGATACATCTCTACGGCCTCCACATCCCCAAGACCAATCGTACTTGCTCAAGTAATCGATTACCTCCAGTTTGCGGGTCACGCGCATCGGTGGCACTGGACTTCAAAATCCAGGGTTTCGTACGCTGTGAAATAATGAACAGGAATAGTGATGGCAGTTTCGTTGGCTGGTGCCGCGTCAAGGCAACGCACTTTGATGAAGGTGTAGACTTGAGTGCATACCTGTTGGAAAGGGGGTGGGCAGTAGCCCTTCCCGACGCCCCGTTCGAGTACCAGACACTGGAGAAAATAGCTCGAACGCGCCAGTTTGGAATATGGGGTACGCCAGTTGACAGAATCAGTCCCCGTCGCTAGGAAGCCTTATAGCAGGTATTGCGCAAGGCATCGACACCCCCATTGGGGCCAGCAGGCGATTGGGCGCCGCGCTACCAGCCGTATGTGTTAGAACGGCAAGCTGTTGCCTGTGCCATACTCCAACCGCTAATTCCTTCGCAAGAGATTCCTCCATGGACATGAAAATGGATGTACTGCACGAGTTTGCTTTGGGCTTCCTGGAAATTGGCGCCTTGTTGCTGAGCTTCTTACTCGGCCTGCTAATCCTGGCAGTGATCTACATGTACATTGTGGATGTAACCCAGACCAGCCAGACCATTCGTCGCAACTATCCGGTGATCGGTCGCTTTCGTTACATATTTGAGCATCTGGGAGAGTTCTTTCGGCAGTATTTCTTTGCCCAGGACAGGGAGGAACTGCCTTTCAATCGGGCCCAGAGAGCCTGGGTATACCGGGCCGCGAAGGATCTGGATTCAACCGTGGCATTTGGATCTACCCATCCCCTGAACCAGCCGGGGGACTTTATTTTCCTCAATGGCCTGTTCCCGCCGCTGGAAGAGGAGATTGGGCCGCGTAGCGTCATCCACTTCGGCGAGGGCTACGCCAGAAACCCCTACTGTACGGATTCTTTTTTCAATATTTCCGCCATGAGTTTCGGCGCGCTATCGGCTCCTGCGATAAGTGCCTTGTCCAGGGGAGCGCAGCAGGCGGGTATCTGGTTGAATACAGGGGAGGGCGCTATCTCACCCTTCCACCTGGAGGGTGGTTGCGACATCGTGTTCCAGCTTGGTACTGCGAAGTACGGGGTGCGGGATGACCAGGGCAATCTCTGCGACGACAAATTGCGGGAGATGGCGAGTCATAAACAGGTGCGCATGTTTGAGATCAAGTTGTCCCAGGGTGCCAAGCCCGGCAAGGGAGGGATATTGCCGGCGGCCAAGGTCACTGAGGTGATCGCCCGTACCCGGGGTATTCCCGCAGGTGAGGATTCCCTCAGCCCTAATCGACATCCGGATATTGCATCCATTGACGATCTACTCGACATGATTCACCGGGTGCGGGAAGTCACCGGCAAACCGGTCGGGATAAAGGCCGTTATCGGCCAGGCCGGCTGGCTGGATGAATTGTTCCAACGTATCAATGACCGGGGATTGGACTACGCACCTGATTTCTTCACGGTGGACAGCGCTGACGGAGGCACCGGTGCCGCCCCCCAGAGCCTGATGGACTATATGGGCTTGCCGGTACGCCGCAGCCTGCCAATGGTGGTGGATAAACTGGTGCAGCACGGCTTGCGCGATCGCGTTCGTGTGATCTCCTCGGGCAAGATGATTAATCCCGCAGGTGTTGCCGCAGCGCTGTGCGTGGGAGCGGATTGTGTCAACTCGGCCAGGGGGTTTATGTTTGCGCTGGGTTGTATCCAGGCGCTGCAGTGTAATAAGAACACCTGCCCAACCGGTATTACCACGCATGAGGAGGACTTGCAGAAGGGACTGGACCCTACGGACAAGGCAGGCCGCGTGGCCAGTTACGCCAAAAACCTGATGCATGAAGTGGAAGTGATCGCCCATTCCTGTGGGCTGGCCGAACCCAGCCTACTTAACCGCAGCCACGCCCAGGTTATTAATGCGGTGGGGGAGCCGGAGCCTCTGCTGTAATACTGTGTAATGCGACCTGGTTTATTCAGGCATCTTCGATGCGGGTAAACCTGGCTTGCTCGACTCCGTCGCGAACCACAGTTTCCAGAAACATGGAGACGGGTCGCACCCAAAGTTCCCTCTCACCATACTGGGGTATATACACCACCAGTTCCTCGCCGGTTTCTGAGTGTGTGGCAACACCCTGGACTTCGTACTGGGCACCCTTGAAGTGCCGATACCTGCCTGGCTGGACTGTCATATCGTTCTGCTTGCTGTCGCCAGCCATTGTCCTAAGCAGCCGTAACAGGTGAGAAGACCAATACTGGAATCCTGCGAATACCTGCCGCGCGCGCACGGTACTCTTTGTAGTCCGAATACATATCCTCCAGCAGTGGCCACAGGATTGTCTCCTCCTCCTCGCTGGCCTCTTGCATGCGATAGGTTTTTTTTTCATTACCAATTTGAATGTCGACGGTGTCGGCGGCTACTACATTGTGGTACCAGACAGGCAGCGTGGACATCCCGCCTTTCGAGGCTGTCATGATGACGTTGTCGCCGTGTTGCAGGTACAGCAGGGGAACCTTCCGCACAGCGCCTGTTTTGCGTCCAGTCACTGTCAGTATGGCGACCGCGGAACCGAGGAATTTATTCCACACCTTGCCGCCGGTGAGTTCATAAACGGTGGTCTGCCAGCGGCCGATCTTGCTGATTATCCAGCTGCCAAATTTTTCCTGTCGCTGTGTATAGGGCTTGAATTCTGTTGTCATGATTATCCAGTACGTGCCGTGGAAGGTGGGAAGGGTGTGTCTGGGCAGAGCAATTACCCGAGCCGCCCCAATTATAGAAGCCTTTGTGCAGAAGTTGAATGCTCTGGTAGTGTATCTTTCGCGGGCTATCGATCAATACCTGCGTCGCGAGGCGCGCTTTCTGGTCAAGCTCCCGGAAGGACAGCCTTCGTTAGCGCTTTGCGATTGGAATCAGGCCAACAACTTAGCCTGCCTGCCCTGTTCGATAACTACCATCATATCTATTGATACATATCATCACCCGAGCAGCTGACATTAATGGAGACTGGTGGTAGATAGTAATGCTTGGATGCCATCACCTGTGCTGGGCGGCCTCCCGTAAAGGAAGAATATATGTCCACAGTCAGGCAGTTGGGTAAAGAAGATATCCTGTTCGTGGCCGGCGAGAACGACACGGTCTACCACCACACCGCGGGTCTGGTGGTGCTGGATACCAGCGCCTGCCCTGAATTCGGCTTTGACTACCTCAAGGAAAAGGTCATCGAGCGGATCAGCGCGGTCCCGCACTTTCGCTGGAAGTTGCACGAGGTGCCACTGGGTCTGGACCTGCCCTACTGGGTAGAGGATGAGAACTTCCGCTACGACAATCATTTCAAGCGTATTGGGGTGCCGTCTCCCGGTGACCGTGAGGCCCTGTCCGAAGTAGTGGCCCACCTGTACAGCCGTCATCTCGATCGCAGCAAGCCGCTGTGGGAGTTTTGGTTTATCGAGGGCCTGGCGGGCGGCAAGTACGCCATATTACAAAAACTTCACCACTGCATGATGGACGGGCAGGGCGCCAGCAAGCTGGGTGAACTGCTGTGCGATTTCGAGGCAAATGCCGAGCCGCGGCCGGTGGACGCGGCAATCTCCGATGCCAGGGCGGGTAAAGTGCCGGACAGGCTGCAGTTGTCCGCGACCACTGCCCTGCATCTGGCCCGCTTTCCTGGCGCTGCTTACCGGGAAATCCTTGATTTCGCCCGTCCCAAAATTCTTGAAAAACTGGGCATCGGTGAAAAGAGTGAGAAAAAGCCCAAGCCCGATACACCGATTACAATCTTCAATGGCGAAGTGAGCGGTGACCGGGGCTTTGTGTTTGGTTCCCTGTCCCTTAAAGACATCAAAACTGTCAAGAACGCATTTGATGTCTCTATCAATGATGTGATGCTGGTGCTGGTATCCACGGCGCTGCGAGACTACCTGTTGGCACGCGAGCAACTGCCGGAGTTGGCCCTGCGCACCGGTATGCCGGTCTCCCTGCGTAGCGATGATGACGATGAGATCAGTAACCGCGTTACCCAGGTGCCGGTGACGTTGGCGACGGACCTGGACGACCCGCTGGCCCGCCTGCAGGCTATCAGTAAAGACTGCGAAGAGGCCAAGCAACGGGTGCACGGTGGTGGTAAGGGCTTTATTGAGTTCATACAAATTATGCCGCCGTTGATGGTGTCGGCTTTGATGGCCACCACCTCGCCGGACCAGGCGGCGCAGATGCTTGGCTCCAACCTGATCGTGTCCAATGTGCGCGGCAGTAACAAGCCCATGTATGTGGCGGGCGCACGCATGGAAACCATGTACCCCATGTCCATTCTCACCTCCGGTCTGGGTATCAACTTTACCTGTGTCAGTTATGTCGACCAGGTGGATGTGGGAGTGGCGCTGGAGCCGAACCTGGTGCCCGAGCCCTGGGAGATTATTGACGGTATGGTCAGTGCCCTGGCGGATTATGTGAAACTGGCCGCCAAGGTAAAACCGCGGCGCAAGGTGGCAGCAAAATCGCGTAAAACTGCAGCGAGGAAAAAAGCCGCTCCCCGCAAGCGAACCGTCGCGGGCAAGCGCATTGGCGCCAAAGCAAAATCAGCCTCTGCTAAAAGTACTGCCAAAAAACAGGCAAGCAAAACCAGGCGAAGCTAAGCATTGATTCGCCCCAGGAGGAAAAGTGCCAACCCCTACCGCGCCAGCAGCGTTTCGCCAGTCCGACAGTACCGCTAAAGGGACTTTCGCGCCCAGTGGTGTGTTTGTCGAGCTACCTGGATTTGGCAGCTGTTTCTACCGCCAGCACCTGAATCCCGGGAAGCCGACCCTGCTGCTTGTGCATGGCATGGCGATCTCCTCGGGCCTGAACTGGTTCCGGCTGTTCCCGGTGCTGTCCCCGCACTTCAATATCATTGCCCCGGATATGCGTGGCCACGGACGCAGCTCGGGCGGGAGCGAGCGTTTCACCTTTGAACGTGCGGCTGATGACATGGCCGCCCTGATCGAGGAAATCGATTGCGGCCCGGTGATCGCGGTGGGCTATTCCATGGGCGGTGCGATCGTGCAATACCTGTGGCGGCGCCACCCGGAGCACGTGGGCGGACTGGTGCTGGCGGCTACCAATTACAAGGCGCGTGTCGCCCGTCATGAGGAACTGGTGGTGTTGCCTTTTTTTGCCGCCATGGTGGCGCTGGGGCATGCTGTGGAACTGGTCAGCCATCTCCCCAGGGGCTTGTTGAAACGCTTCCTGCCCCGTATGGCAGACCAGTTACACGAGGATGAGGCACGTTGGGCGCTCGATGAAATGCGTCGCACCAGCTTGCGCATGGTTGCCGAGACGGGGCGCGAAATTGCGCTGCATGATGCCAGTGAATGGCTGCATGAAATCGACGTACCGACCGCCGTGGTTTGTACCGAGCGGGATCGCGCGATTCCCGCCGAGCACCAGCGGGAGATGGCTGAGCTGATCGCGGGCAGTGAAATATTTCCTTATGACGACGGCCACATGGCCTGTATGGATCCGGCGTTCGGCAATCACCTGGTCAAGGCTTGTCGCAGTGTTGTGCGGCGAGTCGATCGCCGTTAGGAGTTGTTATGCATCGTATGAGCGGACAGGACGCGAGTTTCCTGTATACGGAAACACCCACTGTGCTGATGCATACCATCAAGGTACAGATTTTTGAGACCCACTACAGCCTGGCGGACTACGGTGTACTGCGGGAGCGACTGGGGGCTGCGCTGGATGTGGTTCCGATGTTGCGCCAACGGGTACTGCCGATACCCTTTAACCTGCATCACCCGGTGATGGTGGACGACCCCGATTTCGACCTGGATTCGCATATCTACCGGGCGGCACTGCCCGCTCCGGGAGGCATGCACGAACTGCACAGCATGATCGCCCAGATAATGTGTCACCGCCTGGACAGGTACCGGCCGATGTGGGAGCTGTGGCTGTTGACGGGACTGGCACATGGCAGGGTGGCGATCGTCCACAAGATCCACCATTGCCTGGCGGACGGTGCGGCGACAGTGCGCTATCTCAGTCGCATATTTGAGCAGCAGGCTGACCTGCAATGTTCCATCAGTCCCCACACACCGTGGCAGCCGCAGCCCTTGCCCAGCGCCCGCCGCCTGGTATGGGATGCCCTGAAGGACCATGTAACGAAGGATATCCGACAGCTGCCGGAATTTTTGGCTCTCATGTGGGGCGCCACGGGGCGCCTGCTTACCTTTCACCGGGAGGTGGGCTCCCCGACCGTCGATAGACTGGCTCACCCGCCACCGCGTACTCGTCTCAATCACGCACTGTCCGCCCGGCGCAGTTTCACCACGCGGCAGATTCCCCTGCAGGATGCCAAAGCTGTGGCTCACGCCCTGCAGGGCACCCTGAATGATGTGATCCTGGCGCTGTCCGCCACAGTGATTCGCGAATACCTGTTGTTTCACAATGACTTGCCCGGGGAACCGCTGTGCACCGCTATCCCGGTGTCGGCCGATGAGTCCGGTGCCCAGCGCGAATCGGGCAACCGCACCACCTACCTGCCCACCTGCCTGTGGACCAATGTTCCCGACCCCCTGGAGCGTTTCTACGCTATTCAACGCTCCACGCAACTGGGCAAGCGGGAACTGGACCTGATGGGCAAGGACACCTTTGTGCGCTTGATGCAATTCCTGCCGCCGGTTTTCTCACGCTGGAAAACATACCAGAAGCAGCGCAAGCGTAAGGCAGATCGGCCCGACTACAGGCCAATGACCAACGTCATTATCTCCAACGTGCAGGGACCAGGCGAGCGGCTCTCCGGTAATTACGGCACCATGGAGGATATCTATTCCATGGGCCCGCTGGTGGAAGGTTGCGGCCTGAATATCACCGTGTGGAGCTATGCCGGAAACCTTAACTTTTCCATCATGGGTTGCAAGAAGGCGGTGCCGGATATCGACCGGCTGGCGGACTTCCTGCTGGTGGCTATGGATGGGATGAAACAGATGTCGGATGAAGTGAAAGAGCGGCTTGGCCAGAATGTGCAGGCCCTGGAGGCAAATCAATGAAAAACCACAGCTACCTGCAGCGTTTTGGAGAAGTCGAGCTCGCTGTGCGCCGGCGGGGTAAGGGAATGCCCTTTGTCTGGGGGCACAGCCTGATGGGGAGTATGCGAGTCGAGGACCAGGCCGCTTTGTGGCACTGGGAAGATGTTGAGCGGTTCACTGAAGTAGTGCGTTACGATGCGCGCGGTCACGGCAACTCTGACGGTAGCTATGACGCGGAAGATTATCGCTGGGAAAAAATGGCGGCGGATATGCTGGCGATCGCCGATTCCGCTGCCGCCGCCGGTGGTAGCAACCGCTTCTTGCTGGGCGGGATATCGATGGGTGCGGCTACCGCGCTGGAAGCAGCGCTGCAGCAGCCGGAGCAGGTCGCCGGGTTGGTGTTAGTCCTGCCGCCCACCGCCTGGGAAACAAGACCGCGGCAGTCTATGATCTATAGGCGTATGGCATGGGTATCGGGGCTGTTCGGCGCGGCACCTTACCGCCTGCTGGACCTGCTGCCCATACCGATGCGCGAGGACGGTCGCAACCAGTTGGCCATGCACACCATGAAGGGGCTGGCCCGGGCCAATCCCCTGCATGTCCAGGCGGCGCTGGGTGGTGCCGCCCGCTCTGATATGGCGGACAGGGATGACCTTGAGCAGTTGCAGGTGCCGACGCTCATCCTGGCCTGGGAGGATGATACAGCGCACCCCGTTTCTACGGCGACTGAGCTGGCCGAGAGGCTGCCTGATGTGCGTGAGCTGGTGGTCTGTCATCCCGGTGACATCGCGCAATGGCAGTCCTCGTTGTTGCGCTTCGTAAAGGACGTTACCAGGACACGCGCGGGTCGGCGTGCCCCGGCCCGGAAAAAAGCGGCGCCCACAAAAGGTGGCCGCCGCAGGACTGCAGCCTGAAGCGAAATTGCGTCGGGTGTGCCAGTACGACGCTACAGCAAACTGTAGGAAACCGTGATCCCCGCCGTGACGATGGCGACAATACTCATCAACTTCACCAGGATATTGAGGCTGGGTCCGGCGGTGTCCTTGAGGGGGTCCCCCACAGTATCCCCAATTACCGCGGCGTGGTGAGCCAGGGAGTTCTTGCCGCCGTGATGCCCCTCTTCGATATATTTCTTGGCATTGTCGAATGCACCGCCGGCATTGGACAGGAATACCGCCAGCACGAAGCCGGTGGCCAGCCCCCCGGTGAGTAAGCCAATGACGCCCGCGACCCCCAGTACCAGGCCCACCAGGATGGGTGCCGATACCGCCAGTATTGCCGGCATGACCATCTCACGCTGGGCGCTGATGGTGGAGATTTCTACACAGCGCGCGTAATCCGGCTCGGAAGTTCCCAGCAGGATTCCCGGGTCCTCGGCGAACTGGCGCCGCACTTCTTCCACCATGGCTCCGGCAGCCCGGCCTACGGCCTGCATGGTCATGCCACTGAACACAAAGGCCACCATGGCGCCGATGAACATGGCGGCCAACACGATTGGATTGAGCAGGGTGACATTGAAATGGAACATGAAATCGGCGAGACCGGCACTGGCCAGGTCAACCTGGGCTGGTGTATCGGCCATTAGTAGCGTCTCGCCTGACTTGAGCATTTCAAAACGTATTACTTCGATATAGGAGGCGATCAGGGCCAGGGCGGTGAGCGCCGCAGAACTGATGGCGAAACCCTTGCCGGTAGCGGCTGTGGTGTTGCCCAGCGAGTCGAGTGCATCGGTGCGGGCGCGCACCTCAGGGCCGAGATCACACATCTCGGCGTTGCCCCCGGCGTTATCGGCGATGGGGCCGTAGGCATCGCTGGCCAGGGTGATACCCAGTGTGGACAGCATGCCTACTGCGGCAATGGCGACACCGTACAGCCCCAGATCCAGCCGCGCGAGATCGAAACCACTGGCAAAGAGGAAGGCGAACAGGGTGCCGGTGGCGACGGCCAGTACTGGAATCGCGGTGGATTTCATGCCCAGGCCCATACCGGCGATGATGATGGTCGCCGCACCTTCTTCCGATTGCCGCGCAACCTGCCGGGTGGGGGAATAGCCCGGCGAGGTGGAGTACTCGGTCGCGCGGCCCACCACGATTCCGGTTACCAGTCCCGCCGCAACGGCGCCCCACAGGCCCCAGGGGGAAGGTACAGCCAACCAATGCAGCAGTGCGGCGCTGCCTGCCAATACCAGCAGGGCAACGGTATTAATACTTCGGGAGAGTGATGCCAGCAGCTCTTTCTGGCTGGCGCCCTCCCGGGTGCGCACCATAAAGACACCGGTCACCGATAGCAGGATGCCCAGGCCCGCCAGCGCCAGCGGTGCCAGTACCACCTTCAGTTGCACCACCGGGTCATGGACCCAGGCCGCCGCTCCTAGCGCGCAGGCGGCCAATAGCGAGCCGCAATAGGACTCAAACAGGTCTGCACCCATGCCCGCGACATCCCCGACATTGTCCCCGACGTTGTCGGCAATGACTGCCGGGTTGCGCGGATCATCTTCGGGAATGCCCTTTTCTACCTTGCCCACCAGGTCCGCACCTACATCAGCTGCCTTGGTGAAAATACCCCCTCCCACCCGCGCGAACAGCGCCTGCAGGGACGCACCCATGCTGAAGGTCAGCAAGGTGGTCGTGATCATGACCATGCGACTACCGTCTGTGGCTGCACCCGGCATCAGGCTGTCGAGGAGCAGGAACCAGGCTATTACAATGCCCAATCCCAGGGAGACAACCACCAGTCCCATCACCGCACCGCTGCGAAAGGCGACCCGCAGGGCGCCGGCCAGGGACGTGCGGGCGGCAGCGGCAGTGCGGGTCGAGGCTCGGGTGGCCGTCTGCATGCCTATCCAGCCGGCCAGGGCGGAAAACAGGCCACCGCTCAGGAAGGTGGCGGGCAGCCAGCGGTTCTGCAGGTCAAAGCCGAAGGCGAGTATGGCGAACAGCAGTGCCAGGGCGCCGAATACCAGCAGCATGATGCGGTACTGCTGCGCCAGGTAGGTCATGGCGCCGTGGTAGACATGGCTGCCAATGCGCTGCATCTGCTCCGTACCGGCATCCTGACGCAACATATCGCGAAAAAACCATGCGGCGAACAGCAGGCCTGTCACAACGCCCAAGGGTGCAAACCAGAATACCGTCTCACTCGTCATTGATCGAATCCATTAGGCTCGTGCTGCGGCGGCTGACTATCAGCGCCAGGTAAACGGCAGGCTCTGGGCGGAACGCCACCACCGCCGGTAATCGCTTTCCAGTTCTGTGATGGAGGGAAAGCGGTAGTAAGCGAAATCGTACCGGTCACCAACGTAAAAGCCACCTGTGATCATGCGGTATAGGACGCCTTCATTGACCTGCTTCATCACCAGTTTGCTCTCCTTGCCACTGTCAGTGATTTCCAGCAGGCAATCACGCAGGTGCTGGATATTGTGGTAGGGCAGGTCATCGCTGGCACCGTCTTGCGGGTTGCTGGCCAACTCACCCAGGGCCAGTTCTGAAAAGACGATTCGCGGTACATGAATGGGTTGGGAGCTGTCGGTGATGAAACGACAGAAGTCCGGCGGTGCCAGTTTGCTCACGACCATGGGGGTTATAGGACAGAACTCCTGATACAGGTGCAAGCCCGTCGGTGCTGGCGCCGCATAGTCGCTGCTTTCCAGCTGCAGGGTCTGGCCGTCGCTGGTCACCAAATAGAGATTGCCCAGGGCGGCGACGGGAATGCGTGACAGAACCCGGTAGATACTGAGGTAAACCGATTTTCTTGGCCGTCCATCGGGGTGGGGCACACAGCGCTCATCGACGATGGAAAAAGGGAAGTCGTCGGAGCGAAAGTCAGGGTCCAGCTCGAAGAACAGAGCCTCTCCCTGACTGTGCACCCGGGTTCCGGTGGCGTAATAGGCGCCAAATTCCTCAGGTGGCAGCATGGACGCCAGCAGGGCCTGGGGAATCAGGGAAAGATAGAGGTGTTTTTCGCTCATCCTATTGCTCTGGTGCGGGCTTATCTTCGTCGCATTGCCGACCATTACCTTAGGCTATCGTCTGCGTACGTGCCAGCCTGATGGGGGCTGTGCCCAGAAAAAAGCGAGAGTCATTAACCCAGGTCATTGTTACAGGCGTTTTTCAGCCCGGGTAAAGCGAACTGCCCAGACTTCAGGTTTTCAATGATGCATACGCTGCAAGGGCCGCTGCGCGGGCGGCCTTGTGGTTCACGATGGGCAGGGGATAGTTGTCCCCGAGTACTACCTGTGCCTGTGCCAGTACCTGTGCTGGAGCGGTACTGGGTTCGTGGATGTACCTGGCGGGCATTGCTGCCAGTTCCGGCACCCAGTGGCGTACGTAATCACCGGCTTTATCAAACCTGGTGCCCTGCAGCGTGGGGTTAAAAATGCGGAAGTAGGGCGCCGCATCAGCGCCGCTGCCCGCCACCCATTGCCAGCCGCAGCTGTTGTTGGCCAGGTCCGCATCGACCAGTGTGTCCCAGAACCAGCGTTGGCCGGCCTGCCAGGGTATCAGTAGATGCTTGGTAAGGAAGGAGGCGGCGATCATCCGTACCCGGTTGTGCATGTAGCCGGTATGCCATAGCTCGCGCATCCCGGCATCAATAATAGGGTAGCCAGTGCGGCCCTGTTGCCAGGCGAGCAGGTTATCCGCAGTGCCAATCCAGGGAAAAGCCTCATACTGCGGCTTGAACGGCTGGTCTACCATGGTGGGGAAATGATGCATCAGGTGATGGCTGAACTCCCGCCAGCCCAGTTCCGACAGGAATTTGTCGCGCTGGTGCTCCAGGCCTGGCTGCTCGGCACAATGCTGGTGAATCGCGTGCCACAGTTGTCGTGGGGACAATTCGCCGAAATGCAGATGGGGAGAAAGGCGGGAGGTGGCTTCGCGGTCGGGGTGGTTGCGCGATTCATCGTAGTCATCAAGGGCGGATTTGAGAAAGCGCTGCAGTGAGTGTTGTGCGCCCGCTGAGCCCGGTTGCCATAACTCGCTCCAATGGGCTGCCCAGTTGGGTTTGCGTGGCAGTAGCGCAAGATCTTCAGGATTGAGTCCAGCACCCGAAAGCGGGTGGAATACTGGCTTCGCTGGCGGTGGCAGTGGTGCATCCGGTGGGGTTTGGCGCCTGCAGGTTTTCCAGAATGGAGTGAATACCCTGAAGGGCTTGCCAGCCTGGTTAGCGATGGTGTCAGGCTCAAAAAGCAGGGTGCCCCCATAGCGCTTCAGTGCCACTTCCCGGGAGGAGAGCTGTTGAAAAAGGTCTTTTTCCAATGCGTTAGCCCAGGGTTCGTAGCTGCGGCTGCAGTACACCGCCGAGGCGCCCGTTGCCTCTGCCAGTGTGGGAATTTCTCTCTGCGCTGGGCCGCGACGGATCAGCAGTGTGCCGCCAAGAGAACGCAGTTCCGCCGCCAAAGCTGACAGGGCGTGGTGTAGCCACCACCGGCTGGCCCCCCCCGCTTGCCATTCTCTCGGGGTCTCATCGTCGAGGACATAGCAGGCAATAAGCGGCTGCCCGGTGGCAACTGCTGCGTTGAACCCCGGCAGATCTGATAGGCGCAAATCGTTCCGAAACCAATAGATTACCGGTGTTGTCACAGGAAATTAACTCCAGCAGGAGGCGCGTTCGCGGGCGAATAGCCATTGCCGGCATTGCTGGCGTTCGAGGTTGCAGCAAGCCTGGACTCTGGCGCGGTGCACGTTATCGTGGGATTGCTCATGACAAGTCGGTGTCCAGGTGCTTGGAGGCGCGGGGGATTGTGAACATAGTTACGCTTGCCCACGGGCATTGGCTCACCTGTCAGCCGTAGGCCTGGGATCTTTCTTTAAAAAGTGTGCTGATACTATGATCTGATTGTAGTTTGCCGACGTAATATTTGACAGGATGAAGTGTCATGGCAATCTTTCCCCGAGCGCCTAATTATTTCCAGCTCCATCCAGGTCCCTATGGCCCGCGGCTTTTGCCGCGGGCCTTTTTTTTGTCTTTGGGACATCAGCAGTATATGCTTCTGGAAAACGTCTTTTCGGAGTTTACAGCCTATGTCCGCGATTTTGAAAGGTCCCTGGACCCAGCAGCAGGTCGATTCTTTCTTGCAGGACAGTCTCTTTCCCCTGCGCGTTGCCTGTATTGGTGAGGATGATTTTCCCAGGGTGGTTTCTGTCTGGTATGGCTATGACGACGACAAGTTTCGCTGCGTCTCCCATCGCTCTTCTCAATTGGTAGGGTTACTCGAGCAATCTGGTCGGGTGGGCTTCGAAGTTTCGACCAATACGCCGCCCTATTGCGGCGTGAGGGGGCAGGGAGTGGCCAGCCTTGGATCAGATGCCGACGGTGTAGTGCTGACTGAGATGTTGCAACGCTACCTGGGAGGCACTGAGTCAAGCCTGGGGAAGTGGTTGCTCTCTCGAGCGGCTGACGAGGTATTGATTACCATCGAACCGGTGCGACTGTTCACCTGGGATTATCGCGAGCGAATGACATAGTAACAGTAGCAGTGCCAGTACCCGGCCGCAGTCATGACATGCGGTTCAAGGCGCTTTGCAACAACGGGCCCGCCTCTGCATTGAGCTTTATTCGGGCGAGTGAGTCGGCGCGGGTAATGCCAGGGTTGATGATGAGCAGGGGTATTCCCCTCTGGCTGGCCCGGCGGCAGAAACGAAACCCTGAATAAACCATGAGTGAGCTGCCCACTGCCACTAGCGCATCCGCATTGTCCAGGGCCTGCATGCACTCTGCCACCCGCGTTTTGGGCACATTGCCGCCGAAGAACACCACATCTGGCATCAAGTCTCCACCGCAGGCTGGACAGCAGGGTAGGACAAGATCACCTTGCACGTGTTCCATTGTATCCATATCGCCATCCGGTCGCGGCCTATGGGCTGTGTGGTGTTCACGGTGATTATTGGAATCGAGCTGTTGCTGGATAGCATCCCGGCTGTGCAAGCTCTCACATTTGAGGCACTGGACACGGTCCAACCTGCCATGCAAATCGATGACGTTGCGGCTGCCAGCTCGCTGGTGCAGGCGGTCCACGTTCTGGGTGATTAACAGGTCGATGTGGCGCAGTCGCTCAAGTTTTGCCAGGGCGATATGGGCGGTGTTTGGTATGGCATCCCTAATTACAGGCCAGCCATGCCAGGATCGCGCCCAATAGCGTCTTCGAATTCGCTCATCGTTCAGAAACGACTGGTGGTCGATAGGTTTATCCGGCAGCCAGGAGCCCTTGCTATCCCGGTAGGTGGGTATTCCCGAACTGGCGCTCACCCCTGCTCCGGTTAACACGACCGTCCTGGGGTGAGTCTCCAGAAATAGTGATAATTTGCGCACATCTGACTCAAAACTGTCCATGACAACATTATACGCTGTGATAAGCCGGTAGGATTGCCTGGATGATAATCTGATCCACTGTGCTTCACCGACGTACATTAAGCACTTAGGTAAGGAGAATAGCCAATGCGGTTACTGGTGACTGGAGGTACAGGATTTATCGGCACTGCGCTGCTGGAGTCCCTGCTCGGCAGGGGGGCGGAAGTTGTGGTGCTAAGCAGGCAGTCGAGGGAGGATAGCGCACGCTGCCGCTTCGTCACTTCCCTTGAGGAACTGCCGGACAATGAAGCCATTGATGGCGTCATCAACCTGGCGGGCGCATCATTGGCCGCTCATCGCTGGACTGAGCGCTATAAACGAGAGGTAATTGCCAGCCGCATGTTAACCACGGCTGCCGTGCTCGATCTAATCAGGCGACTGCATAGGCCACCGTCTGTGCTGCTGAACGCCAGCGCTATCGGCTATTACGGCCACCACGGGGATGACAGGCTGAATGAGTCAGCCGCCATAAACGAAGGTTTTGCGCAGCAACTGTGCAGTGACTGGGAAGCGCTGGCCAGCGAAGCGCAGGCATTGGGCACGCGGGTTTGCCTGTTGCGCCTGGGTGTTGTGCTCGATAGTGACGGTGGTGCGCTGGCGGAGATGGACAAGTCTTTTCGCTTGGGCATCGCCAGCTGGCTGGGTTCAGGCAGGCAGTGGTTGAGTTGGGTGCATCGCAAAGACGTAGTTGCGGCCATGCTCTTCCTGCTGGAGCGTGAAGACCTGCAGGGGCCATTTAATATCACCGCGCCGGAACCAGTGACGGGAAGACAGTTGTGCCAGTCGCTCAAGGCCCACCACCGAACTTTCCTTACTGCCGGGGTGCCGGGGCCGTTGATGAAACTGATGGTTGGGGAGATGGCGGAGGAATTACTGCTCAACGGCCAACGTGTGGTGCCCGAGCGGCTGGAGAAAGCCGGGTTCGAGTTTGCTTATCGGGAAATAGAGGCAGCATTGGCGGCAGTGTACTGAATGCGCCTCATACCAGGTTGCGGCGCTGCGCTTTGCCACTGTGTGCCTCCTGTTGCCGGGAACGTTACGTGTGAAAGTTTCTCTGTGCAAGAGTCAGCTCTCTAAATCTGCGTGATCCCTATACGCACCCACTACCTGATTGTCCTGACCCAGTTTAGCCAGTGCGCTAGCCTCCAATTGCCGAACCCACTCGGTGGACACATTCATTTGTCTTGCAACGTCTGCTCTGGACTGAGGTGATGATCGCTGCAGGCCCCAGCGGTTTACAACAACACGCTGCTCGGCTGGTTCCAGGATAGCGATTCTCTCCATCAGGCAGCGATGCAGTGACGCCTGTTCTGAACTTCTGGAAGGTGAATCAAATGGACCGCCAGCAATAGTTTCTCCCAGATCGGGGCCCTCCTCTGAGCTGAATATTGGTTGATCAGTCGACACTGCAAGATTGCCCACCTGGCGCAATTTTTCCAGAGTGTTGGCGTCTATATCCAGACGCTGGGCAAGGAACTGTGTTCCGGGTTCCCTGCCGTGGGTACTGCGGTAACTGCTACGTTCCCTATGCATGCGGGATATCTGTTCATTGACGTGAGCCGGGTAGCGTATGATAGCGCCAAGGTCATCGTTGGCGCGTCGGGTAGCCTGTTTTATCCAGTTATAGGCGTAGGTACTAAAGCGGTAGCCCTTCTGGTATTGGAATTTCTCAGCGGCACGAATCAGGCCGACTACACCATCCTGTATCAGGTCCCGGTAGGGTAGGCCCCGCCCTTTCATGTGCCCGGCAATTGAAAAAACCAGTCGCAAGTTATGATTGACCAGTTTGTCCCGTGCTTGATAGTAGGCTGTCAGTTGCTCTCGCAGTCTGTGCCGATGCTCTCTATCTTGTGGTTCAGTTGCAAAAGTGGGTGCGGTCAGCCAGCAAGCATGCCAGTAACTGAGAGCCGCAGCTACGCCGCGAGGTTGTTCTTCCTGTAAGACGATTTCAGCCATGCCCACGACCAGTGGCCCCTGCAAATCCATGGCCTGTAATGTCGAGCAGATATTGCTGTGGCCATCGAATCCCATAAAATTCTCACGCAGTTGTAGCAGGGACTCATGGCATTTGCCCCCTGCCTGATAGTCTGCCTGCTCTCTTCTTAACAGGTAATAGTGTTCCTTGATCAGGAACTTATCCAGGCCAGGAGGGTTCTCCACAAGATTGGTCGCCCACTGTGCCAGGTATGCCCTGCTGGCCAGGTTGGCGGCCAGAAGGTCTTGCAGGCGTTTAATGGCCAGCCATTTCTGCTTATCGACCGCCCGCTCCTCATCAGCACAGAGCAGGGAATATTGTCGAGCATTGGCAAAGGTCCATTCGAGTGCTGGGTCATCATTTCTTGCAGTGGTCTCGGTCATTGATGGATCCTCCTTAACTGTCATGTGTATACGCCTCGCTGCTGGGTACTGACCAGAAACGAGGCGTTTTGTCCGGCAAAAATCAGGTCATAATCTGGTCAACACATCCATTTGACGGAATAAGCCGTAACTCCTAGCTCAGACCAGGAGAAAAACATGGGAAGCATTCAATTAGAGTCACGGCCTTTGTACGGTATTGGTACTGTAGCCAGGCTGACTGGGGTGAAACCGGATACGCTGCGCGTCTGGGAAAGGCGATACGATCTGGGCGCCAGCCATAAATCCGCATCGGGAAGGCGTCAATATACGCAGGCGGATCTTGAGCATTTGCAGTTGGTGTCAGCACTGGTGTCCTCAGGAACACGCATAGGCGAGATTGCCACCTCCGAGCGTCGTACCCTGGAGATGTTGTTGAAAACGCATGGTGGATCCCGTAAAGGCGAAATCCCTGAGGCCAAGCCGCGTATTGTCTTCCTTGGTGATGCCTTGTGTGATTGGCTCGAAGAGCATCAGGGGTGCCTGGTAAATATCGACGCCCGCCTTGCGCCCTGTTCGTTGGCTGAACTGGACACTGGCCTGCTGGAAAACCCCGGTGATGTGGATGGACTGGTGGTGGAATGCGGGACCCTGGGCGCCGCAACCCTGGAAAAATTATCCTCCCTGAAAGAGTTATTCGGCACAGAGAATATTTTGGTGCTGCATCGGTTTGGCAGCGCACGCTGGTTGCAGCAACTTGAACACAGCGGGTACAAGGCCTCAGTCTTTCCCCCGGATCCTGCTTTTCTTGCATTTCACCTGACGCGAACCGGTGCGGAAAAGGCTTCCAGTGCGGGATCTGGCAATCTGGGAGAACTGGTACAGGTAAAATCACGTGTTTATAGCGAGTCAGAACTGACCGCCGCCAGAAAGCTGCAAAGCGCCGTGGATTGTGAATGTCCGCGGCATATCACTGACCTGGTGCGAGCGCTGGCAACATTCGAGGAATATTCGGCTAGCTGCTCCGTTGAAAATTGGCAGGACGCTGCCCTGCACGCCTGTGTCTATGCCTATGCTGGACAGGCGCGTTGGTTAATGGAAAAGGCGCTTGGTCTCGCTATTGATGCCCATCCGCAAGTGGCTGACTAATAGTGAGATCTTCCAACAGGCGCTGATTTTTTTCACCGCTATCAATGTTTGTGCGCCCGTACCGCCTATACTCTATGTTTTGGGTTTCTATTCCCTACCATAAATATAATGGCGTAGAACATGAAAAATATGGTCCCTCTATCGAGTCACCGGTACTATCTGGCTGTCACTATGGCAGCCCTTTTGGGCTTCTTGGTCGCTTGCAGCGACGGTTCTGATTCCACTGATCAGGGTGCGAAAATAGTACTGCTGGAGCTGTTGCCATCATCGACCCGGGGTTTTCTACAGGTGTCCAGCGACCTGGAAGAAGCGGATGCGCAATGGCTGCAGGAGTTGCATGATGCCGAGGCTCCCTGGCGCCACATTCCTTTCGATATATTGCGTTATTACAGTGACCCATTGGACCTGGTGCGCAGTGCGCAGCGGTGGATCCTGGCCCAGGCCACAGTGGCCGGCGATGAATACATTCTGTTGGCTGATATCGACAAGAGCACCGGGGACGTTTTACTTGATGATGTGGAAATCGAGAGCGGCGGGGAATACGGAGGTTTTTCACTACAGGTAATAACAGACAACGGCTTGTATGTGGCGCGATTGAATGCCAGCACCTGGGTTATTGCGCCAAAGCCCAGTCTGGAACAGGTGATTGATGTGTATCTGGGGAAGGCACCCGGCATCGATCAAAGTGCCATCGCCGGCTACCTCGACAGTATTGACGATACCAGGCCCCTGAACTTCACTTATGGATTGGCTGGTCTTTATGGCGAGGTGCCAGTCCCGGGAAGAGGGGATTCCAGTTTAAATCCCGCTTCCATTGTGCGAGCGGCGTTTAATATCCAGGGCGGTATCCTGGATGGCAGCATGCAGTTCGTGTCACCGAATGCGACAGGGTTTACCGAGCGTCTGCTGGGTCTGCTGCCAGAGGGCAGCCCCGCGATTATCGATGCCGCAGACGATACCATCAGCATAGACCTTACGGGCCTGTCGGCACCTGATGACCTGCGCCCCTTGCTCAAGTCACTCTATATTGGCATGAACGGAGTGGACTATGCGGAAGCGGTCACACAAGGCGGTAATCCGCCCTGGTTGAACTTTGATGTGGGAGAGAACCCCAACTCCCAGTTCATCAATTTTGAATTCAGCGGCGCGGCCAGCCGTAACGCCTTCGAGGCCGAACACCTGCCCGCAGGCTTTACCCTTGCGCCACTGCGAATCCTGGACACGGATGAGCCGCGCTATTTCATGGTGGTGAATATCTACCAGTCATCCGGTGGGCTGGTTGAAGGTGCCCGTGCCGAGTGGTCGGTGTTTATTCATGACCCGCAAACCGCTGTGCCGCGGTTTCTGGTGATCCAGGCATTGGCTGCTATCTTTACCGCGGATTCAGTCAATTTGCTGGTACCGCCGGAACCGGTCTTTCACTTGCTGGAGCCGGAGGCGATCGTCAGTTATGTCGGTGTAGAGGACAAGGAATCGGGCACAGTGGAGGAGTATTTTTCATCCCGCATCAACTGGCCGCAGCCCCCCGAGACCAACGTGTTCCTTGATCGAAAGTTCGTGGTAGCGAATGACTACATATTCTGGGGTAATGCGGTGGCAGACCGGGGCCTGTACAACAGTAGTGTGTACAATCGCCCTGTGGCGTCGATAGCGCCGAGTGAGATGAGCCTGGTGGATAATAGT
>RCNC010000773.1_pt1 | contig 20815 bp, 22 predicted proteins | sample 2041301 | NCBI WGS metagenome assembly RCNC01 (sample SAMN09708231, study PRJNA481090) | Marine sediment metagenome, whole genome shotgun sequencing project. | biome: marine sediment; feature: ocean; material: sediment; isolation source: Sewage treatment plant 13A marine sediment (STP13A) ...
ATGTCCCGACCGCTCGGGTCCACGCCATCGAACCGAATGAGTGAATACATCTCCTTGATACTGGGAAGTCTCCAATCGTCATACCCTCCGACGGATGCATCCTCCGCATGCTCGAGGGCCTCGTCATGGCTCATAACGTCGGAACCCTTCTGCCACATCAAGCCTGTCACGAGATCGGTGACGGTGCCATCGCCATTGTCCGAATAGGACGGCGTGTTTCCGGTGAAATGTGCGTCCTGACCGTAGAATGCTTCATCTTCGCCTGGGCGGGGAATCTCGCCCGCATCCCCGTAGAACCGCTCTTGGCCCGTATCGACGATGGGGTACTGGAGCGCAGCCTGAGGCATGGCCGGGGCCGTTTCAGCAATTGATGTGGCCGAGTGGGCGTTACTCAACACCATCAGGTCCTCCCCGAAAATCACATACCCACCGTAGGTTTTTCTGATCTCACCCAGGCTCGCCTCCTCATCGACGTCACCGGGGGTGAAGTGGGTGTAGACCAGGTTGCTGACGTTGGCCTGACTCGCCATGGAGCTCGATTCGGCCAGGTTGAGATGGGCTCTCTCCCGTTGGGGGGCCGCACGGCCCGCAGTTTGCCCAATTCGCCCGGACCGCTGACGACCGCGAGAGGCACCCTCCATGATCATCCCGCCAGAATCGATGATCAGGAAGTCGGCACCCTGGGCAAATCCGGGGAGGGCTTCGGTGTACGTCAGATCGCCGGTGACGACGAAGGATTCCCCCCCGAACTCGAAACGGTAGGCTATGGCGTGGATAGTGTGAGGGACCTCCAGGGTCGAGACCTGGATCTCTCCGACATCAAAAGCCTCCCCCCCTTGGATGTCGTGAACACTAAAGGCGTCTCTTCGGTCTTCCAGAGCCCTCCCGGTCTTGCCGAGTCGATAGTGAATATCTTCCGCATACAGTTCCAGGTTGGATTCGGTAAGGGCTACCGTGTTCGGCGGGCCGTAGATTTCGAACTCTTGTCTTCCCATCAGCGAGTGGATCAACAAGGGAACGAACTCCTCGTTATGGTCCAGATGATGATGGGTGACCAACAAGGCCGATAGTGCTGACGGATTCACTCCAAGAGCCCTCAGATTCGCCTGAGCCCCGTTTCCCATATCCACCAGGATTTGCGTGTCACCGTTCGAGATCAGGACGCTGGCACTTGCTCTGTCCTCGTCATATGCAGGCGAGCCCGAGCCGATGATCGTCGCCGTCAGCTGCGCTGTTGCCGGTGTGGTACTACAAAGTGAAACACATAGGATCAGCACTCCTAGACGGATGGTCTTCATGGCCTTTCTCCCTTGGGGCACCTTTGTCTGGGGGTTAGATGGGGAGGGGGTGCTCTTCGTTAAAGCCCTTCGGGGCCGGATGCGCATGGCCTCCCCCAGGAACCGCCGGAAACAATTTCCCCGCCAGGGGTAACTCAGAGATCGTCCCCAAAACACACGACCAGGAATTGAACCATGATCTCACGACGCGATCTATTGAAACTCACGGCCACCGCCGGCGCCGCCATCTCCCTCAAACCCAGCATCCTCGAGGCCTTGGCCAGGCAAGAGCTCATCATGAGAGCGATTCCGTCCACCGGCGAGGAGGTTCCCATCGTCGGTCTCGGAAGCTCGGCCACCTTCTCTAGTGTCGCCCGGAGCGAGGACTTCAGCGCCCTCAGGGAAGTGCTGGGTGCGTTTACGGAGCACAGCGGAAGTGTGTTCGACACCGCCCCCGGCTACGGCGCCTCCGAGGAGGTGTCCGGACAGATCGCCGAAGAGCTGGGCATCGGTGACAAGATCTTCTGGGCCACCAAGCTGAACGTAGCCGGTCGTGGCGGAGGTGCCGCCGACCCCGCAGAGGCCATGGCCCAGGTGGAGCGCTCCTTCCAGCGCCTCCGGAGGCCCGTCATCGATCTTATGCAGGTGCACAACCTGGGCGATCCCCCCACCCAACTCGGGATTCTGAAGGATCTCAAGGCAGAGGGACGGCTCCGCTACATCGGGATCACAACCACCAGCGAAGAGCGGTACGAGGCTTTGGCTGAGATCATGCGCTCCGAGCCCTTGGACTTCATCGGCATCGACTACGCCGTGGACAATCGGAGCGCCGAGGAGACGATCCTACCGCTGGCCCGGGAACAGGGCATTGGAGTGCTTGTCTACGTGCCCTTCGGTCGCAGCCGCCTGTTCTCCCGTGTCGGTGACCGGGAGGTCCCTGAGTGGGCCAGCCCCTTCGCCGAAAGCTGGGGTCAGTTCTTCATCAAGTTCGCCGCGGCCCATCCGGCTGTGACCACCGTCACCCCGGCAACGAGCCAGGCCAAGCACATGGTGGATAACATGGGGGCGGCTCGTGGCCGGCTTCCGAATGCCGAGGAAGTGAAGAAGATGGTAGAGCTGGTGGAGGCGTTGCCTCCGGCACCCGGAAGAGGCTAGCGGCCGCCACGAGGTTCTTCAGGAAGAGGATGTAGCGGTAGTGAAAAGCTCGGCCTCGCCCCTTTGGGCGAGGCCGAGCTTTTCTATCGGGGCCAGAGCGGGTTATCCGAGCCGGCTACCCCCAGCCCAACTGCCGCATGGCGAATCCGTCATTCCAGATCTTCGTCATGTGGCGAATCCGGTCCCCTTCGAACTCCATTACGTAGACGTAGTCCGTCTCTACGACGTTTCCGGTGGGCGGGACCGGCCCACCCTCTCCGCTGTGGGTTCCTTTGAAAACAGCGTAGCCACAGACACTGCCACGATCCTCGTCCACGGCGAAGGCCCGGAGGTCGTACCCCCCGTCCGGAATGGGCCCAGCCAGCAGCCCCTTCATCGCTTCCGTATAACCTTCGACCGTTTGAATCCCCTCGAAGACGTCTGTCTGCGCGGAGAATGATGCGTCGGGGTGACAGAAACTCTTGCAGGCCTCCCAGCCCTGGCCCGTCTCACAGGCATCGAAGAACTGTGCAGCGGTTTGTTTGATACTCATTGTTTCTCAATTCCCTTTGTTTTGGGGATTAATGGGCTCCGGACGGGCCCACGCCTAAGTGCCGTGGAGCCAGATCTCCACCCCCACCAGCATCTACTACCTCGGGGCTGGCGGACAATCAATATCCAGGTTTCCGCCTAGCAAGCCTTTATGCTGTGGGACGCCGAAATAAGCACCTAAACTGTTTTTGTGTCAAGAATAGTGCTTGAGGAAAATATCTCGACAGGGGGTTCACCGGGCCGTTTGGGCGCTCGGTAGTCATCGAACACGACCACCCCACCCGGGGTCAGGTTCTCGTAGAGAAGCTGGAGGCACTCTTTGTAAGAAGAGTAGATATCGCGATCCAAGTGGATGAAGCAGAATGGGGTATCGGAAAACTGCGGCAGCGTGTCCGAGAAGTAGCCTTTGATGATATCCCCCCGGACGCGGGACAAAAACCGGAGTCGGCCGAGGTCGACCCGCCCCACGTCTTCCTCGGGAAAACCTTGGTAACTGTCGCAGGCGAATACGGTTTTCTTTGGAGCCTGAGCCGCTTCCGGACTACGAACGGCCCCTCGGGGGAGCTTCATATCGCCTGGGCGATTGAAGACTAGGAACCCCGTCTACGCCGACGTGCACGAGCCCGGCGCTCGCGGCGCTTCTTTGCCGCTTCGCGGTGATCCCGGGCTCGATCCATGAATGCGCGGTGAATCTCTCCACCGTCAAAAGCGGTGCTCCGCTGAAATTCCACATCGGCTTGCCCTGGCCCAACGCCTTCCGTTGGGGAGGGTTGGGACACCCCGGCACCCAAACCAACACAGGCGGACGCCAGAACTGGGATCGCCATCGCGAGGAACATCCGTCGTTTCATTTCGGCCTCCAGCCTCTCCAAGAAGTTGCGTCGTTGCAGTTGAACATTGGAAGAATCGGGCCAAGGGGGCGTGACCGACGTAGGTTCCTATTAGAAAAGCGGATACGGGCTTTGGCAGCGATCGAGTTCGGAATGGATTCTCCTCAATTCGTCCCCTCCAGGTGACACAGCCGTCCTTGCTCTCCTTCAGGACCAAGGCCCCCGGACATGGCTCTGATCGGCGCATGATCTGCAATATTCTCTAGGACGGTCCGTAGGTTCGGTCTCTGAAAGGCAGGGTGGGCAGAGAGGGTCGCTGGCGGTCCAGCGCTTCCAAGAAAGGTGTCGCGGGTAAAAGTCTGATGCGTCGACAGTCCCACAACACACCCCTTCATCCTCTGAACCAACAGGCGGAGATACCGGAGGCCGCACGGAAGCCGTAAGGACCTGCCCAACTCTGGATTATGCTGCTCGCCGGTCCTTCTTGTAACGGCCCGAGCGGGAACTGGGCGTTACAAAGGAATACCGCTCCTCTTGATGCCCCTACCCTCTTCTTTCCTCGGGGACTACCGATCCTTCCATTCTCCTGGTCCCTCTGATGGGAAATCATAGGCATCCGCAGAACAGATTCCTTGTTCATCAACCTTAGCCTGAATAGGTTACATGTAACCCGTAGCGGGAGATGGATAATGCCTGATTCAGGAAAGACAACGTCATCACGAGAGAAGGTGCGAAGGCATCGCGAACGCCTTCGGCAGCAGGGGTTGCGGCCGATTCAGATTTGGGTACCCGATGTCCGGTCTCCCTCCTTTCGGGTTCAAGCCCACCGTCAGTCGCTGGCCGTAGCGGAAAGCGCGATGGCCTATGAGGACCAGGCGTTCATCGACGCAGTCTCCGATTTGGACTCAGTATGAAGCGTGGTCAGATCTGGACCATCGCTGGGGGAGGAGACTACACAGGTAAGCCCCGTCCCGCGGTCATCGTCCAGGATGATAGCTTCGATGCCACGGCCTCCGTCACCATTTGTGCATTCACCACAGATCCCACCGACGCCCCCCTTTTTCGCATTCCGATTGAGCCGTCGGAGAAGAATGGCCTGCTAGCTCCAAGTAGGCTCATGGTGGACAAGCTCACCACTGTCTCCAAGGAAAGGTTGGGATCCCGGGTGGGTCGCCTTGACGACGAGGACATGGTTCGGCTCAATCGGGCGATCCTTGTTTTCCTGGGTATGGCTGGATCGTCGAGAACCTAGCCCCACGACTGCTCACCGGTATTTCCCGTAACCAAAAGGTCCCCTTGCCTACCAGCCCTGACCTAAGATTCTGCTTCTCAAAGCTCATCCCCGGGATCTGGATCGGCTTGGGGAACCTTACCGAGGATCTTCCGGAACTCCTCCCGGGACCCGCGGGCAGCCCGCGCCTCAAGATACTCCTGGGTTAGGAGAGCCGAGATCTTCTCTGCGAGGGCAGTGGTCACCAGTTGGTTAATGGAGATGCCCTCTCGTTCTGCCAACTCCCGAACCTTCTCATGAAGCGACTCCGGAAGTCTTAGGCTCATGGTGCTCATGGGATCTCTCCTATCTCCCGGAGGAATTCGCTAGGTGTTACGGCCCCGACTCCGAAGCGTTCGATGCCCTTGAAGTCCCGAGGGTTATGGGTGACGACGAACTCGCAACTGGCCTCCACCGCTACTTCCAGGACCATGTCGTCTTTAGGATCTCGGAGCGCGGGCCTCCACAGGAAGTAGATCTCCCGGTGGTGAGCCACGGAGCAGAGGTAGTCCAGCACCGTATCGACCTCTTCGCTCGTCAGCGCTGGAACTGTCCCGGGGCGTTTCAACGCCGACTCGTACTCCAAAACCAATGGCACGGACACGTTGATCTCGAACCTGGGATCGGCGCCGACCAAAGACAGGAGTCGAAACGATGCTCCTCTCTGAGACCGGAGGCCTGCGACCAAGATATTCGTGTCGAGAACGACCTGTACCGGATCCATAGTGGTATCATATACGATACCACTATGTTGATCAACCCAAATGCGAAACCCTTTGCTTCTTGGGTGGGACGCTTGGGGTCAAACGGTAGGGAAGCCTTGCTTCACTGAGAGCTTCACGTAACGGCCCAATCGGTTCAAGATCGGAGCCGGGCTTCCGGATGACCAGGAATATCCATCAGCTTCCGCCCGGCGGGCCGGGCCAGGAGTGACCAGGATACTGCCCCACCAGTTCGGAGCGAAATCGCGCTCTGAGGGCCCGTGCGGGAAACGGGCGTTAGCTGGTGTCGGGAAACACATACCTCCCAAGATCATTCCTTTCCGAGGGCATAGGCCCTCACCGATTCCACTCCGAGTTCGTCCGTATGGACGCCCAGAGCCCATCCGTCTCGGACGGCATGGAGTCGAAAGCCCTCAGGTGTCTCCGCGGTTGCTTGTGGAACCCCTTCACCGTTGAACACCAGCCATTTTCTCTGGGCGTAGCGAGCCACACCGTCTATTCGGACCGGACCCGCATACATTCCTACCCAAAGATCACCTTCATCCGAGGTGATGAGGTCTTCATAGACCGGGGTTCGGTCAGAGTGAGGGAATGACATGAAGCTCTGTCGCACCATTTCCCTTTGAGTCTCTGGAACGGTCGCTGCCGCAACTTCGATTAGTCTGGCAACATCCTCCGGTGTCACGCTCCGGCCCTGAGAGACCCACCTGACAATCCGGATCAGCGCGCCAGATCGCTCATAGATTCGGAACTCGGGGGCATCGGAAAGGCCAACCACTAGCTTGTCCCCGAGAGTGGTGCTGTAGGTTCCCGCGCCGAAGAGGACTCCACCCATACCGCCCGCCTCGGAGACATAGGATTCGCCGCTGGGGAACGATCCCATGCTGCCGAGCACATCTCCGACCGCAGAGAGCCGGAAAGACTCCGCTGGGATCCGATGCACCCCCACCTCCGAACCAAAACCCCCTTCACCGAAAAGGAGGAGCTCCCCGTTGGGAAGCGGAAGAACCGCTGAGGAACCGCCAGGGGGGTTCAGGTCCCGTGTGTCGAACCCGCGGACGACTTCTCCGCTGGGCGAGAATACGGAGAACCGGCGGCGGTCGAAGTCGTAGACACCAATTGAATCTCCGGGGAGTCCCACGATGGACTGGATGCTCCCGAACTCGTCCGGTCCCTGACCCTCGCCCCCTACTGACTGAAGAAATCCCCCTTGGGTGTTAAACAACAGAACCTCAAGGGGCCCGGTATTTCCCACAGCGATCCTACCTCCCGACAAGGGCACAACAGCGCTCACCCGAAACAAGACCGGGCCACGCTCGCCATCGGTCTGAATGTCCAGGACCGGGGTTTCGCTCAGCGACCAAGCGGCAAGACTCTCGATTCTCTCCGTGGGAACCGAGACGATAGTAACGCCGGCGCTGTCGCTGATGCTGACTCCCGGGGGGGGGGAGGTCTCTGCGCAAGCAAAGAGGCAGAGGACAAGGGCTGGGGCAAAAGTGCGACGCATCGGCTCTCCTAGGGGTCCCATTCTTCCTGGTCGGCTTCCCGACGCCAGCTAACGGCCCAATCCGTTCCCGACCGGAGCCGGGCGTTACAGGGAAAGGGTGCGATCGTCTTCATCTGATCCAAGGGCCTCACACACCACATGCTGGGACTCGAAGACCTCCCCCTCAGGCAGGTTAAGGAATGCCCCATCGGGGGCACCAGGACAAGACACTCTCAAGACCCACACATCAGCGGAAAACGGGCGTTACCCAACGAACCGATCCAAGAGGATTCCTAAACCGAACTCTGAAACCTTGGCGCAAACGACCTGGCGCTCAGCCGCGGCCGCGAAGAACAAAGGTCAAACTTCCACGCACCAATGTGGCCGTCGGTTGCAGCGGCTATTTAGGCGTCTTTTCTGCCCAGACTGAGCAGTTTTCGAAAGAATCACGTACCACCGAATCCGCCGACAATAAACACCAAGCCAATGCCAACGACAACGACCTGCACTGGGATTCTATCGAGTCCCCAAAATGCGTACATCACCAATGCAGCTCCGAGAACAACGTTTGTGATGCGATCGGTTCTGCCGAGCTTAGGATCTAGATTCATGGTTCCTTTTTCCGCGCCTCTCTTCTTTAACTCACGTGTAACCGCCTAGCCGCCGAACAAGCCTCAGGGCTGCGTGACGCCTCAATAAGCACCTAGATCTGACATTGCGTCAATTACAATGTCTCTAGGAAAAGGTCAAGGTCTCGGCAGGTTGTCCACCGGTTCGTTGGGTAACGAACCATTCGGTTCCCGGCCGGAGCCGGGCACCTACCTGATCGCCCCTATCCGGCTGCTAACGCCAGGGGAGGTCCCGGAGGGCCGGCGCAGAGCCCCTGCTAAATCACCCGGTCCACCAGCGAAGCTGACCTGATGCGCCGTGCGGGAAACGGGCGTTTCGAAAGAGCCCGAACACAAGGGGTGACCAGGACCGAAATGGCCTTGCCCTTTACTAAGCGGTCCGCGCTTCCTTCTTCGGCTTCCGTCGCCGAAAAGGACGGATGTTCGCAAGCTCATCCTTCCCTTCCCGCTGGGCGAAAAACAGGTCCCACCTAAGCTGATGGTTCATCCAGAACGCAGCCGAGGTTCCAAAGAACTTCGAAAGGCGGAGCGCCGTGTCCGGTGTGAGACTTCGACGCCCATTCACCAGACTGTTCACTCGCTGGAAGGGAACGCCAATCCTCACCGCAAGCTCGGACTGCGTCATACCCAGAGGCTCCAAGAACTCCTCAAGGAGCATCTCTCCAGGATGTGTTGGCGCTCGGTGTGTCGGGACCCGGACCATAGCTAGTTCAACTCCTCAACTTGTCATCTCAGGAGTGGTAGTCGACAATCTCTGCGTCTCTTATCCCACCCTCAGTCCATCGAAAACAGATCCGGTACTGGTCGTTGATCCGGATGCTGTATTGGCCTTTTCGATCCCCCTTCAACGCCTCCAGGTGATTGCTGGGAGGAATGCGAAGGTCCTCCACGGTGTCGGCATCGTCGAGAATGAACAGCTTGGCTCTTGCCCGATATTGCAAATCCGGAGGACACACCTTCCGTGCGGCCTTGGATTTCTTACCGTTGAACAGGTCCTCGGCACCCTTGTCGCGGAAGGTCAGGATCATGTTAGCATGTTAGCACGGCTACTATGCTAAGACAAGAGAAAGATGGCGTGGAGCTCCACTTATGGGGGAACGCCTCGGAGCATCGTATGGGCCCAAGAGTTCAGGCTCTTTGAAGACATTTCGTAACGAACCAATCGGTTCCCGGCCGGAGCCACGGCCAACTGGATCGGGCTCAATCAACAACTCTTTCGTGGCGAGGGCCCGGAGGGCCCGGCCGGGGCCCACCTCAAGTCTATGAGTTGATGCGCGCCAGCGCACTCAGAGGCCTGAACGGGAACCGGGCGTTACTGGAGATGCGTTCCACGATCATGAGAAACCACCCCTAAACCACTCATCTTCGCACTCCTCCTCCTTCTATCCTATCGACTTCAGTATCCGACGAAGGAGGGAGTCCCAGTTTTGCCCGTTCATAGGCGAGCAGCCCTGCCTCAACGTGCTCTCGGAGTTTCGCCATGTTCGGCCCGAGCGGGTCTGAGGTGATCGTTACTTCCCCCTTACCCTTTGCTGCCCCAAGCATCATCCATAGCCGTCGTGGCCAGCCCGCCCTCTTCCGGATCTGAGCTGGGTCCTGGACGAGAATCTCAAGGTTCCCGCCGAAGGGTGTGTCCCGGATTTCCCGAATTTCCTCCCATCGTATGAAAAGGTCACCCCCGCCGAGTCCGGTCCGATCGGTTATCCCGTGCGAGGTCACTTCAAACCGTGGCCTTGGATCGAGGGCGCGCCGAAACAAATGGACGCTCAGCAATCCCATGAAGGTGACCAACAACCAAGAATAGACATCGGCTTGGTCCATCGGTATGAGTCCCAAAACCCCGATCACAGCCGAAGCCACTCCAAATACTAAGGATGCCAGTCGTCGTTTGATGGACCAGCCAGAGCTCCATCCGAATTCGGCTGGGTGGCCAGATGGGGTCGCAGGCAGATTAGACGAGGATGGGGGCCTGTTGTCCTCTTTATTGAGTCAGGGACCATCGCTGTTTTCCAGACCCCTTTTCTAACCACCAGGAATATTTGGGCAGTTGAGCATTTCCAGTAACGGACCATTCGGTTCAAGATCGGAGCCGGGCATCCAGGTCACCAGGAAAACCCATCGGCCTCCACCCGGCGAAATCCCGGAGGGCCGGGCCGCTGCTCCCCCGATAGGCCACCCAGCCCACCCGCGAAAGCGGATCTTAGGCCCAAGCTTGAACCGGGCGTTACAACGGGAGGCCGATCCTAACATTGAGAGAGGACCATTCTCAAGTTCGTTAGGCCCACAAGCGCTCGGGAGCTGCTGGCCTTTCTACTCCGGCTTCGGCAGGAAACTAAGAACTGGAGGCACCAGGGTTTCATGCCCCATCCAGGTAGTCAGATGGTCGAGGCCCTGAATAGCCACAAACTCGCAGGCGCCGTTCCCCTCGGCGAACCTTCGCATGTCCTCGAAGCGCCAGTCCTCGGTTCCGGAGACCATCAAACAAGGCATGGCCAGTTCGCCCAGGCGGTGCGCTTTGTCGACGCGGTCAGGAGCGCAATCCACCAAGATTCCCTGGTCCATGGCCGCCAAACGCCGCTTCGAAACTTCCGATAGGGGAGCCGACAAGGCTTCCCAGGCCTCTCCAATCTCTGCCGTTGAAAACTCCCGAAGCGCTGAAAGATCCTCTTCATAAGGATGAGCGCCGCCCACAATGGCGCTGCGTACCCGCTCGGGAGACTCGGCCATTAGTTCAAAGGTAACCCAGCCCCCGAGCGAGTATCCGAAGACGTGGGCGGAGCTTATCCCCAAATCGTCCAAAACAGCCAAGACATCGGAGGCAAACGCCGAATCGCTGAAATCGTTATCCCCGGGGAGGCCGCTTTCACCATGCCCGCGCAAATCCGGCATGATCACTCGGAAATCCTCGCTCAGGTTCGAAACAAATTCAAATTCCTCCCAATACCGGCCCTCACACGACCACCCATGGATCAAAACGAGCGGCTCACCCTGTCCGCACACCTCGTACCCGATCTGAACACCACGATTGTCGACGGTTGGCATGAAGCATTCACCTCATCGTAGGAGTGGAACGGAGGGGTTCTTCTCCTCTTTCAACATCTGAGCGTACAGGGCCTACTGAAGCAAGCTTGTCCAAGGACCCCGACTCTTGGGCAAATTGCTGACCGGCTTTCCTGTAACAAACCATTCGGTTCCCGGCCGGAGCCGGGCATCTGTGAAAAGGGCCCTATCCTGATTCCGTTGCTCGGCGAGGTCCCGAAGGGCCGGGCCCGTGCTGACCAGGATACTGTCACCCGGGTTCACAGCGAAAGCGAGCGCTGAGGGCCCGAGCGGGAACCGGGCGTTACCGAGAGAGCCGAACTAGATGGTTAGAATCGCACCCACCAGGCCTAACTCGGGAAGGAGTATTTCCAGACCTCGCTCCGTCCTCCAACCAAGAACGTGGTGCCTTCGGATTCCTCTATTGGGTAGATGCTCTGGAAATCGCCACCAAGGATCTCCTTGTATACGAGATCCCCGTTCGCCGCGAATAGATAAAGGATGCTCCTGTGCCATCCTCCTCGACCCTTGAAGAGTGCGGCAAACGGAGCATCCGGACCGGTCCCACCAAAGGTTGCCGCTACAACATGGAGAGGCGAATCCGCGGCGAGAGCATCGAAACGTCTGACATGGCCCAACTGCGAGTCATGGACATCCAGAATATTCCCAGCCGACAAGACCAAGAAGAGACCGCCGGCGGATGTGAGCACCGGCTCGTACCAGTAATCCGTTGAAACGCTGAGTTCAGCCAACTCCGTCCCTCCACCATCAACCAGGACAAAATCGGTTTCTCCCGCACCGAGTAGGACATCCAAACGTCCATCCCCGGTGAAGTCCGCCGATGCGATGACTCTCGCCGGGTCGCTCTGGCGGACGGTGTCCCCGGTGGCAAAGTCGAGGAACAGGAGCGGGTTCCTTTCATCCCCGAAAACAACGAGGCGGTTCTCCCCCTCGTCCACATACCGGGCACGCCCCATGGCGCCGTAGCCGCCATCGTACCGCCAATTCAGGCTACCATCCATGTTGATCGAAGCCGCCGATGGAGCTCCCCAAAGACCGGACCCGACAATGGCAGAGGGTTCACCGAGTGCATTCGGGACCCAATCCAGATCCGAGAGCCGAACGGTGAGTTCCACGCACTGGTGTTCGCTTTGAGAGAACGAGGCCCTGCAGAACTGGTCGCCGCCGAATACCAGGATTCCGGCCTCGTCATTCAGAGGCAGCACCGCTTTCACCAGGCCAAAGCCTTCTTTTTGAAAGACGAGGTCCTTCGATGGTGTCCATTCTGACACTTCGACTCTCGGGTCCCTGAGCGACTCCGGAACCGTGCCTCCGCCGCAGGAGGCTGTAATCAGAGCTGGCATGAGCACGCCCAGCCAGGTGAAGACTGGGGAAATCACTTGGACTCTTCTGGATCGAGGATGAAGCCTGATCATGCCTACTCCACTCTTTCGGCTGGGAGAGGAAAATGCTCGCCGGCTCTCTTGTTAACGGCCCAATCGGTTCCCGGCCGGAGCCGGGCATCAATTTGAAGGGCCCTATCCTGATTCCGATGCACGGCGAGGTCCCGAAGGGCCGGCGCAGGGCCCCTGCTAACTCAACTGGTTCACCAGCGAAGCTGATCTGATGCGCCGTGCGGGAATCGGGCGTTAACACAAGGACGGACCACGTTGTGCCTCTCATCCCCCGTCTTTGGGACACCTCTGGCCCTCTCCAGCCAGAACCTCCTTGGTTGTGGCCCGAGTGCTGTCGCAACTGTAGGTACTGCCACCCGGACCCGACCTGTTCAGAATCGTGCAGTTCGGGCCATCACAATCAAGGACATAGGTCCAATCCGTACTGCCTCCGCAGACCTTCCCGTCGTTTATGTAGAACTCGGCAACCTGCGCAGAGACACGGAGCCCGGCGGAATCCCGGATGATCGGAGACAGGGTGAGCGCATTCACGGAGGTATCCAGGGGCTCTTCGATCCAATCAACCAGTTGAAAACCCTCTTGAACAATCCCCTCCAGAACCTTGGCGGGATGTCTCCTTTCGTTCGAATACCACTCATAGGGGCTTACACAAAACACACCCTGATCCCAGATGGACGCGAGATCCAGAGCGATCGTGACGAAAGGCGCGGCCAGGGGTTCTCTTTCCTCAGTACAGCCAGAGGTCAGAAGCACCCCCAAAACGCAATACCGGAGAAGTGAGGGCCTGATTGAATGATCTCCTTTCAAATGCCCATGAACCTGTAGAAGACACCAAAGTGAACGAGCCACTCGCTTCTACGATCTTTTGTTAACGAACTTTTCCCGAATCTACTCGCGAATATCATGTCTTGAACAGGCAATCGCGAAGGGGAGGCCTTTGGGGCCCTACCTCAAGAGGCGTGAGTCCAGGAACAACGCCTCAGGGTCGCCTACTTTGACTGCGGAGAACTTCGGATGGCTTGGATTGAGGACGAAGTTCGATTCCTGCGGGACCAGGACACTCGGGACCTCCAACACCACCGAGTTCCCACTTGCAACCCATGCATCACCGATTCTCTGAGTGGCGGGTCTGGGTGGGCTTCGGTCCCATCCTTTCGAAAGACCAGCGGTGTCTAGAGTTGTCACCATGGAATCGGCGAACTCCAAGGGGATTAGCACATAAGCTGGGAGGACGGAGTTGGTTCCGAGTCCTGCGAGAACTTCCAGGGTGGCCAGGGCCCGGGTTGCCGAAGCATACACTACGGGTACCCCTGGGCTGTTCCAGCGACCTCCATAAATGCGGGCGCCTTCCCCATCGAAAGCTGCCCCTGAATGTTGCTTTTTGACGATCCGCCAGGCCTCCGGCACTAGAGTGGGATCCCGTGCTCGAGGCGGCCGAGGAGATTCTCGACTTCCCGGGCTCCAACCCCCGTCGTCGCGAACTCCACTGGCACCACTCCCCCGAGGGCGGTATGGGGTGTGGCAAGCCAGCTCCGGGCACTCTGTAGGTCCCCTTCAAACAGTTGGAGCGTGAGTCCGACGAGGCGGGAGAGGCGAACCAACCGATCCGATTCGTCTGGCTGGAGGCGCTTCGCTTCCTTTCGGCGAGCCAGTGTGCGGGACGGAATCTTAAGTAGTCGGGACACGCTTAAGAGGGGCAGGTCCAGAACCTTTCTCAACCGCTCCAGTGCCTCATAGGAAAGACCGCCTTCTACGAGCGTATGTAGGCCGCCTGCCTCAAATGTCCGTAGTCCAAGGAGTGACACATATACGTGCTCTCCCCCGCCACCCTCAGTCACCTGACGCCAGAACCGATCCACACTTCCAAGCCCGGTCTTCTCTGCAGTTGCCATTTACACCTTCCCCTAGTGAGGCCATATGGCTAAATATACTACGCCATATGGCGTACACCAAGTTCCTTCCGGATTGGGCAGGGGCCCTTCCAGCCTACCTGCCTCCTATCGGGACCCTGCCGTCATTCCCCAGAACCCCTCCGGCGTCACCACCAAATGCTGGAGGCCTGTCCTCTCCAGGGCCGCATCGATCTCTCTCTGGGCGAGGGCCAGCACTTCGTCCACATCGACCGTCCTCACCTCCCGCTCCAGCATCAACACTTCCCCGCCTACGATGACCGTCTCTACATCGTTTCCGTTGGCGAAATACGCCACCCGGTAGACGGGCATATCATTCGGATAGAGATGGGGCTGGTGCATATCGATGATGATGAGGTCGGCCATCTTCCCGACCTCCACTGAGCCGATCTCGTCCTCCATCCCCAGGGCCTCGGCGGCTTCGATGGTGACCATGGCCAGCACCCGGCCGGCGGGCAGCACATCCGGATCCCGGAAGTGGAACCGGTGGTAGCGCATGGCCTGGAACATGTGCCGGAACATGTCATAGCTCCGGTCCGGGGCCACACCGTCCGACCCGAGCATCACCGTGACCCCGGCTGCCTGAAGCTCGGTCACCGGGCACCGCCCCCGGATGGAAGCGATGGCGCTGGGGTTGTGAACGATTCGCGTGTTGGTGTCGGCGCAGATCTGGATCTCTTCGTCGGTGAGTTCGGTGGAATGGGAAAGAAGCGCATCGGGGCCCAGAATGCCCAACTGCTCGTGGGCAAACTTCACCGTGCCGGTAGTGTGCCCGTCCTGGGTGAAGAGGATTCCGTGCTCCCTGGACATGTCCCGGGCGGCCTGGGTGTGCTCTATGAGTTCCTGCATTTCGGCCTCAGGCAACTCACCATTCTCCGGGTGATGAGTGGGAAACATCATGGCGATGTTGATTCGGCCGTCACCTTGCTTGTGCCAACGATTGATGAGGTCTTCCGAGACCTCCATCTGCTTCTCGAAGGTGACCTGAACATCCGTCCGGGTATCACCGTCCCAGTGAGCGTAGGTCCGGGGGAAGGGTGGGCGTCGGGGGCCCACGGCTAGAATCCACCGAACCCCTACTTCGTCGATGGCCTGCAGATAAGCATTGCCGTACCTGGGGTCGTCGGTCCGCATGACGCTGTCACCACCACCGAAAAGGGTCAGCCCTGTAGTGACTCCGAACCGGAGCCTCTCTGTGGCGGTGAGGAGAGCGTCGGCCCGCCAGAAATCCTCCGTGGACCCTGTGGCGTAGATGACGTCGGTTGCCCCGTACCACTCGCCCGTGTCCGTCCCCAGGCTCTTCACCAACCCGTGGCCGGCGTGGCCATGGCCATCAATGAGCCCGGGCATAACCACGTTCCCATCGGCATCGATGACCTGGGCGGCCTGGTAGGTGGCCTCCAACTCGGCCGTGGGCCCAATGGCAACGATCCGATCACCGGAAACGGCCACAGCCGTGTTCTCGAGCACTCGCCGCGCCGGGTCCATGGTTATGACCGTAGCCCCGGTGATGAGGAGGTCGGCTTGCTGGAGGCTCGCGCCTGAATCAGCCCCTGCCTCCCCGCAGCTCAAGGCACTAAAAAGAAAAAGGCCTAAAATCGAGAAGGAGGTCAGGCCTTTGATCATCGTAAGCACGGGCTTCTCATTCATTACCACTCTCCGGTACTGGGGCAGAGGGTCACCTCTCTCTTCCTTCCCTGATAGCAGCCACAATCTCTTCTCTACTCCAGCCCAAGTCGAGCCCTTTGACGTCCAAAGGGGAACCGGACTCTCTCACTGACTGAAGAACAAACTCTTGTCCGTCCCTTCGTCGGATTCTCACAGCCCCCTCATCTCTGGCTTCATCCAGCAGCGTGGCGAGCCTTTGCCTGGCCTCGGAGTAGGTATAGACCTTCATTTCAATTCACCTCAGTGAGTGGGGGAAGCCATGGGACTGGGGGTCAATCTTCCTTTGCTTCCAGAGCAAGTCCCAGGATTTTCCCCTGGGCTACAGGGATGGGGACCTCATCCAACCCCTCATGGGATATCCACCGGAGCGCTATCTCGGCCGATGGGTCCTCCTGAGAGACGGGACTTGGGAGAAGGAAAGGCCGATATCGAACCTTCAGGTGGGAAAAGACGTGGGTGACGGTCTGGAGTTCGGTGAGGCCCTCTGCCCCACGGGCCACTTCGCCATCGACTCGAAGCCAGAGCTTCTGGACAAGGCCCCTGGCAGCCTCCCTGAAAAGCTCTCGGTCAGAACTCGCCAGGGAGTTGTCCGGGACCACAATGGCCACGCTTGGGAATTCCCACATGCCGGCCAGGAGTCCGGTGGGCGGGCGTTTGCGGAGAAGAAAACGGAACCCTCGGTCTTGGTCCCGGGCAATGGCCACCAGAACCACCCGGTCCTCCTCGGGAACCGGCTTCTTCTCTCTCGCCGCCGGCCGCTCCGCCACCGTGCCGCGCTCCAGCGCCAAACACTCCGAGGCTACAGGACACTCACCGCATCGTGGCGACCGGGGCACACATACCAGAGCCCCTAGCTCCATCATGGCCTGGTTAAAATCGCCGGGGCGCTGGGGATCGACCAGCTCCGTCGCCAGGGCCCGGTACTCACCGGGGGTCGGTGCCGGAAGGTCGAAGAGTCGGGAGAGGACCCTTTTTACGTTCCCGTCCACCGCCGGCACCACTTCTCCAAAGGCGATGGAGGCCACAGCCCCGGCGGTGTACTCGCCGATGCCGGGGAGTTCCCGAAGGGCTTCGCTATTCCCGGGCACTATCCCGCCATGGGTCTCCCGAACGACCTGGGCCCCCTCCTGCAGGCGGCGGGCCCTGGAGTAGTAGCCCAGACCCTGCCAGGCCCGAAGTACCTCATCCTCTTCCGCCTCCGCCAGCGTCTGGATATCCGGGAACCGTTCCAGCCATCTCCCGTAGTAGGGAACGACCGTGTCCACCCGGGTCTGCTGAAGCATGATCTCCGAGACCCAGATGCGGTACGGATCGGTTTCGCCCCGCCAGGGTAATGTTCGTTTCCCGGCATCGTACGCGGCCAGTAACAGCCGGCGGACGTCCGGCGCCCGGAGAGCCGCGGTTTCGGCATTCGATTCCGAGTTGCTGGTTCGATCTTTCCTTCTCATCGACTGAAAGTACTATCGCCGCATGCGCTTCCACACCTACTCCAAGTACAAGGGCAGCTGGCTCGACGCCCTGAACCTGGAGAACCTCCTGGAGCACATGGCCGACTTCCTCCTGGACGGGGGGTTCGCCGGCGGCCTCCATTTCCATCCCTACTGGGGGTTCTCGGGAATGGAGGACAACACCTCACTGGACTCCTTGAAAAATGCCCTTTTGAATGCCCTCCTGGAGAGCGGGGAACTCACACCGGAAATGGTGAACGAACTCAGGGGTGAGGGAGAGGGGGACCCGGAGGTCCAGGCCCAGATCGCCCAGCTTCTGGACGAATTAATCGAGAAGCTCACGGAGGAGGGATACATCAGCGTCGATGGGACCGACGGCACCCAGCTCGGCCCCGCGGAGGACATGACGAAGCAGGGCGCCGACGCGACCGGGAAAGGCACCATCGACCAGGCTAGGGACGCAGCCAAGTCCGTCAACTTCGATCTAACCCAGAAGGGGATGGACTTCCTGGGGTATCGAACCTTGAAGGATCTCATGGGGGCCCTGGGCAAAGCTGACCTGGGCGCACACGACACGGCCGAATTGGCCACCGGGGTATCGGCCGACGCTGCCAGCAAGCCCTACGAGTTCGGGGATACGATGAACCTCGATATCCCGGCCACGTTGAAGAATGCCATCGAGCGGGAGGGACTGTCCGTCCCCCTGGACCTGGACTACTCGGACCTCATGGTCCATCAGACCGAGTACCAATCGTCATGCGCCACGGTCCTGATGTTGGACATCTCCCACTCCATGATCCTGTACGGAGAGGACCGATTCACTCCGGCAAAGAAGGTAGCCCTCGCACTTTCTCATCTCATTCGGACACAGTATCCCGGCGACTCCCTTCGGGTCGTCACCTTCGGAGACCGGGCCCAGGAAATCCCCTACTCTCAGCTTGCAAAGGCCCAGGTAGGCCCTTTCCATACGAACACGGCCGAAGGCCTGCAGTTGGCCCGCCGCCTGCTCCGGGGTCAGAAGAAAGAGATGCGGCAGATCATCATGATCACCGACGGTAAGCCCAGCGCCGTGACCCTTCCGGACGGTCAGGTTTACCTGAATTCCGGTGGATTGGACGAGTTCATCCTGAAGGAAACCTTCCAACAGGTGGCCGAATGCCGAAAATCTGGTATTCTGATCAATACTTTTATGTTGGCTCGAGACCCGTATCTTGTGCAGTTCGTTCAACAGGTAAGTGAGATTGCACAGGGAAAGGCTTACTTTACGTCAACCCTGACCCTGGGTCAGTCCATCATGATGGACTTCCTCAAGAGAAAACGTCAGCAGCTTTAGCAGCACTGGACCCCACGAACACGCACACTCTGGGGCCGGCCCAAATTACCAGAAAGAAGAATCCATGGCCAAGGGATCCGAAGTCCCCTTCTACCAAGTCGACGCCTTCAGTGCCAAGACCTTTGCTGGAAACCCGGCGGCGGTATGCTTCCTCAATACTGAGATCTCCCCGGCGGCCATGCTACGCATCGCCGCCGAGATGAACCTGTCCGAGACCGCCTTCGTTCAGCCCCCCAGTTCGGAGGGTACCAGAAAGCTGCAATGGTTCACGCCGACCGTGGAAGTGCCTCTTTGCGGACATGCCACCCTGGCCACAGCCCACGTTCTCATGCGGGAACTTGGGGAAGAAGCTCCCCTTCGCTTCGACACCCTGAGCGGCATTCTGACCGTAGACGAAGAAGCCGATGGATGGGTCCGGATGGATTTCCCGGAAGATCCGCCGGAGGAAGAGCCCGCACCGGAAGGCCTTTTGGAGGCTCTGGGCATCCCGAACGACGCGCCGACATTTCGTGGTGAGAAGCTCTGGATCGTCCGGCTAGAGACGGAAAAGGCCGTGGTGAAGCTCGCCCCGGACATGGCGGCCCTTCGGGAAGTGGATCTCGGGGAAAATGCCCTGGGGGTTTCGGTGACCGCGCCGGGGACGGCCGGAGCCGACTTTTGCTCTCGGTTCTTCGGACCCTGGGTGGGCGTGGACGAGGACCCGGTTACGGGCATGGCCCACACCGTACTTGGGCCCTACTGGCTGGATGAGTTGAACGCCATGGCTCTCAGGGCCCGACAGGTCTCAACCCGAGGAGGTGACCTCCGGGTTCGGCGGGAGGGCGACCGGATTCAGGTCTCGGGGCAGGCTGTGACGGTGGTGAAGGGGACGCTCAAGTTCTAGAAGGCCGCCAACACACCGAAGAGGACCTGGCCGTCGTTGTTCGAAACGGCACCCCGTTCTTTCGCTCCGCTGTCGAAATTGTCCCTGACGGACACTTTCAGACTCACGACTTGGGATAGCCGAAAGGCCAAGCTGCTCTCCGCCTGGAGGGTGAAGCTCTCGATCTGTCTGAACTTGGGGTTGTAGTCCATCCGGGCTTCGAACACGGCCCGCTCTTGGGAGAAGCTCCGGCGGTACTCGGCCTGGCCGGTCCAACGCCCCAACAGATCCTCGTCGTCGGCCCCATCCGCCGTGCTGAAGGTCTGTTCGAAAAGGAGAGCCGCCGCAAAATCCAGACGGGAGACCTCCGTGTCCAGGAGGGTGAGCTTGGCTCCCGACCCGGCTTTGTACCGGAAATGGATTCGCTTTTCCAGGCTGGAATCGACGCTTCCGAACACATAGGGGTTGATCCAAGCATAACCCTGGTAGTCCAGATTGGATGCCACCTCCCATGAACGCTTGTTGACCGAGTTCTCTCCGCCTTCCTCACCGACCTCACCATAGAGGAATCCCAGGTCGATATCTAAAACGTAGAGCTGGCTCTCCCTCCGCAGACCCATCTCCGTAGCCACGGTGATCTGGTCCGTAGCCCCGAAAAACACACTGCCGCCCAGCTCCGTCTCGATGGCCCAGTCAGGAGGCGGTTGGGAAAGGTTTTGATCCGGGCTCTCGAGATTGGCTTGACCTGCGGCTGCCCCGGGGCCGACAAGAAAGAGCGCCGCCAGCACGGCTGCGGGCCCGACCTTTTTCCAGGAGCTGTATTCGTCTTTTGTCCAGCGGAAAAACACGGCGCTTATCCCCACCCAAAATATGAGCATCCCAGGAATCCACATGATCAGCCCTCCGAGACGTTGATCCTCCAGAGGCGATAGGGATGTAACTCGGGGGGCCAGCTCATACCAGGGGTAAAAAACCGAGTCGGAAAGGGTGATGAAAGCCGATACCAACGTGGACGGAATCCCGAAGGCGAAGATGTACATCATGAGGAGTGGTCCTGTAGGAATCCGCTCCAATTCAGGCACGGGATTTACTACCGGCCACCACATCATGACGGCCACCGACATGAACATCAGGTGCTGGAAAATATGCAGGTCGTGGCTCACCAGAGCCCAGTTGTACATCTGGGGAAGGTGCCATCCGATGAAGGTGACGTTGTAGGCTAGAAATGCCACCACGGGGT
>RCNC010000774.1_pt1 | contig 20807 bp, 15 predicted proteins | sample 2041301 | NCBI WGS metagenome assembly RCNC01 (sample SAMN09708231, study PRJNA481090) | Marine sediment metagenome, whole genome shotgun sequencing project. | biome: marine sediment; feature: ocean; material: sediment; isolation source: Sewage treatment plant 13A marine sediment (STP13A) ...
TGGCGTGAAACCAGGGAGAGTATTCGCGAGTGCAATGAAATAGCCGCTGACCCGGAAAACCCTGATGTGGTGGCCTTCCTGGGGTGGGAGTGGAGCCAGGTGAGTACCGATCCCGGCACACATTATGGTCATAAGAATGTCATTTTTCTCGACACGGAAGATAAGGCGGTGCCCAGTAGGGCCATCGCCGCTCCGCGAGAGCAATTGGCGAAGGCGCCGATGGGGCGGGTAGCGCAGTTAATGATGTCGCTGATGGATTTTGAAAATCGGAAATTCTATTGGGGCATACAGCAGTATTACGACGAGGTAGCGGACACGCCGATCTGTACAACCGATGTGGATACTCGAAGTCTGCCGCAAAACTGTCGGGAGATTGCCAGTGACCCCAGGGAGTTGTTTGCCAAACTGGACCAGTGGGGTTTCGACAGCATTGTTATCCCCCACGGTAATTCCTGGGGGATGAATACCCCGGCTACTACCACTTTCGACAAGCAACTCAACCGTGCCCAGCATGATCCGCAGCGGCAGATTTTATTTGAAGTCTATTCGGGCCATGGCAATTCAGAGGAGTATCGAAGCTGGCGCGCATCCCTGGAGGGTGACGATGGGCAGATGTATTGCCCTGAACCCGGCGATGGCTACCTGCCCTGTTGTTGGCGTGCGGGCCAGATTATTCGTCAGCGTTGCGATAGCGCCGGCGTTGATTCGCTGGAATGTCAGCAGCGAGAAATAATTGCGCGTCAGAACTTTGTGGATGCCGGCAACTCCGGGCACATGACCGTGCCAGGACAACAAGTCACTGATTGGCTTAATTGCGGCAATTGCCCCGACTGTTTCAATGAGCCAATGGACCACCGACCCGGCGGAACTGCCCAGTATGCCCTGGCCATTACCGATTTTGAAAAGCCGAAGGATCCGATGAATTTTCGTTTCGGGCTTATAGGATCTTCCGACAATCACCGGGGTCAGGGTGGTACAGGCTATAAGCAAGTAAATCGTAAGTTCAGTACAGAGGCTTTTGGTTCCAGTAATCCACGCATGGCAGATAGAGCGGGCGGCGACGACCGGGAGCCGGTTCCCTACTCCGTGCCCTTTGACCCAGAGGGCGTGGGCCTGGTAAACCTGCGCAATATGGAGCGCCAGAATTCGTTTTTCCTGTCCGGGGGGCTGGTGGCAACACACAGCCAGGGCCGTCATCGGAAGGCGATCTGGGACAGTCTCAAGCGCAGGGAGGTCTATGCTACCTCGGGTGACCGTATATTGCTGTGGTTTGACCTGCTCCAGGGCAATGAGAAGGTGCCAATGGGCGCCGAAGTTTCCTCATCGGAGAGCCCGCGTTTTCGCGTTGGCGCAGTAGGTTCTTATAAACAAAAGCCCGGCTGCCCTGACTATGCGCGGGGAGGTCTGGGTGCCGAGCGCCTGGAGCAGCTTTGTCGCGGCGAGTGCTATAACCCCTCCGATGAGCGTCATCTGATAGAGCGCATTGAGGTGGTGCGTATCAGGCCGCAAATTTTTCCGCATGAGCCGGTGGAAAATTTAATCGAAGACCCGTGGAAAGTTATTGCCTGCGAGGCGGATCAGGCGGGATGCCAGGTTGAGTTTGAAGACGAGGATTTTGTCGCAGGTGGCCGTGAGACACTCTATTACGTGCGCGCGATACAGGAAGCGACCAATATGATAAACGCCGCCAATGTGCGCTGCGAGTATAGCGAGCAGGGCGACTGTATTGCGGTTAACCCCTGCTACGGTGATTATCGTACACCGCAGGATGAGGATTGCCTGGCGCCGGTAGAACAGCGCGCCTGGTCATCACCCATCTTTGTCGCCCATCAAAGTCAGGTGGCGCAAGAGAACCGAGAGGAAGAGCAATGAAAACACCGGGTATTGTAAAGAACAGGCAGTCTGGCGGCGCCGGGAAGATATTTCTGGTTCTACTGGCACTGATAGGTGTAGCAGTAATCTGGTTGTGGCTGGATGAGGATGCTGGCAAGAGCCTCAAGAAACAGGCAGAACTGAAAACTATGGAGATAATAGGAGAGGCTGCGACCAGCCGCCTGGACTTTGGTGACGATGGAGAGGGTACTCACGGCAGTGCGGTAGATTTGATTAAGCGCCCGATCGAAGTGCGCGAGATCGCAGAGAATGTGTACTACGCCACCGGTGTTGCCAATACTATTATGATTATAACTGACGAGGGCAATGTGCTTTTTGATACGGGCCTGGTGCTGCAGGTTCCAAAACAGTTGAAGGCGCTGAAGGCGGTGTCCGATGCGCCGGTCAGCTATATCATTCTAAGCCACTCCCATGCGGACCATATTGGCGGCACGCGTTTCTGGCAGGAAGACGGTACGGAAATTATTACCCATGGAGACTTCATAGAGGAGCAGCGCTACCTGAGCGAACTGGAGCCCTACCAATACACCAGGAACCGTACATTGTTCCCCTGGATGCCAGCCTGGGCAGATCGGCCAGATATCGAGATGATGCGCTATGGCGGTGTTGAACCCACCATCACTGTGGCGGATTGGGAAACCTATACTTTTACCTTGGGAGGAATTGAGTTTCAGGTAATTGGCACGCCAGGTGCGGAGGGAGCGGACAACGCCGTACTGTGGTTGCCGCAGCAGAAAATCCTGTTCTCCGGCGACTTTTTTGGCCCGCAGTTTCCCCAGTTCCCGAATGTCTTCACCATGCGCGGGGAGAAAATACGCAAGCCGCTGGAATACGTGAAATCACTGGATCTGCTGCTGCAGCTGGATCCTGAAATCGTCGTGCCCAGTCACCTCAATCCCACGGAAGGAGCGCAGCAGATACGGGCGGACATGCAACGCATACGCGACGCTGTGCAGTTCGTGCACGATGAGACAGTGGCGGGAATGAATGCGGGCAGCACAGTGTACGACTTGATGAAGGAGATCAAGCTGCCACCCCATCTTGATCTGGTGCAAAACCATGGCAGGGTGGATTGGGCTGTCAAAAGTATCTGGGAGTACTACATGGGCTGGTTCCACTACGACAGTACCACCGAGTTGTACCCGGTACCCGCCAGGGAAGTGTATGCTGACCTGGCGGAGATAGCGGGCAATGAGGGCTTGTTAAGCCTGGGACAAAACTACCTTAATCGGGACGAGCCGGTCAAAGCCCTGCACATTGTAGAGGTGGCACTGGCGGCTGATCCGTCCGACAACATGGCCTTGCAACTGCGTCAGCGGGCGCTGCAGGTCTTGTTGCTAAAGGCTGAAAGTGGCCTGCGGAACGATTACGAAATTTACTGGTTGAAATACCGCCTGGCCGATACTGCAGCGCGGTTGGAAGGTGAATCCACGCCGTAGATTGTTGAGGGCAGCAGGACTGGGCTAATCTATCCCCGCCCGTTGGCGAGCAGATTTGCGCTGTAAGATCTGCTCTGCCGACATCGTGTAGGCCAGGTAGTACTTATAGATATTCGCTACGTATTGCACTGGCTCCCTGCCAACGTATTTGGCCGCAGCGAGTTCTACATTATCGAACCAGATATTGGGGTCGTAGCCGATTTTCGCGGCCTGGTCCCGTAGCTTGATCATGCGGTTAGGACCCATATTGTATGCCGCCAGCGCCAGTAGAATCTGGTTTGTTTGGTCAATGCCGGAATCGCTGAAGTAGCGCCTGCGCAGGAAGTCCAGGTACTTTGTGCCAGCCTGGATATTGGCGTCCACTTCATGAATGTTGCTAATACCCACGTTGTGGTCTCCAGCGGTGCTGGCTTTAATTTGCATGACGCCAATGGCCCCCGAGGCACTGCGTGCACTCTGTTTCAGGCGAGACTCCTGGTAGCCCTGCGCGGCTATCATGAGATATTCAATGCCGTACTGCTCGCCATACTTTTTGAAGATCGCCTCCAGTTGTTCAAACCTGGTGTACGGATCTTCCGCCAGTGCATTGCCTGCCCAGTCAAAATCGCGGATGTAGCGATTCTTCAGGACGTTGCCGATCAGGGTGCCCTCGCGGTTTTTACTGAGAAAGTCGTTGGTGGCTTTTTCCAGCAGCGGACTGTTCTTGCGAAACCCCCAGGCGATCTGTCCACCTGAACGAAACACGATGTCTTCCCTGGGGACCAGCTGGTTGAATACCTTGCGCCACCAGGGGAATTTGTAGTCGTCTACAATTGCCCAGCGCAGCAGGCCCGAGTTAACCATTTGAACCAGGTCATCGTCTTCCAGGAATTCAGAGACCGGTTTTATCTGCACGGGTGCCTTGCCTTGGGCGACAAAGCGCCGGTTCAGTTTCTCCACACTCTCACGGTAACTGCTGGAATGCCTGAGGTAGATTGTTTCTCCCGCAAGGTCTTCGATAGACTCGATACTGGGAGCGGCGGGGCCGGTTACCAGGATTTCTGAAACCGGTTTGCTGGCAGGTGTGCTGAAATCGATCTGCGTTTTCCTTTCGCCTGTGATCGACAGGCTGGCGAGGATAATGTCTCCCCGTCCATTCAGTAGTGCGGGTATCAGCTGGTTGCGCGCGACCGGAATGATCACTACGTGTATACGGGCGCGCTTACGCTGGACGCGCTTGTTGATAAAGTCTTCAAATAGTTGTGCCGCCTCGCGCACCAGGCCTTTCTCTTTGGCCCCGTCCATGTAGTACCGACCTATGCTGTACACGGTCAGAACCCTTAATATGCGACGTTTTTGCATGCCGTCGAGATCGCCAGTCCACTGCCTGATCAGGGCATAGCTGTCCGGGAGCTGCGTTTCATTTTCTGTTGGTGCAATGCCCGAGTGAGCGGCTGTTGCAGAAGAATCGTTGGTATCCTGGGTGTCTGGTGCAGTGGACTCGGGATCGCCACAGGCAGCCAGGGCCAGGAAAGTTAAGACAAGGTATAAGGCTCTTAAGAGAGTCATGATGGAAAGAGGGTCACCTCAGCTCCAGTCAACTTGCATTATCGCGCCATTACCAAGGGCGTTGGAAGGTCCTAGTCTTTCACGGATGTAGCCTGTCTGGCAATCCCGCGTCTGTCGCTACTGCGCCCGTACTGCGATTGCGCACTGTTGATCCTGGGGATGGTCACCTGGTATTCAACCGGGAAATCCAGGCCCTCAATATCTTCTTGCAGATTGATAAGGATGGGCTGGTCAATCGTCAACCAGGAGCCGCATGCTTCACCGGCATCACAGATCACCAGGTCATTATCCGCGTCGGAACCCGCTATGATTTCATATTCGCCAGGCGCAATATTAGTAAAGCGGAACGGGTACTCCGCATTGTTGCCAGAGCTTTGGTCTTGAGCCACCGGTTCGTTAAGCACTGGATCGTAGAGCAGGATATAGACGACGCCTACATCTGCACCGGCGTCGGAGTTACCCGCGGACATGATCACCTGTACAGAGAGATTGTTCACCGATGATTGGGCGTTGATACTGGCCGCGTAAATTCCTGCGGGTAAATTACCTCGATCTACCAGGACCTGGTAGGTCCCCAGACCAGCCTGGTCAACGTCGATAGGTTCAATCTGCAGCCAGGATTCGGAAGTCGACAGACTCGCGATATTCAGTGAGCCCTTGCCGCCATTGCGCAACACCACCTCCAGCGCGCTGCTGCTGTTACCAAAGTTCAATGAACTGGCCGAGGCTACCAGGCGCGGGTTGTCAGCGGGGGAGCTGCCGCTTGCTTCCAGTGCCGCGAGTACTGAGCGCTGGGCGTTGATAATGCCATGGCCGAATTGGTTGTCCCTTCCCGGTGTGCCCAGATCGTCGCTGAGCAGGCCATCGAGCAACATGGCGTCTATGTCTGCGGGTGTCAGGCCGGGATTGACACTTTTCATCAAGGCCAGGACGCCGGCTACGTGGGGCGCTGCCATTGAAGTGCCGTTGAGGAAAGAATAGGCGAAGTTGATGCCGCCGCCGTTAAATGAGCCGCCAGTACTGAGGACGCCGTCCGGGTAGCCATCGCCATTGAGATCCACGCTGTTGTCACCGCCAGGTGCAGCGACATCTATATTAGGGCCGATATTGGAGTAGGGCGCGAGACGGCGCTGCGCATCCAACGCGCTGACAGAAATGACGCCCTCATAGGAAGCAGGATAGCTCGGGACCGAACTGGCCTGGTTGCCAGCGGCGGCGACGACCATAACACCGGCAGCGCGCACCTGGTCAAAGATGTCCTGGGTGCGCTGGCTGAACGGGGCACCGCCAAGGCTCAGGTTGATAATATCTGCTTTTGCCTGTGGCACTGTGCCGGAGTCATTGTTTAGGCCTGCGGCGAAAAGTACGGCCTGTTCAACATCGTAGCTTTCTCCTTCACCTCCGGCGCCCAGGGCGCGCAGGGGCATTACCCTTGAGTCATAGGCACTGCCTGCCACGCCCAGCTGATTATTGCCGCGGGCGGCTATGGTGCCGCTGGTGTGGGTGCCGTGAAAACTACTGGCGCCCGCGCCAAAGTCCCCACCCGGGTCCTGCGGGTTGGGGTCAATCCCGTCGCCATCGCCCGCACTGTCCGGGTCGCGCACAAAATCGTAGCCGTCGACCAGTTGCCCCGCCAGATCCGGGTGATCTGCCAGCACGCCGGTATCGATCACGGCTACTACGACATTAGGATCACCGGTGGTGGTTTCCCAGGCATCGGGTAGGCCGATCAGTGGGTAGTGCCACTGCAACGGGAAGGCCTCGTCATTTGGCGTTGCCATGGTTCTGATCTTGTAGTTGGGTTCGGCGTAGCGGATCGCCGGATTTTTACGCAGCGACTTGATGGTCAGCAGCGTTTCCAGCCGAGCATGAAGGTTCGCATCAGCGATATTGGCCAGTTTCTTGTTGGCGTTTCCCAGGCGCTGTTGCCTTTGCTGCCGGTGGTGCTGGGTGTGGCGCATCGACATCAGGCGCCCGCGCCCGCGTCCGCCGGCACGTTGCTCCATGCCCAGATCGCCAACGGCATTCACGCCGCCTGTTGTCGATTGCTCCTCGTCGTAGTACCTGACTACCGCTTGCCAGGGCACTATTTCGTAGTCTCCTCCTGCGGACAAGCTGGGCTCGTTAGGTGCGCCAATAGCGATGATATAGTTGGTGCCCCCGTCGAATGCATTGGCATTCACGAAGTAGGTGCCGTCCTGTTCGACGACCAGGCTTTCGATGTTGCCCTCATCAATGGAGGCATCGATAGGGATGCCCTGTGCGCTATAAAGGTAGAGATCCGCATCCGCCTGTTCGAAGTCGGCCACCAGCATGGTGATAGTCTGGCCGGCCAGTAGCTCTACCCGGAAGAAATCATCGATATCGCCCTGTACCTGGGAGCGCCCTTCGGCCCCTGTGCCGGGTACATTGACATAGCCTCCTATGGTAACCGGGTTGGAAACCTCCTGTGCCTGTGAGGGTGAGTCGTTGCTTACGGCGATGCGGATTGGATTTGGATCATTGGTATCACTGTCTACAGTCTGGCTCCCGGAGGCGGTGATGGTGCCGGACAAATCATAGGTGGAGCCGGGGGTTGGCGTGGGGGTTGGCTCCGGGTTCGGCGTAGCGTCACTTGAATCACCACCACCACCGCCTCCTCCTCCTCCGCAAGCGGTGAGCAGAAGGGGGATGATGATGCAGGCCAGCAGGGCGGGTTTCACTGTACGCATGGGGTGCTCGGAAGCCGGTTATTGCCTTTTGGGCCATTCAAGATAGCAGAGATTCCCTGCTGGTAGTAACAGCGCTTGCAGCCTGTTGCTCTGGCCTAAGTAGTCATTGTCCTGTGGCATCTTGTGAGTATTCTATACTGTTCGGTATTACACAGTTTCAATGTTATTGGAGAGAAATTCCATGATCGAGTGCAAGTGGCTCAAATATACCCTGTTCGCAGTACTCAGCCTGTTTGCCCTTGGCGGCCAGGCGAAGACCGACAAGCCCAATATACTGGTGATCTGGGGCGATGATATTGGCTGGTCCAATATCAGCGTCTACCACCGGGGCATGCTGGGCAGTCGTACGCCCAACATCGATCGAATCGCCAACGAGGGCGCAATGTTCACCGATTACTACGGTGAACAGAGCTGTACCGCAGGGCGTTCTGCGTTCATTACCGGGCAACATCCCCTGCGCACGGGTCTGTTGAAAGTCGGCCTGCCCGGCGCGGACATCGGCCTGCAGGCGGAAGACCCTACCATCGCTGAGCTGCTCAAGCCGCACGGTTATGCCACGGGACAGTTCGGCAAGAACCACCTGGGTGATAAAGACAAGTTCCTGCCGTCAAATCACGGCTTCGATGAGTTTTTTGGCAATCTCTACCACCTCAATGCGGAGGAGGAGCCAGAGACCACGTTCTATCCCAGGGATGCCGCTTTCCGCAAGCGCTTTGCGCCACGCGGTGTTATTCACTCCTACGCGGATGGCAAGATTGAGGATACCGGCCCCCTTACCCGCAAGCGTATGGAGACTGCGGATCAGGAGTTTGCCGATGCGGCTCTGAAGTTCATCGATAAATCCCACCAGCAGGGGAAACCGTTTTTCGTCTGGTTCAACTCAACTCGCATGCATGTGTGGACGCGGCTGGCACCCAAGTGGCAGGGCAGCTCCGGTTATGGCCTGTATGCGGATGGCATGATGGAGCACGACCATCATGTGGGCCAGTTGCTGGGCAAACTGGATGAACTGGGCATTGCCGACAATACCATCGTGGTGTACAGCACTGATAACGGCTCGCAGACCAATACCTATCCTGATGGCGGCTCAGAACCCTTCCGCGGTGAGAAAGGCTCTACCTGGGAAGGTGGTTTCAGGGTTCCGGCCCTGATTCGTTGGCCGGGTGTAGTTAAAGAAGGCACTGTAATCAATGATATCTTTTCACACCAGGACTGGTTGCCGACCTTGTTGGCGGCGGCGGGTGAGCCGGGTATCAATGCCAAGTTGCAGCGTGGTCACCGCGTTGGCGACAAGACTTTCAAAGTCCACATCGATGGCTTTGACCAGTCTGACGTGCTGGCTGGCAAGGGGCCGGGTAAGCGCGAAAACATCTTCTATTTCGATGACAACGCTAACTTCAATGCCATACGCTGGAATGACTGGAAGATACACTTTGCCTTCCAGATGGAAGGCTGGGGCGGACCCCGGGAGTCCCTGAACTTTCCCCGTGTGGTCAACCTGCGTACCGACCCCTACGAGACCTCCCTGGACTCGGGTATGTATGCGCGCTTCTTCGCCGACCAGTTGTGGTTGTTCGTGCCCACGCAGCAGGAAGTAGGCAAATGGTTGATGACCTTCCGCCAGTTTCCGCCGCGCCAGGCAACTGCGAGCTTCACTATAGACGGTATGATGCAGCAAATGCAGCAGATGCTGCAGATGCGTGCGATGGGTGGCGGTGGCGCAGCGGCCAAGCAACCGGCTCCCAAATAGTAGGGAGATAACCAGGAGGGCCCTTGCTACGCCCAGGCGCCAGGGCCTCTGCCGCAGCTATCCCAGGTATTTTCGGATAGCCAGGTAGTCTTGCAGCACCCTCTGCGGATCGAAGCCATGTCTGCCGGGTGGGTTTTCATCCGGTTCGAATATAGCCTGCAATTGCCCCTGTGGGTTTATCAGGAATAATGTGACCCCGTGGCTAACGCTATATTCGTTACTCCCGGGGACTGTAACAGTGCCTGTAACAGGGTCTATATCAGGCCCGCTTGCCGGCACCAGTTGCGCCATAATTCCCAGGCTTTTCTCAAAGGCCAGGTGCCCGTTGTTGCTATCGTCCCGGTACGTAAGCCCAATAAAATCCGGATGGAAAAATGGCAAATAGGAAGCCAGTTGACTCACGGTATCGCGTCGGTGGTCGACGGTATAGAACAGCACGCGGAGAGGTTGCTCGCCCTGTTGCTCCAGCTTCCTGGCCACGACACCCAGCTGGGAAAGAGTGGCGGGACAAATGTCCGGACAGGTGGTAAAGCCATATGACACCAGGGTCCAATGGCCCTGTAGATGCTCGTTGCGAAAAGGCTGGTTATTGTGATCAAGCAGCTGAAACGCTTGCAGCTCCCGGGCATCGGGCAGCAGGACTCCCTGAATCAGGGGCGGTGACTCAGGCCGATTGAGTAGAACCAAAGCAGCTACCAGAACGATGGTAATGTTGGCTAACAGGAAGCCAAGCAATATCCGTGCCCGGGCAGAGAGACTCATTGCCCTATACCCACCTAGCGATCGAAAAACGCGTGCCGGGTGGCATTGGTATAGTCGCCCTCGATCGACATCAGCGCAATCAGCACCACAATAGCAATGGGGGGTGCAAACAGCAGATACTTCAGTGACAGGCGTTCCCATGAAACGTGCATAAATATGGAGATGATAAGACCGGCTTTCAGGAACATGAAAAGCAGAATCAGTGTCCAGCGCAAGTACCCCTCCACGTGGAAAAAATCGACCATATAGGAGAATGAGCTGAGTATGAAAAGCAGTAACCAGATCTTCAGGTAGATACCGATGGGGTGTTGCTGGCCGCTGGATTCACTCATATAGTCACCTCACCACAGGTAGAAGAACGCGAAAATAAATACCCATACCAAATCAACGAAGTGCCAGTAGAGGCCCGTAATTTCGACGATGGCATAACCCTTTTTCTCATAGTCACCTCGACCCACCTTGCGTGCGACGATAGACAGGTAGATTACCCCGGCAGTTACATGCAGGCCGTGAAAGCCGGTAATCATGAAGAACGCGGAGCCAAATTGCGCGGCCCCCATGGGGTTGCCCCAGGGGCGCACCCCTTCGGAAATCAATTTGCTCCACTCGAAGGCCTGCATCCCTACGAAAGACGCTCCGAGCAGGGCTGTCATCGCCATGAGAATGACGGTTTTGCGCCTGTCTCCGCTATAGGCAAAGTTAACTGCCATCGCCATGGTGCCGCTGCTGGTGATAAGCACAAAAGTCATGATGGCGATCAGCACCAGTGGCAGGTGTGTCCCGGCAATCTCCAGTGCGAAGACTTCACTTGGGTTTGGCCAGGGATCCGTTGCCGACATCCTGACATTCATATAACCGGTGAGAAAGACACTGAAGATGAAGGTGTCGCTGAGCAGGAAAATCCACATCATCAACTTGCCCCAGGGCATGTCGAAGGTCTGCTTGTCGGCGGACCAGTCACTTACCAGGCCAGTGAGTCCGGGTTCTGTGTAGTTGGTGCTCTCATCTGTCTGGATAGTCATGGCTAAACCTCAGAATCCACACATGGCGGCAAGTGTGTTGATTGTTTCTGGTGTGCTGGTGAGCAATGCGAATAGCACCAGCCAGACAGCGAGTAAAAAATGCCAGTAGGTGGCGCACAGTTGCAGGGACGCACCCAGGTTCCGGGGCTCCTCCTCATGCCACAAGCGAACAACCACGTTGCACAGCACCAGCAGCCCGCCCACCAGGTGCAAGCCATGTATCGCTGTTAATAGATAGAAATAACTGTTGGCCGGATTGCCATTGATGTAAAAGCCCATGGATTGCAGCTGTGCCCAGAGGTCCAGTTGCGCCAGTAGAAACAGTACTGAAAAAAACACTGCGGCGCTGATGCCAGCCACGGTCGCATTCAGTTTTCCCGCTCTGGCTGCCCCCAGGCCCAATTGCAGGGTAAGGCTACTGAGTCCCAACAGGAGAGTGTTGAACCACAGGCGCGAGGTATCAGTGAAAGGTTGCCAGGGTTGACCGGCCAGCGCCTCGAAATCCGGGTACTGGGAACGCGAAAGAAAAGTGATAATAAACAGGAAAAACAGTACGCTCACAATGGCCATGATAAAGCGCAGGGCGATTCTTCTTGCCAGCGCCATGTCCGGACCAGGATAGGGCGGCGCAATAACACCCGTATCAGGCTCATGCAGCCAGGGCTTGGTGCCCAGGGTTTTCAGGATATTCATGCCTGGGATTCCTCCTGCTCTCCCGCTGTCCGCTCGGCGTCACTGACAGGATGGTTCTGCGGGATGAAATCCTCCTTGGCGCCGGGCACGCTGTAGTCGTAAGCCCACCGGTAAACCGTGGGCAATTCCGGCCCCCAATTGCCGTGGTGGGGGGGCACATCCGGGGTCTGCCATTCAAGGCTGGTAGCTCCCCAGGGGTTGTGACCCGCGGGTTTGCCGTTGCGCAAACTCCAGAAAACGTTATACAAAAATAGCAACTGGCTGACGCCAACGATCAACGCAGATACAGTAATGCTGGCGTTCAGGGTCTGGGCTGATTCCGGTATGAAATCAATGCCGCCCATGGCGAAGTAACGCCGTGGCACACCCAGAAATCCCAGGTAGTGCATGGGTAAGTAGATGGCATAGGTGCCCAGGAAGGTAAACCAGAAGTGTGCCTTGCCCAGTGACTCGTTGAACATTTTGCCGGTTATCAATGGGTACCAGTGATAAACGGCGGCGAATAGAACCATGATGGGAGAGACCCCCATCACCATGTGAAAATGCGCCACTACAAAATACGTATCTGATAGAGGCAGGTCGATAACAACGTTACCCAGGAACAAACCGGTCAGCCCACCGTGGGTAAAGGTAAATATAAAGCCAATAGCAAACAGCATAGGAACGGTGAGATGAATGTTTCCCCGCCATAAAGTCAGTACCCAGTTATAGACCTTGATGGCGGTAGGGATAGCGATGATCAGGGTGGTGGTGGCGAAAAAGAAACCGAACGCGGGGTTCATGCCACTGACATACATGTGGTGGGCCCACACGACGAAACTGAGGGCCCCAATACCTACTATGGCCCACACCATCATGCGATAGCCGAAAATATTCTTGCGCGCGTGGGTCGCCAGTACATCAGAGACCATGCCGAATGCCGGGAGAGCAACGATGTACACTTCAGGGTGACCAAAAAACCAGAACAGGTGTTGGAACAGGATAGGACTACCACCGCTGTAGTCCAGCGACTCGCCCAGGGATACCAACGCGGGCATGAAAAAACTGGTGCCCAGGGTTTTATCCAGCATCATCATGATGGCGCTCACCAACAGAGCCGGAAAAGCCAGAATGCCCAGGATGGTAGCCGTGAAAATACCCCAGACCGTCAGCGGCATGCGCATCATGGTCATGCCGCTGGTACGCGCCTGCAGGACGGTTGTAACATAGTTCAGGCCGCCCATGGTAAAGGCGACGATAAAAATGGCCAGCGAACCCAGCATAAGTATGATGCCCCAGTCGTAGCCGGGCGTGCCCTGCAGGATGGCCTGTGGCGGATACAGGGTCCAGCCGGCGCCAGTGGGGCCGCCGGGGACAAAAAAACTGGTCAGTAGCACCAGTACCGAGAGCAGGTAAACCCAATAGCTCAGCATATTCAGGTAGGGAAAGACCATATCCCTGGCACCGATCATCAGGGGAATCATGTAGTTGCCGAAGCCACCCAACAGTAACGCGGTGAGCAGGTAGATCACCATGATCATGCCGTGCATGGTGACAAACTGCAGGTAAGCACCGGGGTCTATAAAGTCGAAGGTGTCAGGGAATCCCAGCTGCAGACGCATGAGACCAGAGAGAACGAGAGCCACAAGCCCAACAAAAACAGCTGTTAGCCCATACTGTATTGCAATGACCTTATGGTCCTGGCTCCATATATACTTTGTTATGAAGCTCTGCGGGTCGTGCATTTCGTTGGGCTGGTCTGCAATTGCCACATGTTGCATGTCATATGCCTCTGTTGCCTGTGTCAAAAAGACCGATGTGTTCTCGTCACAGGGTGTTCAGGTACGCCAGTAAATCGTCGATAGATTGTTCGTTGTGCAGAGAACGGGCCATTAACACCATCTGGTGACCGTAAGTATCCTGTTTATGGGTACCGCGGATACCCGTTCGAAAATTTTCCAGCTGGCGTTTGAGATACCAATCCTGCTGCCCCGCGAGGCGCGGTGCCTGCAGCGCATAATTTCCTTGTGCCTGTGCGCCATGGCACGCGCCGCAAGTGTTGTAGTGGAACGCGCCTTTTATTGGATCACCTGCGAGTGTGCTCTGTGCAGGGCTGGGCTGCAGGGTTTCGAGGTAGGCGGTGACATTTCGAATGGCGGCATCGTCTGCCAGCATGTTGGCCATGGGCGCCATTTGCTGGCCAAACTGGTCTTTCTCGTGCGTGCCGCGAATGCCTTCCTTGTAGTATCTGAGCTGCCGCTCTATATACCAGGGTGGCAGACCGGCCAGGCTGGGTGCATTCATGGCCATGATGCCTTCGCCCTGTTGTCCGTGGCAGGAAGCACATAAGACAAAACTGTTTTTGCCGATGATGGGGTCGCCTGCGGGGATAGACTGAATCTCACGCCAGGTTTGCTGCCGGGCCAACCAGTCATCGAAGTCATGCTGCTCATCCACCACGACATAGCCGCGCATGGTGTAGTGCGCTATGCCGCAAAGCTCCATACACAGGATGTCAAATTTGCCGGTACGTGTCGGTGTAAACCAGACATACGTGACCATGCCAGGGACAAGATCCATCTTGACCCTGAACTGGGGTACGGCGAAGTCGTGTAATACGTCCTTGGAACGCAGCAGTACTTTTACCGGGCGGTCCAGAGGCAGGTGTAGTTCATTGGTGGAGACCAGCACATCGTCAAGGCCCGCCGGGTCATCGTTGTTCATGCCGAAGCTATTGTTCGGGCCGATGTAGCGGGCATCCACTTCTCCCAGCACACCGTCTTCGCCGGGCAGGCGAAATTGCCACTGCCATTGTGAACCGACTATCTCGATTTCGTCGGCGTCCTCGGGGACTTCCACAAAGTCAGCCCAGACGACCAGGCCGGGTGCCAGCATAGCGGCGACCCCAATCGCGGTAATAGCGGTTAGCCAGATCTCCAGCTTCTTGTTTTCCGGTTCATAGTGGGCGCGGCGAGATGGATCAAAGCGAAAGCGGAAAACGGCGTAGGCCAGGAACAGGTTGACCGCAACAAAGACGAAACCCGTTATATAAAGCGTCAGTTGGATGGTAGTGTCGATGGCGCCCCAATTCGAGGCCAAGGGGGTCATCCACCAGGGGCTGAGCCAGTGGAACAGCAGGGATCCTGCTACCAGCAAAACCAGCGCAATCACTAGTTTCATAACCGATCCCTTATAATTGTTGTTGGGAGAAAGTCAGTGTGTCGGGCTACTGTCTCCAGTCCTTGCCAAATTCAGCAACTCCATCAGGGCGCGACCTGCATAAAGCGCGCCCACCTGTTTTGGGCGCTCACCACCCAACGAGGCGTCGAACTGCCTTCCCCGGCATCCTGTAGTTTTGGATGGTCGCTGACGACGTCCTTTAATATGTTTTCCTGTTCCAGATCAACGTCGATAAACAGTACATGTCTACCCTGCTCCAGGTCCTTTCGAAAGCGGCGGAAGTCGGTGTGAGGTTCCTGTATGCCAATAAGGCCGCCTTCCCAGGTGCAGAAGCCAAGCACTATGACGGCGAGAAAAATGGGTGGTACCCAGGTATAGGTTTCCGTCAGTCCGCTCAGCCCAGCGCCAATTAAAATTGCAGCAGCCGCGATGGCGCCGACCACTGCACCCAACTCGGTGCCGTGCACTACATCCTTCTTTAATACGGCTTCCACCTGGTGCAGGTGGTGTGACTGAACACCTGAGTCATCTTCGCTGAGGACGTGGATTTGCGGCGTGCTAACGCCATTCTTTTCCAGCTGTTGTTCGATGATCTCCAGATCATCCAGGTCATTACTGATGTAATAGTGGCGTTTCATACAGCATCTCCCTCAAGCATATCCCAAGCGAGAGTTCAGGGAGCTGTCTTTACAATCCATTGTAAGAGTACAGTCCATTGCAGCAGCTTGACTGAAAACTCACCACGAAAAGCACCGGAGCAGGTTGAGAGCAGACGTCGCGGGTGCCATCATGGCGTCCAATTTGAGTATAGCACTGGCAATTGGTGAATCTACCTGGCGGCGTTTAAGGCCATTGAAATAGAGGTTTCTATATCTTTTTTAGAAATATTGGATTGGTTTTAATAGAGGGGAAAGGTATAAAAACCCTGTATTTAAAGGTTTTTGGGTCGAATACCATGAGTCATATCTATAGCATTCGATGTTTTAAGACTGTTTTGCTACAAGAAAAACGCCCAATATTCGATTAGCTTGTTACCGCCGTGGCTAAATTTTCAAAATGATCTTGCCCATGTGTTGCCCGCTTTGCATGCGGGCATGTGCTTCCTCCGCCTGCTCCAGTGGGTAGATGCTGTCTACGATCGGCTTGACCTCGCCACTTTCCAGGTGCGGGTAAACATGTTGCATGATCTCTTCGACCATCACTGTCTTCTGGGCGAAACTCTGTGCGCGCAGGGTGGAGCCGGTCATGGTGAGGCGCTTCATTAGCATCGGTGCGAAATTGACTTCCGCCTTGAAGCCTCTCATATAGGCGATATTGACGATACGGCCTTCCGCTGCCGCTACATTCAGGTTTTTCTGGATGTAGTCGCCGCCAATCATATCCAGGATGACATTTATGCTGTTGGCGACGCCCAGCTCATTCAGAACGGATTCAAAATCCTCTGTCTTGTAATTGATCGCCCGGGTCGCGCCGCGGCTGTGCAGTACACGGCATTTTTCATCGGTACCCGCGGTGGTGTAGACCTCGGCGCCCAGCGCATGGCACATCATAACGCCCATCGTCCCCATGCCGCTGGCACCGCCATGAATCAGGACTTTTTCGCCAGCGCGCAGTTTGGCGCGCTGGAAGATGTTGTGCCAGATGGTAAGAAGGGCTTCCGGTAGCGCAGCTGCCTCGGCTTTGCTGAAGCCGGTGGGTATGGGCAGGCACTGGCCAATAGGCGCGACTGCGTATTCGGCGTAGCCACCCCCGTGGGTGAGAGCACAGATGCGGTCGCCGATCTGCCAGCTGCCGCTGTCCGGTCCCATCGCCTGTACCGTGCCGGCCACTTCCAGTCCGAGGATCGGTGAGGCGTCCTCCGGGGGAGGGTAGTGGCCCTTGCGTTGCAGCAGGTCAGCCCGGTTGATGCCGGCGGAATGTACCTTGATGAGCAGCTCGCCTGGGCCCGGGGAGGGCACCGGCCCTTGTTCTATGCGCAGGTGGTGATGTTCCGGTTCGACAGCCACGTGGCGGCACTGCTGGGGTACTGGGCTTGGGTTACTCATGTTTGCAGTGTCCTGTAGCATTGACCAGATGATTCTCGCAGCGCGGGTTTAATCACTAGCGACAGCCCCAAGCATAGCCTAGTCCGCTTTGCTGTGGACAGCGCCGCTTTGCACTTTCTCAGCAATTTGTTCATCGCTCCAACCCAGTTCCCGCAGAATCTCTTCCGAGTGCTCGCCAATTTCCGCGGCGCAGCCGCGTATCTCACCGGGCGTGCGGCTGAAGCGTGGCGTTGGTGCCGGCTGCCACACTTCACCGTCATCGATAAAGCTTCCCCGGGCCTGGTGGTGGGGATGGTGGCGAACTTCGCTCATCGCAAGAACCGGTGCGTAGCAGGCATTGGCGCCGGCAAATACCTCGTCCCACTCGTCCCGGCTCTTACGCTTGAAGATCTCGGTCATCTTTTCTTTCATCGCTGGCCAGTTTTCCATGTCGAACTGGTTTTCAAAGTACTTGGCATCATCGCCCAGGCGCTCCAGCAGGGCAGCGTAGAATTGCGGTTCGATCGAGCCCAGGGAGATGTATTTGCCGTCTGCGGTTTCGTACACCTCGTAAAAATGTGCGCCGGAATCCAGCAGGTTGGTGCCGCGCTCCTCGTTCCAGAAGCCGACCTGGCAGGCGGCGAAGGTACTGGCCATCAGCGTGGCTGCGCCATCGATCATGGCAGAATCAACGACCTGGCCCTGCCCCGAGACCTTGGCCTCAAGGAGACCACACACCATACCGTAGGCCAACATCAGGCCACCGCCACCGAAGTCGCCCACCAGGTTCAGGGGGATGGCTGGTTTCTCTCCGGCGCGACCAATAGGGTGCAGCGCCCCGCTCAGGGCCACATAGTTGACGTCGTGACCGGCTTCCTGGGCCATCGGGCCTTCCTGGCCCCAGCCGGTCATCCGTCCGAATACCAGCGCCGGGTTGCGTTGCAGGCACACGTCGGGCCCCAGTCCGAGGCGCTCCATGACACCCGGCCGATTACCCTCCAGCAGGCCATCCGCTTTCTCAATCAGGGCCAGTACCGTTGCTACGCCGCCGGGTTCCTTCAGGTTGATGCTGATACAACGCTTGCCGCGGTTGAGGAAGTCCAGCCTGGGATTGTGGGCCGCGGTAAACATACTGCCTCCGGGCCGTTCCACGCGGATGACGTTGGCGCCCATGTCTGCCAATAGCATGGCGGCGAAGGGCCCGGGGCCGATGCCGGCAATTTCAACGATGGTCAGGCCCTTGAGTGGTCCCATAACGAATTCTCCGCAAGCTTGTCTGGTTCAGGGTGGGTAGATTGCCGCGCCGGGGTTACAGCCGCAAGGGTGCGACAGGTCTTATACGTTGTCCTTGCAGATCAAGTGCTCGAACATCACCCGCGCCTCTTCCAGCTTGGCGAAGATAGGGTAGTCGCTGTTCATGGCCCAACTGATGGTCAGCATGTTGAGGGTGCCGACCACCATGGCGGCGAGTATTTCCGGGGAAAACCTTGTTTGCACGTCACCTATCTCCAGGCCCGCGGTAATCATGCGGATAAAGCTGGCGCTGGCAGTGGTGCCGATTTCCCGTTGCCGCTCGGTATCCTCGGCAAAGGTGGAAGGCGCGATGAGGATTAATTGGCGGTCAATGTCCTCGTAGCCGGAGAAGTTCGATTCAATGTAGTCGATCATGGCCTCCAGCCGGTCCCTGGTGGTGTGGTGATTGTCCATCAACAGTTGCAGCATGGGTTCCGACTGGTCGTAGAGGCGGGAGATGCCCAGGCCCCCCAGCAGGGTGTGCTTGTTGGGGAAGTGGCCGTAGAAGGTGCGGCGGGCGACATCGGCTTCGATACAGATCTGCTCGATACTGGTGTCCTCGATGCCCTGCAAGCGAAACAGGCGGTACGCTGCGTCCTCGATGCGTGAACGAATCTCCTGCTTGCGCTTTTCCCGGCGGCCCAACGGTGCCTCAGTTTCGCCCATGAAATTTCCGTAATACGGTTGCAATCAAGAAAGCATTAAACTATTTTGTATACAAATGTGCAAGTTTGCTCATTTGGGAAGGTATTGCCTGCCCACTGGTAAACAGGAAAGAGAAGAAAATCCGATGTCTGAACGAATGATCGTGGTGTCCACCGACTGCCACGCCGGCCTGCCAATCGCCGATTACAAGCCCTATGTGGAATCGAAATACCACGAGATGATGGATCTGGCCGTGCCCATCACCATTGACATGATGGACAAGGCCGAATCCACCTTCCTGATCAAGGAAATCAATGATGCCTGGCGGGCCCCTATCGAGAAGGAGCTGACCGGCGCCTGGGATTACACTGAGCGCCTGAACATGCTGACCACCGACGGTATCGCCGCCGAGGTTATTTTTCCCGACGGCATTACCGAGAAGAATACGCCACCGTTTGGCGCTGGCCTGGGGCTGTCCCCGCGGGACATGGACCCCGAACTGCAATGGGCGGGTGCGATGGCCCATAACCGCTGGTTGGCCGAGTGGTGTGCCAATGACCCGGCGCGCCACATTGGTGTGGCGTCGATCCCCCTGCTGTGGGATGTGCAGCAGGCAGTCGAAGCCGTGCGTTGGTGCGTGGACAATGGTCTCACCTCGGTCATGATCCCTACCCTGTGGGGCACACACGACGCCTACCACCACATCAAGTACGATCCTTTCTGGGCGATTTGTGAAGACCTGGGCGTGATCGTGCACTTTCACTCCGGTCCCGCTCCCCACCCCGAATATTTCGGGGCTGGATTCCCCGTGGAAGACAAGCGCGATGAGATGCCCGGTGGGATGGGCATCTATGTCTCCGAGGTTATGTGGTGGTTGTACCGCCCACTGACCTTCATGATCTGGGGTGGGGTTTTCGAGCGCTTTCCCAGGCTGAAGACCATGATTGTAGAAGGCGGTACCATGTTCATGTTGCCATCGTGGTTGCGCCTGATGGACTTTCACTACACGGAAGGGCAAATTTCCGCCAAGCTCGGCAATTTCCGCGAGCACCTGTCTTTAACACCCAGCCAGTACTTCCAGCGCAATATTGGTATTGGCGCATCCTGTGTTTTGCGTCCCGACCTGGATATGCGTGATGACATCGGCCTGGAGAAAATCATGTGGGGCAGTGACTTCCCTCATCCGGAAGGCAGCTGGCCCAATACGGCGCAGTATTTGACGGATACCTTCGGCAACTTTCCCGAAGACGATGGTCGCAAGATCCTCGGGGAAAACGCCGTGGAGTTTTACGGTCTCGATCGGCAGCGGCTGCAGGCTATTGCCGATGACATTGGCCCGACCACAGCAATATTCAATTGAGTTAACAACATTCAGGGAAAACTACCCGGAGAGGGATTATGACTATCGTAGAAGCATGTGAATCCAAGACCAACACCACCCCGGATTTCCCCATGGGTTGGTTTTCTGTTGAGCGCTCGCACGAGCTGGCCGTTGGTGAAGTGAAGCCGGTAAAGGCCTTCGACCGCGAACTGGTGCTGTACCGCACTCGCTCCGGCAAGCCTGTGCTGCAGGACGCCTACTGTCCTCACCTGGGTGCGAACCTGGGGCATGAGGGTCGGGTGATTGGCGAGAGCATCCGCTGTCCTTTCCACGGCTGGCAGTTTAGCGCGAATGACGGTATGTGCGAGCACATACCCTACTGCGATGAAATTCCTCCCCGTGCCCAGGTTCGCACCTGGCACACTGAGGAAAAAAATGGCGAGGTCTATGTGTGGTTCCACCCGGAAAACTCGCCGCCCCAGTGGGGGCTGCCGGATTTGCCGGAGCTTGGCGACCCAGCCTGGACTGAGCCGCGCTACACCGAACA
>RCNC010000775.1_pt1 | contig 20805 bp, 15 predicted proteins | sample 2041301 | NCBI WGS metagenome assembly RCNC01 (sample SAMN09708231, study PRJNA481090) | Marine sediment metagenome, whole genome shotgun sequencing project. | biome: marine sediment; feature: ocean; material: sediment; isolation source: Sewage treatment plant 13A marine sediment (STP13A) ...
AGTTTTGGGGAGGCACCAAAACTTGAAATCTGAGACCTGACCCCCCTTACTGCTGCGGAAAATCTTCCCCCACGGAGGGTACGGGTTGTCAGCGAACCTGACAGAGCGGTCGAAACGAGCGATGATCCCTCTCGGGCTCTCTCTGATCTGTTTCCTCTACTATGTGGCTTTCCTTCTCCAGTACGGAGAGATGTTCTACAGGGGCTCGGACATCGTGGCGAACACGGCGTACGGGATGACCATGTTCTCAGAGGTCCACCGGGCAGGCTGGACAGTGCCGAAACTGGCCCATATGGTTCTGTTCGGGTCCGTATACTGGGTCACCGGAGATCTCTGGTTCGTGCATACGGTCCTGATTATGGCCACGGCCCTCACCGTGTGGGCAGGGTGCCGTCTGATTCAGAAGGTTGATGAAAGCCCGATCGGTTGCCTCGCATTCGGCATCTTCATGATGACCCTGCCACATACATTCGGCGCGACCCTGTCGGGAGCCGCGGGATGCATCAACGTGATGTTTCTCCTCCTGGCCATCGTCTGCCTGGACCGAATCGATCGAATATCGCACAAGATCCTTGCCGTCCTGTTCTTGTCTTTCGCCAACCTGACAAGACCTGACAGCTGGCCTTGCACCTATTTGCTCGTCCTTCTCGTCATCGCCCCGAGGCTTTTCGGCCGGAAGGGGCCCGAGTTGAACAGGACCGACCTCATGTTTCTGATCCCCCTGGGAATGCCCCTCATATGGGTGTTCGTGGACTGGACGGTTTTCGGAGATCCGCTCTACAGCGTGAAGATCGCCCGGAGTTTTGTTGTCGAGTATATGCAGGGAGGGAGGAGTCCTCCTGGGGGGGGCAGCGGAGGCAGGTGGAACCCGGTGGCAGCCTACTTCCCGAAGGTGAAGTCCGCCTTCTTCGACCTGTTCTCGCTGTCCGGCTGGTTCTCGGTCAAGACGGGCCTGGTAGGGCTCCTTGGTGTAGCTGGAACCGTTACGATGCTCCGTAAAGAACCACGCACCCTGCTTCTCGTCGCATGCCCACTCGCCGGCACCCTGCTGTTCTATTTCGTGTATGCCCTTCGAGGAACCCTCTTCCGGTCCGACTATGTCTACACTGTTCTTGTTTGTACCCTCCTCATCGCGAGCGTAGGCCTGGGGAGCCTTTGTGGCCTGGTGCTGCGGGTGCGGCCACGCCCGCTCGGTCGATACCTCCAGGTGGGTCTTGCCTGCCTCGTGCTTCTCGCCTTGACGGTCGGCCCGTTTCAGAAGAAGATCGTGGCGGAAAAGATTCCCGTGTTGAAGAAGCGTGCAGCCATTTCGGTCGAGGTCAACGCGGCCGTCGAGGCCCTTGTCGAGGATGTGGTTAGGACCGAAAGCACTCCGGTCATCCTGACCACGGGCTGGATAGCCCCTTCCAGGATCACCATGCGTCTGGGGACAGGGAAAGATACCTTTCTGGTCGAACGACTCGCGTCGAGGGAACGGTCGGGCGAACCTTCCCTCCTGCCCCCTTTGGGGGGAAGGAGGGTCTATCTCTGTTTTCACAGATGGGCGAGCAGGAGCGTGACGCCCTACCTCCAAAGGCTTATGAGACAGGCGGAGCGAAGAGACGTCATCTACGACAAGGCCGGTCTCGTGGTCCTCAAGTGCTCCTACTAGAACAAGGATTCTTCTTGGAGGAAAGCCCCCCTGCCGGTCGGACAGCGAAGCACTTCCTGGACGCCCTCGACCTTTTCCAATGCCCGGGTGACGGCATTCGCCTGCTCGGGGAGTGTGATGACGTGAACGTTCGGGCCCGCATCGATCGTGAAGTAGCAGGGCAGTCCTCTTCGGACGCGAAGATCCCGAACGGCCTTGACCACGGCAAGGGTGGCAGGCTCCCAGTAGAGAAGGGGAGGCCGGGAAGTCATCATCACGGCGTGCATGCACAGGGCGTCCGCCTCGAGCCACTGCCCCAGGGCCTGAAGGTTTCGTTCCCGGATGGCCTTCTTGACCTTCGTGACGATCCTGCCCAGGCTTGCCAGTCTCCCCTCCAGGAGGGGGCTGGTCCGGGCAAGAAGATGCCCCTGCTCGGACGGGACGGCCTTCTGCTCCCGGCTCAGGATGGCCACCAGGTCCACGAGTTGCCAGTGGTCCTCATCCTCGAGTTGCCTGACCCTGGAGGAAGCCTGACCGTCCGTCGGAGGCGACCAGAGGACATAGCCACCGTACAGAGAACGGCAGGCCGAACCGGATCCGAGGATGGTGAGGGGAACCCGTACCTTCAGGGTGTCTGCGAGACCCGCGGCCCGGGTGGCGGCAAGGGCAAGGGCCGCGAATCCGGAGGCGGAAGAGGCGACGCCCGCGGAGGTAGGAAAATGGTTCACCGACACGGTCCGGGCGAACGCCTTCAGGTGAGCGATCTTGCGAACCCTGTCGAGGACCCTTCGCACCCTTTTGAGTGCATCGGGCGGAGCCGGCCTGTTGTTGATCGTGCAGACGTCTTGCTTAAGGCCGGGCAGGAACGCCACCGTCGTGGTCGTGCGGGCCACATCCAGGGTCATGGAAACAGAGGGGTTCAACGGGACCCGGCGGTTGCGTCGGCCTTTCCCCACGCCCCAGTACTTCACGAAGGCAATGTTGCTGCCGGCGTTTGCTGTTGCCTTCATCGATTGGCTTCCCCTCAGGCACTGGACAAGGCCCGCTAAAGACCGGTAAAGATATATATCTTTTCATGGGGCAGGGCAAGCAGACAGAACAGGTACAGGGGTTGAGGACCGGAGCATGAACGGAAGACGTGGCGGAAGCATCCTGGACCGGGCGAAAGGCTGGCTGCACAGGGCTGTTTCGCTCATCATCTATGCGGAAATCATCGGGAAAGCACTCTGCGCAGTGCTTCTGCCCACACCCTGGGCCGTGAAGGTCATGCCGGTCTCTCTGGCGGCCCGCCTCCTCCCGGATTCTTACCGCAGACGCGTGATGGAGAACCTCGAGACCGTCTTCGGGGAAACCTACACGGAAGGGCAAAGACGGGAAATTGCCAGGCGGTACTTCGGCCAGTTCTTCGTCTACCTCCTGGATTTCTTCCTGGGGGTTCGGATGACGGCCTCGGACGCGGGCAAGATCTTCGTGCTCGAAGGCCGCGAAAACGTGGAGGAGGCCCTCCGGCAGGGCAATGGCATCGTCATGGTGACGGGACATTACTTCTGGGCGGTCCGTGGCCTCCTGGCGCTCGGATGTTTCGGGGTCGTTCCCCTGAGCGCGGTGATTCTGCATGCCGAAAACATCCCTTTCAACAAGCTGCAGGGTGTTTTCAGACTCGTGTTGAACAGGGTCCGTAAGCGAACCGGCGTGGACTGGATCTTCCCGGGAGGGGCGGTCTCCCGGGTGGACGAAAAACTGAGCAACAACGAGGCGGTCGCCTTCACGCTCGACGTGCCGAAGTTCGGTAAGGAGAAGGGTGGGATGCGGATCCCATTTCTGGGTGGAGAGGTCATGTTTCCGGCGGCCCTGATCGACCTCGCCATCAGGTCGGAGGCCTGCCTGCTTCCCGCCTTCGTGATTCCCCGAAAAGGGACGCCCCCCTACGGGGTTCAGGTGCACCCGCCCCTCATCCCGAAAACGAGAGACGAGGCAGGGGTCCGGGAGTGCCTCGAACATTGCAGCCGCATGCTGGAGTCCTTGATACGGGAAGAGCCGGAACACTGGTGGTTGTGGAAGGACCTCAAGCAGTTCTGGAAGCCCCTGTAAGGGGGGTCATACAGATCCCCTTCGGTTTTTGCATGCCACAGGGCGGCATGCTATCTTGCGAGATCCGTTCAACTTGGGCGTGCGCAGAGGGACCCGTGAAGATCTTGTTTGATGTACGGGAGGCGAGCCGGAACATCACGGGCATCGGAACATACGTCCGGAACCTCGCCCGGGAGATCCTTGTCTACCAGGATCCGGAAATCGTGTGCAAGTGTATCCCGGAATCCATGGAGCCTCCCCCCGGAAAAGACGTTCCTTCTCTTCCCCTCCAAGCGATCAACTTTCTCCGGAACGTGACTTGGAAGCAGGTCCGCCTGCCGGTCGTGGCACGCAGGGAAAAGGCGGACGTACTCGTCTGCATGGACCCCCTCGCCCCGCTCGCCTGCCCGACCCTGACGGCCCTGATCATCTATGACCTGATCTTCCTCACCGCCGGGGCGCAGAGCGACGCGTGGACGCGATATTGGAGGACCATGGTTCCGCTTTGTGCCCGGAAGGCGGACCTGATTTTCACCCTTTCGCAGGTGAGCAAGGCGGAGATCGTCGGACAACTCGGTATTCCGCCCGAGAAGATCGTGGTCTTTCACACGGGCGTATCGGACCATTTCCATCCCCTGGCAGGGGCTGCCGTGGAGAGGGAGAAGAAGCGCCAAAGCCTGGGGCTCCCGCAATCTTACGTCTTGAGTGTAGGGGCCCACGACCCCCGCCGCAACGTGAAGACGTTGCTGGCCGCATACCAAAAGCTCAAGTCCAAGAGCCCTCTGGAACAGAAGCTGGTCGTGGTGGGGCCAAAGACCCCGTATTACCAGGAAGTGTTGGAGACGACACGTTCCCTCGGGCTCGAGGAGGATGTTCTCTATCTCGACTATGTGCCCAACGAGGAACTCCCCTCCTATTATGGGCTCGCCGACCTGTACGTGTACCCCTCCTCTGAGGAGGGATTCGGGCTCACCCCGCTCGAGGCGATGGCATGCGGGTGTCCGGTCGTCACGTCCCGGGCGTCTTCTCTGCCCGAGGTTGTGGGGGATGCAGCGGTCCTGGTGAACCCGACCGATGCGGACGAACTGGCGGGGGCCATGGGTCGGGTTCTTTCGGACCGGGATCTGAGGCGTTTGCTGATTCAAAAGGGGTCGAAACGGGCCAAGGAGTTCTCCTGGAGGGCCGGCGCGGAAGACATCATAAGTGCGTGTGCGCGCCTGGTCGAGAGGAACTCCGGAGAAGGATGAAGAACCGGGGGTTTGGACAGGAAAAGCGCCCCGATCCCGTCGTCGCGGCGAAAAATAACTGCCCGATCCCGTTGACAAAATCCCCCCTCACAAGCTAGGATGTGTGCTTCGTTTCTACCGGTTCAAAAGGTTCGACTCTCGGAGGAATCAATGACACAGGCTTCGAACCAGACGGCTGCGGAGGTCGACAAAACCGTATCAGCGGAATTCACTGCCGATCAACTGGACGCGGTGGATTCCATCATCAGGCAGAACCGGGGCAGACCGGGGGCCCTGATCCCTGTATTGAAGGATGTCCAGGACGTCACCGGATGCCTTCCCTTGCCCCTGCAGAAGAGGATTGCCACGGGACTGAAGCTCTCGTTCAGTGAAGTCTACGGTGTGGTCACCTTCTACTCCTTCTTCCGGCAAGAACCGATCGGCCGCCACTTGATCAAAGTCTGCCTGGGCACGGCCTGCTATGTGCGCGGGAACAAGGATTTGGTGCAGAATCTAAGCCGTGAGCTCGATTGCAAGATCGGGGGAACGACGCAGGACAGAAGATTTTCGATCGAAGGGGTACGTTGCCTTGGATGCTGCGGGATTGCCCCGGTGATCACAGTGGGCGAAGACGTGCATCGAGAGATCCGTGTCAAAGACCTGCCTCCAATCCTCGAGCAATACAAGTGAATCATTGATGACCTTAACAGCGCCGGAGTCAAATCCCATGGGAAGAATCAGTCTGGAGGATCTCAACCGGATCAAGGAGGAGGCGAGCCGGAGAAGGGACCTGGTCTCCAATGGGAAAAAGGCCGGCATCACGGTGCACAAGGGCACCTGCGGGATTGCATCGGGCGCGGACGAAATCTGGCAGAAATTGTTCGATCTCCTGAAAGCGAAAGGGGAGTCAGAGGACGCCTACCGAATCATGCAAACCGGCTGTGTGGGCTTCTGCGGCATGGAGCCGATCATCACCGTGGATCTTCCGGGCCAGAAGCCGGTTCGCTACCGCCGTGTGGACCCTGCGAAGCTGGAACAGATTCTGGACAGACACGTTCTCGGTGGAGAGGTGCAAGCGGATCTGGTCCTGTCCGAGGAGGAAGATCCATTCTTCAAGGGGCAGGAATTCGTCGTACTCCGGAACCGCGGCCGGATCGACCCGGAATCGATCGACGACTATATTGCCCATGACGGATACCGGGGCCTGCACAAGGCGTCGACCCGGATGAAGCCCGAGGAGATCGTGGAGGAGGTCCTGCGGTCCGGGATACGAGGTCGCGGGGGAGCGGGCTTCCCGACAGGAATGAAGTGGAAATTCTGCATGCAGGCCAAGGGAGACACAAAGTTCGTGCTCTGCAATGCGGATGAGGGAGACCCGGGCGCTTACATGGATCGTTCGGTGTTGGAGAGCGATCCGCACAGCGTGATCGAGGGAATGGCCGTTGCCGCAAAGGCCATCGGGTCCAGACAGGGATACATCTACTGCAGGGCCGAGTACCCGATCGCCGTTACGACCCTCCAGAAGGCGATCGAGGCCGCGAGGGAGTACGGCCTGCTGGGCGAGGATATCTTCGGAACAGGCTTCTCCTTCAACATAGACCTGTACGTGGGCGCCGGAGCCTTCGTGTGCGGCGAAGAGACCGCCCTGATGGCCTCGGTGGAGGGGAGAAGGGGCAATCCGCGGCCGCGGCCTCCTTTTCCGGCGAACGAGGGCCTCTGGAACAAGCCGACCATCCTGAACAACGTGGAAACCCTTTCGAACATCCCCACCATCATCCGCGAGGGTGCGGACTGGTACCAAGAGATTGGGTACGAGAAGTCTCGAGGAACGAAAGTTTTCGCGCTCACGGGCGCGGTCAAGAACGTGGGACTCGTAGAGGTCCCGATGGGAACATCGCTTCGGGACATCGTCTTCTCCATCGGGGGGGGCATTCCGAAAAAGCGCAAGTTCAAGGCGGTGCAGATGGGCGGGCCCTCCGGCGGCTGTCTGCCCGAGGATCAGCTGGACACGCCGACCGACTATGAAGCGATCACCAAGGCGGGGGCCATCATGGGGTCCGGTGGGATGATCGTGATGGATGACACCACCTGCATGGTGGACATGGCCCGATTCTTCATGGACTTCTGCCAGGACGAATCCTGCGGGAAGTGCACGCCCTGTCGGGAAGGGACCAAGCAAATCCTGAACATCTTGGAGCGGATCACGAAAGGGGAGGGAAAACCCGAGGATATGGATACCCTCGAGGAGTTGAGCCACATCATCAAGGACTCGGCGCTCTGCGGGCTCGGCCAGACGGCCCCCAACCCCGTGCTGTCCACGTTGCGGTACTTCCGGCACGAGTACGAGGCCCACATCAACGAGCAGAGCTGCCCGGCGCATGCCTGCGTGGAATTGGTCGATTTCGAGGTGGACGTGGAGAAATGTACGATGTGCGGCCTGTGCTACAAGGCTTGTCCCGTGGATGCGGTCACCTGGGAGAAGAAGCAACCGGCCAAGATCGACAAGGAGATCTGCGTGAAGTGCATGAGCTGTATCGCTGCTTGCCGGTTTGACGCCATTTCATAGACGAGAGGGTGGGGTATGAGCAAAGAACTGAAGATCACGATCGACGGGTGCGAGCTGACCGCAACCGAGGGTCAGTACATCCTGGAGGTGGCCCGTGAGAACGGGATTCACATTCCATCCCTCTGCTATCATCCGAGGCTGCGTAGCACCGGTGCATGCCGCGTCTGCGTCGTGGAGATAGAGGGAGGCAGGGCCCTGATGCCTGCCTGCGCTACGCCCATCGACCGGGACGGGATGGTCGTGCACACCCAGAACCCACGGGTATTAGCGGCTCGCAGGCTGACCGTGGAGCTTCTGCTGGCCAGCGGGAACCACGACTGCCCGAACTGTGCCTCGAACGGGCGATGTGAGCTGCAGGACCTCGCCTACGAGATGGAGATCGAGCACCCCCGGTTCCCCATCCAGCCGCCCGACCTGCCGTTTGATAACTCCAACCCGATGATCGTGCGGGATCTGAACAAGTGCGTTCTTTGCGGCCGCTGCGTCCGGGGATGCCAGGAGGTGCAGGTCAATCAGGTCATTCAATTCGGGTTCCGCGGGCCTGACACCAAGATCGTGACCGGCGGGGACACCGACTACGCGGATTCCTCGTGCGTCTTTTGCGGGGAGTGCGTTCAGCTCTGTCCCGTCGGGGCCATATCCGAAAAGCAGAGAATGCCCTATGGGAAGTCCTTTGAAGAAGAAACCGTTCGCTCGACCTGTACCTACTGCGGCACCGGCTGCGTCATCGATATCCACACCATCAACGGCCGGATCGTGAGGGTGACCGGGAACGAGGAGGCGGAGGCGAACCATGGCAGCCTCTGTGTGAAGGGACGCTTCGGCTATGACTTCATCCATCACGAAGACCGGTTGACCATGCCGCTCGTCCGGGAGGGAGAATCCTTTCGGGAGGCGAGCTGGAAGGAAGCCCTGAACCTTGTGGCCAAGAAATTCGGGGAGATCAAGGAGGAGGACGGCCCGCAGGCCCTGGCAGGGTTCTCCTCGGCCCGTTGTACGAACGAAGAAAACTACCTGTTCATGAAGTTTTTGAGGGGGGTCCTCGGGACACAGAACGTGGACCACTGCGCACGTCTCTGACACTCTGTCACCGTGGCCGGTCTGGCCGCAGCGTTTGGCAGTGGCGCCATGACGAACTCCATCGCCGAGCTGGAGCACGCGGATGTGATCCTGCTCACCGGGAGCAACCCGACGGAAAACCATCCGGTGATCTCCAATGTGATGAAGCGTGGGATCCTTCAGAACGGAACGAAGCTCATCGTGGTGGATCCCAGGGCCATCGACATGACAAAATTTGCCACCCACTGGCTCCGGCAGAAGTCCGGGTCCGACGTGGCCTGGCTGAACGGCATGATGCACGTGATCATCGAGGAGGGCCTCTACGACAAGCAATACGTGGAAGAGCGGACCGAGGAGTTCGAGGCCCTGAAGGAGGTCGTGAAGAAGTACACGCCCGAATACGTGGAGGAGATCTCGAGTATTCCCGCGCAGGACCTTGTGGCCGCCGCCAGGCTCTACGGGTCCGCGAACAAGGCCTCCATCTGTTACGCCATGGGTATCACCCAGCACATCACCGGTACGGACAACGTGAAGAGCCTGGCCAACCTGGCCATGCTCTGCGGCAACGTGGGAATCGAGAGCGGGGGCGTCAACCCGTTGCGCGGACAGAACAACGTCCAGGGGGCCTGCGACATGGGCGCCCTGCCGAATGTGTACACGGGCTATCAGAAGGTGGGCGACCCGGATGCGCAGAAGAAGTTCGAAGAGGCCTGGGGCGCGTCCCTGCCGGACAAGCCGGGCCTGACGATCGTGGAGATCATGCACGGGGCCCACGACGGAACGATCAAGGGCCTCTACATCATGGGCGAGAACCCGATGGTGAGCGATCCGGACCTCACCCACGTGGAGGAATCCATCAAGAACCTCGAGTTCCTCGTCGTGCAGGACATCTTCCTGACCGAGACGGCCAGGCTCGCGGACGTGGTGCTCCCTGCGGTTACCTTTGCTGAGAAGGACGGCACCTTCACGAACACGGAGAGGCGTGTGCAACGGGTCCGGAAGGCGATCGAGCCGGTGGGCCAGGCCCGGTCCGACTGGGAGATCCTGGTGGATCTCGCCACGCGGATGGGTTCTCCCATGTCTTACGATTCCGCGGAGGACGTCTTCGAGGAGATCCGATCCCTCACGCCGAGCTACGCTGGAGTCACCTACGAGAGGATCGACAAGGAAGGTCTCCAGTGGCCCTGTCCGAACGTCGATCACCCGGGCACGCGCTATCTTCATCGGGATCGCTTCACCCGGGGCAAAGGGCTCTTCCACGCCGTCGAGTATATTCCGCCCGCGGAGCTGCCGGACGATGAATACCCGCTCATGCTCACAACCGGCCGCGTCCTGTACCAGTACCATACGGCATCGATGACCGGCCGGTGTGAAGGGCTCCAGTTCCGCTATCCAAAGGGCTTCGTGGAGATCCATGAGAGGGATGCTTCCGCCCTGGGCGTTGCGGATCAGCAGATCGTGCGGGTCTCTTCCCGCCGGGGCTCGATCGAGATCAACGTGCAAGTGACGGACCGCTCGATGCCGGGAAGTGTCTTCATTCCCTTCCACTTCTTCGAGGCGGCGGCCAACCGGTTGACCCACTCCCAGCTGGACCCGATCGGCAAGATCCCGGAATACAAGGTCTGCGCCGTAAAGATCGAGCCTCTGTCGGCTTCGACCGGTGTATCGGAACAGGCGGCAACCGCAGCCCCAATAGGTTGAAGACCCTGGGGCAAGATTTGCCCGTTTGCGCGGTCGACGTGTATCCGTTCTAGGCGTCTTTCGGTTTCTTGCCTGAAGGAGGGGTCTCGTCGGGGGGGGCTTTCGGAGGCTCTCCGGCATCCGGTTCTTCCGGTTCCTGCATCACGTTCTTGAACTCCCGCAGCCCTTTGCCCAGACCGCTGGCGATGTCAGGCAGCTTGCCCGCCCCGAAGACGACGAGAATGACCACGAGGACGACAATCAGTTCTGTGGGCCCGAGTCCGCCCAGCATCTCGTGTCCTCCAATCTTTGTTGTCCTACAGACAAGCCTAGGCCATCCGGTGATGGTCTGTCAACGAACCGGGTTTTCGAAAGAAACCCGACAGGCTGGTCTGTCGGTCTACACGTCGCTATAGGACGCAAGGCCTGGGGTGCCTACGGGGTTTCTTCCCAGTGAAAGCGAACCGCAACCGGCTTGTGATCGGAGAGGTCATGCCCCTCCGCGTCGACAAACTGAGGAGGATGGTCCCAAGAGATGGGCACGAGGGAAACCGAATTGGAGCCGCGGAACAGAACCCTGTCATGAGTCTCCTGCGCACAGTTCAGGAAGAGGCAGGCCTCCTGCATATTTACCTCTGAGAGGAGGTGCTCGAGGGATTCTACGTCATCAGGACGAGAGTGTTTGAGGTTCGTGTCCCCGGCTACGATCACCGCCTTGCCGACGGAGCGGGCCCGGATTTTCTCCAGCAATTGCTCGGTCTGCACTCTGCGGGCATGGATGTCCCCATCGCAACCGCCGGCATCCATGTGCAGGTTGTACACGTCCACAACGAGGCCGTCGGCCAGTTCGATTGCCGACACGGAAAAGCCTTTCGTCGTCAGACAGTCGCTGTCACAATCCAGTGCTCCGTTGCATTCGATCCACGTGACCCGGGTCAGCTCGCCAAGCGGGAATACGGAGAACCGATTCAGCCCGTCCCCCATGCGAAGCAAACCGGGTTGTTCCCACATGGGTCTCGATCGGTAGGGATGATCGACTTGCGCGACCAACTCGTGGTGATACCAGAAATCCTCCTGGACCAACACCAACTCGTATGCGTTGAGCATCGGACTGATCTGGGGTGTGTTGACCGACGGGCTGGAACCGGAGAGAGGTTCGGGAAGTCCTGCAACATTGTAGGTGAGTACGGAGAATTCTCCCTGGTCCGGATCGTCTCCACAGCCATGGGCTGTCACGCTTAGGAGGAGAATCGACACGATAACCTTCATGCGGATCTTCATCGTGAACTCCCGCGCGGTGTTCGGGAATAGATTCATATTACAAATGTTGCTTGCGTGTCAACCAAAATGCCCAGGCTGAGGCGTTCGATCGAGATGCCTGTCGGCTCAGTGCTTTCTTCTGCTCAGCATCTTCAGGAGCAGCACTGCCCCCAGGGGGATGAAGAGGAGGATGATCTCGTTCGACACGCCCGATCCGGTGACAGAGCCGGACCCGTAGGTCGCGGCTTCAGCATTGGCACAACCCGTGTAGGAACAGTCACAATCCGCACTATCGGCAGACCCGTCACAATCGTTGTCCTGGCCGTCGCTGCACGTGGGATCCCCGAGAGAGCCTTCCGACAGGGTACAAGCATCGGCTCCCTTGCCGCCCGAGCTGGGGTCACCCAGGTCGGCCAGAGGCGTCAACAGGACAACGTCGGAAAAGTCGCTTTCATTCCCCGAGCGATCCACGGCTGTGATTGCGTACGTGTAGGTCACATCGTTGTCCACCCCGGGGTCGAGGTGTTCCAGGATCTCGATCGGCTCTGCGTTGACCCTGTTTCGATAGGGGCCTTGCGGACGCCGCGACCGGTACAGGTTGTACCCCTCCAGATCTCCCTCCGGATTTTCGTCCCAGTAGAGGAAGACCCGTCCGTCCACTGCACTCCCGGCGAGCCCGGTGGGGAATCGAGGCGCTTGTTGATCCGAGCCGGTCCGGAAAAAAACGAATACCGTCACGGAATGTCTCGGGAATCGATACGAAAACGGGTTGCCCCCGATCTGGAGGTCCTGCTGTTCGGTGGTCACGCAGTCCCCGGAAGGACAATCTTCAGGCTCATTGCTGGCACTCGGTGAGGGTCCGGTAATGGTCAGGACCTTGACCGATGTCTTTCTTTCGAATCCCTCCAGAACCACAGGCGCCTGGATGTCCTCGTCAGGATGCAGGTTGATGACGAAGAGGGAGAGCTTGTCCCCCCCGTCCGCAATCGTCGCCAGGCCCTGTAAGTAGGAAACCTCAAGATTCTGGTTTGCGTACCCCAAGGTGATGCCCGTCTGCGGCCCCACGAGAAAACTCGGAGGGTCCAAAACCTCTGTCGAGACAATCCAATCAAGAACATTCCAGCGATATGCCTGGAGCAGGTGGAAGACCGGCCTTTTGTGAGGATCCGGCCTGCCCCGTTCAAGGGCGTCGCCGTCGTAGGCAACCCCTTCCAACACACCGAGTCCGAGTCGCTCATGGAAGAGCAGCCAGTAGTTGGCCAGAGGCACGCCGTTGCGTAACAGCAAATGGTAGATACAGCCCGTGCTGAGCATCTCGCGAAGATAGCATACCTTTGAAAAAGACGGGGGGGGTGTCTCTTTGTAGGCGGTGTTGGCTTCTGTGTAAAAGATCGGCTTTCCTCCCGCATAGGGCTCCCCGGTCCGGTAGACCTCTTCCGAAACGGGCCAGCCGCCGAGCAAGGCGTGGTACCAGGCGAGGCTCTGCTTGAGGTCCACCCATGTCGGCTCCTCCTGCCCCACCCGGAATAGGTCGATCTGTTGACGAACCATGATGGTGGTTCCACTCGCAAGGCGGGCGGCCTCGAGTCTCAGAGAATGCTCCCCACTCTCCAGGCCGAAGACCCCGGATCGGAGCACACCCAGGAGGGGCACGGTCCAAGTGCTTACGGTCTCTCCGTCCACCTGCAAGGAGAGCGCCGGACACTGACCGAGTTTGCACCTCGCCTCCACAGGGACCTCGAACCAGTAGTCTCCTTCCTGTTCCACGGAAAAACTCACCTCCACCGAGGCGCCTTCACGGACCATGGCAAAACCATTAACGATTCCCGAGGAACTGGGCATGTGCAGATGCTGAATCCAGAAGTCAAAGGAGTCCCCGGCCCTTTCCAGCATTAAGGAGCGATACTGCAACCAGCCTGCTTGGTCATACACCGCATCCAACCCCGCCCCCGAACTGATCACACCAACTTCTATGCTCGGGTCGACCGCCTTCATGGCTTGGGAGTACGCCCTTACCCTCTCCGCGTAGTTCTCGAAACCCGGATAGGTCTCTTCGTTTCCCAACTCCCAGTATTTCACCCCGTAGGGCTCTCTGTGCCCATTGGCGGCTCGCACGGCCGCCCAATCGGTCCCTCCTCCCGGGTTGGAGCCGTTGTTGGGGGCGTTGCAGTACTCCACCCAATCGGCTGCATCTTGAACTGTGCCGCGCCGTATCCCTGTTGTGGAAACGTTCACCACAAAAATGGCCTTCGCACCCAGCTCCTCGGAATACCGGAGGAACTCGTCCGTTCCAAAGGTCTGAGGGATCCCTCTCCCCCCGTAATTCGGATTACGTTGCGCGAAGGGGCCGATGCCGTCTTTCCAGTGGAAATCGTTTGCGGTCAGCCCGCCGGGATAACGCAGCACCGTGGGGCCCATTTCACTCAGGTAGGGGAGGTAATCGTTCCACGTTCTCTCTGCCTCCTCGTACTCCGCCTGGTTGGACACCCATTCATTGAAGCCCATTGAGCCCCCGTCAAAGAGGAGGTTGTTGCCGAACACTTCGGGACTTGCTTTCTCCATCAACGAATCGGCGTAGACCCGGATCTCCGTTCCTTGGGCTGTGCGGTCCGGTAGGAAGACAGGCGCTACCAGAATGGCGAAAGTGAGAGATATGAAGACGAGACGGTTCTTAGTCATGATATTCAACTCCTTGTTCTGCAACGCATTCTTCGATCTATGGCTGCGCTCTTCAGGTGCGTTTCGTGACTTTCGGGAAAGCAAATACCCTGGTCCGAGTTCATTGGCGATTAGACACAGTGAGGCACACAGAGTTCCCAACCGTGGAAATGCGGTGGGGATCCTCCCCAAAAGATATGCTGTATCGAGACCCCATCGATTGATCAAACAGGGCTACAAAAGGTATGATGGGGCTTCGCTCTTTGATGGTTGCGGCGATTTCTTGTTTTTTTTCCGACCTGCTGGGCCGTTCCGAAAACATCGAATCTCGATTCACCGGGGAATAACGTCATGAAAAGGGAACTCAAGAGGCTTGCTCTGGATGCAGGGGCTGCTGCTGTGGGCGTTGCCTCAGCAGACAGGCTGGGGAGCGTGCCTTCGATGGATCCGAATTATCTCCTGCCCGGCGCCTGCTCGATTGTTTCCTTGATGCTTCCCCTCGATGGGGATCTCCTGGGCCGCTACCTGAGCAAGGACGATCACGACTCTCTGGAGCGCCACGAGGTGGAAACGTACTGCGAACTCTACCGGATCGGTCAGCGAGTCGCCTCGTTTCTCCACTCGAACGGCTATCGTGCGGTCGTTGCAGAACCAAACCTGGATTATCGGTACAAAGACACTCCGGAATATACCAGGACTCCTTACCGAGTGAAGCAGGGGATCATGGACTGGTTCGCCTCGGAGAGCGGTTGGCTGGTCACGGCGATCAAGGGGAAGCTGTTCAAGCCCCTGTACAACCGGGACGTGGCAACCACGGACTGGAACCTGACACCCAGCTTCTCCCATCGGTACGGGGCGGTGGCTGCGGGGATCGGCACCTTCGGCTGGAGCGGCAACGTGTTGCATCCGGACCATGGCGCCCGGGTCTACTACAACACGGTCATCACCGACGCCCCGCTAAAATCCGATCCGTTCATGAAGGAGACGACCTGCGACGGATGCCGGTACTGCGCCCGCGTGTGCCAGTCCGGCATGATCCACATGAAGGAAGAAGACCGTGTGCGGATCGGCGGGAAGACGTTCACCCACAACAAGAAGGCGCACAACCTCCGCTGTATCATCGTCTGCGGCGGGCTTTCGGGCCAGAGCATGTACAAGGGCTGGTCCACATGGTCGCCCGGCAGGATCACGGTTCCGGACACGGACGATAACATCGAGACCTTCTGGAACGAATTCGTTCTGGAGAACGGCTGGAAGCACAACTACTACTCGAAGGTCCTCACGAATCTCGTTTACCACGCCGAGCACGGTTTCATTCGAAGGGACCAGGACCGCATGCGGACCACCTGCGGCTTCTGTCAATTCGTCTGCTCGAGGACGCGAAAGGAGAGGAAGGAGAACTACGAAGCCATCCTCGCCAGCGGCGAGGTGGTGGAGGGCCCGGGCTTCTCGTTTCGTGTGGTAAATCGCGGAAACCCTTGAGAAAGGAGTACGGCCTATGATCAGTTTTCAACCGAGTGAAGAGCAAGGGCAGATTATCGACATGGTCCGGCGCTTTGCCGCGGACGTGATCCGACCGAACGCACACGATTGCGAAGAAGACAAGGGCGTTCCGGACGATCTTCTGGCAAAGTTCTGGGAGCTGGGCCTGATCGCCAACTCCATCCCGGAGGACTGTGGCGGCTACGGGTACGAGCGCTCCGCCCTGACCGGCACCCTCATTGCGGAGGAACTCGCCTACGGTGACCTCGGCCTGGCCCTGGCCATGCTGAGCCCCACGCTTTTCGCCTACCCGATCCTGGAGGCGGGCACGGACGAACAGATGAAGAAGTACCTGCCCCAGTTCTGCGGAGAGGCCTTCAAGTTCGCCACGGCGGCCCTGATGGAGCCGCGGGTTACGTTCGATCCGACCATGCTCAAGACCACGGCGAGAAGGGAGGGGGAAGAGTACGTCCTCACCGGCGAGAAATGCCTGGTCCCCTTTGCGGATCGTGCGGACCTGTTTCTGGTCTTCGCCACGTCCGCCCAGGGCGCGGGTGCTGCCGGGATCGAAGGCTACATCGTCGAGAAGGGTACGGCGGGCCTTCAGGTCGGTGACCGGGAGAAGTACATGGGCCTCAACGCCCTGCCGCTCCACAAGGTCACCTTCTCTGAGTGCAAGGTGCCGCTGGACAATCGCTTGGGCGGAAGCAAAGGCTGCGACTTCCAGCGCATCCTGAACCTCTCCCGGATTTCCTGGTCCGCCATGGCCGCGGGCGTGTGCAACGCCGCGAAGGACTATGCCGCGGATTACGCGAAGGAGCGGGTCCAGTTCGGGGAGCCGATTGCGAGCCGCCAAGCGATCGCTTTCATGCTGGCCGATATGGCCACCGAGACGGATGCGATGCGGTTCCTGGCCTGGAAGGCGGCCTGGATTGCCGACCGGCAGGAGGACTGCACCCGCGAGGCCTATCTTGCCAAGCTCTATGCCGGGGAGTATGCCGCCAAGATTACGGACAACGGCGTTCAGATACTGGGCGGGCACGGGTACATCCGGGAACATCCGGTGGAGTTGTGGTTCCGCAACGGCAGGGGCATCGAGATCATCGACGGGTTGACCCTCGTTTGATCGCCGGCCCGGAAAGATGTCTTTGTCGCTCGAGGTGCAACTGACTACGCAGACATACGAGGAGAATCGTTATGATCGATTTTGAACTCCCTCCCGCATTGAAGATGATCAAGGATTTCGCCCACGGGGTGGCCCGTGACACCTTCCGGCCCATTGCCCGGAAGTATGACGAAGAGGAACACACTACGGCAGAGGAGATCGCCTTCATGGGGCCGATCATGGCCCAGAGATCGGCCGAACGCCGGAAGAAGCCGCAGAAGAAGGACACGGACGGGCCCAAGGCGCCGAGGACCGAAACGGAGGACCGGGTCGGTGCGATCATTACGGCCGTCGTGGGCAGCGAGGAGTTCTGCTGGGGAGACTCGGGCCTGCTCCTCGCCATCCCGGGCAACGGCCTGGGCAATGCCGCCATCTCGGCGGTGGCCACCCCGGAACAGGATGAGCGCTTCGGAGGCAGGTTCGCCGCCATGGCCATCACCGAGCCGGGCTCCGGATCCGATTCCGGCTCCATCTCCACCACGGCCGTCCTGGATGGAGACGAATGGGTCGTCAACGGCGAGAAGATCTTCGTCACGGACGGAAAACAATGCGACATCGTGGTGGTGTGGGCCACGGTCGACAAGTCCGCGGGCAAGGCAGGGATCAAGAGCTTCGTGGTCGAGAAGGACCGCCCCGGGGTCACGGTGACCAAGCTCGAGCACAAGCTGGGCATCCGGGCTTCGGACACGGCCTCCATCGTTTTCGAGGATGTTCGTATCCCCAAGGACAACATCCTTGGATCGCCCGAGGTGAAGACCAAGACCGAGGGGTTCAAGGGCGTGATGAAGACCTTTGACAACACCCGTCCGATGGTCGCCGCCATGGCATTGGGTGTGGCCCGCGCGGCCTTGGAGTTCACGAAGGAGAAGCTCGAGGAAGAAGGGTTCCAGTTCCGCTACGGCCTGAACAAGCATCAGCTGGGTGCGATCGAACGCGAGGTTCTCTTCATGGAGGCGGAGCTGGAGGCGGTGCGGCTGCTGATCTGGAGGGCCGCCTGGATGGGTGACAACGCCCGGGCGAACGCGCTGGAGGCCTCCATGTCCAAGGCCAAGGGGGGCCGGATGGGTTCGGAGATCACCCGGAGGTGCGTGGCGCTCCTGGGGCCTATGGGCTACTCCCGTGAGTGGCTCGTCGAGAAGTGGGCCCGGGACTGCAAGATCAACGACATCTACGAGGGCACCCAGCAGATCCAGCAGCTCGTAGTGGCTCGAAACCTTTTGGGCTACTCCCGTGCCGAGCTGAAATAGGGATCTGTCGGGGTGACCTGGGCAGTCCTGCTTCGGTGAATCGAGTCGTCTCAGTCTGTAGCAGGCCGACAGGCAAGTGCGGCTGTTTTTCCTGGGCGGAGTCACAGTTCATCGGTGCTGTCCCGGGTTCCCTTGGAGATTTGTGCCGGGCGACTTTGTAGGGGGAGGGAGAGACGGAGCCCAAACAAATCGGAAAGGGAACCCGGGACAGCACCGACCGGCACGACTCATCTGAAAACAGCGGCACTTGCCTGTCGGCCTGCTCGTGTGCCTTATCCGAGGCCGAACAGCGACCTGGCCAGCACTCTCGTGAACCAGACGAGAAGGATGAACACTCCGAGGGGAAATACGAGGCAATCGAAGAGATAGCCCGCGATCAGCTTGAGGATCCAGATGACCAGCTCGGAGGCCTTTTCCTTCAAATAGGAAGCCATCTGGTTGAGCTGCTTCTTTGCCTGGCTCCATTTTTCCCGAAGCCCGCCGTCGGTCGTCTGATCCTCTGCCTCTGGAAACAGCTCTTCCGTGAGGGCAGTCAGCCCGGATTCCGCTTCTTCGATCGAGGGGGCGGTGATCTTGCTCGACAGGTAGGCCCCGCCCGCGATCGAAAGGGGAAGGATCAGGTAGCAAGCCGTCGTAAGAACGGTCATGAACAGGGCGACTTCCCGGAGCGCCCGGTACGTCCGGGGGAGCCTGGTCGGGTGGGCTTGCGTGATCACCATTAGCACAACGGCCGCGAGGGTGATGGCCAGGAGCCAGTGATTGGCGAGGGAGGCCGCCTCCAGAAGGGTTCGTGTTCCGAGGAGGATGACGCAGCCGGCGAGAACGGTCCTCCAGGCGATGTCCACGTAGTCGTAGGCGGCCTGAACAACGTCCCCCACCTCGAGTCCGAACCCGACGCCTACCTCCGTTCCCTCCACGACGGCAAGCCCCACCTTGATGGTCGACAGGACCGCAAAGGTTCGAAGAGACCGCTCAAAGGAGGACTCCAGGTACGCGTCGTTCTTCTCGGTGAGCCTGTCCAGACCGCAAGTCCCCAGGAACCTTTCAGTGAGCCCGAAGGCCGTTAGAAGGATGGCTGCCACGAGAAGGATCACTATGGACAGTCGTCCCCATGGAATGCCCGCTATCTTTGACATTGAGTTAGATCCCGGTTCTTCCCTGTTCCGTGGGTGTCCATCAGCCAAACACTTTGGATATTGCGAGCGAAGCGAAGCAATCCCCCCGCCGCAAGGGCTTCGTTAGATGGGGGATTGCCACGTCGGCTTCGCCTCCTCGCAATGTCCGCACTTGGGGTCCCTCTCGCCTTGAGCCCTTCCACGGTGGTTCGGGGTTGGGCCTGACCCCCGACCCCTGACCCCTCTAACCGACCATTCCCACGGAAAATGCGAGCAGGAATTGCCCAATATAATACAAGGGCAACCCGATCAGCCGGTTGAGGTACTGCTCTGTAACGAAGCGCTGACGAGCGACGAAGAGATCGGACAGATAGAAGAAAAGAGCCCCGATCAAGATGAACCACCTGCCCGTCGCCTCCAGCCCGGGAACCCGAAAAACGGCCCATGCCCCTGCCAGCATCAGGGTGATGACGACCAGGTAGACGACCACAGGGACCATCATCCTGCCCACGTGAGACCGGAGCCACCAGAAGGCTCCACCGCTCGCGGCAAGGAGGATCAGCTGGACCGGTGAAGCCCAGTCTTCCGGTCGGGCGAGCCCTGCGAAGGCCCAGACGTATAGGACGTGGCCGCCCAGGAATGCGAACAGGCCGACCCGGAAGGCACGGTTCCCGGGCAGGGCGAGGCAAACATCACCGACCAGGCCGAACACGAGTCCCAGGAGGATCGCGTGATAATAGGCTGGAAGCGGGTGGGGCTGTATCAGGGCTGTGAAGACAAAGAGGGCGGATACGGATCCTTTGATATACACGCCCCAGGGTGTACGGCCTTGCTTCTCCGAGGAGAGAAGGAGGACCAGGAGAACCAGGGCAGTGACCGGAATCAGGAGATCAAGCATTCCTACAAGAGGTGCCCCAGGCCTTGCAAGGCTTGGTGGGCAAAGTGGTTCAGCCATCCCGGCCAAATCCCGAGTACCAGGATGGAAAGGGCGCAAACCCAGAGGGAAATAACCACACCCGCGCCGACAGTGGCTCCCCAGGGCCCTGCCGCATACTCCGGCCCGGCTTCCGGCTCCTTCATGTACATGACCACGAGCACACGCAGGTAGAAATAGGCCGAAACCGCGCTCATCAGGACGCCGATGACCGCCAGCCAGATGTAGCCGGCCTTTATCGCGGCACTGAAGGCGTAGAATTTTCCGATGAACCCGGCGGTCGGCGGGACCCCTGCCAGGGAGAACATGAAGACCGCCATGGCGAGGGCGTACATGGGATGCTCTCGGGCAACGCCCGTGAAGTCCTCGATATCGACTCCCTGATCTCCCTCGCGGCTCATGGCGATGATCACGCCGAAGGCGCCCAGGTTCATCAGGGAGTAAATGAACAGATAGATCAGGGCCGCCTGGACTCCGAGCTGCGAGCCCGTCGTGAGGGCGACCAGGACGTAGCCCGCGTGGGCGATGCTCGAGTAAGCGAGCATGCGCTTGATGTTTTCCTGGACCAGGGCCACCACATTCCCGAGGACCATCGTCACGACCGCCAGCCACCAGAAGATCTGGGACCAGGTGGCCGCCATCGGATGGAGGGTGAGAACGATGACCCGGATCAGGATCGAGAACCCTGCCGCCTTGACCGCTACGGACATGAA
>RCNC010000776.1_pt1 | contig 20805 bp, 13 predicted proteins | sample 2041301 | NCBI WGS metagenome assembly RCNC01 (sample SAMN09708231, study PRJNA481090) | Marine sediment metagenome, whole genome shotgun sequencing project. | biome: marine sediment; feature: ocean; material: sediment; isolation source: Sewage treatment plant 13A marine sediment (STP13A) ...
TATTGTTTTCAAAAACAATATTAATATTTACAAAATAAACACATGGAGAAATTAATCAACGATTTTTCATTTGGACTTTTTTTCTGGCAAATTATCATTTTTGTTCTTTTGCTTTTATTATTGAGAAAATATGCTTGGAAGCCGATTTTGGACGCTTTGAACACTAGAGAAGAAGGTATTCAAAACGCATTGGATGAAGCTGATAAGGCTCGTCAGGAAATGGTTGATCTCAAGTCTAGTAACGAACAAATCTTAAAAGAAGCAAGAGCTGAAAGAGATGGTTTGTTAAAGGATGCAAGAATGATCAAAGATAAAATGATCACTGAGGCTAAAGATGAGGCAAAAACACAATCGAATAAAATCGTTGAACAAGCCAGGCAAACAATAGAAAATGAAAAACTTGCTGCAATCACTGAATTGAGAAATCAAGTGGCAGAATTATCAATTGGAATCGCCGAAAACATCATGAAAGATGAATTGTCAAACAAAGGCAAACAGGTGAAATTGATTGAAAAAATGCTAGAAGAAGCTAAGTTAAAATAGCAACATGGTAGGAACAAGAGCAGCATTAAGATACGCTAAGGCAACATTGAACCTCGCAAAAGAAAAAGGGTTTGCAAAGGAGGTAAATGATGACATGATATTGATTCAGTCAACTATTGAAGAGAATCAAAACCTGGAAATCATGTTGAAAAGCCCTGTGATCAAGGCAAAAGCTAAAAAAGCAGTGCTTACGGAGATCTTCGAAAAAAAAGTAAATGGTATTACCATGGGTCTTTTAAATCTGTTGATTGAAAACAAAAGACCTGCCCTTTTAATTTTGGTAGCGAAAGAATACATCGTCATATATGATTTCCTTCAGGGAATTGAAGTCGCTCAGATTACGTCTGCAGTTCCTTTGACCAAAGATCTTGAGACAGAGATTCTGAGAAGAATTAAAGAATCTATCGGTAAAGAAATTTCTATGAATAATATTATAGACCCTTCCATAATTGGGGGATTCATATTGAGAATTGGGGATAAACAGTATGATTCAAGTGTATCATCCAGATTAAAAGACCTGCTTTCTCAATTTGAAGATAATCAATATATATCTAAAATATAATTAAGATAATAACTAGTAAAAATGGCAACAATAAAACCAGCTGAAGTATCAGCAATTTTAAAAGAACAACTAACGGGATTTGAAGGAAAAGCTTCCCTGACTGAAATAGGAACTGTATTGCAAATAGGTGATGGTATCGCCAGAATCTACGGATTATCAAATGTACAGTATGGAGAGCTTGTGGTTTTTGAAGGCGGACTTGAAGGTATCGTTCTTAATCTGGAGGAAGATAATGTTGGGGTAGTATTGCTAGGTGAGTCTACAGCTATCCGTGAAGGGGCTACGGTAAAACGTACAGAAAGAATTGCTTCTATCAATGTAGGTGAAGGAATCCTCGGAAGAGTTGTTAACACTTTAGGTGAACCCATTGATGGGAAAGGACCTATCGAAGGAGAACTTTTTGAAATGCCATTGGAGAGAAAAGCACCTGGTGTTATTTTTAGAGAACCTGTAACTGAGCCTTTACAAACTGGATTGAAATCAGTTGATGCCATGATCCCTATTGGTAGAGGTCAACGTGAATTGATCATTGGTGACCGTCAGACTGGTAAATCTACAGTGGCACTTGATACTATTCTAAACCAAAAAGAATTTTATGATGCTGGTGAGCCAGTATATTGCATATATGTGGCCATTGGTCAAAAAGGATCTACTGTAGCAGGTATCGCAAAGATGCTGGAAGAAAAGGGTGCTCTTGCTTATACAACTATTGTTGCGTCCAACGCTTCCGATGTTGCTCCAATGCAGTTTTACGCTCCATTTGCAGGGGCTTCGATTGGGGAATACTTTAGAGACACCGGTAGACCGGCTTTGATCATTTATGATGATCTTTCAAAACAAGCCGTAGCCTATCGTGAGGTTTCTTTGTTGTTAAGAAGACCTCCGGGACGTGAGGCTTACCCTGGTGACGTATTCTATTTACATTCAAGACTTCTTGAAAGAGCTGCAAAAGTGATCAATGATGACTCAATTGCTTCTCAAATGAATGACGTTCCTCCTTCATTGCAAGGAAAAGTAAAAGGGGGTGGTTCACTTACCGCGCTTCCTATCATTGAAACTCAGGCCGGTGACGTAGCTGCCTATATCCCAACCAACGTGATCTCTATTACGGATGGCCAGATATTCCTTACCTCAGACTTATTTAACTCGGGAGTTAGACCAGCAATTGATGTGGGTATCTCTGTATCACGTGTAGGTGGTAACGCCCAGATCAAATCAATGAAAAAAGTAGCGGGTACATTAAAACTTGATCAGGCTCAGTATCGTGAACTTGAAGCTTTTGCCAAGTTTGGTTCTGACCTTGATGCTGCCACTCTTAATGTAATTGAAAAAGGTAAAAGAAACGTTGAGATTTTGAAGCAGGCTCAAAATGATCCTTTTGCTGTTGAAGATCAAATTGCCATCATTTATGCAGGTTCTAAGGATTTGTTGAGAAAGGTTCCTGTTAAAAAAGTGAAAGAATTCGAAAAAGAATATCTTGAATTCTTACGAGCAAAACACAGCAAGACGCTAGAAACATTAAAAGCTGGTAAATTGACTGATGAAGTTACTGATACATTAGAAAAAGTGGCTAAGGAGATATCTGCAAAGTATGAGTAAAATATTAAAGTTTTGAATATAAAACATTGAATTCAAAATTTACAACTATATAGAGAATGGCAAATTTAAAAGAAATACGTAACAGAATCGCATCTATTGGGTCAACCATGAAGATCACCAGTGCCATGAAAATGGTATCTGCTGCTAAGTTGAAAAAAGCCCAGGATGCGATTGTGCAAATGCGTCCTTATTCTAATAAATTAACCCAGTTATTGCAAAATCTAAGTGCTACTCTTGACATTGACGACGGAGGAGAATTCACCGAACAGAGAGATATCAAAAAGGTATTGATTGTTGCCATAACTTCTAACAGAGGTTTGTGTGGTGGTTTTAACTCATCAATAATCAAAGAGACGGCTCGTATGGCCAAAGGTAAATATGCTGGTAAAGATGTTTCTATACTTACTATAGGTAAGAAAGGAAATGACATACTATCTAAAAGTTTTACGATTTACAACTTTGAAAGCCATCTTTTTAATGACCTCAATTTTGAAAATACAGTGCCGTTTGCGGAGGATCTAATGGATCAATTTGCAAAGGAAAACTTTGATCGTATTGACCTGGTTTATAACAGGTTTAAAAATGCTGCCACTCAAATTATTACTCAGGAACAATATTTACCTATTGTTGCGGCAGAAGAATCAAACCGAAGCGATGCTGATTATATTTTTGAACCGAATAAAGCGGAGATCGTAAAAGGATTGATTCCAAAATCTTTAAAAATGCAATTGTATAAAGCCATCAGAGACTCATATGCCTCAGAACACGGAGCTCGAATGACAGCAATGCATAAAGCCACTGATAACGCAACTGAGCTTAGAGACGACTTATTACTCGTTTACAACAAAGCTCGTCAAGCGTCTATTACCAATGAGATTCTTGAGATCGTTGGTGGAGCAGAAGCTTTAAAGGGTTAAATATTACAACCATCTATAAAAAAACTCCAAAGATATCTTTGGAGTTTTTTTATACTTGAAATTTATTATTGAGGTACTTTTATCAATGATCCAAAAAGCACGGCGTTCATAAATAATTTATTGGTACCATACCAGGCTCCCCTAAAATTAGGGTTATCTGCAAAAAGAATAATCCTTCCCTTTCCTCTTTTACTTACAACAATAGATGCTGCACCTTTCATAATCTCGAGGTTCTCCTTGCTGATGTATCCATCTATATGAGGTTCATCCTGGTATTTCCCTACAGTGGAAAAACGATTCTTACTAGGGGCCAACCACACACGGTTATTCTTATAAACAGGCACCTTTCTCTCCTGATAACCATAAGCAACAGGATGGGTAATATCGAGATCGATACCAAAAATGGCACCTCCAATATTGTGTTTTTCAATACTGCCTCTGGCCTTTTCATAATTAGTTCTTTTTGTATAAGTAAGGGTATCGGTCTTTGAAGAAATAAGAACTTCCTCTGCAATTTTTTGTTTTACCGCCCATGCACTTCCTTTGGCGGTTGTGATCAGTGTGTTTCCATCAGCTACCCATTGTCTAAGACGATCCTTTTCTTTTTTGTTCAAGAGCCTGTAACTCCCAGACACCATAATGATCACATTATATCGGTAAATATTTGTAAGGTAAAGTCTCCTTTCGGGAATTTTAACCAACGGCATTTTCATTCTGTTCTCAAATAAATGCCATACTTCTCCTGCTTCATAAGGGCTCACCGTGCCTTCAACAACCATCATGACATGAGGTTTTATCGAGGTTTGAAAACTTCTGCTTCCCAACCCATTTCCTTTGCTTGTCATTCCGCCCTTTACCGGATACACCTGAATACCAAATTCAAGGCTTGCCTCCTTGACTCTATTGTAAACACTTTCTGCATCAAGATCAAATTGATCTTGAACAGGCACCATTAATGTTCCTCTGTGAAAATCAAGCTCCTTGCCATCTATATTGAACGAAAAGGGCTTGTTTGACACTTTGACGACCAAACCCTGATCTTGCAGGTCATATAGAAGCGCCGGAGCGTAATAATCATCATAAGGAATGAGATAGGCATAGCCACTTTTTTGAAGCTCATTCACATGAACAAGATTCGTCTCGGCTGTAATTTTTTCGCCGACTGCTGGTAATTTTGCAAGCGGTTGGTATTTCATATTATAGAAATTGACCAAAGACCAGGCAGAAGTGTCATAAAACACACTATCCCTGTAAGACTTAAAGGTCTCAAATAATGATTGTACTAAATAATACTGTTTTTGACCAGTAGGGACCACATAAGAAGTCTCTGCCTTAAAAGTGGTATTGTTCACTGTTAGATTACTCGTAATCGGGTAGGCTTCAATTTGATGCTGGAGCAATACGTCCAGAAATTCCTTATTCCGACTCTTGTCATATGGATCGCCAAAAACATAGCCCTTAATTTTGGAGGCATTTGCCTTTTTTAAGGAATTACTAAAAAAATCGTTCTGATACTTGTACAGAAGTTCCTTGTTTGCAATAGCAGCTTTTAGAGTTGCAATACTCGATACGTATTGGTTCCTAATCGTAAATGCAAATGAAATTTCACCTGTAGGAGTTTCCTGTAAATGTCCCCTTGAGCTTGCTTGCTCAAACAGCAGCGCCAAAGAACCCTGAAGATCCATATACGTTGACCCGTAACCAGGATAGGTAGAATCATATACTTCACCTGTGAAGTAAAAAGAGCCTATTTGATCGAGGTCGGTCGCAAATTGATCTGCAAATACCTTATTAAGAATATCTCTGTTCTCTGCTGGTGTAATTGGATTTAAAGAGGCTGATTTATTCTTGGGTTCAAAAAAATATGTGCTGTTGGTTCCCATTTCATGAAAATCAGTTACAACGTTGGGATACCAATCGTGATACCATTTCAATCTCCCCTTTGATTCAGGGTTCACCCCTAGAAGGAGATCTCTGTTCAAATCAAACCAGTAATGATTAGTTCTTCCTCTCGGCCAGCCTTCGTTGTGTTCGATGTCAAACTTATCAGCAATTAAAGGTTGTCCTCTGAAACTGTTTGCCCAATTACTATGCCGGTCTCTGCCATCAGGATTAATCGTTGGGTCAAGAAAGACAATGACTTCTTCCAGATATTTTTTTACTGTCTCACTTTCTGAAGCCACCAAAGTATAGGCCATCAACATTGCCGCTTCGGTACTTGAAGGCTCATTACCATGCACTCCATAAGCCAGATTTATAAATAAAGGCAATTTTTTAAAATCACTTACCTGAACATCGGGGTTGACGACTTCGAGATGCTTGCTTTTGATTCGCTCTAAATTCTTAAGATTTGACGGGCTGGCAATTTTAAGTAGTAACAACTTCCTGTTTTCGTGGGTCTTTCCATAAACCTCGACAGATGCCCTGTTTGAAAGTTCAGCCAGCGTATACATATAGGCCACAACCAAATCATGGCGCGTGTGGTATTGCCCGATAGGATAGCCCAAAAATTCCTCCGGACTCGGAATTGCTTTGTCAAAGGGTTTATAAGCTTCAAAATAGTAATCCTGAGCAAGTAAAGGCATTTGGATGAAAATCAATGTCAATAAGATCAGCCTCCTGTATATTCGGTTCATAAATTATTTTTTTTTAAAATTAAGGATCTTTTAATAATTCAGTTCCCATATTTTTGTAAAAAATACTTCAAATGATGAAAGTACTGTTTTTAGACACGAATCACCCCTTCTTGCTACAAGGACTAAAAAATTTGAATTTCGACTGCGACGAAGACTACACTTCGTCGAAGACAGTGGTTGAAAATAAGATCCATCTGTATGACGGGTTGATCATCAGAAGTCGATTTACAATTGATGAGGAATTTATAAAAAAAGCAACTAAACTTAAATTCATTGGAAGGGTTGGTGCCGGGCTGGAGAATATTGATATTGATTTTGCGGAACAACAGGGAATAAAACTTATTGCAGCTCCTGAGGGAAACAGAAATGCTTTGGGAGAACATGCCTTGGGTATGATACTGGCGCTATTTAACAAATTAAAAAAGGCCGATAGTGAGATCAGGCAAGGAATTTGGTTAAGAGAAGACAATAGAGGAATTGAGTTGGAGGGTAAGACCATAGGCCTCATTGGCTATGGCAACATGGGGAAAGCCTTTGCCAAAAAGCTAATGGGTTTTGACAGTGAAGTGATTTGTTATGACATAAAACCTAATGTAGGAGACAGCAATGCTCAACAGGTAACCCTTGACGAGTTTTTCAAAAAAACAGAAGTTCTAAGCCTTCATACGCCTCAAACGGAAATCACAAACCATCTGATAAATACCTCTTTCCTGAAAAAATTTGTCAAAAATATATATTTGATTAATACCGCCAGGGGTTCGGCAGTAGTGACCAAAGACCTGGTAAGTTCGTTGGAATCAGGAAAAGTTCTTGGCGCCTGCCTCGATGTATTGGAATATGAAAAAGCTTCCTTTGAAAATTTTTTCTCCAAAGAAAATACCTTACCTGAAGATTTTCAATATTTGATCAGTTCAGATAAGGTACTTTTAAGTCCTCACGTGGCCGGATGGACCGTAGAATCAAAACTTAAACTGGCAGAAACCATTGTCCACAAAGTTGCCGCCATGCCAGATCAGCACAATTCAATAAAATAATGCAGGAGATCTGTAGTGGTAATGATGCCCACCAGTTTGTCTTCTTCTACAACCGGCAAAGAATGAAATTCTTTACTGGCCAGCAATTTTGAAACTTCCAGAATGGTGGTTTGAGGACTTGCTGTTAATGGTTTTTTGATCATCAGATCGTTGATGTCAAGCATATTATAAATAGGAGTGTCTTCTGTGCCTTCCTTGCCATATGCATCAATAAAACTGACACGTTGAAGATCTGACAAACTAATGAGACCAATAATTTTTTCATCCTGCACAACAGGCATGTGCCTGATATGGTTCTTTTTCATTCTCTTTTCTGCTGAATAAAGAGTATCCTCCAAAGTCAAGGTAACAAGCTCTCTAGTCATGATACTTGAAATAGGTTCATTTTTTTTCATACGACATGGCCTTTAAAACTATTATAAAGTACACCAAAAAATATCGTAAATAAAATGATTTAAATCATGATCAGAAGAAATAGTAAGATCACAATATTATCGGGTTGATTTGCCCTGGCCTCCCGACCTTCTCTTCTTCCAGTAATTGTTCTTACCACTTCCCGTAGACTTAGAAGCCGGTTTGGGTTTCCTTTTATGACCATGCTTACGTTCAGGTTGGAATGATTCATTTTCAAGACTATCATTTATAAAAGGATGATCGTGAATTACAGAAATCTTTTTATTGATTAATTTTTCAATATCCTTCAAATAGGGTCTTTCACTGGCATCACAAAAAGAGATGGCCATTCCGCTGGAACCTGCTCTTCCGGTTCTTCCAATTCTATGTACATAGGATTCAGGCACATTAGGAAGGTCATAATTCACAACGAATGACAACTCATCTATGTCAATTCCCCGAGCTGCTATATCGGTTGCCACCAACAGCTTAATCTTTCCCTTTTTAAAACTATCCAATGCGAGTTCTCTCGCTTTTTGCGATTTATTTCCGTGAATTGCTGAACATTCAAATCCATCGCGAAGTAAAAGTTTAACAATCTTATTTGCGCCGTGCTTCGTTCTTGAAAAAACCAAAACAGAATCCATTTCCTGCACTTGCAATAAATGTACCAGGAGTTTAATCTTATTAGCTTTTGTTACAAAATATAGGGATTGACCAACTTTTTCAGCCGTAGTTTGCTCTGGCTGTACCGATACTCTTTCAGGGTTTCCTAATATCTGTTTTGACAATGCAACAATCTTGTTGTGCATCGTAGCAGAGAAAAATAACGACTGCCTGCTTTTAGGCAATAAAGCTATAACCTTTTTAATGTCATGAATAAATCCCATATCAAGCATTTGATCTGCTTCATCCAAAACAAAATATTCAACATCTCTAAGGCTAATATGTTTCTGATTAATAAGGTCCAACAGTCGGCCTGGTGTTGCCACCAAAATGTCTACACCCCTCCGTAAGGCATCAACTTGAGCTCTTTGCTTCACACCGCCAAAAATCACTGTGTTTTTTAAATTTGTGTATTTACCATACACCTTAAAACTTTCAGATATTTGTGTCGCCAATTCTCTCGTGGGTGTCACAATCAATGCTTTTATTTTGCGTCTGCCTTTTGGTTCATTATGCGGTCCGCTCAAATTTTGGAGTATCGGAATAGCAAAAGCTGCCGTTTTACCTGTACCGGTTTGCGCACATCCCAAAAGGTCTCTTCCTTTTAATAAAATTGGGATCGATTGTTGTTGTATGGGGGTTGGCTTTTCGTATCCTTGTTCCTCCAGAGTTCGGAGAATGGAAGGTATAAGCCCTAATTCTTTAAAAGTCATCTATTATTTTAAGAAATGCAAAGATACCCTATTATTTGGATATTAATGTTTTTCTTATTTTTAGTAAATTTAATGCCCATTTAACGGCATATTTCGTAAATCCTTAAATTTTTATCAAAAAAAGATTTAATCAATTATAGAATCAAAATACGAAATAATGCTTAACGCGTCAACTTCTTGATCACCTCATAATGCTCAGGATATATTTGAAGAATTTCTTGCCTATTGGCCATTTCAAAATCTGTAAAATCAAAACCCGGAGAAACTGTACAACCCGCCAGGGCATAGCTATTGAGGCTTTCTACCTCAGATGCAAACCAATCGCCACCATAAACAACAAATTGTGGAACCTCACCCTGGTCAAGATTTGATCCAATCAAATGTTTCTCATAGTTTCCGTCTTTAGTAAGAATATGCAAACTTATGGGAGACCCTTTATAAAAATGCCAGATCTCATCTTGTTTTATCCGGTGGAAAGCAGAAAAATTATCAGATGTTAGCAAAAAATAGATAGATTATTTCATTAAAAATTGAAGCCCATTCCAAAGGTAAAATACATCCCGTCATCTGAGCCAAAAAGCGCTAGATTTAGATTAATCATATCAGCACCAACCAAGGCTAAACCACCACCATATGAAGTTTTCCAGTCATTAGAATCCTCTCCATCCAACCAAACTCTACCATAGTCAAAACCGCCAAAAGCAACTATTTGCATGGGCGCTAATCCTGTTTTAAATTCCTTTATATTGAAGCGCAGATCTGTATTTTGATAAAAGGACTTGTTTCCTGTAAACCTTTGGTTGCGATAGCCCCTTAGCCCATCCTTTCCTCCAATACTGGCTGCATTGTAAAATTCAAAATTATCACCCCAAACCAAATCTGCTTTTAATTTTGAAGACAATACAAGTTTGCCATTTGCAACCAACCTATGTGTTAGAGTCAATGAAGGCTTTAGATAAGTTATATCATCAAAATTTCCATTAGTATTGGTTTTCCAGCCAGCTTCCAATTCAAAATTCATACCAAGAGTCGGAAAGGCATCATTGTCAAAATTCTCATAGGCGTATTTCCCCTCAACTCCTACATAATACTGTCTGTCTTCCTGTAAAACTGGTAGTGTATTAATAAAACGTCCTTCTGTATTTTCCAATTCGATCCCTTCAAACAAGCCTCCTAATTCAATTTCAGCCCCCATTCGCCCCTTCCATTTCAATTTTGGATAAGCTACATAGGCACTCATTCTAACGCGATGATAATCATCTCCCAATTCTTCTTCTTCATTGATGGTCTCATTCCCGAAACCATAAAAGTTCATACTGTAATTAGGGCTGGTAGCTCCTGCAGCCAAAAATAAATTCCACTTGCGAAGCACATTTGCCAACTCATAGCTATAGGAAATATCAAATCCATTCGTTGCAAAATAGTAATGAGCCTTTAATGTGTGTTGAGATGAGAATGGATTTCGATTAAATCCATATACTGTAAAAATATTATTAATTCCCAATCTGAAACCATCATCAGGGTTAAAGCCAATAGTGGGTATTAACTGATTCTGACTGTATTTGTTCTTATGGAAATCATAAAGATTCTTCTCATAATCGTTTGACAATTTAATTTTACCCTTCTTAGTTTCAAAATGATTCTTCTTGTCCTTAAAGTCGTGAATGATAACTTTTTTCCCATTTGTTATTTTATAAGTATCCTGATTCTGACCTCCAATAAGCCTGAGCAAAATATACTTCTGCCCTGCTCCCTTAACTTCAAATACATCTTTGTCATCAAGACCATAAAACCAGACCTCTTTCGTAATTTCACGTGAAAATGTCTTTTCAAAGACTTTAGTTCCGATGCTATCCTTCTTAATATTGAAGATCTCTACCGAAGTATCTCCATTTTTTAATCGACTAATTTTAAAGTAATTATCTTTATCATTCCCTTTTACAACAGGATATTTAGCCAAATAATCATGATATTCTTCAGCCGTTTTCTTTAAATTCTTTAAACGAACCTTCATTATTCTAATAATGTCTTCGACAGTTTCGTCTTGCACTTCTAGGGGAAGATTTTTAAATGATTCTTTGATCAAGTCATCACTAATGTTTTTTTGGATATATTCGGCCTGGTTTAACCAGACTTCCAAGCTTGATCGATTGATCAGTGCCTTATCGACAGGAAAGGGATTCGTATTAAACCATTTTAAACTTCTGAATTCCCCCTTATATACCTGCATTTTTTTCGCGGCCGGGATAATTCTTGTAGTGAACTCCATCAAAGCTCCATCGTATTTTGAAAAAGCCTGATCCCTATCTCTTGGAACAGGTTTGTACATTCTCTTTTTACCTTCCTCAAATTGGGCCCAGCGCCATTGGTCTTTATGGCGATCCCAATCTCCAATTAGCATATCGAATAATCTTGCCCGTATATATGCTTTCTCGTTTAGATAATGATCATCTGAGGCTCTTAGGTTATTCATCATATCATCTGAACTTATGATCTTGTTAGAATAACCAAAATTTTTCTTGTCTCCATGACCAGAGGCCGCTCGTTCTTCCAGAAAATAAAGTTCATCTCCAAATTCATCATTGTATTGTACTAAACCCGCTTGTTTTGGAACGTAATACAAGTTAGAATTTGGATGATATATGTCAAGCCTATCCATCAAAGGCCCCAGTACCATTGGAGCATATGGATGAGCAGTTGTAAAAACATCTAACAGTAAATCTTCGGTCGTAGTGTCTTCAAATTTACCTTCAATATTCTGGTCGACGAACATTGATTGCAAAAACCTGTTTGAATTCTTTCGCAAGGCCCTCAATACGTATTCTTGCCCATTTTTATCTTCCAAACGAAGTGAATTAGATTGATTCCCTCCTCCCTTTCTGACCGGAACTAAACCTCCTTTTAAGGTATCCAGAGACACTACTTCAGCTTTAATAGACATTCCATAGTACTTTCTGTAATGTTTGCCCCATAAATATTTATAAGCTCGCCCCTTAGAAACTTCCTCTTCAGTGTATACCGAAGCAAACTTTATGCTATCAAATACCAAAGCATAATCCATTTCATTTCTCTTTTTATCTCTCTCAAAAATTCTTTTTGAATAAACTAATGAATCCTGAGTTTCACCTGCCTTATAAAAACCAATCTGAACTTCTCTATTGTTGAAGACATCTAATTTCGCATAGCCCAAATCACTCATTGAGAATTTACTTCCAGCAACATGTCTGGATGCTGTAGACTTTGACCCTGATCCACTAACTACCTGAACAATATTATCCCTTTCAATGTATTGTAAAATATGTTCATGACCCGAAACAAAAACGATCTTCTCGCCATATTGAGAAAGCGTGATCAATCTTTTTTTGAACTCGATAAAAAAAGGATTCTGTTGATCCTGCACTGAAGCTCCACTTGTCTTGCGCAACAAATTAGGAATAGTAGCCAAGGCTGAGAATTTAAACTGACCGCCATGAGACCCACCGCTAAACAAAGGATGATGAAGTGCAACGATGGTGGTTTTCATGGCATTTTTCTTTACCAAACTTTCAAACTCTTCAAAAAATTGCTGACGTGTTTTAATCTCACAGTCATCATTTTTTGTAGGATTCTTATCCCAATTTTCAAGATACCACTGAGTATCAAGAACAAGTAGAACAACTTCATCACTGAGGTCTACTTTTTCAATTGGGCAGCTATTTTCGGGCAGAAATAAATGCTTCTTACCTGTCTTTTCTTCAATATAATCTGCCTGCCTTTTCACGCCTTTTACGCCATTGGAATAATAATCATGATTCCCGGGAATAAAAATCACTCTACCCTTAAAGTCTGTGATTAGATCCAATTGAGCGTTCAGCCTGTGTTCTGCCAATTTTCTGTTTTCGTGATCTTTTTTCGGCATACCTTTCTCGTAGATATTATCACCGAGAAAAATCATGGTAGCATTGGGCTGTTCTTTAGACAGTTTAGCTTTTAGAGATTCAAAATGTTGAAGGGATTGACCTGGTTCAGCTCCTCCGGCATCTCCAATTAAATATAAACTATGTATACTATTATTTTCTTGTTCCTGCGTGTCTTGATTAACAACATTTTCATCACTAAAATGGGGTTCATAGGTAGCACAGCCCAACAGACCTAATACAAGTAAGCAACTTGCAATATGAAAGGTGTTTATTCTAGAAATTATCATAAATTATTCTTGGAAAACTACACATATAAAAAATTATGTACTTTTGATTTCCTACTAATATAATTCAAATGCTTGACAAGGAAATTTTTTTAGAAGTAAAATCTTTTGTTTTTGATCTTTTCAAGAACGATCTTCCACAGGAAGCTGTATATCATAATTATGAACATACACTTGCTGTAGTCAATATTTCAGCAGAAATATCTGAGGCAGAACATATAGAAAAAAGTAGGCAAGAGCTCTTATTATTGGCAGCCTGGTTTCATGATACGGGTTATACCAAGGGATATGAGAATCATGAAGAACTTAGCGTAGAGATAGCTGAGAATTATCTAAAATCAAAATCTTATTCGGTCGAGGACATCAACATTGTGCGAAACTGTATTCTCGCTACTAAGATGCCTCAAAACCCGAAAGAAGATATAGAAAGAATTATTTGCGATGCCGATCTTTATCATTTAGGTAGTGATAATTTCTTTGAAAAATCCAGTTTACTAAAACTTGAGATCCAGGAATTATGTGAAATGAATTATTCAGAGTTAGACTGGCTTCAGAAAAATGAATCCTTTCTTAAAGATCATAAATATTTTACAGACTATGCTTATAGCCAACTCGCTAGCCAAAAATCAGCTAATTGGTTAAAGGTTCAAAAAGGTGTAAAAAAAATAATTAAAAAGAAAGCTGAAAAAACTAAAAAAGACAAACTCAAAAGTGAAACGGTAAAACTTCGTAAAGACAAAGAAACCAATCCTGACAGGGGCATTCAAACCTTATATAGGGTTACGTTGAAAAATCATTTAAAACTGAGTGATATAGCCGATACCAAAGCAAATATATTACTTTCAATTAATGCTATCATATTATCTATTGTCCTTTCAAACCTGTTTCCTAAACTGGATAAACCTACCAATTATTACCTTATTTTCCCTACACTATTGTTTTTGTTAACTGCGATAATGTCTATTATTTTTTCTGTTCTGGCCACCAGGCCCAAGGTAACATCTGGAAATTTCACCAAAGAGGATGTCAAAAACAGAAAAGTAAATCTGCTGTTTTTTGGAAACTTTCATAAAATTCCACTTAATGATTTTAAAGAAGGGATGAAAGACATGATGAATGACCGCGATTATTTATACGAATCACTGATGAAAGATCTTTATTATCTTGGAATCGTATTAGATAAAAAGTATAAGATATTGAGATACGCCTATACTATATTTATGTTTGGTATCATACTTTCTGTAATTGCCTTTATTGTTGCCTTTTCACTTCTCGAAGCTTCTTGATAGTTGCTTTGATTATTCTTTGATAACTTTCATGATATCATCGAGGCTTACATTCTTTTCTTTTTTCACATCATAGATTACCTCAACGCGCAAAGCTCTTAAGCCGGAAATTCCTTGTAATTCTTCGATTTCCAAATCCTCAATATTTGGGCTAAGATAATTGGTCGACTGTAAGTGTTTTATATATTTTCTATATTCAAGAGCGTCCTTCTTCTGACTGTAAACTATGGCAATCTTACCCGGCTGGGTAAGTCTTTCATTGGTTTCTTTAATTCTTGCCTTGTCAATACGTTTTTTAATGATTTCGTATCTGATGTTATAGGCTCCGTCGACGTCAAACCGTTTTTCATCCATCCTGAATTCAATTGATATTGGACTGCTAACAGCCAATACCAGTGAGGCTACTTCTAAGGGATGATCCAATTTATCTTTTAGGTCAAATGCAACATTCTCAAGTTCACACATCATCTGCATTTGCCAGAGTCTAAGATTCTGCAGATAGATTTCATGATACTTTTCGCTTTTTACAAGTGATGAACCAATGTAAATGTTGTACTCTATGCCATCAGTTTTATATCTTTCAAAATAATGAGGGAACATATTTTGTGCTTCCACTTGTTTTTTATCAATAAAATCAGCCAATTTTTCATTCAAAACATTGACACTAACCTCATACTTTTTCCTCTTATCGTAGATTACCTGAAGCTCATCATCAATTCTGTCCATATAGGTTTGAACATCCGCTGCCAATTCTTTATCTACTGATTTAAGGTGGTCAAAAACCGGATATATCTCATTTTTTAAGAATTCTATCAAGCTGTTCTCGTCTCCTGTATGAAGCCCATCACTAACTCCTTCAAGGCTTTTCGATATTCTTGCCGAGAGTTCTTCATAAATAGGCAGTTTGAAGCGTTTTTCAGCCTTTTTCATGATCTCAGAAGCATGACTGAGTTGCGTGACGAGATCTTCCTGTATGGATCGATTTCTAAACACAGAAGAATTTCTAATATCACTTTGCCCATACAAAGCAACCACATTATCAAAAACTATATTCTCCAGATTTACTTTTTGAGTTCCCTCTTTTGACATGTACAGATAGCGCTCAGCAACCTCATAAAATTTCCATTTTACCGTGGGATGAATTGAGGTATAATTTTCCTGTATGATAGATTCCAATATGTTCTGGTATTCTCCCATTAACTCCTGGGTGCCAATTTCAAAAATAGGGATCACATCCTTTAATTTGTTGGCATTCATTGAATTCAGCTCATGCTTAATCGTCGAAACAAGTTCCATCGCTCCAAATTGTCCATTGTTCAGATCTATGGGAACCAATATGATGCTTTGGATATTCTGGTCGAGCAACACTTTTGAAAAATCATTGTAATTTGTGCTCTTTCCATATCGTTTTACATCAGAAATTGCAACCACTTCCTTTTTTTTAAAAAGATTCTCGATGATACCCCCACAAAAGAATTCCTTACTTTCAACGGGCTTGTTTTCGTTAAAGAGATAACTGTTTTTGCTATTGAAGTTCCTGTTACTAAGGAAATTCTTCGCCGACAAGCCATCATTGCCTAGATTATAAATAGAAAAGCCGAATTTAACAGTTTTTGAATTGTACAACCTTGCAATGCTATCTTCCAAATTCTTAAATGAATCCAGATCTCTTTTAACTAGATTCCGAGTCACATTTTCTAAGGCCTGATCATTGGTCACGTCAAACAGGTTCATAATACCAAAACCCCTGAAATCATAACTTTCTGGAGGAAATTTCTCCATCCACACATCTATATTGTCGTAACTATCCATCAAAAGTTCAATATCTTCGTCGGTAATCTTAGGTGCATTAGGTAGTGGTGTTAATTTAAAGAAGTCTCCATTAAAAAGTGCTCTGTAATGCTTTATGACTCCTTTATCTACATCAGGTATATCGTAAAAAAATGATGGTTTTATATCGAAATCAACACCATGGCAATATGCAAGAATAAAGGTACAAGCCAGAATATACAATTTCGACTCATCATAGTTACGCATATCCAGTTCATAATCATCACCACTGTTCTCTATAATCTTTTTGAATCGGGAAGAAAATTTAAAAATGGTAAAATCAAAAGGAATACTTGCCGCCTTAATCTCATTAGTTTGAAGCATATCGGGAAACAAAAGGTCAAGCAACCTGTCGATCTCCTTTTCGTAGGTAATCAAATGTTTTTTGTCTTCAAAACCCTCTCTTAAAATTTTGTGATTTTTATACTCTTCCAATAAATGTTTTGCGCTATGAAACAATATGTGACTAGGGTCTTGAACTATTTTTTCCAAATATTCAAAAACTCCTTCAAAACTGATGGTTAGTTTAAAGGGCAATGGCTTTTTTTCTTTATTACGAGAAGGCTTAATTTTCATCATGTTTTCTAGAATATCAGGATGTTTTGTTTTGACGTTAACTTGCAGGTTAAATTACAAAAAAACCGGCAACTGGTATTTTAGTCTCTTTTATCAAGTTAAAATTGATGTATCATTAATTTCCATTAGCATGTTCAGGAATGAAATTTCAATTAAGAAAGATCCAAGAAAAAAGCATTAGTTTTACTATCAACTAAATAAAAACGCAAGTCATAACAGCAGTATTCCGATGAATCTTACTTACTGTTTCGCCTTATGATTATACGTAATTCTATATCTTAAAATCAATATCCAATCGTACCCTATTTCCATTTTCCAAAGCCGTGCCATATGGGATTAGTTGTTCCACCATAAAATATCGAATTTTAAGTTGAAGTCTTTTTGTGAGCCTGTAACCAGTCATAATTTCAAGTCCTTTAAAGTTGGTTAAACGCCCATCCCTTGAACCCTGTGCGCTATAATCCCATCGAGCCCAGTCATTTTGGGTGATAAAATCTACGGCTGCATAACGCTCTAGATAGATGAAAAAAGTTCCAAGAGAAAAATCACCTTTTTTAGCAAGATCGCCATAAACAATACTTGCGACCATACCTGATTTTTGACCCTTTAAGGCATCTGGTATAGAAGTATTGTTATCATAATTTTGAAGATTGCGGTATAAGTCCAATCCAAGGGTAATTTTTGGTTTCTCAAGAATAAGTGCTTTTGATCCTAATTGAACTATCGAATAATTGAACCGATATGATTCATTGCCGTCAGGAATATCAGGCATACTGTTGAATTGATAAAAAGTAGGAAACACTTTTAACCTCTTATTCCAATGGAGGGTCCTTAGCTGAAGAATTCCAATAAAACTGTCATTATCAAAGGTTGAAAAGCTATTGAACATCGTAAATATCCCTCCGGAATACTTTACAGAATTGATCCAGTTTTGAGCTGTTTCAAACTCGGCACTCAAAAAAACACCATCCAGAGCAACGTTGTCACTCCAGAACAATTCATTCTGTTTTTCAAATGTGAAGGTATTTCTTCCAAGCCATCCTTCAAACCATTTGTAATTCGCTTTAAAGAATAGCTTATCAAATCCTATGGGTACCGACTCGAACTCATGGTACCCATCTCCAAAGGTTAAATGTGGGTCCTGCTGCTTCTCAGGATAACCGGATCTGAATCGAATACCAAACGAAGCCCATTCTTTGGGTTTATAGTTGAGGCCAGCTCGTACCCTGAATCGGAATCTGATTCTATCGTCGCGATAGCTCCCATCAGATTTACGGGAATTCCAGTCTGGTTCAGTTCTTAGCCTAAAATCTGCTGAAAAATGCATTTTTTTTTGCCTTGGTAATTCCTGGGATCTCAAGATGTTGGAAACCAAAAAAACCATAAATAAAAGACAAACAAATAACAACTTACGAGAGGTTTTCATAGACCGCAGTGAGAATTTGATCCTCAAACAAACTTAAATCAATTAAAGCAAGGGGTCAATGATAAATGTCAGGTGTCATTGGAACAATGAAACAATGATATAATGATATAATGATATAATGATATAATGATATAATGATATAATGATATAATGATATAATGAAAAATACTTAGCTCAGATTAGAAATCCTATTTTCCTTCTATTTTTTTAACCTTGTCAATTGAATAGATCAAGGTTGAAATAGCTCCGCTTTGAAACAAAAAAACCTAGCTCAAAGAGCTAGGCTTTTCTTCTTGTGACCCCGGAGGGTTATAGCTTATAGGGTAATTATCTTCTAACCAGTGAATTAAACTTGTTTCTCATTTCATGGTCTCTAATTGGACACCATTGTAAAAACTTTCAATGTAAAGTTAAAAAAAATTACCAACGACAAAAAGAATTCCTTTTATACTACCCTCCCTGCTTATATATGAAAATATTTTCATTCAACTCCCTACCTTGGCCTCCCAGTTTTCATTTTCCCATAGGAAGAGGCTGGGGGCCCTTGGCTATATGCTATTAGCTCGCTTAAACAAAAGGGGGCGGGGTCTATATGTGAAATATTGACGAATAAGGAGGTGAAATTGTTTAGGGAAAGGAAAGTATGGCTGAGTTATTCAAAGCGGGATATGCGGCCCATTAAAGCCAGGCATGTGGAGTTTTGGATGACGATAGCGGCTATTTTACATAGTGGTGTTATCGCTCAGAAAGCGAATGAATGCAGCTATAACTGCGCTTTATGTTAATATAGCTTTGGAAAAATGATATTGTACTCATTTAATAATAGGCAACTCCAAAAAGGATTGGTGTTCACTGCCTGTATGAATATTCAGAATCGTGGGTCTGTTTGTGGAAAAATACGGATCCACAAAATTGACTGATTACATTAGGAATGACCACTTCCAAGTTGAGAAATTGTTATCCAATTTTAACGGAAAATGAGTTGCACCAGTCTTCGCTTTTACGACGTAAAACTAAATATCAAGGAGATTGCCAATATACAAAATGTGACTCCTGATTCTGTTAAAATAAGGAGGTATAGACTTCGTAAGAAGTTCAATTTGCCTTGTAAAAGAAGGCTTATAGAGTTTTAAACAGATTCTAGGTAAGGATTTATTTTACCCTTTAAGTTAACCTCATGTTTACCTGCTTTATAATGGGTTTCTGTAATAGTTAGTTTATTTTTGAACTTTCTAAAAACCTATAAATTGAATTTATGAAAATTAAACTATTACTCTTGCCATTGGCGTTTTTATGTGCCTCAATGGTAATGGCGCAACAAACAAAAAAACCAAATATTTTGGTCATTTTTGGTGATGATATTGGTTACTGGAATTTGAGTCATGTGAATCGTGGCATGATGGGATATAAAACACCGAATATTGATCGTTTGGCAAATGAGGGTTTGTCTTTTACAGATTATTATGGAGAACAAAGTTGTACTGCTGGTCGTGCGGCATTTATAACTGGACAAATACCGGTGCGTACAGGACTTACCAAGGTAGGTATGCCGGGAGCACCCCAAGGACTAAAGAAAGAAGATCCTACAATTGCTGAATTATTAAAGCCACTTGGTTATATGACTGGTCAATTTGGAAAGAATCATCTTGGTGACCAGGATGAACACCTTCCTACCGCTCATGGATTTGATGAATTCTACGGCAACCTTTACCATCTTAATATAGAAGAAGAGCCTGAATTACCTGATTATCCTGATGGTGAAATAGGAAAAGCAATTAGCCCAAGGGGTGTGATTAGATCATTTGCGGATGGTAAAATAGAAGATACTGGAGCACTTACTAGCAAGCGAATGGAAACTGTTGATGAAGAGTTTCTTGCAGCTACAAAAGACTTTATCGGTCGTGCCAACGATCAGGAAAAACCATTCTTTGTTTGGTTTAACGCTACGCGTATGCATGTATTCACACATCTTAAAGAAGAATCAGAAGGTAAAACAGGATTAGGTATTTATGCTGATGGTATGGTGGAACATGACAACCATGTTGGTCAATTATTAAATTATCTTGAGGAACTTGGAATTGATGAGAATACTATCGTTGTATATTCAAGTGATAATGGGGCAGAGGTTTTTACCTGGCCTGACGGAGGTACTACACCTTTTAAGGGAGAGAAAGCAACTACTTGGGAAGGAGGATTTCGAGTGCCAGCAGTAGTAAGATGGCCTGGTCATATTCCAGCCGGAAAGATAGTTAACGGAATTGTATCGCACCAAGATTGGATGCCAACACTTTTAGCAGCGGCCGGAGTTCCTGATGTCAAGGAGAAATTATTGAAAGGCTATAAAGCAGGTAGTAAAACTTTTAATGTGCATCTTGATGGATACAATATGCTCGATTATTTTAAAAGTGGAGGTGAAGGTGATGGACCTCGAAAGGAGATTT
>RCNC010000777.1_pt1 | contig 20801 bp, 18 predicted proteins | sample 2041301 | NCBI WGS metagenome assembly RCNC01 (sample SAMN09708231, study PRJNA481090) | Marine sediment metagenome, whole genome shotgun sequencing project. | biome: marine sediment; feature: ocean; material: sediment; isolation source: Sewage treatment plant 13A marine sediment (STP13A) ...
CGGGCGGTACTCAATTGGCAGCATTGAGGACGCATGACCAGAAAAATGGTTTGCAAAGTTCCGACAGGAGAGGTATTTGTAAAAATCATTGAAAAAGTGGCTCAGGCAGGACTTGGGACTGGAGCGAGGCTATTTTGGGAGGTTCTGGTCCAGTTTCCTGCGATGGCGGGGGAAAGCCCATCGAAAATGGGCAAACGGGTGTGCGGGAAAGCTTTTTAGGAACGACTCCCGCATAATTCGGGATTAAATTTAGTGGATTGTAGATCGTCTCAAATTTGTTTACGCTCGGTTAGGGTGAAAAATACAAAGAGGTAATCCCAAGATGATACGAATTATCATGATGCTGCTCATTGTAATGCTTACCGGCCAGGCACAGGCTATGCGGTTCAAGATCGCCACCCTGTCGCCGGAAGGATCCATCTGGATGGAGAAAATGCGAGACGGTGCAGCGGAATTGGCCCGCAGAACCGATAACCGGGTTCGGATTAAATACTATCCTGGTGGCGTTATGGGCGACGACAAGGCGGTGATGCGCAAGATCCGTATCGACCAGCTCCAAGGCGGTGCCTTTGTCGCCGGAAGTTTATCCAATTTTTATCGCGACAATCAGATTTACAGCCTTCCGCTGTTTTTCAGATCTTTCAAAGAGATCGATTATGTTCGTGAACACCTGGACAAACGGATTATGGACGGGTTTGAGACCGGCGGATTTGTGACCTTTGGAATCGCCGAGGGCGGCTTTGCCTATGTCATGTCTACAGTACCCATACGAACCGTGGAAGAGATGCGCCGGCAGAAAGTCTGGATTCCGGACGACGATTCCATGATTCTGGAAGCGGTCAAGGCCTTTGACATAACGCCCATACCGTTATCCATCGCCGATGTCCGGACCGGCCTGCAGACCGGCCTGATTAACACCGTAACCGCCCCGCCCATAGGGGCTTTGGCGCTGCAATGGCATACCCAGATTAAATACTTGTTGGACGAGCCTTTTCTGTATATTTTTGGTGTGCTGGCCGTAGATCGGAAGGCATTTTTAAAAATATCACCCGGCGATCAAAAGATTTTCAGGGAAATCATGGGCCGTGTATTTAAAGAGCTTGACCAACGTAACCGAGAAGACAATATCAAGGCGCTTGAAACGTTGCGCAAACAGGGGATAGAGTTTGTCAAACCCTCCGCTGAAGCCCTGAAGAAATGGTGTCAAGATGCTTCGGAAGTACCGAGGCGGCTGGTGGAAACCGACAGGTTGTCCCAGGAGATGGTGGATACCCTGGAAGGTCTTCTCAAGGATTATCGTACAAAGGAGTCAAAGACCGATGAAAGAAGAACCCCGTAAATCTTTTGTCGAGCGCGCGCAGATGATTCTTTGCCGGGTGGAAGATTCCATTCTGGTGGGGTTGCTGCTGTTGATGATCACCATGGCGGTTCTTCAGATCTTTCTTCGAAATCTGCTCGAAACCGGCATTGTCTGGACTTAAACTTGATTTGGCAGAATCGTAAGGCGGGTAAATAATCTACGACATCAAATCCAATCAAAGCTTTTTCTTCTACTTAACCTAAATGGCCCTGTCTTTTTATTATCCGACCTTTGAATATCTGCTATGTATGGCAGGATTTTCAATCCTAAAATCTTTACAGATATTATGAGTTTATCACCTTCGGCACAACATAAAATGGAATAATATCTTCGTGAAACTGTGATATCTGCACCACAGGTTTCCGATCCGTTAAAAATCTGTGATAACTCCAACATATTCACATATCAGACGAACTTGTGATATCTGCAATAATTCGGTAAATATCAATGAGCTGGATTTTGCCAGATACCTTCATAACATATCACCAATGATGGCCACGCCGATAACTGCTACGATCACGAGTCTGTACCATTTAAATGTTCAGTTTTGTATGATAATATCTACGAGAGGACCTATGTGCAGATCAGTAATGGATATCTGAATAGTGTCAGATTAAATTTGAACTAAAATTTTGAGATGTAAGATCGGATTTCAGTTTTTACATTAAACTAAAAAGATAATTATAACGGTAACACCGGACAATCACAACTTTGTTTAAGCCGATCCTTCAAGCATTCTCATAAACTTCTGCTGCATTTTTTGGGTAACCTCTACCCGATCATGTCCTTCACCCAGCCGCTGTCCCAGAAGTTTCCCTGCATCCACCGCAGCCTTCATCACTTCCGGTTGTTTGGTTACGTTGGGAATCATTTCCTCGGTGAATTTTACGCCTTCTCCGTAAAGCATATATGGCACGCCCACCTTGCAGGTTTCGCCGTAGCCGCAAGAGAAACAGGACGCAGCCCCCTGGCCGGTGACCTTGGCCACGGGTTCGATAAAGTTATACGCGAAAAACTTTTCGATCTCATCCGCCGGAAACTGACCGGAGGTACCGCCGACACCCACGGCAACCCCCAGTTTGCCCCAGAGGGTATCGCCTTCCTGGTGCCGAAATTGAAACCAGCGTTCCAAAAATGCATGGGTAATGGCGTTCAGGGTTGAATAGTAATTGGGGGCACCAATCACATAGGCATCCGCTTCAACTACTTTGATACGCAGTTCGGTCAAATCGTCTTCTACTTTACATATATTGTCTTTTACGCATCCCAGACACGCAATGCACCCGGATATTTTTTTTCCCTTTAAAGAAATCAATTCATATTCACATCCGGTATTTTCAAGTACGGTTTGAACCAGCGTATACACACCGGATTGTTTTTCCTTGCGCGTGCTGCCGGCTATTCCAAGTATTTTCATGGCATTCTCCTGAAGGTTAAATTTAAAGGAACAATTAAAGTATGTCAGAAACAAATTTAACTGTCAATTGAGCCATAAAAAAAACACAGTGTTAATTAATTCAAAGTCAAATAAAAACGGATAATTGAACTTTAAGTGCGAGTTTGAAACTTCAAGACCATCCCTAATTCAGACCGATCATAAAAGAAATATATGGCCCGGTATTTGCTCGACAGGCTTTGGTGTTGGCCACAAAGTCGGACAAGCCTGTTCCACTGTTGGTAGGTAATGCCTGTTATTAACCGATACATTTTATCGTATTGACCATTGGATTTTCACGCTTATATTAAAGTGAAGAAAAAATGATACATCAAAAGCCGTTGCGCTTAGAAAAACGTACAGGCTGAAAAGGAGATAGATATGGATTTAAAGGAATACTTTGAAAATACAAGGGGCATTGGCGTGATGGCCACTGCCGACACAGACGGCCAGGTCGATGCAGCGATTTACGCAAGACCTCACATCATGGAAGATGGATTACTGGCATTTATCATGCGGGATCGAACCACTCACGCCAACACCCTGGCCAATTCCCGTGCAACATATCTCTTTAAAGAAGAAGGTCCGGGATACAAGGGAAAACGTCTGTATTTGACAAAAGTCAGAGAGGAAGAAGACGCTGAACTCATTAAGCACCTTAGTCGAAGAAATTATCAGTCAGATGAAAACAGCAAAGAAGCAACGTTTCTGGTCTATTTTAAAGTCGACAAAGAGCGCCCTTTGATCGGTGATTGAAGCGTTGGACAAAATAGATCATATGAAGCGGAGTCAAAAACGGTATTGAGATACAGTCGAATAAAAACCTGTATGTTCGAATTTCGTTATATGTACAATTGTTTTTTTAAAGCAGCATAAATTCTTTCATAGGTGGGAACAGATAAACCGTGCTTCCCGGCTTCACGGACTATGTAACCGGTGAAAGTTTCCAGCTCCGTTTTGTTTCCTTTTTCGAAATCCATCTGCATTGAAGTTTTGATTTCAGGAGGAAAGGTACTGACTTTCGCGATGATTTCTTTTCTGATATTTTTCGGAAGTTCAATCCGCTTTGCTTCGGATACAAGAAATACTTCTGTAAGAAGATCATCCAACAGCTCTTTTCCTTTTTCACTATAGATAACACCACGCATTGTCTTATCCAGAAAAGTGGTTGCAGTGGCAAATGCAGAGATGAGAACGTACTTTTCCCATACAATATTTTCAATATCTTTTCTGTATTGGGCATCTATATTTGCGTCTTTTAAAATATTTTCTATATGGTTTGCTTCTATTTTATCATTGGATTCATTTCCAAAGAACAGTTTGTTCATCGAACCTGCCTGTTGAACCACACCGGGGCGGACGATATGCGCGCCGATGTATACACATCCGTTAAATATTTTTCCTTTATTCAGGACAGCACTCAGCCGGTCGGCATTGTCCACGCCGTTGAGCAAAGAGATAACGACGGTGTTCTCATCGATGGAAGGTGAAAGCAGTTTGGCGCTTTCTTCGAGACCATAGGCTTTCACACAAAAAATGACACAATCAAATATTCCGCCGCCGGATGGGGTGTCAATGGCCAAATCGGGTCTGACGGTAAATGTCCCTTTTTCTGTGATAAGGTTCAATCCATTTTTCTTTATTTGTTTGAGATGATCTCCCCGGGCGATGAATACGATCTCGACATCCTCATCGACTGAATACCGTTTTGCCAAAAGTCCGCCATAGTATCCACCCACACCGCCGATTCCAACGATAGCTATTTTCATTTGTTTTTTTCCCTAATATGCATTTAACGGCTGCGTTCTTCTTCAAAGAGCTTCAGGTTCGTCTTGAGCATAGTCCCCTTCGTCAGATCGTTCATGTACCGAAAGCATCCGGGTTATCTCAGTTTGATTGTTTCAAAGTATTCCTTAACTTGGCCGATGGTTGAAAGGAACATTTTTGAGCCGGTCATAAATGTGGAGATATCATCTTCATTCCCGCAGGTCCTGGCAAACTCCGGGCCAATGACGGTGGAAGGCTCCGGTGCCTCTGGTTTTTGGGCCATGGCATCCACATACATGTCGAGCCGTTTCTTTAAAATTTGAAAATAATCGATATCTTGACCGATCATAAGTTCGGTTGTTGTTGACAGATGCTGTGAAAATTCATAAATCGCCATCCAGAAAAGCTCTAAAAGCGGGTTCTTATGGGGATTGTTTTCCAGATAATACGATATACTCCACCCTACACTGATAATCTTTAATATCTGAAGTTCGTATTCAACTGTGCTGTGCTTGATGTTTGCCTCTTTTGGGAGTCGTTCCATCAGCCATTTGATATCTTCCCGGTCAATGGCGAAATTGAACAGAACATCTCGGACTTTTTCAATTTCTGATTTTTTTTCTTCTGAATGTTCCATGGATTACCTAACCTGGTTCCGGGTTGTCAAAGGATGTCATCTACTCGATGGAGATGATGATTTTTCTGTTTTTTTTGTGTTCCTCGATCTCGGCAAGGGTTCCCAATGGTTCTTCGGTTTTTGAGATTTCAATGATTTGATCAAGGTCGATACCCAAATCGTCAAGAACCTTTACGGCTTTGCGCGGTACCAATTTTGACGCCACCTTAATGAGCGCAAGGGGAACCGTCATGGTTGTGTCCGGTGCTGTATCATTGTTTTTAAAAATCCTTATTTTCAACTTTAGCATGGATGCGTTCCTTTTTTATTCTGTTTTAGGGTTTAATACCCCGCAGCTTGCTGCGCTAAGATTGAAGATAGCCACTCAATAGATACCCCGCGGCTTGCCGCGGGGAGGTTCATTTAAATTCAATTCAAAGAAAGTTGCGCCTTCAATGGGATTGAACCGATACGGCGTTATCTGTTTGAACCCCAGGGCGCTGTATAACATATTTGCATGTTTCATTGAAGGGATCGTATCGAGTCTCATATAATCATACCCCATATCCTTGGTGGCTTTGATGACAACCTCAGCCAATAATTTTCCGACCTTTTGTCCTCTGTAATTCGGTATGACATAAAGGCGTTTCATTTCACAGATGCCGTCTCCTAAATCGCGCAGTGCCACACAGCCGACGGGCTGATTTGCATCCAGCGCAATATATAAACATCCCCGCGGGAAAGCGTATTGTCCGGGAAAATTCTCCATCTCTTTATCAAAGTCCTGAAAGCCCAAATCAAATTCCAGCGATTGGGCATATTCCCGAATTAATTCCTTTGTTTTTTCAACAAATTCTTTTGTATTTGCTTCAACAATTTTTATCATGATTAAATGAAACCTAAGAACTTCAAACAGGGTTGTCAATTACATTGAGTGCCAGGTTGAATGACGCTATTTCTGAATATCCATGAACGTAATTATGTGAACAAGCTTTCATTGGTTTTTCTTTGTGAGTCTTTACAATTTTATTCAAGACCGGCGCTATTCGGCCACAAACATACCGCTGTATTGTATTTCGTCGATTAAGTTTTGACAAGAAAAAGCTGCGGCAATGCGTAAAGCCAGGTTTTTTGCAGAATAATGGTCTGTTTTTCGTTCATGGACATTGTCGGGAATTCGTAAATGCCGATTTTCGGTGATTCAACGGGGCTGTATCGCAGTCATATTTTCACGCTGTTGTGTGAATATGAAAAGGAAGTGGGGGATATAAATTGGCGGATTTGGTTCATGGCTTTAGTGTGTTGGGCAACAATGAACCGGTTGGATTAAGAAGAAAAACAAAACGATATTTTTTATATACCAGTATCTCCCAAGAACAAAGCGATTTGTGTTTTTCCGCCGTTAACCGGCGTATATGCATCAATCATTAAGCCTTCACTTCCCTTAAAAAGAGTCAAGAATGCGGTGGCTTCCGGGGCAATCATACGCGATGGCTCAAATCCCCTTTCAACCCGAATCGACCAACCTGTTCGGATCATATGATTTTTATAATATTCCAAGACTTTTTTCCCCGAATCGATGGTTTCGAGCTCGGCATAGCACCCGCCATTCAGCCGCATGATGTTCACAATCTTAGAGTTTGGGTAGCGGGATACCTTGCCATTGAAATTGTATGGCATTTTATCCATGCATCCTAAAATAATGAACACCAACGCCATCAACAGCAGAGATAACACGAAAATCTTGGATTTCATAAGCCGCCCCTTTATTTTAAATATCGGAATTTTTTGGGTAAAGTTTACGCAAAAATTATGCAAAATAATGGAAAAACTATTAAAGGATAAGATGTCGATGGGTTAGCTTGGATGGAAACATCGCCGAATCAAGAGCCTGCGACAATATTCGGCAATTTTTGTGTCGTCTTTAGGCAGTTTTTACCTGTATAATTTATCGTTTCGCACTCATATTTTTATCCTAAGTTGAGCGATTTTCAAGTTTGCCGCCCCGGAGAAATAGGCTTCGCATTTCACAGGGCAAGCAGATACAAGGAAGATGTCTTTCGCTATAGTCGTCTATGCGGAACGGCATCTGACGCAGTAGATGCGGTGAAATTGGAAACGCTCAGCTTAGGTTTATGTAAACCAATTGAATGGTTATACATCTAAAAAAATGTCACATTTTAAAACCCTTCCGGCTCACTCGCTATAACGGGGTTTTGCAAGCTCAACTTGTATATTTAAAATAAATGGATAATGATTTAACTTAGCACATTATTTCTTGATATTTAAACCTATAAATCGTAGTTAGTCACTGATACAAAACCAAAACATACACAGGCATCGGCCTATGAAGAATCATATAAATAGGTTTATATTGACCATCATTCTATTGCTGGTCGCATCTTGCGCTCCGTTCAAGCCCCAGGAAAGGCAGTCACCGGAAGGTGAATTGCCGCGCTCTTTTTCGCTCTATACGTCAGAATCCGAACCAGAAGCACGGTGGTGGGAAGAATTTAATGATCCTGATCTCAACGTGCTTATCACTGAAGCGCTCTCCGACAATTTAACTTTGAAAGAGGCCTGGTCCCGACTCGTTCAAGCCCGGGCGTTGGCTGTTCAGGCCGGTGCAGCACTTTATCCGGATCTGGCTGGAACCGCCGAGGCTTATTATGCGCGTCAGCGGTCAGACAACGGTTCCCGGAAAACCATATCGAATGAAGACTATTCCCTGGGAGTTATCAGCAGCTACGAACTGGATCTTTGGGGGCGTATTCGGGCCGGCAGAGAATCCGCTCTGCTGGAGGTGAGCGCCGCCCGGGAAGACTTAAACACAGCGGCAATGACCCTGGCGGCTGAAGTGGCCAATCGCTGGGTTAACATTATATCCCAGCGGATGCAAAAACGGCTTCTCGAACGTCAGCTTCAAACCAACTTGACATTGCTGGAGCTCATTGAACTCAGATTTCGAATGTCTATGGTATCGGCGGTCGATGTTTATCAACAAAAACAAATTGCTGAAGACATCATGGCTGAAATTCCGCTGGTTGAGGCCGAGGAACAGGTGCTGATGCATGAACTGGCTCTTTTGCTGGGAAAGCCGCCGGGAACATCATTAAAGATCAGCCGGGAAGACTTGCTGGAACCGGCCGAAATCCCGGCAACCGGACTGCCGGCCGATCTTCTTTCATCACGTCCGGATTTGCGAAGGGCTGGAATGCGTCTGCAGTCTGCGGACTGGCAAGTGGCAGCCGCTCGGGCAAATCGCTTGCCGGCAATTCGCCTGACTGCCGGGGCCCAATATGGGAAAGGCGATATGGATGTACTTTTCAACAACTGGCTGCTCAGCCTGGCGGGCAATTTGACTGCACCAATATTCGATGGGGGCCGACGGGCTGCAGAAGTGGATCGCAGAAAGGCTCTCGTGGATGAAAATTTGTCTGCATACCGGCAAGCGGTTTTAACGGCCATCAAAGAAGTTGAAGATGCGCTGGTCGTTGAGGCCAAGCAGCGGGAACACATCAGGGCCCTCGAAAATGTGGTGGTTACTGCCCGTAAGGCATTAGAGGAGGCAGGGATTCGGTATCGTAACGGGCTTACCGATTACCTGCCGGTGCTGACCCAATTGTTGGCGGTTCAGAGACTCGAAAGGAACTTAATTCGACAGCAGGCAAGCCTGCTTAATGCACGCGTCAGTCTCTATCGCTCGCTGGGCGGGACATGGACGGACTCGCTAACCCCTTGAAAATTAAAGGGCCACAACATGACTCGAACGAACCGAAGCCAAATAGGTAAGTTATGATTGATGACAGATGATTGTAGATTGATGATTAACGGAAGTCACCTCGATCCATCAATGTATATGAAAAATGATCGTTATCGTTAGATCGTCAATTTTCAGTAAATGTAATGATTTTTTTTTCCTAAATCGCACAACGTTTTGTGCTTTAAAACCGTAATCAGACAGGAATGAAAATGGGAGATGATAAGCAAAACAATATGTTGCCGGAGAAACAGCCGAACCCTGCCAGAAGTCCACGACCCATCATCAGAATTGTCCTATCGCTTGTTATACTCGGTGCCGGTATAGGCGCAGCATCTTACCTAAAAAACAGCGCACCCCGAACCAAAAAGCGGCCGCCGGTTAAGCTGAGTCCGACTGTTCTGATTCAAACGGTAAAACCTTCCAGCTATCAGATTATCGTAACAGCCATGGGAACCGTTATTCCTGCCCGGGAAGTGGTGCTAAAATCCCGTGTGTCCGGAGAAATTGTAGAAATCCATCCTGAATTCACGGAAGGCGGGTTTTTAAAAAAGGACATGAGAATTATCCAGATCGATCCTCAAGATTACGAGCTGGCTCTGGCTCGAAAGCGAAGTACGGTGACCGATGCCGAGTATGCCCTGAAACTGGAGTTGGGGCGTCAAGCAGTGGCCAAGCGAGAATGGGAGCTTTTAAACCAGGGCAAAGCAGCGCTAGATATGGAAAAGGAACTGGCGCTACGCCAGCCCCACCTAGACAAGGTCAGAGCAGGTCTATCAGCAGCAGAGGCCGAACTAAAAGCGGCAATGCTTGATCTTGAGCGAACCCATATCACGCTGCCCTTCAATGCCATGGTGCGTTCAAAGTCAGTGGATCGCGGCTCCCAGGTAACACCTCAGGAACCGCTGGCCGAACTGGTGGGCACCGATGCTTACAGAGTCCAGGCATCCTTAACGGTGGATCGCCTCGAATGGATTGACGTTCCGGTTCAAACCGGCGATCACGGTTCCAAAGCCCAAATCATTTATGGCCGGGGCAATGAATGCAGCGGGAAGGTTATCCGGTTGTTGGGGGATTTGGCAGCCGAAGGGCGCATGGCCCGGATCCTGGTGGAGGTTGCTGATCCGCTCGGCTTGAACTCTTCCAATCAGAATCGCACACCCCTTTTAATCGGCGAGTACGTTAGGGTAAAAATCCTGGGCCGCAAACTTGACAACGTATTTCAAATTCCGCGTACGGCCTTGAAAGATAATTCAAGTATCTGGATCGTCGGTGAAAACCAAACATTGGAAATTCGAAAGGTACGTGCGGTCTGGCGTGATGCCGACGTCGTCTTGCTGAAAGACGGCCTGAAACCCGGGGAACGGTTGATCGTTTCGGATTTGTCTGCACCTGTGGAAGGAATGGCAGTGCGAGTCGAACCATTGAAATCTGAAATGAAGAGCGACCAACCTGTGAAAGAAAAAGCAGCAAAGAATGGAAATTCTTAGTATGAAAAGCCTTCCGCAAGATGATTCCAAAAAAAAAGGGCCCATTGCCTGGATGGCCGGTCATTCCGTGACAGCCAACCTTCTCATGCTGGTGCTTCTTGTGGGAGGATTCTTTATGGGATACCGCATCAAGAAGGAAGTATTTCCTTATTTTGAACTGGATCGGGTCCAAATTACCGTTCCCTATCCCGGTGCCAGCCCTCAGGAAGTGGAGAGGGGTATCATATTGGCCATAGAGGAAGCCGTACAAGGGTTGGAAGGTGTCGATGAAGTTCGGTCATCTGCAAAAGAAGGGGTTGGTACGGTTATCGTAGAGATGATAGAAGGCGAAAATCTGCAAAAGCTGGGTCAGGACATCCAGAGTGAAGTTGATCGGATTACGTCTTTCCCCGAAGAAGCAGAAGAGCCCCGGGTGGTGATTGTTTCCAGAAAGCGTTTTGTTGTTTCTCTGGCGCTTTACGGCGATCAAAGCGAAGGAGTGTTACGTGAATATGCTGAGTATGTGCGGGACCGATTGCTCCAGGACCCGGATATCACCCAGGTGGAACTGGTAGGGGTGCGTAACTATGAGATCAGCGTCGAAATCTCCCAGGACAAATTACGAACTTATAACCTTACTATAGAGGAAGTTGCCCAACGGATCGGCAGGACATCCGTTGAGCTTCCCGGCGGCGCCGTGAAAACTCCCGGCGGCGATATTCTCATTCGCGTGAAGGAGCGTAAGGATTACGGGCATGAATTCGGAAAGATTCCGATTATTACAGCCAGCGACGGAACCCAGGTTCTGCTTGAAGATATTGCCGATATTAAGGACGGATTCGAAGAAACCGATAATGCCGCTACATACAACGGCAAACCCTCCGTAATGGTCGAGGTCTACCGGATCGGCGATCAAACCCCTGTTTCAGTATCTAATGCCGCCAAACGGGTGGTGGAGACGGTAAACCAGGAACTGCCTCCGGGTCTGGCGGTTGTTCTTCGCAATGATCGGTCGGATATCTATCGGCAGCGCATGGGGCTGTTGATTAAAAACGGATGTATGGGCCTGGGGCTGGTGTTTATTTTGCTGGCATTGTTTTTGGAAATCCGTCTGGCTTTCTGGGTGGCTCTGGGAATTCCCATCTCTTTTATGGGGTCCCTTTTAGTTTTGCCGGCAATGGGTGTCAGCATCAACATGGTCTCTATGTTCGCGTTTATTGTCACCCTCGGCATCGTGGTGGACGATGCCATCGTGGTTGGGGAAAACGTCTATTATCACCACCAACGCGGTGTTCCCTGGTTCAACGCCGCCGTCTCAGGGACCAGAGAGATTGCCATGCCGGTGACGTTTAGTGTGCTGACCAACATGATTGCTTTTGCACCCATGTTTTTCATTCCCGGAATCTTAGGAAAGGTTTTCAAGCAAATTCCCGTCGTCGTGATCAGTGTGTTTGCGTTTTCACTGATCGAATGCTATTTGATTCTTCCTGCTCATCTCGGCCATCAGAAACCGTTGCGTAAAGGGTTTTTCAGCTGGATACATGCTCGGCAGCAAAGATTCAGTAACGCCTTTGTCCGTTTTGTTAACCAAAGATACGGTCCATTGTTGGGATTGGCTCTGCGCTGGCGTTATGTGACGATGTCTTTGGGTGTTGCTGTTTTGCTGATTGTGGTCGGTTATGCGAAGAGCGGGCGCATGGGATTTGAACTTTTTCCCAAGATCGAATCCGATTATGCTAAAGTGACGGTCACACTGCCGTTCGGGACCGCCTTTCAAAAAACCGAAAAGGTGCAGCAGATGCTGGTCAAAGCGGCCCAGGAGGTTGTCGCTGAAAATGGTGGAAAAACACTCATGGAAGGAATTTTCGCCAGGATCAATGGCAACCAGGCCGATGTTCGCATCTACTTGACTCCGCCAAAAAAACGCCCGATCTCGACCGCGCAAATAACGGAACGCTGGCGGGAACGGGTGGGGATTATTCCGGGATTGGAATCAATTTTATTTGAATCCGATGCCGGTGGACCCGGTCGCGGAGCCGCCATTACCGTAGAACTCAGCCACAAAGATATTGGTCTGCTGGAAAAGGCCGCTGCCGATGTTGCCAAGGCCCTGGGTTTTTATCCGATTGTAAAGGATATTGATGATGGTTTTGCACCCGGCAAACAGCAGATCGATTTTCAGATCAAACCGGAAGCCCGCAGTCTTGGATTAAGGTCCAAGGAAGTGGCCAGGCAAGTCCGGCATGCTTACTACGGTGCCGAGGCATTACGGCAACAGCGAGGTCGTAATGAAGTCAAAGTCATGGTCAGACTCCCAAAGGGAGAACGGATTTCCGAGTATAATCTTGAAGAAATGATATTGCGGACGCCGGCCGGTAGTGAGATTCCCTTGCGATCTGCCGTCACCATACACCGGGGGCGGGCCTATACTGACATTAACCGCCGGGACGGCCGCCGGATCGTGACGGTGGGAGCCGACGTTCGGCCCAGAAGCAAGGCGGGCGAGATCTCGCAGTCACTTAAAGCTGAAACCCTGCCGGCATTGCAAAACAAATATCCCGGTTTGACCTTTAGTTTTGAGGGACGGCAGGCCGACCGGCGAGAAAGCATGCAGAGCCTGATGCGAGGACTTTTGGTGGCCCTTGTGATCATTTTTGCCATGCTGGCCGTTCCACTGAACAGTTATATCCAGCCGGTGATTATTATGACGGCCATTCCCTTTGGCATCGTGGGCGCCGTACTCGGTCATCTGATCATGGGTTACAGCCTGAGCGTACTCAGCATGTTCGGCGTGTTGGCGCTGAGTGGGGTGGTGGTCAACGATTCACTGGTGCTGATTGATTTTGCCAACCGCAAGGAGCGGGCCGGAATGAATCGGCGCGATGCGATTCATCAGGCGGGTATTCACCGTTTTCGGCCGATTATTTTGACAACCCTGACCACTTTCGGCGGTCTTTCACCGATGATCTTTGAAACGTCCAGACAGGCCCGGTTTTTGATTCCCATGGCCCTTTCTTTGGGATACGGTATTTTGTTCGCAACCGTGATTACGCTGGTTCTGGTACCGTCCCTTTATCTTATTATTGAAGATATCCGTCAATTAATCAGAATGAGATTCTCGTCCGATATAGAGGTCCGACAAGATGGGGGGCCTTAGATTTCGAACGTTTCGGCCAACATCTCCAACCACCTAATCTTATTACGACTTCTCACTTGACTGACGGACACTTTTATACGTATATAGAATGGGATAGCAATTATTGACTAATGTTCCTATAATTTACAGACTACATCAAATTAAATTTTAAGTTGAAAAATGGACAGACCTGGCCATCAATTGAGTATTGCCGCTCAACTGGCGTGTAAGGAGGACTTTATGTTAAAAAAACTTGTACTGGGAGTAACGGCAGCGTTTTTTTTCTTTTCCTTGTCATTTTTGACTTCGGGAACAGCCATGGGGGTTGATAAGACGTTTACGTTTGGTTTGCTTTTAGTTGGTCCCTATAATGATCACGGATGGAGCCAGGCACACTTTGAGGGTGGGAAATATGTGGAAAAGATGATTCCCGGGGTCAAAATGATATATATCGACAAGGTCAATCCGGCCGATCGTCCCGGCATTACGATTCCCCAACTCGTAGATGATATGGTGGAAAAAGGGGCTAAATTAATCATCGCAAATTCTGATGACATGAAAGACGGAACCAGAGAAGCAGCCCGGATGCATCCTGAAATACATTTTCTTCATATTTCCGGTGACGATGTTCTCACCGCAATAGCGCCTAAGAATCTTAGCAACCTCATGGGGCGAATGGAGTACGGAAAAATGATGGCCGGCTTTGCCGCAGCAATGACCACAAAAACCGGTAAAATTGGATATCTCGGTCCTCTTGTAAATGATGAAACCCGACGCCTGGCCGCATCTTGTTATCTTGGCGCTAAATATGCCTGGGAAAAGGTTCTGAAAAAAGATCCGGCAAAGTTAAAATTTCAGGCAACCTGGATCGGCTTTTGGTTCAACATACCCGGTGTAACCGCTGATCCCACACAAGTTGCCCTAAACTTTTTCAACACCGGATATGATGTTGTTCTTTCCGGGATAGACACCACTGAAGCTGTCGTTGTTGCAACCCAAAAACAAAAGGAGGGAAAAGAAGTTTGGGCAGTACCCTATGATTATATCGGAGCGTGCAAAGGCGGGCCTGATGTTTGCTTAGGCGTTCCCTATTACAACTGGGGCCCGGGATATGTTCCTTTTGTAAAAGCATCGATGGCAGGAAAATGGACGTCCAAATGGGTCTGGTTGGGACCTGACTGGAAGGATATCAACAATACTGATACCAGTGCGGTCGGTTTTGTGGCCGGGCCTGCATTGTCATCAACAGCCAAAGCAGCTCTGGGTAAATTTATCAAAGACCTCGGAACAGGCAAAGCAGAATTTTTTAAAGGTCCCCTTTACTATCAGGACGGCACTTTATTTCTTAAAGACGGTGAAGTTGCGACTGATAAAAAGGTCTGGTACATGAAACAGCTTTTAAAAGGGATGAGCGGGCAAAGCGGCGCTAAATAGTTCAAATAGTTCAAATGAATTTTTTTGGATATTCTCTAAGATGTGGATAGAACTTCGGGAGATCCATAAATATTATGGGCCGGTAAAGGCCAATTGCGGAGTCAATCTTACCATTGAGCCGGGCGTTATCCATGGCATTCTCGGTGAGAATGGCGCGGGCAAGACCACATTAATGAAAATTCTTGCCGGTTACAGCGAAAAAACCAGTGGCACCATTCTTGTTGATAATTCCCCTGTAAATTACAAAACACCGTCCCAAGCCTCGGAACTGGGTATCGGCATGCTTTACCAGGACCCTCTCGATTTTCCCCTTCTGTCGGTGTTGGACAACTTTATGTTGGGACAAACCACCGGAATAGTAAACAAGAAAAAAACATTTAGAAAGATTTTTGAAAAGACGGCAAATTCATTTAATTTTTCTCTTCAGCCGGATACTATTGTTAAACGTCTCACCATTGGTGAAAGACAGCAACTTGAGATTCTGAGGCTTTTAGCCCGGGGAATTCAGGTCCTGATTCTTGATGAACCTACCACCGGCATATCCAGTTTGCAGAAGGAGACACTTTTTCAGGCCCTTAAAAAACTCGCTTCAGATGGTAAAAGCGTGATTCTGGTGTCTCACAAGCTGGAAGATGTGCAAGCCTTGTGCGATAAAATAACGGTGCTGCGACAAGGAACTTTAGCCGGGGAGATGGAAAGACCGTTTAGTACAAACACCTTGCTGGAAATGATGTTCGGTGAACCCCCTCTTCCCCCTATGCGTACCAAAACAAAAACCGGGGAAATCATCCTTAAGATGAATCAGGTATCTGCTCCAGGTGGTCGCACAGGTTTAAAAAACTGTGACATCACCGTTCGTCAGGGAGAGGTGGTCGGTTTGGCGGGCCTTGAAGGAAGCGGCCAGGACGTTTTCCTCAGAACCGCAGCAGGTCTGAAGCAACCGTCCAAAGGATCCATACGCCTCCAGGGCGTGAAAATGAACGGCAAGGATTATCATACATACAAAAACCGGGGAGTAACCTACTTGCCGGGCTCTCGCCTTGAAGAGGGATTGATATCAGGATTGAGCATAGCCCAGCATCTTTTACTTCAGGACAGACAAAAAGGGTTTTTTGTAAAAAGTGTTCACGCCTTTCGAAAAGCAAAAAAGAGCATAGCCCACTTTCGAATCAAAGCCGAACCGGAATCTTTTGTAGAATCTCTTTCCGGAGGGAATCAACAACGCCTGCTTCTTTCTTTCCTGCCCGCCGATCCGATTTTGCTTCTATTGGGGAATCCAACAAGAGGGTTAGACATGGAATCTGTTCTCTGGGTTTGGCAGCACCTTCATCAATATTGTGAACACAAGGCGTGTATTGTCTTTTCATCTTCAGAACTCGATGAAATCCTGATGAATGCAGATCGAGTGCTGGTCTTTTTTAATGGTGTTGTTATTAAAGATATACGGACAGAACAAACAGATGCCCATGAACTTGGACGGGCTATTGCGGGCAAAACTTAAAAATTTTGGGATCATCTCCCGATCAGTTGTAGTTAATTCGGGTAAAATAAGTGGGTCATCTCCAATTGAGCAGGTGTGATCCCAAAGGGTACAAGGGGTCAAGGATTCAAGGGTTCGAGTGATCCTCCACAGAGCTGGCGGATAAAAATACTAAGGAATTAAAAAGATTTGAAAGTCTGCCATAAGTCATACGAACTCTGTTTAGAGGTATATAGAATAACAGCAAAATCCCAAAGAAGAATATTTGCAGAACAATTTTTGCTATTAAAATATTTGGATTTCATTTCATATTGGGAATTTGACATTTTAAATTTTGTTTACTGAGATTATGAAATTGCTCTCCCACCATAATATGAGGATATTTTTTAGATACGTATTTGAAGGCGTTCTGACACTGTTTGCGGTGTTTTTTTTCACCACAATAATTCTACTTGTTTCCGGCGCCCCGCCTTTTGCTGCCTATTATCATATATTTAAAGGGTCACTGGGATCCTGGATTAAATTGGGCCAGGTCATACAAATCTGGATACCGCTGACACTTTGCGCCAGCGGCCTCCTTTATACGTTTAGAATCGGTCTCTGGAACATCGGTGTTGAAGGGCAGGTCATGCTGGGCGCCGTGTTTGCGACAGCAGTTCTTAGGATTGACGCGGCAACGAGCATGCCGATGCTTTTTATCGGGCTGTCGTTTCTGGCAGGCATCTCAGGTGGTGCGATATGGGCGATCGTTGCAGGGGTTTTAAAAACAAAAGGGGGAGTTAATGAAATTTTTGCAGGTCTGGGGCTTAACTTTGTCGGTCAGGGGGTTATCCTTTGGCTGATATTCGGACCCTGGCGGCGTCCCGGAATCGCTTCCATGAGCGGAACCGAAGTATTTTCTCAAGAGTTGTGGCTTCCCTTTTTTCCGGCCTTGCGGCTTTCCCCTGTGGGGCTGGTTCTTGCTTTGTCAGCTCTGGTTTTAACGGCACTGTTATTGCGTTATACTCATATGGGGTTAAACTTGAAAGCCATCGGGAATAATCGCGATGCAGCCTATCTATTCGGTTTGAAACCCGACCGGTATATGATCATTGCCATGATTTTCGCCGGAGGGTTTGCAGGTCTGGCCGGGAGTATTCAGGTCGCCGGCGTGTATCATCGTCTTTTACCCGCCATTTCCAGTAACTACGGATATCTGGCCCTTCTGGTAGTGATGCTCGCAAATTACAATGTGTGGATAACTCCGTTAGTGGCTTTCTTTTTTGCGTGCTTAAACGTCGGCAGTATCCAGCTTCCCATGATGCTTGAACTCGACTCGTCATTAAGCGGAGTGATTCAGGGCTCGCTGGTTTTGGCAACGCTGGCCGTATATTCATGGCGAATCCGCGGGAAAATGTCCGGAGGAACCGCTGCGACATGACTGAGCTTGATGTAACCATATTATTTGCCGGCGTCGTGGCCGGAGCAGCGCCCATCGTCCTGGCGACGCTGGGGGAAACGGTTACGGAAAAAGCAGGCATTATCAACCTCTCCCTGGACGGAACCATACTCTTAAGTGCCATGGCCGCCTTTGTTGTTGCCCTTGAAACCAACAATATTTTATTGGGCTTTGCTTTTGCTGCCGTCGTGGGGGGCATTGTTGCGGCAATCGTTGCTTTTTTCAGCATCTACCTTAACCAATCACAGGTGGCGGTGGGATTCGTTCTAACACTCATGACCCGTGACCTTGCCTATTTCCTCGGCAACACTTATTCCCGTCTGCAGGGTCCCCAAGTTGTTCCTCTTCCGATTCCGCTTTTAAAAGATATACCCTTTTTTGGGCAGATATTTTTTAATCAGAACCTATTGGTTTATTTCAGCCTGGCCATGATCGTATTTTGCTGGTGGTACATGTATAGAACCCCGCTTGGGTTGCAGCTTAGATCTGTGGGGGAAAATCCCCGGGCATCCTATGCCAGAGGGATAAATCCTAAAAAGCTGCAAATGATGTATTCAATTTGTGGCGGCCTGTTGGTAGGGCTTGCCGGGGCAACGTTTTCTCTGTCTGTGAAGCCGGGCTGGGGGCGGCCCCAGGGAGCTGAGGGAGTTGGATGGATTGCACTTGTGCTGGTTATTTTCGGAGGGTGGAATCCGATAAAAGCTGCTTTGGGTGCCTATCTTTTTTCATTTTTGCAGGTCATTGGAATATACTGTCAGGGATGGTTGCCGTCCGTTCCGGCCCAGGTATTCCAGGTGGCGCCGTTTCCATTGATGATTTTTACCCTTTTGGTCATGTCTTTGGCCCAGAAAGAGTCTGTGCTAAACCGGGCCGAAGATAACATCAGAATAAAATCGATATTGGCGTTTTTTTCAGGCAGCGTTCCAACTTCCTTGGGCAAACCCTTCAGACAGGACTGATTGACATCTTTTTTAATTTTTTATATAACTCGTAATGAATTTTACCTAAGCTGAGCGTTTCAAATTTTAAAAACGCTCACCTTAGGTTTTAATATCATGTATAAATCCAACCTCAATTGAGGTCCAACCGGTGGAGCAACAACGATGATAAAGGTCGGGATTATCGGAGGTTCCGGACTGGATGATCCGGGAATACTAAGCAATCCAGAGGTCATACAAGCAGACACCCCATATGGAAAACCGTCTTCTGCATTATCTGTGGGCAAGATTAACGGGGTCGATGTTGTCCTTATTGCAAGGCACGGGGAAAAGCACCGGTTGAGTCCGAGCCAGGTCAATTACAGGGCAAACATTTACGCCTTAAAGGACCGGGGCACAACTCATATCCTTGCAACTACAGCCTGTGGCAGTCTTAAAGAGGAAATAGAAAGAGGACATTTTGTCATTGTTGATCAGTTTATTGATTTTACAAAACACCGAAAAATAACATTTCATGATTCCTTTGAAAACGGGGCTGTGCATACGGCCATGGCCGAACCGTTTGACATAGAGCTCCGAAAGACGCTTTATAAAGCGGCAAAAGATTTGAATTATGAAACCCACTTTGGTGGAACGGTGATAACCATCGAGGGGCCGAGGTTTTCAACCAAAGCAGAGTCAAAGATGTTTAAGATGTGGGGAGGGGATGTTATCAACATGTCGATTGCTCCTGAGGCGGTTCTGTCAAATGAAGCAAAGATACCGTATGCGGTGATCGCCATGTCTACTGATTATGACTGCTGGAAGGAAGATGAGGCACCGGTTTCTTGGGAAGAAATCCTGGAGGTCTTCAACCAGAATGCCGATCGGGTTAAGAAGCTGTTAGTAAATGCTGTTTCCAATATAAAATGAGGTTAATATGAATCTTAAAGAAAAGATCAGAACCGTGCCGCACTGGCCCATTAAAGGGGTGATGTTCCGGGATATTACGACTCTTTTGCAGGATGCTGCAGCATTCAAAGAAACTTGCGACATGCTTTATGATCGTTATCGGGACATGCAGGTTGAGAAGGTGGTTGCCATTGATGCAAGGGGGTTTATTTTCGGTGCGGTGCTGGCCTATAAGCTCAATGTCGGATTCGTTCCGGTAAGAAAAGCAGGGAAGCTGCCCTATAAAACCATCAGCGAGCCATATACCCTTGAATACGGTAAGAATATCGTAGAGATGCATGTAGATGCCATTCAAAAAGGTGAAAGGGTCCTGGTGGTAGATGATCTGATCGCCACGGGCGGCACGATATCCGCCGCAACAAAGCTGGTCGAAAAACTGGAAGGTGAAATCGTTGAGTGCGTATTTATTGTGGAATTGCCTGACCTTAAAGGAATGGAAAAGATAAAAAAATATAAAGCGTTTACTTTAACCGAGTTTGAAGGGGAGTAATCACAGGTATAGCCATATCTGAAAGAAGTTCCCATGGCAGTTTTAATTTAAAAAATTCAATTAGCGAAAAAGTTCTTTGTTGATTTTCTGCCAAAGATCTGAAGGTTTCGACAAAAATTTTCCGTCAAGGCTCAACAACGGCACCGCTCCCATCCACGATTCAAGAATATGATAATTATCCCTGAAATCTATCGCAATTAAAATTTGCTGATAAAACCTGTTGTGAGGTGAGTAACTTTATTTGCCCATATGTCAGACATATCAAAGGTTTTCGAGGCGGATGATATTTTCATGTTTTGGATGGCTATCTGAATATTCACCAGGGTGAAAAGGAGATCGGATCATCATCCTGACTGAACTAAATGGGGAACTAATAAAGGCAAGGCATCGTGAATTTAAAATCGGCTTGGATCGGAACAAAATTATACAATATATAGTGTATAGGAAATGACCAGGTTTTCATTAAAATATTGAAACTGAGCGATAGATAGGTTACTAGTATCACATAGGTTTGGAATTATTAGATA
>RCNC010000780.1_pt1 | contig 20774 bp, 18 predicted proteins | sample 2041301 | NCBI WGS metagenome assembly RCNC01 (sample SAMN09708231, study PRJNA481090) | Marine sediment metagenome, whole genome shotgun sequencing project. | biome: marine sediment; feature: ocean; material: sediment; isolation source: Sewage treatment plant 13A marine sediment (STP13A) ...
CGTCATGCGTGCAATATTGCGATGAATAGCCACCATCAACAAGGTGATAGCGGCCGAAGATAAAGTTTGCCTGATCTGACAGCAAGAAACACGTCAGCGCTGATAGTTCCTCGGCGGTGCCAAGCCGTCTAATCGGGTGCAGTTCTGCGATCCCCTCAAGCGCGGCCTCATCAAGGTTTTTTCCAACAGCGGCGTGGCGATAAAGCCCGGGACAACAGCATTCACACGCCCGTCGGCCTTAGCGCATGCCGTAAAAGACACCATTCAGATTGACGTCGATCACCTTTTGCCAACCATCCAGCGGATAGCCGCATCATTCTTTGATCCGCGACCAAGTCAGGCGGACCTGCAGACCACCCAACGACGCACGGCCAAGAGAGAGGCTGCAATCGTGCGCCATAGCCATATCGTTCGCGATACTAAGCCCTAGTCCCGTGCCGGGTTTTTCATTATCCAGTCGACTGCCACGTTCAAGAACAGTGTCTCGTTCTGCGTCAGGAATTCCGGGGCCATCATCCTCGACAGTCAAGAACGCCATGTCGCCTTCATGACCTGCCCGCAAAGCGATACGCCCTCGCGCCCATTTCATCGCATTGTCGATAAGATTTCCCAAAAGTTCAGTCAGATCAAATTCATCAAACGGCGCACGAAGTGTTTCAGGGACATCTATCACCCATTCGATGTGTTCTGCACCAGGCTGGCGGCTTAGGGCTGCATGCAGGCGCGCGGCAATGGGGGCCAGTTTGCAACGTCGCATGATCTGATGGCTATCGCGGCTGCGGGCGAGTTCGCGCTCGACGATATATTCGATGTTTGCGATTTCAATGTTCAATTCATCGGCCAGTTCGTCTTGCCCAGTGCGGCGCACCTTGCGTTCCACACCGTGCATGATCGTGAGTGGTGTTTTCAGACCGTGCGCCAAGTTTGCGGCACCCAAGCGAACGCGTTCTAACGTGTCTGAATTGGTATCAAGGAGTTGGTTTACCTCGGTCGCCAGTGGCAAAATTTCGATCGGATAGCCCTCTGACAACCGATCCGTCGTGGAATTGCGGATGCGGCCTAATTCCGAACGGACCTTTTCCAATGGTTTTAGCCCAAGCTTTACCTGAATCCAGCTTGCTGCCAGTAAGAATCCGCCAAGGATCGTAAGAGCCAAAACAGAATAATTGAAAAATCCCGCGACTGAAGCATCAAGGTCGGTTCGGTCAATGGCCACCGCCAAATAGACCTCACGACGCGCGATGCCTTCGCCCGTTGTGATGATCCAACTTGCCACGGCGACAGCTTCACCAGTGCCAATTTCAAGGTTCGCAAAAGCAATGCGTCCTGCGGTTTCAGGGCGTTCCAATGCGAGGGCTGCGGCCCAGAACGAGGGCGACAGGATCGGCTCTGCATCGTCGATTTGTATTTGCCAATAATACCCTGACAGAGCTTGATCAAAGCGTGGGTCAGAAAGCGGTGCAATCTCGACCTCACCGGTGGTGCTGACACCTACATTGCCACTAAGCAGCAAGAGATACGTCTCTAGTTCATCTTGCACGCGTTCTTCGAAATACATGCGGAACAGGAAATTCAACACGAATGCTGTAGCGACCAATGCCAACGCCGTTGTGATAGCCGCAGCCATAAGTAGACGCAGGCTTAGCGATGATTTCACGGCGCATCCTCTGCGATGATGTAGCCAAATCCGCGCCGTGTTTCGATTATGTCCCCACCGATTTTACGGCGCAAGCGACCAACAAGCACCTCAACCGCATTGCTGTCAGGTTCTTGGTCACGGTAATAAATGTTTTCCACCAACTCTTCTTGTCCAATCACTTGGCCGCGGTGGTGAAGCAAGTAGTTAAGAAGCCTGTATTCCAAAGGTGTGATCTTTAAAGGGCGCCCATCGACCGATACCCGCATCTGTCGCAAGTCCACCCGCAGTGATCCCGCCTCGAGCGTCGTCGCCTTTTGTCCGCTGGTGCGCCGTAGCAAGGCGCGCAAACGGGCAACAAGTTCCTCCATTCGGAACGGTTTGCCCAAATAGTCGTCGGCACCAGCGTCAATTCCCTCGACCCGCTCGTTCCAGTTTGCACGCGCAGTCAGCAATATGACCGGCATATCAAGACCCTCTTCGCGCCATTTGCGCAGCACCGAAAGACCGTCGCGCTTTGGCAAGCCCACATCAAGAATTGCGGCCGCGTATTTCTCCGTACTACCAAGAAACCAGCCTTCTTCGCCATCATAGGCGATCTCTGGGATCAGCCCCTCGGCAGTCAGAACGTCGGCGATTAGGTCGGCGATTTTGCGTTCGTCTTCGACGATCAGAATACGCATCTAACAGTTCTGCACATTGGTAATTTGACCCGATTTTGCATCGACAGTGACCGATACAATAGCACCAGAGCGGTTAACAATGACGACACGAAACGCCGGTGAACGTCCGCTTTCGGAAAATCCGACCCGCAGCATTCTGCCAGGGTGCCTAGATTGCACGCTGTTTAAGACTTCACGCAGTGGCCGGGCATCACCGCGTGCAATGGCTTGCTGCGCACGCTCGTAGTCTTGGCGCGTGATCTGCCCTCCACCGGGTAGCGATGTTTGCCGACACGTTCCTGAGGTACTTGGGCCACTTGCGCGAGAACTGGAACCGCCAGCGCGATCGGCGGATTGGGAGGGTCCACTGGGATTGCTGGCAGCTGAGGGCGGCGAGGGGTTGCTGGGTGGCGAGGGGGGGGTCGCGGGGCTGACCGGTGATGGCGACGATACGCTTGATGCGGCGTGGGCCCTGCTTATCCCTAAAATGCCGGGCGACATGTAAACGCTCGCGGCACTCAGTCCCAACCGTGCCAAAGCCGCGCGACGGGATATAGGTTTGCTGTTGGTCATTCTGCGGCCACTTCAATGCTGGACGAGACAATGAGCTGTGCTGCAACAAGGCTGCGCATCAAGGCATCACTGTCCGTTTCGATCTGGCCGACCGCCACATCTTGGAAGGCCGCTGTCAGGATTTCAATGACCTCGTTCAGGTTTGCGGGTTCTTCCAGTACATTCCAGATCGCCACTGATCCGGCGTTAAGTCGATAGATTGCCAAACCGTTGCTATCCGCAAGAAAGTGATCATCACCCACCTGGGTTTCTGTCAAACCAGCGGCTTGGACGTATTGACACGATGGCACAAAAGGCGGTGCCTGTTGGTTGAGCTTGGCCAATGGCGCTTGTTCGAAAGCCTCGCCAACAGCGATATTCTTTGCGGCTGGCAGTGTTTGCAGCGCTGGATGCGCTGCAAGAAACTGGGCTGCTTGTTCTCCACAATGATATGTCAGGCGGTAGACTGGCAAATGACGTGTCAGAGCATCCATCGACTTTAGTATTTCGCCTGAAAGCTGAGTTCGCGCAAAATTTTGAGTGATGAGACTGGTGAGCGCATCAGAACGCGGGATAGCTTCAAGCGATGGCGCGACTGGGTCGCTCTGCCGATCCAAAACAACCATTGCGCCTAGCGGCATCTTCTCACCACCGGATGCGATAGTTGCCCGGCACAAGTACTTGTACTGCTTGTTGGATGGACCCGGGTCCTGTTGTACCCAATTATGAAAGGTATCAGAAAAGCTATCCGGCAACGGCAGACGAATGCGGGGGGCGACGCCGTTTGCGATGCCAAGAAAGGTTTGGCTTTGCGCATCAACGTGCACAGGCAGAAAGTCGTCTGAATATATGCGATGCCCAAGCTGGGCCAATGCCGCTGTCATCGTGCTTTTACCTGCGCGACGGGTATTGGGAAAGATGATAAGCCGCCCCGAGAACGCAACTGCGGCTGCATGTAGGCACAAAAGGGCCGGATCAGAACGTAGCCGTTCCCAAGCCATTTCGGCCACAAGATCGCAAATGACGTTCACTGCATTCCATCGGCGAGGGCTGGACGGTGCTTCATCAAGTGCGAGTGACCAGTCGTCGCCATCGCTAGGCCGGATTGTCACAAAGGGCCGACGCGTACGAATGGTGCTGGCGTCATGCGGCCAATGGGAAAGGACCTCCGAGATCATTGGCACCAAAAGCGCCGCGTTCTCTAAGGCAACAGGATTTTTCAATCCATCAAATTGCAGATAGGTTGTCTCTGTCACGGTCTGTCCTCGCGGGATGGCTTGAATGCTATCCAAAACGAACCTTGAAGAAAAGGAAAACGGTCTGACTGCGTAAATAATGGCAGACAGACCGATTGCATTGTGTCGTCTTCGAAAGGAATGGCCTTCGCTTACGAAAGACCAATGCACCTTCTTGTTCCGTCGACATCGTTGGTGACGACTTCACCACCGGCAGCTTCGCAGTCGCCGGTCGTCATGATCTGTGTTGGGCCGCTTGGGCCACTCGGCGTGCTAGGCGTGCTTGGCGTTGATGCCTCGCTTGGCGTTGATGCCTCGCTTGGCGTTGATGCCTCGCTTGGCGCAGATGCTTCGCTTGGCGTGGATGCAGGGCTAGCTGCAGACGGGGCACTGACCGACGATGCGGCGTGTGCGGCAGACAGCATTGTAAATGCGGGAATAGTGTATGCGGCCAAAGCCACTCCACCAAGGCGTGTCATCGCCTTGCGGCGGGAAAGTGTTTTTTCGACTTTATCAGGCATTTCATATTCCTTCTATTGATTTGAGCGGCTTTAGGTATTCACCTTTGACGTGTTTAGCTTGAAGGCATCTTCAAACGCCTGAACCAAACTGTCAGCATTTTGTCAGGTGGATATAAGAAGGTTGCGCGACGATGGGCTTGCATTGTCAGGGTATGCAAATTGTCGTGAATAACTTTGTATGACGTGGTTTTCGAGAGCTGCTTTTTAAAGCCTCGAAACCAATTCGCGCTAAGCCAGTAGAGCGTGCATCGTAGAAGCAAAGTTGTCCCTCGGTGCACCAAAGTTCCATTTTGGGAAGCCGCACTGCAGCATTGGATGAAAATGCCAACGGCAGCTTTGTCCGCGTAGCAGATCTCTGTGAAGGTCGCAGCGACGGTCAGCTTCGAGCTCGATTATTCTAAACTCTTTGATTATCCACGATGCACAATACACGGATCTGCGCATCGTTTTGATGATCCGCTGTGACTGTGGGCACCGTGGCAAGGCCGAGTACCCTGGCGGTTTCATGGCGACCATAGCTCTACAATCGGTGAAACCGACAGTCACCCGAGGTAAAAGGACGCTGCTCTAGCGGTGGTATTTAAGCCAAGCACAGGTAAATCCGCTAAGTGGACCTTTGGGAGATCATATGCGCCACGGCAATGATGCCCATCCAAACGGCAGGTATCAAGACAGCCAGCAACCCATCGTTGAAATTGTTGGCCCGAACCAGTCCTAGCACCATTGTGAGGATCGGCAGCAGGATCAACACCGAGGTCATCAGGCACCCCATTGGGAGCTTAAAGCCTTGTACGTTTCCCGTCATCTCAAGGGGATCGTTCCTTGGCGTCTCGTCCTGGTCCATCTTTTTCTCTCCTGCTCGGTATAGCAGCGGACCTAACAGTGCCCATCAAGTTCACATAAACCCGCTGTGTTTGATTGTATCATGAAAACCGGACGTGGATATAGCAGACCTTGGTTTATCCCGCAGTGAACTGCAGTTATGAGCCCATAAGGCCTAGGTTGTTGGAGACGCTTCGGCGGAGAGCGTTAACCGCGATGAGTTGCAAAGGATCACCCTCCATCGATTTCTGTACGTCTGTTGCGAACGCGGATGATGCCCGCGATATAGCAAACACGTGATCTGTTCGAGCGCACGGCACTGGACAAAGAGGGGCAAATGCCTTGGCTGAAGTTACTGCTTTCGCTTTTGGACTGGATGGGCAAACCGGCATTCATCGCACTGCAAGTCAACCAGGCTGCCACCGCATAAGATCGCAAAGAGAGTTTTAGAATATCATCCGATACTGATGCAGATGGTTCAAATACTTAGATCAATCTCGCGCCGTCCGAAACCTCATTCCTTTACGTATGGCTTGCCGTCGGCCGCTGGTGGGCGGGCGCGGCCCACCAGCCCTGCGACCACAATGATGGTTACGATGTAGGGGGCCATCGCCAAAAACTCGGACGGGATAGGGGTTTGCAGTAGGGCCAATTTCTGTTGCATGGAATCTGCGAAACCAAAAACAAGGGCCGCCGCCAATGCACCCACAGGATGCCAGCGGCCAAAGATCATGGCCGCCAGTCCGATGAAACCACGCCCGCCGGTCATACCTTCGTCAAAACGCCCAACTGACCCCAACGTGAACCAAGCCCCGCCAAATCCAGCGACCATACCCGCGATCGTCACGTTGATATAACGGGTTCGGTAGACGTTGATCCCAAGCGTATCAGCAGCCCTTGGGTGTTCACCGACTGCGCGCGCGCGCAGCCCGTGTCGAGTGTAAAACAGGTAGTAAGTCGAGACAGCAACCATCACCAGCGCACCGTAGACAAAGACATTCTGGTTGAAAAACATCGGACCGATGACCGGAATATCACCAAGGATCGGGATCTTTATCGACCGGAAAACAGGGGCGTTATTCAGATGGCGGTATTCAGAGAAAACCTGACTGCTGACGTAGGATGTCAGCCCCAGCACGAACAGATTAATTACAACACCCGCGATAATCTGATCCATCCGGTAGGTCACAACAAGGGCGGCAAGGATAAATCCAAAAAGCCCACCCACGGCAATTGCTGCGGCAAGTCCACCTATCCCGCCAGCCAAGGACCCGACCAAAGCACCGGTAAAGGCACCTGCCAGCAACATCCCCTCAATCGCGATGTTTACGACCGCGACACGTTCCGACAAAATCCCTGCCAATGCGCCCAACGCAATCGGAACTGCGCGCACCATCGTGGCCTGCAACATGCCTGTCAGCGAGAATGCTTTGCCCGCGGTGGCCCAAACCAAAAAGGCTGCGACCGCAAAGGCCAACCCGATGCCAAGCGACAACAAGGCCCATCTGGCACCACCGCGCATGAACTGTCGCGCGCCCAGAAAGGCCAGTATCGTGGCGATGACGTAAATAAACGGCCCGCTTGGCACAACAAGGTTTGGCGCGACCCACGTATCAGTGGGTCGTGACAGCCGGAAAGTCGCGTTGCCCACCGCATCAGGGGCCAGCAATAACGCCAAAAGGATCGCAAGACCGATCAGGACAAAGCCTGTCACGGTGGTCTGGCGGTTGTGTCCGGCGTTGGGTTTGCTAGCGATCATCACGTGCCCCCTTTTTTACGTCGAAAGCCCCAAGGGAAGATTGCGCGCACCAGCAAGGGGGCGGCAATGAACACGATAATCAGGGCTTGGATGATGCCGATCAGGTCGATTGAGACGCCTGCATCAACCTGCATCTGACGCCCTCCGGCCTCTAGTGCGCCAAAAAGCAGCCCCGCAAAGACCACGCCAACAGGATGGGACCGGCCTAAAAGTGCAACAGCAATCGCATCAAAACCGATGCCCGCCGAAAACCCCGGCGTGGCACGGCCCAACACACCCAACACCTGATTGGCACCGGCAAGTCCGGCCAATGCTCCCGCAGCAGCCATTGCCGCCACGATAATCACACCTGAATGAATGCCTGCAAACCGCGCGGCCTTGGGGTTTTCGCCGCTTGCCCGAAACTCAAATCCCAGTTTCGAGCGGAACAGCAACCAATAGACCACACCCACCATAATCAAGACCACGAAAACACCCGCGTGGACGCGCAGGTTGGGGTCGATCCATGTCAAAAGGCGCGGCAGTTCTGCGGCATCGGGGACTGATTTGGAAATTGGATCGGCGCGGCCCTCTTTCTGGACGAAAGGCAGGCTGAGCATGTAGTCCAAAAGCCGGAAGGAAATCAGGTTTAGCATGATGGTCGAAATAACTTCGTGCGCGCCTGTTGCCGCGCGCAACCACCCAGCAATCGAGGCATAGAGCGCGCCCGCCAAGGCGCCCGAGATCAGGGACATAGGCAACAAAATAACCGACGGCAGGGCCGCAAAACTAAACCCGGTGACAACCGCAGCCAATCCGCCAACCACGATCTGTCCTTCGGCGCCGATGTTAAACAAGCCTGCGCGAAATCCCAACGCCAAGCCCAGCCCCGCCAAGATCAGTGGTGCCGCAGCCGTCAGCGTTTCCGATATCGCGTTGAGCGACCCAACGGAGCCTTCCAAAAGCGCAATATAAGACCGCCCGATCGTCGCCAGATCAATGTTGGTGACCAACATGGTCGCGGCACCCAAAAGCAGCGCCGCAATTACCGCAAACAGCGGAACCACGATCATGTCTTCAATCTCGGTCCGGCCAATGGCCTTGCCCTTAAGCAGGTCCTGCATGGAACGTTCGGTCATGCTGCTGCCCCCGCCATTGCAAGGCCAATCGCGGCTTTATCAGCAACATCTGCTGTGTATTCGGCCACGATCCGGCCTTTGAACATCACAAGGATGCGGTCGGACAACGCCAGAATTTCGTCCAGTTCCGATGAAATCAGCAAAATGCCGTCTCCTTCGTCGCGTGCGGCGATAAGGCGTTTGTGGATGTATTCGATTGATCCCACGTCAAGACCGCGTGTGGGCTGCCCCGCGATCACAAACTTGGTGTCACGCGCCAATTCGCGGGCAACAACGAGCTTTTGTTGATTGCCCCCCGACAAATGGCCCGCTTGGGCGAAAACTGAGGGTGTGCGGATGTCAAAGTCTAGCACCAATCCTGCGGCTGTTTCATTGACCTTGGTCCAGTCAATCTGCGGTCCTTTCGAGAACTGCGTGCCATAATAGCTATCAAGGACCATGTTTTCGGCCACTGTGAAATTGGCGATCAGGCCTGCGGCCTGCCGATCTTCCGGGATATGTGCGATACCGATGCGGTGGCGCTGCCTTGCGGATAAACGTGTGATGTCTTGGCCATCAAAAGTGACCGTTCCCTGCACAACGGGGCGCAATCCGGCCAAGGCTTCGATCAGGGCTGATTGCCCGTTGCCTTGCACTCCTGCAATTCCGACGATTTCACCGCTACGCACCGAGAGATCCAAATGATCTACCGCAATATCGCCGCTATCACGCAAGATCGTCAGGTCGCGGGTTTCTAACCGGGCCGCGCCCGGGGCAAAGGCCTCTTTTTCGACTTCGAAACTGACGGGGCGGCCTACCATCATTTCGGCCAGTTGCGGTCGGGTCAGGTCGCGGGGCACGCCGCCGCCAACGATCCGGCCTGCGCGAATGACGCTGATCCGGTCTGCTATTTCCAAAATTTCATTCAGCTTGTGAGTAATAAAAACCAGCGCCTTGCCTGCATCGCGCAAGGATTTCACGATCTCAAAGAACTCGTCCACCTCTTGCGGGGTCAGAACGGCGGTAGGTTCATCAAGGATAAGAACATCCGCTTCGCGGAACAGGACCTTGATGATTTCAACCCGCTGTTGCACGCCAACAGGCAAGGTTTCGATCAACGCATCTGGATCAACCCGAAGTCCGTATTGGTCGTTGATCGCACGGACCTGGGCGCGGGCAGATTTCAGATCAAGATGATCAAAGCGACCAACAGGTTCTACCCCAAGCACAACGTTTTCGGCCACTGTAAATACCGGGATCAGCATGAAATGCTGGTGGACCATGCCGATCCCTGCGCGGATTGCGGCACCGGGGCCATCAAAACTGACAGTTTTTCCGTCAAGCACAATGTCCCCGGCTGTCTGGCTATAAAGGCCGCAGAGCACGTTCATCAAAGTAGATTTGCCGGCACCGTTTTCACCCAATAGGCCAAGTACCTCGCCACCACGGATCGTCAGGTCGACGTCTTCGTTTGCGGTGACAGGGCCAAAGCGTTTCGTGATTCCGCGCAGTTCGATTTCCATCTGCTTGCTCCGGTTTTGCGGTCAGGGGCTAACGTCGATTGTGCCGTCGATAATACCCGCACGAATAACCGCAAGTTTGGCCTTCAGAGCAGGGGGGACGGCACTGTCCAAATCATGAAATGGCGCAAGGTCGACGCCGCCATTATCCAGCGTACCAACAATCAAACCGCCTTCGAATTGATCATTCATGGCCATTTCAATGACCTCACGGACGGTGGCATCCATGCGCTTGGTGATGGATGTCAGATAGACGTGGCCTTTTTCGGGATCGGTTGCATAAAGGTCGGCATCAACGCCGATTATCTTAAGCTGATCAGGCCCCAACTCATCCGCAAGTGCAGCGGACCCAAGCCCGACAGGGCCTGCTACGGGCAAAATAATGTCCGCACCTTCATCATATAGGTTTTGCGCATAGGCCCGCCCGTCGTCAAGCGATTCAAAGTTGTTTGTGAACAGCCCTTCGCGCGATTGCGTGTTCCAACCCAGTATAGTTACCGAGGTGCCATTTTGCGCATTGTAGTAATCGGCACCGTAGGAAAACCCATCCATGAAGATGGTCACCGGCGGGATATTAATACCGCCAAATACCCCAAGCACGCCGGTTTTGGTCATGCCTGCGGCCAAGTATCCGGCCAAAAATGCGGCTTCGTCTGTTGCATAAACCTGACCCAGAACATTGGCTAGCGGCGGATCATAGGCGAAATCCACGATCGAGAACTGTTGGTCAGGGTTTGCAGCGGCTGCGGTTTTAGTCGCATCGCCTAGTAAGAAACCGACCGTGATAATCACGTCGCAATCACCGTCGATCAGTGAATTAATGTTGGCCTCGTAGTCCGTTTCAGCCTGAGACTCTAGAAAGCGACCGTCGATTCCAAAATCGTCCATCGCGTCCTGCACGCCTTTCCAGGCGGTTTGGTTAAAGCTGTTGTCATCAATTCCGCCTGTGTCAGTCACCTGACAGGCGGTGAATGCCGATGCGGCACTGGTCGTGACCAACACGGTTACAACTGATGCAGTCAGTTTTTTAAATGAAGATGTGAACATGATGCTTTCTCCTCAAAGGCAATTGTTCGATGTACCGACGCTAGCCCGTGGCGGCAGAGTAGGATTGACGAAAATCAATGTTGCAGTGCGATCATCGCGTCAGGCGACATTGCGCCCTGCAACTGGTCACACTGCTAAGGTTGCGGCCAGATATCGCGCAATGCTTGGGGAAGATTGGCGCGAACGTCTTCAATCTCGCCTATTGAAATTCGGTTGTTGAGCAATTTGAACACAGCCGTGATGTCTTCAGCACCGCGATATTCAGTGACATCTCCTACCTCAGCGGCGATCCTGTCGATGAACTGTTGCGCATGGCGTTCTGCTACTGGTGTGTTCTTTGGCTGCCAACCCTCAAAGAACATGCCACGCAGCATAATGGGCAACTGCGCAGAGAACTGTGCCATTTCATTCACAGGCAAATGATCTCGCACTGAAACCAAGACCGATCTGAGCATACGCAAGACATCCCGCTCGCTTACCCATTCAAGGCGGTCGGACAGTTCATTGATCCATTCGTGGGCTTCATGTGTAGTGCGTTCAAAGACCTGAATTTTTTTCGAAGACATCTTATTTCTCCTTCATTGATTGCAGGAAAAGTAGCCCGGGGCGGCAATTGGATATTGACCAAAATCAATTGGGGGGGCGGTCCAGCCTGTATCAACATCAGGATCTCGCTGCTCTGTACGCCAGATGATGCTGGCGTGATCCATCAACCTGCGACCGCCAAGGCCGCTATGCCCAATCAAGGACACCGCCATGGACCAGAACTTAAAACATGTCATCAATTTCCAAGATGTCACCCGCACTGACGTCGCCTTAGTAGGCGGCAAAAACGCGTCACTTGGCGAGATGATCCGCGAGCTTGGGCAAAAAGGTATTCAGGTGCCACCCGGATTTGCGACGACCGCCGACGCATTCCGCACGTTTCTTATCGCCAACAATCTAAACACCCGGATCGCTGAAGCGCTTGACGCTATGGCGCTGGGCAAGGCGACCCTTCAGAAAACTGGCAAAACCATTCGTGCGCTGATCATTGGTGGTGATTGGCCTGAAGACATTGCACGCGATATCACAGAACGGTATCGCGATCTGTCCAGCAAGGCCGGGCGTGAAAATCTGGCGGTTGCTGTGCGGTCAAGTGCGACAGCCGAAGATTTGCCCGATGCCAGCTTTGCCGGTCAACAAGAGACGTTCTTGAATGTCATAGGCGAAGCCGCACTGCTTGATGCCTGCCGGAGGTGTTACGCATCTTTGTTCACTGACCGCGCAATTTCTTACAGACAGGTGCAGGGCTTTGATCACCAACAGGTCGCGTTGTCCGTTGGCATTCAGCAGATGGTCAGCGCCGATGTGGGTGGATCAGGGGTGATGTTTTCAATCGATACAGAATCCGGGTTTCCAGATGTTGTGCTGATCAATGCGGCATGGGGTTTGGGCGAAAATGTGGTGCAGGGTGCTGTCGATCCTGACGAATATCAGGTCTACAAACCGTTCTTGGATAATCATGATTTGACTCCAATCCTTGAAAAGCGGCTGGGTGCCAAAGAGATCAAGATGATCCATGCAAGTGACGGCACGCCCACGAATGTGCCCACGTCCAAAGCCGAACGCGAGGCCTTTGTCCTCAGTGACGCAGAGATACTTGAACTGTCGCGCTATGCAAAAACGATTGAAGATCATTATGGCCAACCCATGGATATGGAATGGGCCCGCGACGGTGATACGCGCGAACTTTTCATTGTGCAGGCCAGGCCCGAAACCGTGCAATCGCGTGCAGATACCCAAGTCATAAAGTCATATGCGGTCCCCAACCCCGGGGAATTGATCGTCAGGGGGTTAAGCGTCGGCTCTGCCGCCGTCACAGGCAAGGTCTGCCTGATCGAAAGTGCGGCGGACATCAGCAAGTTTGTTGATGGATCAATCCTTGTCACTTCGACGACGGATCCCGACTGGGTGCCTATCATGAAACGCGCTGCCGCTATTGTGACCGATCATGGCGGGCGCACATCTCACGCCGCAATTGTCAGCCGTGAATTGGGGCTGCCTGCCGTTGTTGGCTGTAGGGATGCCACACATGTGCTGCATGACTTGCAGGAAATCACTGTGTCCTGTGCAGGAGGTGATGAAGGTGCGATTTACGCGGGCATAGCCGAGATCGAAGTGACGGAAGAACGGATTGACGACATCCCGTTTTCCAAGACCCAAGTCATGGTCAACCTCGCCAACCCTTCGGCTGCTTTTCGCTGGTGGCACCTTCCCGTTGACGGGGTCGGGCTCGCGCGCATGGAATTCGTGATCAACAATGCCGTGCGGGTGCACCCAATGGCGCTTGCGCATTTTGAACGGATCACCGACCAAAGCCAGCGGGACGCGATTGAGGTTCTGACGCGTGGCTATCCTGACAAGACCCGCTATTTCGTAGACCATCTTTCGCAAGGATTGTCGCGGATTGCGGCGTTTTGCTATCCCAAGCCGGTCATCGTCCGGATGAGTGATTTCAAGACGAACGAATACGCAGACCTATTGGGCGGCAAGCCATTTGAGCCACATGAAGAGAACCCAATGATCGGGTTCCGCGGTGCATCGCGCTATTATTCGGATCGCTACAAGGATGGGTTTGCCCTTGAATGCCAAGCGATTGGACGTCTGCGGGGCAAGATGGGGTTTGACAATGTCGTGGTGATGATCCCGTTCTGCCGGACCCCCGAGGAAGCAGATAAAGTCCTTGCTGTCATGGAGGAGAACGGGCTTGCGCGCGGCAAGGATGGGCTGCAGGTTTATATGATGTGCGAAATCCCGACGAACGTTATTCGCGCCGCTGAATTTGCCAAGCGGTTTGACGGGTTCTCAATCGGGTCAAATGATCTGACGCAGTTGACCCTTGGAATTGACCGCGATTCAGAAGAGCTGGCAGAGCTATTTGACGAAAGCGATCCATCCGTTTTGTGGATGATTGAAAAGGTCATCGAAGAAGGCCACAAAGCCGGCCTTAAGGTGGGGTTCTGCGGTCAGGCACCCAGCAACCATCCGCAGTTTGCCCAAACTCTGGCAGGTATGGGGATCGATTCAATTTCGGTGGTGCCGGACAGTCTGGTGACTGTCTTGCGCAATGTAGCGATCGGTGAAGGCGGTTAAGCGCCAACCGTTTCGACCCGGCATTGTGGGAGCAAGGCTTCAGCGTCTTGCAATGAGCAAAGCGCTGTCCCTTCGGTGCAAACTGTGGCGCTGGCCGCTGCCACGCCCCACTGCAGCGCGCTTTCGAGCGGTTCGCCGCGCGACAGACGCAACGTGAATCCGCCAACGAAAGCGTCACCGGCACCAATTTTGCTAGCTACCGTGACCTTGGCTGCATGACAGAACAATCGTCGATCCTGTGTCGCCAACAAAGAGCCTTCAGAGCCGCGACCGATCACAACGATCCGGGCCACGCCGCGGGCGATCAGATCCGATGCAAATTCAAAGCAGTCTTGAAGCGACCCAAGATCGCGCCGCGCAGCTGCTGCGGCCTCGTTTTGATCAAGACGCAGAACATGAAATGGCGTGTGCTGCTCTGCTATTAAATGGGACAGTGATGGATCGCATGTATCGATGATAATATTGTTGGTGAGCGCAGTAAGCTCTGACTGAACCCGTCCTAGAAACTCCACTGGCATACCTGGCGCAATGCCCCCGCTCAGAACAACGAAACTATCTTGCTCTGCATTCGCTTTGATGGCCCGAATAAACTTTGTATAATCTTTCGCATTCCATTGATCCCCGGGAAGGCTAAACCGATACTGTTCTCCGGATTGTGTGTCGATGACAGCAAGGTTTTGTCTGGTCTGACCAGAGACCCAGACAGGAATCGGCGAAACGCCATCCGCGCGGACCATTGAGATCAGCTGTTCTCCGGTTGCCCCACCGACCGCGACTACCGCTTTTGCATCTCCACCAAACCTCGCAATCACACGCGCGACATTGATGCCGCCGCCGCCAGGATCAACGCGCGTGGGACCGCATTTCAGCTTGGGTCCCGGCACGACGTGATCAGTGGAGGTGGCCACATCAATCGCTGGATTAACCGTTACAGTTAGAATTTCAGGCATAAGCCAAGCCTCGATGTCTGCATCAATTCAGTTTGACGGCGTGGTTGCACCGTGCGCCTTTTCAGCCGATCAACTAGGTTTACAGAAACGATTAAACCCCTCAATCGTCATTATGCACGGCCATTGCCAGCCTCATGACCGCGGCAAGAACCGCTTGCGACAAAACTGACGATTTGCCTGTTCCGATATATGCGTCACTGTCGCTACTGTCGGTTTCCCGCAACGTACACCGCCAATGACCGTCTTTGTCATTTGTGCGCCCTCGAATGTGCACGTTCCAGTTTGGAAATGCATGATCAGCGACCAGAATCGCATCATCGGTCGCGTTCAAACGTTCAGCGAGATTTGCACCCTCCGCTACATCATCGGGCAGTAGATGATGCAGCGCTTGCACGACCCCCTCAAAGTCCGCGACCGTTAGGTCATGTTGTGTCTCGAGCTCGTCGATCACAATGTTCAATTCAGTTTTGTCCATCTTGGCCTCGCTTATGTTGATTTGGGTTGGATGCTTTTCGTTTGTTGGAATTAGTCATCGATTAAACGTCGATCGGTTCAATTCGGCCAGCGTGATAGCCTCTGTCGGATCATGGGTGACATAAATGATATTCGTCCCCACGCTGGGTTTTTCAATTCCAGCAATAACCTGCTGCCGTGTGGAATTTCCGCAACTTGATGGACCCACACTAACGATGAATTTACCGCTCGCGACATCATGGTTAACATCGTTTAAAACGTAGTTCTCGCCGTGGATACAATCGATACCGGCAAGGAGCGGCGTAGTCATACTGGATCCTTTTCCGAGGGGCTGCTAAGCAAACTTATAGTTCCTTTGCATGAAACGTTACGAATTCGATCTATTGACTACATTGATTTATCTCAGTCGCTGTTGGTGGTGCGGGACGCATGCGTCGATTGAGAAAAGCCAAATTTGACTTGCCAGCCTGCCATATTTCGTCAGGCTTATTGCTATCCGTTCTGGCCCAGATAGCCGAGCAAGTCGTCAAACGTACCTATTTGACCGTAGTCGGCCTCTGCTATCGTTACGTCGAGCTTCTTCGACAAGGCGGTTACGAGCGTCAAGAAATCCATGGAGTCGATGTCAAACTCTTCACGTAAGTCAGCGGTCTTATCAATCTCGCTGATTTCGATGTCGGGAGCGATGCGGTGAAGCTCTTCAATAAGTGCTTTTTCCAAGTCAATCTGGGTCATAGTTCTTCCGGTTTTTGTAGGTGTTTTCTGAGTGAATTAAGAAATGAGGCACCGCGATGCCCGTCACTGACCCGGTGATCTGCCGACAGCGTTGCAGTCGCACTTAATCGCGGTTCAAGTTGATGGCCGTTCACCCAAGGTCGGATATTGGGCGTTCCAATACCGATGATGGCAACTTGCGGTGGGAAGATCACGCCGTAGATCGTTTCAACGCCACGGTCACCAAGACTGGTCAGTGTGATCGTCGGGTCAGACAATTCGCGTGCCCGAAAGCGCCCCGCCTTAACCCGCATAATCAAATCGCGCATTGTGGTCATGACATCGTCCAGCGACAGGGTATCTGCGTCGTGTATCGCGGGTGCCACCAGTCCACCGCCGCGCAAATTGATCGCAAGACCCACATGCACGGCCTTGCTGGGAGTGAAGTGATCATTTTCAAAAAAGCCGTTCAGCTCTGGGAATTTCCGAAGTGCTTTTGCAACGGCTTTTACAAAAAGTGCTGCCATCAAAAGCCGCGTCTCCGGCGGGCGATCACGGTTTTGGGCGGTCACGAACGCATCGGCAGCCGAAAGATCAATGGTCTGAGACAGATAGTAGTGCGGAATTTCGCGTTTGGACCGCGTCATTGAGGCCGCAATCGCCTGTCGCATCGCAGACAATGGCGACGGTTGCGTTTCTTCCAGATCAGATAGGGCGATTGTTCTGTCGCCCGAGAATTGCCCAAGGTCGATCCCCGATTGTCGGGCGCGGCGGCGGGCGGCGGGCGTGATGCGCAATCGCCGCATCTCTGGCGGCATGACGGGCGGCGGTTCCTCTGACGGGGCTGGGTCGGGCAGTGGGTCTGTTGGTTGCGGGGCCTCTGGCACAGGCGGTGGGGGTGTTGGTTCGGGTGGTTGCGGGATTTCGGGTGCTGGCGGATCATCCGCCCCACGAATATCCGCAAGCGCCATACCCACCGGCACTTTCGTGCCAAGCTTCACGCGCCAATCGCCCAGCACGCCATCTTCGAAAACCTCGATCTCGATCACGCCCTTTTGTGTTTCAACCGCTGCAATGATGTCGCCACGATGCACGGTGTCCCCCGGTTGCTTTAAAATCTCAACCAAGGTGCCAGCCTCCATATCTGCGCCAAGGGACGGCATCACAAATACACTCATGGTTTTTGCTCCATCATGGTTTTGACGGCTTTGATAATCTTGTCTGTCTGGGGAATGGCGGCAAATTCCAGATGCTGGGCGTAAGGAATAGGCACCTCTTCGGCGCAGACCCTTGCGAGTGGTGCATCAAGGTCAAAGAACGCTTGTTCCGCCAAACGCATTCCGATTTCGGCGGCCAAACTGCCGCTTTTCCAACCTTCATCGACGATTAATGCGCGGTGCGTGCGCGCCACCGACGCAAGGATTGTGTCCATGTCCAAGGGGCGCAGGCTGCGCAGGTCGATCACTTCGGCTGATATACCATCCGCCTCAAGCGCTACAGCCGCATCAAGCGTTTTAAACAATGATCCGCCATACGTGATCAGCGTCAGGTCACTGCCAGGACGCATGATTTTGGCGGTGTCGATGTCGACTGGACCGGCATTTTCAGCCAATTCACCTGCGCGGTTGTAAAGCATCACATTTTCGAAAATCAGCACCGGATCGGGGTCTTGTAGTGCGGTCCAAAGCATCCCGCGTGCGTCCTCCATCGTTGCGGGTGTCAGCACACGCAGGCCCGGGATATGTGCATACCAGCCTTCCAAACTGTGCGAATGCTGTGCGGCCAATTGTTTGCCCGCCCCCGTAGCCATGCGAATAACCACGGGCACTTCAAACTGGTTGTTGGACATGTGCCGCAAGGTGGCCGCAGTGTTCAGGATCTGATCAAGCGCCAGAAGCGAGAAGTTAACCGTCATCAACTCGACGATTGGGCGCATACCGGCAATGGCAGCACCGATACCAGCACCTGTGAACCCACTTTCAGACAGTGGCGTGTCGCGAATGCGGTCAGACCCAAACTGATCAAGCAACCCTTTGCTGACGGCATAACAGCCACCATATTGCCCGACATCTTCGCCCATCAAGAACACGCTTTCATCACGGGTCATCGCGTCGACAATGCCTGCCTTGATCGCATCGCGGTAGGTCGTTGCCACCATTTTGCCGGGTGCTGCCGGAACTGGGGGTTCAGGCCGTTGGGGGGACATCACGAATTTTGCCAGATCGTCTAAGGGTTCATCTGTTGCCGCCTCTGCAAAAGCGACGGCTTCGGCGATTTCGGCGTCCACCTCTTCACAAATGGCAGTGACGTCAGCCGCATGCAAAAGCCCTGCGGTTTCGGCCCATGCTTGAAACCGGACAATGGGGCCTTTCTTGCGCCAGTCCGTAACTTCTTCTTTCGGGCGGTAAAGCTGGGCGTCAAACATAGAATGCGCCCGAAACCTGTATGTCTGGCACTCCAGAAAATAAGGCTTTCCGGTATCTGCAATGGCCTTCAGCGCGCGCCGCGCCGCGGCCTCGACGGCAACAATGTCCATGCCGTCAACCGTTTCGCTAACGATGCCATAGCTTGCAGCTTTTGCGCTGATATCAGTTTGCGATTCCGAGATGCCTAATGCCGTTCCCATCGCATAGCCGTTGTTTTCACACACAAAAAGAACCGGTAACTTCCAAAGCGTTGCAAGGTTCAGACTTTCGTGGAATTCGCCCTCAGCCACCGCACCTTCGCCAAAAAAGCATGCGGTTACACCAGTCGTGCCCTGCATGCGATCCGCAAGGCCAAGCCCGACGGCCATCGGCAATCCCCCCCCGACAATTGCATTCCCGCCATGAAAATTATGATCTTTGCTGAACAAATGCATCGAGCCACCCCGCCCGCCTGCGCAGCCTTGGGATTTGCCGTACATTTCGGCCAGAATTGCATCCATCGGGACACCACGCACCAGCGCATGACCATGTTCACGGTAGGTAGCAACGACCCGGTCCTGGCTTTCAAGCAACGGGATAATGCCCGCAGCGATTGCTTCCTCTCCGTCATAAAGATGCAGAAAACCGCGGATTTTCTGCTGGGTGTAAAGCTCGGCGCATTTGTCTTCGAAATGGCGGATACGGATCATCGACTTTAATAGATCGCGGACATGGGTCGTGTCCAAATGAGGTTTGAGCGTGTCCACAGTCATGCTTCATCACTTTCCAAAGTTGAAATATCGCCCTCGGGCAGGCCCAGCTCGCGGGCTTTCAAAAGCCGCCGCATAATCTTTCCGCTACGGGTTTTGGGCAGGTTGGTGCGGAAGACAATTTCTTTTGGGGCCACGGCTGGGCCCAGCCGTTTGCGGGCATGTCCAATCAGTTCAAGACGCAGATCATCGGTTGCATCGATCCCCGGTTTTAAGGCGACGTAAGCTTTGACAATCTGTCCTGCGGTCTCATCTGGGATGCCAATGACGCCAACCTCGGCGACGGCTTCATGTTCCATCAACGCGCTTTCAACCTCAAACGGGCCAATTAGATGGCCGGAACTTTTGATCAGGTCATCATTGCGCCCGACGAACCAGTAATACCCGTCGGCATCCCGCATCGCGAGATCACCGCTAAGATACCAGCCATCCCGAAAGCATTTCTTGTAGCGCGCATCTTCGTGCAGGTAGCCGCGCATCATCGAAGGCCAGCCGGGGCGCAGGGCAAGTTCCCCCATCGCAAGTGGTTTGGTCAGTTCTGTGGCACCGTCTTGCGTTACTTCGACGATCCCTGCCGAAATGCCCGGCAACGGCTTGCCCATTGATCCCGGTTTGACATCCATCGCGGCATAGTTGGCGATCATGATGCCGCCTGTTTCGGTCTGCCACCAATTGTCATGGAACGGCATGCCGAATGTATCATTGCCCCAAATAACGGCCTCAGGGTTTAAGGGTTCGCCCACGCTGGCCATGAACCGCAGGGCAGGGAACCGGTGCTTGTCTATCAGCTTTGCGCCGACTTTCATCAGCATGCGAATTGCAGTGGGGGCCGTATACCAAACGTTCACGCGTTGGGTTTCAAGGATGTCGTACCAGCGTGCCGCGTCAAATTCGGCCTCGTCCACTATCATGGTCGCGCGGTTGGTCAGCGGGGCGATGATCCCGTAGGACGTCCCCGTGACCCATCCCGGATCAGCGGTGCACCAAAAGACATCATCGGGCCGCAAATCAAGCGCAAGCCTGCCTGTTGTATGATGCGCGACAACAGCCTGATGCACGTGAACGACGCCTTTGGGCTTGCCCGTAGTGCCAGATGTGAAGTGCAACAGCGCTGTATCTTCGGGGTCCATCCGTTCGGTCGTGAAATCGTCGTCAGCGGCATTCATAAGAGCAGGCAGGTTCTTTGTTGCGTCCGCTTCGCCATCGATCAAAATGACTTCTTTCAATTCTGGCAGCTGGCCACGAATTGACGCCACCTTTCGCTTATAGAGCCGGGCAGTGGTCACAAGCACATTTGCGCCGCCAATTTCCATGCGAGAATGGATAGGTTCTGGCCCAAATGCCGAGAACATAGGGCAGAATACCGCTCCTGCCTTAAGGCTGCCCAAGGCCGCAATATAAAGGTCCGGCACACGTCCAAGCAGGGAATAAACCTTGTCACCCTTTTTGATCCCAAGGCCCTGCAAGACGTTGGC
>RCNC010003601.1_pt1 | contig 20771 bp, 16 predicted proteins | sample 2041301 | NCBI WGS metagenome assembly RCNC01 (sample SAMN09708231, study PRJNA481090) | Marine sediment metagenome, whole genome shotgun sequencing project. | biome: marine sediment; feature: ocean; material: sediment; isolation source: Sewage treatment plant 13A marine sediment (STP13A) ...
GCTGCGGCGTACAGACGTACGCCTCACCGCAAACCCTTGTGCGGCCTTGATCAGAACAAAAATTGCTCATTTCTGAATTGGACACCCATCGTGTTCATTTTGAATTCATGGATGGACACTAACGAAAATTTCTAACGAATAATGCGAAAGTTTGAATTTACTTCTTGGAACTACGAGATGTGGAAAAACCCACTTCCGGTAATTCCCGCTGGGTTGCCAGGTCCAACGCAAAATAGTTTTGTTTTTCAAATCCGAATTTTCCAGCGATAAATTTGGCAGGAAAGGATTCGATAAGTGTATTGAATCTGCCCACGTAACTGTTATATTGATTTCTGGCTTTTTGGATGTCCTCCTCAATTTCATTCAAGCTGTTTTGCAGATCAAGAAAATTCGAACTGGCTTTAAGATCCGGATACGCTTCAGCCAGAGCCAGAAGTCCACGCAGAGATTTGGAAATCTGACTTTCCTCTTCAACACGATTCGAAATACCGGTTGAACCGGCCAAATAATCGTTTTTAGTCTGAAAGATTTTGGCTTCGTGTTCCTCGTACCTTTCGATTGCGAGAATCAAATTGGGAATCAAGTTAAAGCGGCGCTTCAACGCAACATCAATACCGCTCCATGCTTCCTCAATCCTGTTTTTGTACTTGATAAACCGGTTATAGGCGTTGATGAACCAGGCAATTGATACCAGAAGAATAAAAATAACGAGCATAATTATCGGTTGCATGACGCCCCCTTTCTTAGCGCAAGAGCATAATTAGTTGAGCCCTCGGGAAGTTTTTCTTATAGATCCTTGAGTATTAGCGGAATGGATGATCTTTTTTTAAAACGGGTGCTGTTTGAGTGGCTTAGGGATCGTTAGAAAGAACAGGCGCATTCCGAAATCGCATCTTTAAAAAAAAATTGCAAATTGCGCAGTGAACCTATTGATTTTTCAAAGATTGATTCCTGTTCTTTCTTTACTATCCCTTGCCACGAGTTCACGCGTTTTAAAAAAAGATCATCCATGGAGCGACTATTTAGAAAACCTCCCCGACCCCTCAATTCGTTTGCCTTGAGCCCTAAAAAACCGTTGACCGATATTCGAGGGTGGTTGATCAGCCGATCCTTAACACGATAGGACACACCATCTCCCGCTTTGGAAATTATTGTTTGATATCGGCAATAAACTTGTTGGAAGTCTGAATGGCCTCATTCATATTTTTGATCAAACCGTCAATTTCTCCTTTCAATGTGGAAAACTCCGCCCGCAAAGAACCGATAGCCTGGGCATTGAGGTTGTGCTTGAGGAACAGGACATTATCGCGAAAGGTACGCAAAACAGGTGTCATGCTTTTTTCAGCCCGATGCATGCTGGCGAGCATTTCACGGTAACGGGTTTTGGTGTTTTGTAGTTTCTGTTTGCTTGACCGACGCAGATCCGCACTCTTATAAAGTTTTAATTCTTCCTCCCACTCCTCGAACAGGTCATCAGCAACAGATTCCACCTTGTCAATCCGCTCGGAAACTTTTTTTGCAGCCTTTTCGCTATCTTCATATTCTACATTTAGCTTTTCATAGGCCTTCTTCAAGTCGGTATTTTCAATTTTGATAACCGCGCCAAACTGTTCCAGGGCAGACTTAAACTGTTCCTGCGCTTCAGATTGAGCGTCTCTGGCGCCCTCCACCCGGTCTACAAGAATATCGCGTTTATGAATCCCCACCTTTTCCATTGCCCCGTAATATGCCTTAGAACATCCCCCCAGAACAAATAAAACAGCAATCAGGATCAACCAAGCAGGTATTAAGGTTGTCTTTTTTTTCATGTTTTCCTCCTTGTGTGACCTTACTATTTCTTCATCGTTTAAAAATTAACACCGGTTGCTTTACATTTTCTTCTAACTCAAGTTTCTCATCCGAATTCATATTTTTGCATGGAGTAGTATCTTAAACAATCCTGGAACCACTCTCGCATGTTTTCGACAAAGTCGGGCCATCGTGTCCCCAGGGCCTGTCCTCTGGCTGTGTCAGCGTTGCCTTCTCCTATTTTTCCATCAATAGGTGCGATGTCCAATTGACAGCGAACGGGGATGCGGCAGCGCAATTCGGGCTCCTGGGTAGCGACCAGCGCCGAAGCGGCAAGGCCGCCTCTTTTGAGAAGATCCAGGAAAGCAGTGCGCCCGCCGACCGTATTAACCATGGTTTCTTTGATAGGCGTGAGCCGCACCGACTCGAGCACTCCGGTATGCTTGTTGGAAATGTTGTCGGAGCCGACATAACTCACCCCTTCTTCGGTTAGAGCCAACTGAAAAATTCTGGCGTATATGGACTCTAACTGTATACTCTGTTTGGTGAGGCGGTAGTGAGCCCTTAGCCCCCATGCACCGAAGTCGATATGCTCGCAGAACACAGGGTCATACCGCTTAGAAAAATGTGCTTCATATCGCCTGACCGCCTCTTCAAGTTTTGCGTGCATGCTGTCACGGTCAAGGCTTCTCTCCTCAGCCTTGACTGTTTGGATGGCCGCTGTTTTTAAAAGATGTTGTCTGAGTGCTTCCCGGTCATCGCTGGTTTCATAACGATTTCTTAGCGTTTCTAAATTCACCCACAGGTATTGTTTGCTGTAGTATGGGTCAGATGAGAACAAGGAGAAAATCCACAAAAGCTCGTCAAGTCGATGATCGTCCTGCGGATCCACATCCATGCGTATGGGAAGTATTTCTAAAGCATCTCCGGTGACCTTGGAAAGGTCGGGAACGAAATATCCGCTGCTTGTTCGCGAAATCCGGAACCCCCCGACTCCGCTGCCACCTGTGACCGGTTTCACAAAGAAGCGGTCCGTATTCCAATCTCGAGAAAGTTTGTCGACATTGTCCAAAATCGTTGAAACCACTTGTGACGTGTTCATTTGTGATGCAGGGACAGTGACATACCGTGCCAGCAATTCTTCCTTGCCGGCATCTTGCAGCATTTGGTAAGTTTTCCCCTTGTTTGAAAATATAGACCCGGGTGCCGTGATCCTCCCGGGCAGCACGACAACTCCCATACCCTCGAGAATTTCCAGAACTTCAATATTGTATGCGCTGGAATCAACACACTCACTAATAACCAACGTAGATTTTGGGTTTTTATTGACAGCCCCCATCAGTTCTTCTTTGGTATTCACGAGCAGGCAATGCGCCTTAATACCCAATCGTTTGATTTCATCCTGCAATACCCGGAAGGATTCAGGGCCGGTTGGAAGCCGGTCGTTGGAGGCATCAATCAAGACGATGGTGTCTGGAAAATGCGTGGCAATCGGAAGATCCAAGGCGTATTTGGAAAGTTCTTCGTCTTCTTGCGCCAATTTGTCGAAGGAAGAGATGAGTTCTACTCCAAGTTTGCCAGGTTCGCTGTCGAAGCCAAGGGCGTGAAGATAAAACGGCGCCTCAGTTATAGAGCCCTCATGGCCAAGGGAGTACAGCTCGACAAAACGCTGCTCTATGTCGTAAGTTTCCGGTGAAAAATGTTTCATTCACTACCTCCATTAAAAGGGAGCATTCTGCAGCGGCCCTGTAATTTTTTTACAAAGGTCGCAGCATAAGACTCGAGTTGTTTTAAGTGGCTGTCCAGAACGCTTTCGCGTGTTTGTATCATGGCAAAACGGGCTTCCTGCCAAATTTTAGTCGCTATTTCAGGAAGATTTCCCAGGATACACCACTCATCGGGACTTTTGATGTCACGGTAGGTCGTTCCATTTCGAACCCGCTCGATGGCGTTGTTCACAAGGGTGTAAATGCCCGCTTTCATATCATGCTCGATACAGTAAGGTTCATCTTTCAAGCTGTGGACAATTAAGTGGGCGCCTTTATAAGGCGTTCGGTACATCCTTTTGGACTGCTCTAAAAACTCTTGGGTAAATTCTCCTATAAGGCCCATGAACTGCATCACGTGCAGCGCTGCCAAGGGAACTTCACCCCTGTCCACTTGCAGCAATGACAAAAGCATGGTTGATCCCTGAAACCTCGGGTTTATCTCCAGGGCCAGTGCCTCGTCGCCGTTTAGGAGGAAATCCATACCAAAGAGACCTAAAAAGCCTTTGGCGCCCATGAAAAGGCCGATTTTCTCCATAATTGTACAGATTTCTTCTCTTATGGATTTCGGCACCCTGCCGGCAGCAGAAAAATCATTTCCACAGTAAACTTCGGCCCGGCTTGTGCATCCATGGGCACCTACAATTTGAACCGACGGACAGGCAGCAATTGACCGCAATCCTTCACGTGTTTTCAGAACGACGCAATGTCCGTTTAAAGACGGCACCGGCAAATATTTGGATAGTTTCACGCGTTGTTCGGGATCAAGCACATCTTTGACCCTGTCGAAATCGGTTTCATTGTTCACAAAGTAAGTGTTTTCCCCGGAAGATCCCACCGGGGGCTGTACTACGAACGGGCCATCCAAAATATCGCTGGCCTTGGCAAAGGTTGTTTCATTCAGTGGACATACAAAAGTTGTCGGCGTCTTTACACCCAGCATGGAGAACAGTTCCAGTTGCCGCAACTTGTCGTCAAACAGGTCCTTAAGCATCAAAGGGGGTGCCAAAACACGAAAGCGTCTGTCTTTTTCTAAAACCTCGAGCGAACGATAGCAGACCGTGTTGATAGGCCCCTTCACGCCGCCAATGTATGTTTCAATCCGTTTGCGTGTCGGCGCTTCCCACAGCATTTCAAGATCTTTATTTCCCCAGTTTTCCCGCTTCCCGCGATCTTTTTCTACAGAAAATAGGGACTCTCCTCCAAAAATCCCGGGATACACCTCACCAAAGTCACAACAGAATCCCGCATCTACGGGAACAAAGTCAAGCACCGTAAACGCATCGATGCCTCTCTGCCCCACCCAAGCCCAGGTTCCCCGGCACTTGCTCAGTGTATCCTTAAGCCGGGACAGATTCTTTATCATCGTTCATTTCCACCGGAAAAATCCAATTCGAGGTGTCCACAAGACCGTTTTGCACAAACCTGTCTATTAATTTGGCATGTTTGAAAGCTATTTTACCGCCCATCAGCATTTTAAGACTGCCCTTGCCGTGAAGGTACGACCGGACCCTATTGGGTCCGGTGAAGTAATGAAATTCTTTTGTCAGCGCGCCTGAACGGGAAGTGTCGGCCAGTCCTCGCTTTACCCGCTCCACAATCGTATATGCCGTCTGTTCATCGAAATACACCAATAGTTCTTCGAAAACTTCTGCAAAACCGGCTGTAAGGGACAGATAAACCGCCAAGCAGCGCCCTGCGTAGATTTTCTCCTGGAATGGATAAAGGTGATCAGACCGGCGTTCAAAGTGAACCGCAAGGCCTTCTTCGGCCTCCCTGTATCCTGCCGTGCCCATGGAAAAAATACCCCACGGTAAGCAAGAGCCATTGTGAATGCGAACGGCATGAACATCGATCTCATGCACCAGAAGGCGTTTTACTTCCTGGGATGCAAATAGGGCATTTCGATTAAGATGAATTAAGTGGGAAACGCTGTCTACCGAAATTTTTGTGGCCATGGAAGAAACCAGCTTGATATCCATGGAAATACCGAATTTTTCTAAGCGAGCCTCGAGTAACTTTGAAAAGTCTTCTGCTGAGCAGTTTCGTTCAGGTGGTATAACGTTCGAAAATTTTTCCAGAACCCGGCGAGCCTGCCGGGCGTCTTCAGCGGTCGGGGCACCGAAGAGTTCAATGGCAAACTGTGTAAATTTTTCGCTGCCAACCGCAGCAAACATATTTTTAGTCCTGTCCAGCTCAAGCTGTTTTTCCCGGTAGATTTCAACGACTTCATCCGGAGCATCCATGGATTCAAGAGGCAAAATCGGCTTAAAGTCAGTCCAATTTGAATGTGCGTTTTTATATTTAAACGCAGGAGATTTTTTCTCGTGAGAAAAACGAGGGTGCAGAAAAGCTTTTCTTTCCTCGATTAAGTTCGCCGGCTTCACCGCATGACCCAGGGTGAGTTGTTGCAGTAAATGTCTAAGCTTCTTATCCGTAGCGTTCATCGATATCGGACTATCGCTGGTCGATCGGAATATAATCGGTTTTGGTGTGTCCGATGTAAATCTGGCGAGGTCGTCCAAGCTTCCATTTAGGATCATCGACACTCTCTCTCCATTGAGCAATCCAGCCCGGCAACCGGCCGATGGCGAACATGACCGTAAACATTTTGGTAGGAATGCCCATGGCTCGCAGGACTATGCCGCTGTAAAAATCGATGTTTGGATACAGGTTGTATTCAATGAAATAATCATCTTTTAATGCCGCTTCCTCAAGTTCCTTGGCAATATCGAGTAACGGATCTTCAATGTTGAGTTTGGCAAGAACCTTATCACACATCTTTTTCATGATTTTGGCCCGCGGATCATACGCCTTGTAAACGCGGTGTCCAAAACCCATGAGTCGAAACGGATCGTTTTTATCTTTGGCGCGTTCAATAGCCCGGCGACAGTTCCCACCGTCTTTTTGAATATCGGTAAGCATTTCAATGACCGCCTGATTGGCTCCTCCATGAAGGGGACCCCATAGGGCCGCGATACCGGCGGAAATCGCCGCATATAGATTAACTCTCCCACTCCCCACCAGCCTTACCGCTGAAGTAGAGCAGTTCTGCTCATGGTCAGCGTGAAGAATCCAGAAAACATCCAGTGCTTTTACCAGGTCTTCATCAAGAGGATACGGCTTAACCGGTGTATCAAACATCATGTTTAGAAAATTTGCACTGTATTTTAGATCAGGTCGTGGATAAACGACCTTGTGACCTCTCGATATCTTATAAGACATGGCTGCCATAGTCCGAACTTTTGATAATAGGCGAGTAACGGTGATATTGATCTCCTCTTCAATGGTCTCAAGCTCGGGATAAAAACTCTTTAAAGCATTCACCATAGATGAGAGTATTCCCATGGGATGAGAAGCCCTGGGAAAGTTCTGATAAAAACCCTGCATGTCCTCATGCACAAGTGAGTTGTCATTAAACAGAACCGACATGTTGTTGAGTTCCTCTTTGGCAGGCAACACGCCGTTAATTAACAGATAGACGGTTTCGATAAAACTCGAATGTTCAGCCAGCTGTTCGACCGGGATACCCCGATAACGTAAAATTCCTTTTTCACCATCCATGAACGTAATGGAACTGATGCAGCTGCCGGTGTTGGCATATCCAGGATCCAGCGTAATGAGCCCGGTCATTTGGCGAAGGTTTGAAATGTCGATGCCCTTTTCGCCTTCACTGCCGGTAACAATTGGAAGTTCATATGTTTTGCCTTCGAATATAAGTTTAACCTTATCTTCCATATCACACCTCTGTGTTTCAAATGAGTGATTACCGTTTAGTATTCCCAGTTTAAACAAAGTGATTAATCTCCTATTATATCAGTATTTTGGCATCCCAACAAACTGCGTACAATCATACGTCTGAACAGAACGGAAACGCTTTTATAAGGACTTGCGGAATTGACACATCCCCATTTACTGAGACTGTGTTAATTTGGAAAAAACTTCTGTATACATGAATATCATTATAACGTCAAGAAACTGTTGAAAAATATTTAAAAAGTTTCGTTTACATGTGCTGTTAGGGTATGATAAATTAAAATTCAAGTTTCGCACCCAATTATTTCGAAAAAGACTTTGAAGCACCGAGCCGAAAAAGATTCTGTACGTATTCACGGGGTGTGCTTTCTCGTGTAACGATATTGTCGGAGTAGCTTCGTCATTACGCATGCTTTATCCTGCACTTTGTATGAGGAGGCATTGTGTCTTTTAAAGAAACTCTTTTAAAAAAAATCAAACTAGACAAAATGGGTCGACAGGTCATTGCTTCCATCGGTCCTGTAGACAGTGGTCGCAAGATAGACAAGAAAATCATGCGCGAGCTTCTTGAAATGGCAGACTATACTTACAAAAGAAAGCGGGATCTCGATCTTTATATCGAGAATATCGATGCCGAAAAGACCCGGATTCTGGTGCTCGACAATGATCTGGCCATTTACAATACGTCTGTCTACGACGTTGCCATGCGCAAAAGTCCCACCGTCAAAGAAATGATGAATCCTTTCAATGTGGTCAAAATATTAAAAGATACCGACGTGGTCATGAGTAAAAAGGAAGACTCCGTTAAGACCATTCAACAGGAATGCATCGCAAAACTGAACCTATCCTTTAACGCATCCGATCTCGATGAAATAGCCAAAGACGGCTTGGCGTCTTTGGAAAATGGATACTCGGACGGCGTCGTTGAATGCCTTGATCTTTTTGCAGAAATTTTACATTACAGAAGCGCACCCAAAGCCTTTAGAGTTGGCCACCACAAGATTACCGGAGCATTGGTCAAAAAAGAAAACGGGGAAGAAATGTTCGGCCCCATGGTGCTTTACAGTATGATTCACAACACTCTAAAATTGATCGATCAGCAGATCGGCAGTTTTGATAGAGAAAGGATAGAATTTGCCCAGCACGTTGCAGCAGGAAAAAAGAAGGCCTCGGCAGAAGGCTCGGATGTTTTTCAATATCTCAAAGAATCTGCAGTTAATCTAGTGGCGTTGGAGATTAATGAGAAATGAAAAAAGAAATTGTGGCATCAGGTACATCTGTTATTAGTAAAAATAAAAAAGAAAGCCTTGAAGCATATCTGGGGAGCTGTGTAGGAGTCACTCTGGTTGATCGCCAGGCAAATGTGGGAGGATTACTTCACCTTCTTTTGGCCGAGGCTACAGGGATAGATATGTCTTTTCAACCTGAAAGTTATGCGACCACCGGTATGCCGAATTTTTTGAAGAAGTTAATTGATGCGGGTGCTTCGAAAGAGAGGCTGGAAGCATGCGTGGCCGGAGGTGCTCTGATCGGGCCCGTATCAGAGCACGACCTGTCTTTAGATATTGGAGGACAAACAGCCGAAGTGGTTCAAACGTATCTTGAAGATCAGGGGATTCCAATAAATGAAAGTGAAACCGGCGGATATTCTGGGCGCAAAATGATCCTCGATCTTTATCACTGGAACACGACCATTGAACCTACATGGCAAACTGAAAGGCCGTCAATGAGTCCTTTTCAAGCCAATGTTGTTTTCAATATTGATGAAGCGATTCAGAGAGTTAAGCCAATACCTCAGGTGGCACTCAAGGTCATCCGTATGATACACCAAGACGATTGCACAATGAAGGAAATAGGGAGTGAAATCCGCCAGGACCAGGTTATCAGCGGAAGGGTTTTAAATCTTTGCAACTCCGCTATCATGGGACTAAGAACTGTTGTCGATTCCATTGATCGAGCACTGATATTGCTAGGTGAAAAGCGCCTTTTAAAACTCGTCGTTACGGCATCTGTCAAATCGCTTTTCCCCCAATCATCTCAAGGTTATTCCCTGTGCAAGGGGGGAATCTTCCAGCATGCTATTGGGACTGCCCTGATTGCTCAAGAACTTGCCGTTTTTACTAAGAAGGCAGCACCCGACATTGCTTATACAGCCGGCCTTTTGCATGATATAGGAAAAATTCCGCTGGATCAGGTTATGGCGGCAAACTCCCCTTTTTTCTATAGATATACTCAGGAAAAGGATGCTGAATTGTGCAAGGCGGAAAAATTGAAGTTCGGTATAGATCACACTGAAGCAGGACGGCAGTTGGGCAAGATATGGGCTCTGCCGGACAACTTGATCAATGTGATTGCAAACCATCATTATCCCGAAACTGCGACTGAAGACGAAGAACTTGTAACGCTGGTGTATCTTGCTGATCTATTGATGTCAAAATTTCAAGCACACCATGAATTGGAGCAAATCAATACGGAAAAATTATTAAGCAGACTGAATCTATTGGACCTGAATTCCGATCATCTTCCAATTCTGATTGACCTTATCCCGAAAAACATTTTTCAATCAGCATCCATGCCGATCTGAATACGGTGTTTTTATCTGATGTTAGCAGTTAAGGGCATGAAACTTTAGTATAAACTTAAAAGGGGATCTCTATTAGAGACCCCCTTTTTATAACTTTTCTTAGTGTTTATGCCTTGCGGTCACACATTAGTTGTCAAGCTTGCTGATATTTAGCCTCCATATTTTTTATGCATCAAGAGCCTGACGATCAGCCATATCCATGAGGATTCTGTCCCTGGCCTTGTCGACTTTCGTTTCTTGTCGATATGGGCGATCATCTTATGGGCATGTTTGATCGGGTCCGGTTCACAGTCCCACATGCCGCCATAGATCTCTTCCAGCTCCTTGTACAGATAATCTTTAAATACCGGAGCCCCGTCCAGAGGCATATGATACCCAAAAACCGTGTACACGCCGGATGTCACAAAATAATGGCCGATGCTGATGGCCTTTTCACTCATCCATTCCGGCGCACTTCCGGCTGCGGGCAGATCACAGATGTCATTCCCGAGACCACCGGCCTTAACAACTTCCGTTGCCGCCAGCAATATTCGGCTGTTGTCAACACAGGACCCCAGGTGAAGCACCGGAGGAATACCCACCGTCTCACACACTTCGGCAAGACCCGGACCACAGAAAACCTGGGCCGTTTCCGGGGTCAGAAGACCGTGCATTCCGGCCGCAATGGCGCTGCATCCCGTGGTCAGTACCAGCACGTCATTTTTAATCAGTTCTTTAATAATGACAATGTGCTCTTCATTGTGTTTGGTTCTTGCGTTGTTGCATCCCACCACACCGGCAACACCACGGATACGGCCGTTGATGATATTGTCATTTAAGGTATAGTATGATCCACGGAAGGTTCCGCCAAGGTGGTACTCGATGGATTCCACGCCAAATCCGGCGATCTGAACGGATTTGTGTTGCGGAATCATCACCTCGGCACCCCTGTTTTCAAAATTGTCGATGGCCATGGTAACGATCCGCTTGGCATCTTCCATGGCATGATGTTCGTCAAACTCGATGTGAATCACATTATCCTGCTCCATTTTGGCAATGGGGTGGGTGGTGATCAGTTTGGTGTGAAAACACTTGGCCACGTTGGCAAGGTTCTGAAAGACACACTGAACATCCACCACCATGGCATCGCACGCTCCGGTGATAATGGCCAGCTCTTGCTGCAGGAATGTCCCTGCCTGAGGAATGCCGTGGCGCTGCAACATCTCGTTGCCTGTACAGCAAATACCGCCCAATTGAATCCCTTTGGCCCCTTTTGAGTGGGCGTAATCGACCATCTCTTTAGATTGGGCGGCGGCCACGATCATTTCGGACAGAACAGGTTCATGGCCGTGGACAATAATATTGACATGGTCTTCCTTCATGATACCCAGATTGGCCTCTGACTGCAATGGAGAGGGGGCTCCGAACATGACATCCTGAAGATCGGTGGCGATCATACTGCCGCCCCAGCCATCGGCAAGGGATGCACGTGTGCATTGTTTAACAAGGTTTTTATAATCCTGGTCAACCCCCATGTGGGTCCGGTGCATGATCTCCACAATCTCACGATCAATATTCCTGGGCAGTACCCCGAGTTTCTTCCAGCGTTCATAAAGCGGTGCAGGTGCCCGTTTCAGATAGTCAAGTTCTCCGCCGGGTTTGCCCCATTCGGCCAAAGCTTTTTCAGCAACTTCAACGGCAATTTCATCAAAATCGCGATCGAGTTCTTCGCCGTCTTTTTCAACCGTGGTGGCCACCCCAAAGTGGGGCGCAATTTGCAGGAGTCTTTCAGGAGATTTGATTGTATAGTCGTGGGTCTCTTTTCGGGCCACCGACAAAAAGACTTCGGCCACAGCGCGCCCGTGGTCTGAATGGGCCGACGCACCCGCGGCTACCATGCGGGCAAAATTTCTGGCCGCTATGGTATTGGCGGTAGCACCGCACAACCCTTTTCGGGTATCTTCACCCTCGATCCCCGCCTTGGGCAAGGGCAAACGGCATGGCCCCATGGAACAGTTTTTACACCGATGTTACAGGGCTTCATGGTGACTGCTCGATCAAAAACCGTCTCGATATTCAGTTTCTGAGCCCGAGCAATCATTTCCTGAGTTGCAGGATCAATAGAGGCCGCTATCGGATCCGCCATCTTTTTTGGTTTTGCGACCTTTTCTTTGATTACTTCTGCCATTAGAGGTTCCTCCTCGTATTTTTTTATTCTTGCGATGATGTCAAATAATAGCTTACAGATTGCGTTTAAGCAAAGTATTGTCAGCTGTATCTTTGGGTTTTTTATGCGACCCGTTTGTGTATTCTGTTCAATCGTGACAGCATCTTATCCAGTTTCGTTGTCTGCTGGGCTGCCGGCGTCAGGGACACTTCAGAAGACGCAGCCTTGTGCTTGCCCGCAAGCGTTTCACGTTCTTTTGCGCGCTTTTCTCGGATCGCTTCCTCTTCAGCCTCTTTTTTTGCCCTGGCTTGGGCCTCGGCTTTGGCCTTGGCTTCTGCGTCGGCTTTGGCTTTGGCTTTGGCATCCGCTTTTGCTTTAGCCTCCGCTTCGACTTTAGCTTTGGCTTCTGCGTCGGCTTTGGCTTTGGCGTCCGTCTCTGCTTTTGCTTTGGCCTCTTGTTCGGCCTTTGCCTTGGCTTCTGCGCCGGCTTTGGCTTTGGCCTCTTGTTCGGCTTTATCTACTACTTTTTCTTCTGTCTTTGGCGCTGCCTTTTTGGCTTTAGCAGGCTCTTTCGCAGGTGCAGCCTCCTTCTTGGCCTTGGGTGCCGCCTTCTTTGCAGGCGCCGCTTTCTTTGGCGCTTCGCCTTCTATGGTCAGATCCGGCTCCGGTGCAAAGGAGGCATAATCGATATCCACGTCGTCAAGTTGCTTGCTTATGGGAGCAACATCTAGAGCACTTCCGCCATCCAGTCCCAAATCGATAAACGCCTGGGTAAGCCGTATGGCTTCCGGATGACGCATGATCAGAACATTGGCGCCTGACAGCAGATAAATGACGGCAGTCACGGCTTCCATTAGAATTCCACGTCGTTCCGGATCACCCAATGTCGGCGCTTCATCGACCGTCTGCTTGGCTTCTTTACACTTCCAGATCTCGTTGGCCATATTATTGATCATCGGCAACTGAAGCTTCTCGTCACCCTGAGTCAAGGCCGCCATACAGAGCCTTTCCATGACGGAATACGTATATTCCAGTCCGTAACCCAGACCGCCGGTGGTGGGATCGACGATCAACCGATCCGACGGCATCCCCAGATTTTCAAGAAGGATATTGACTTGTTTGGCGAGGTTAATATCGATGGGTGAGGATGAAATTAGGGTGTGCCCATATCCCATGGCACTGGCCCCGATTCCTTTGTGGTTCTTATCCTCAACAGGCCCAATAACCAGATTGGCGCCATGGGCCTCCTCTGAAATCTTCTTTAAGACCTCTTCATCTTTCTCAATGTTGCTGGTCCCCCAGACAATCAGTGGCACGTCGACGGCGTCAAGGACCTTTTTAACCGTGGCCGCTGCATCTTCAGGGCTGGTGTCCGGACCGTTCGGGTCGGTACTCCTGAGTTGTAACACGATTATCTTGGCCCCGAATTCATCAACACATTTTTTGGCCCATGCACCCGGATCTGAAAGAACATCCTTAAAATGGCTTAACGCAGCTTCCGGCCATTCATCCGGCTCCATGTCCCAAACTTCCATTGCAATAACCGGCTTGTGCGGCATATCTCCTTCAAAATTATAAAAAGGATAGCATGCCTGACCACCGATGGTAACGGCGTTATCGCCTTTACCCAAAGTGATTTCTTTTATGTTGCCGGTATAAGATTCTTTGTATATTTCCAAACCCAATGTTACCTCCTTTACGTGACAATAAGTTTAGTGTTTGAGGTGTATTACATTGTAACCCAGTCAATCGGTTCTACAGGGGCAGAAAAATCTTAGCCCCTGGCCTTCAAAAAAAATTCACCCCCCTTTCATAAAATGAATTTGGTTATAAAACTATCTACATCGGTAGATTTATAGCCGGAAATTTCAAAAATACGTCCGAAATTTCTCGCTCGTTCAAAAAAACTTTTTTTCTAATAATAAAAAGGGATTACATTACAATCTATAAACGAAGATCATCTTTAAAACATGCCAAATATGACCTTTTATATTGGGATGGATTATTTGTCAATAGATGAGTCAAAATTAAGGTGATTATTGATAAAATTAAATATAAGTTAGTTCGCTTCGCTCACTATCGGAATGATGGAATGATGGAGTAATGGATTGATGGGTTTGAAGGAGTTTTTTACAATTAAAATAGTTTAGTTCCTCCCTTACTCCCAATATTCCAACATTCCATTCTTCCATTTTGATGGCATAAACCAGAAGCTATTAAAAAATCTTTAATTTCAACCAATTGTAGAATTTTCGAGACGTCGTTACCCATTGCCTGTCACCTGTTATCATCTCAACTCGTCAAACATACAGGTCAGTTCAACCACTTCGCCATCATAGAGGGTTTTGGTTTTATAGGGCAGGCTTTTGAACAGCTTTAGCATTCCTTGATTTCTGGGCAACGTGTATGCCATCAGGCCGGAGATTCCGTTTTCTCTGGCAGCCTCTGATAACTTTTTCATGATTATCTTGCCCAATCCTTTCCCCTGCCATTCTTTGCTCACTGAAAAAGCGATTTCCGCTATGTTCTTGGCAGGGTCGAGAAGATATTCCCCCACAGCCATGACTTTTCCAAATCCGAATTCCCCAACCACAGCTAAAAGCGTCAAATTTTTAACGTAGTCTATCTGGAACATACTCTCCACATCACCACGAACAAAACGGGTTCTTGCCTGAAAAAACCTTGAATAGATATCATCTTTATCCTGCGTATAAAAATGCTCTTGTATCCTTCTCTCATCCACTGGTTTGGCCGGCCTTATGGTGATCAGCTCACCATCTATTTCCCTCGTCTCCTCCAACTTTATCGGGTAAATGCCCTGCACCGATTCCGATAGCGTCCGCTCTGCACCGAGCAAACCCATTTTTCTGGCCTCAAAAAAAAGTTCCTCGCGAAAATCAGGGTGGGCAATACTGATCATGGCCATGGCTCGCTCCTGAAGACTCTTGCCAAAGAGATTTACAGCGCCATACTCGGTGACAACATACTGAACATCACCCCTTGGCACAACGATGGCGGTATCATTGAACATCGGAACAATCCGGCTCTTTTTACCATCGACGCTGGTTGATGTGAGCATAAGAATTGATTTGCCGCCTTCTGACCGGGATGCGCCTCGAATAAAGTCGAGCATACCGGTTATACCGGAAAAATGGTTGTAGGAAAGCGCATCTGCTGCAACCTGACCGGTGAGATCCATGGCCATGGGCACATTCATGGACACCATTTTATTATGTTGAGAAATAATACCCGGATCATTGACATAATCTGACGGATAAAACTCAATAGCCGGATTATCATCAAGAAATTCATAAAGATTTTTTGATCCGATGGCACTGCTCGCCACCAGTTTTCCCTCGTTGAATCCTTTTTTCCGGTTCGTAATCACCCCCATTGAAACAAGACGCATGATATCCGTGGTCACGTACTGGGTATGGACACCCAGGTCATTTTTCTCGGAAAGCGCAAGCAGGGTGGCCTGCGGTGTTGTACCGGGGCTAATCTGGATGGTTGAGCCATCGTCAACTAGCCGGGCAATCAGCCGGCCGATATGATTGGCGGTATCGAGTTCCGGAAGTTCGTCAATGGTCAAAAGTTCTTCTTCATATTCGACAACTGCACTCACGTCGTTGACATGGATAAAGCTACGACCCAACACTCTGGGCATCCTGGAATTCACCTGGGCGATGACAAAATCGGCGGAGAGTGCCGCCGCCAGTGTGATATCAACGGAAATCCCCAGACTCATCCATCCGAAATCATCCGGCGGTGATACTTGAATAAGGGCCACATGAACCGGAAGCTGACGGGTTTTAAAAAGGCGAGGCACAGCCGAAAGGTTCATTGGAGTGATAAATCGTTTGTTTTTTGCCAGGCTTTTTGTTTTTGCCGATCCCAGATAAAATGACCGGATATTGAAACTTTGATCTTTGGTCTTATCAGCAATCAATGTTAAAGGTGTGCTTTCCAGACTCAGTAGACGCACAATCTCAATATCTGTAAATGTATCCGCTGCATCAGCGAGTTTTTTGACCAGATATTGGGGTTCTCCACAGGATGAACCGATAAAGACCCTCTGACCCGCTTTAATCCGTCCGATCGCTTCTTGTGCAGAGCATCTTTTTTCAACATAATTGTCAGCCCAATAGGTTGATACGGCCATGGTGCCCCCTTGTACTGTTTATTGAGGAAAATGATGGGGTTAAGGAAAAAGCGGTATGAATCACTGTTTTAGTAAAACCTAAAAGCGCTTCTATTTTTCTGCTGCCAGCGAAATAAAAAATCAGACCTGCTGAATAACGCGTATTTAAAATGTATTTTTTAACTTATTGGGCATTTATTATCAAGACCTAAATTGAGCGTTTAAAATTGAGCCATTTTATTATAAATCTAACATCATTAAGAGGTTATATTGCTATAAAGCATTAAACATTATCACCGATACGGTAGATAGGAATCATAACTATATTGTCACAATTTAAAACCCTTTGGGATTGCCGATTTTACCGAATCTGCTGCGTTATGAGACATTTGCAGTAGCAGACTACGGCCGCATGTCTCATGCCTTGCATCTTCGGCAAACTCAACAATCGCTCCACTTAGGCTATGGAAAGATGATATGTTTTTGTGGCTAACAATTGGGAATCAAACAATCAAAACGATGCGTTATGTGTGGAAAATCGTGTGGCGGGAGAGGATTATTTTAAACTTCGGGCCTTGTTGTGTATTTCTCAATAAACGTATCCAAGTGAGCCAACTGTTGCAGACCTACTTCGCCGAATTGAACACCCAGTTGCCTCATTTCAAAAGTACTGAAAGGGACAAAATTATCTACATGGTTATCTGAAATTTTTTTACACGGTATACCTTTTAAAATAAAACCATAACCGCTTAAAAATATGTCAACCTCAGTCGGTTCATGTATTTGCTCTCCATCGTTAATGTACATAAAGGCAAGGCCGCCTTTACTGATATTTTTAATCTGGCCCAGTTTTGATGAACCATTTTTAAGAAGAGCATATACACCTTGCTGAACCTGAAACCGCTCATTAAATCTTCGTTCAATTGCCTTCTCGCTACTTATCATCTTAACCTCCATCACATAATATGATTAGATGATTTATTTTTATAATTTAAAGAATCGTTACAAGTCGTATCTCTTGTCTCTTGCGCTTTAAATCGTAGCTGATTATAGGTTGATATATATTGTGTGTCAAGAAAAAAATAGCACAATATATTGATATTTATAGCCCGATAACCATTTAAGCTTAACGAAAAACACACAACCAAGTTTTGAATCCATTGAAACGTCGGTCATTTAAAAAGACGACCCGCCCAAAAACAAAAAATATAGATTGAAAAAATGGCCGATTTGTTGCATACAACACATTGTAAATGCAGATGGTTTCAGAAATATCTCTCAAACTATAGTTCCGCACCCTCAATTTTTACCAAGACTGCTACAGAGCAGCAGGCCGGAAAAATTGTTTAAGGTAAAAATCATTCGGATGCAAAACTTAAGTATATTATTCTGCATCAAAAGGAGCGAAAAAATATGGTTGCATGTTCAATCTGCGGTTTAACACACAATGTCGGATTTATATCAACGCGTTTTGCAGGAACAGACGGCGTATCCCTGGAAACCATAAAATGGGCCGATGTTTTTCAAAAGGAAGGATTTTCCTGTTTCTATTTTGCCGGTGAACTGGATCGGCCTCCGGATTGTTCATATCTGGTGGAAGAAGCTAATTTTACAAACCCGGATATAAAATATATCTACAATCATTGTTTTGGCGTTCGTAAGCGCGAGCGCCGCATCACACAAAAAATTCATGCCGCAAAAGAACGATTAAAAGATGAAATCTACAGCTTTATTGAAAAATTCAGTATCGATCTTTTGGTGCCTGAAAATTCACTCACCATTCCATTGAATATACCCCTTGGGCTTGCCATCACGGAAGTAATTTCCGAAACTGGAATCCCAACCATCGCCCATCATCACGACTTTTTCTGGGAACGACAGCAGTTTCTAACAAACGGGGTCTGGGAGTACTTAAATATGGCCTTTCCGCCACATCTATCGTCCATACAACATGTGACCATTAACTCTTCCGGAGACAACCAGCTGAGCCTCAGAACAGGTATTTCCGGCACTATTATTCCCAATGTTATGGACTTTGAAAACCCACCGCCACCCATTGACGATTATGCTTTGGATGTGCGAAAAGCACTCGGCATTGAAGATGATGAACTTTTTATCCTTCAGCCGACCCGGGTCGTAAAGCGAAAGGGAATCGAGCATGCCATTGAGCTTGTGCATCGACTGGGGAAAAAAGCCAAGCTAGTTATTTCACACGCTTCAGGGGATGAGGGTTACGACTACGAACAAAGGGTTAAGGAATATTCAAGGCTGTTAAATGTTAACACCCGTTTTGTGTCAAATATTATTAATGAAAAAAGAGGGTATACCAAAGAAGGAAGAAAAATTTATACATTGGACGACATCTATCCGCATGCCGATCTGGTTACGTATCCATCCACCTTTGAAGGATTTGGCAATGCCTTTTTAGAAGCCGTTTACTTTAAAAAACCCATCGTGGTAAACAAATATTCAATTTACACTTACGACATTGAACCCAAAGGGTTTTCGACCATAGAGATTGACGGATTTGTTACAGAAGATGCTGTTCGAATGACCAGAGATGTTCTTGAAAATTCAGAACTTTGCAAAAATATGGTCGAAAAAAATTATGACATTGCAACATGCTATTATTCTTACTCTGTCTTGAGACAAAAACTTAAAAACCTCATTCATGACGGTATTGCCTGCAACCCGTCGAACTTTAAACAATAATTATGAATCCTGATCAAAATAAACTCCGATATGGCTTGAATTCCGGAATTCAAAAAGGATGGCGCGGATTTGTCTGGATGCTCAAAATTATCGTACCCATATCTTTTCTTACCGTTCTATTAGAGTATAGCGGCTGGATACACAATATAGATTTTATTCTAAAACCTGCCATGGACCTTTTGAATCTTCCGCCCATGGCTGCCCTTCCGCTGATCGTTGGAATGCTTACAGGAATTTATGGCGGCATCGCTTCCATGGTGGTCCTTCCACTGACGAATAATGAAATGACCCTGATTGCCATCTTTCTTCTCATCTCGCACAACCTTATCCAGGAAGGAATTATTCAGGGTCAGTCCGGGCTGAATCCTTTTAAAGCAACACTTTTCCGCCTGACAGCTTCCATTGTTACGGTTATCATTGTCGCCGGATTCCTTGGATCCGAACCCGCACGTTTGGTCGAAAAAAATCTATCTGCTGCAATACAGCAGCCGCTGTTTATCATGATGAAAAGCTGGTTTATGGCAACGTTATATCTTAGCCTAAAGATATTTGTGATCATCATGGTCATCATGATTCTGCTTGAAATAATGAAAATTTTTAATATTATCCATCATATCGTTAAGGTTTTGAACCCTCTTTTAAAGGCCATGGGACTCAATCAAAAAGTAGGGTTGTTATGGCTTACAGCCATTGTCTTTGGCGTCGCATACGGTGGCGCCGTCATTGTAGAAGAAGCAAAAGAAGGGCATTTTAACAAAGAAGAACTTGAAAGACTTCATCTTTCCATCGGAATTAATCATTCTATGATTGAGGATCCGGCGTTGTTTTTATCACTGGGGCTCAGTGCCTTCTGGCTCTGGGTTCCCCGATTTATCCTGGCAATCGTTGCCGTGCGTCTGCTCCATATATACTATAAACTCAAAATGTTATATAAACCTAAACTGAGTGCATCTAAATGTGACAGGAAATTATAACTTCCTCATTGTGCATAATTGTTTATCCTTTGAAACAAATCGATTTCAAAGGAGCTTCAGGTATGATTCAATTTTTGGCTGAAAGCTGTTTGAGTGGATTAGGGATCGTTTTGAAAGGACCATAGGAGATTTAACGTTATTGATGAAATCCCCTGTTAAAGCAGAGACCTTTATTAATAGCCCGGACAGGTTCTTTCATTACGAGCCCTTATTCACGAGTTCTTTCAGCAAAAATTTAATTATACCTGAAGCGGTAATGTTCTCAAAAGGCTAAAATTTACCCTTGTTCATAATAAATGCAGCCCCGGCAGCCAGGAGTAATATCCCCAATGGCAGAAATATATCCCATCGGTGGTGGAAAAGGTGGTGTTGGAAAAAGTTTTATAACGGCCAGTCTCGGCGCATTACTCGCCAAATGGGGTAAAAAAGTCGTGCTTATCGATTTGGATCTTGGCGCTTCAAACCTTCATACATTGCTGGGAATGAAAAGCCCGGAAATCGGTTTAAACAGCTTTTTAAACAAAACCGTGAAAAATCTTGAAAGCGCGGCTGTTCCAACAATGATCCCCAATTTATTTCTTATCAGTTCTTTCCATTGCTACATGGAAATTGCAAATTTGTTTTATGCACAAAAGCTAAAAATAATTGACTCCATAAGAAAACTTCCTTTCGATTATATCCTGCTGGATCTGGGTCCCGGAACAAATTTCAACACACTGGACTTTTTCTTAACTTCCAATGAAGGAATCCTGATCTGCACACCCGAACCAACCTCCATCGAAAATTCTTTTCGTTTTATAAAGACAGTCTATTTTAGAAAATTAAAACAACTGATGACAAAAAACGCTTTTGGTTCGGGTGTGCAGATCAGGATTCCTTCATTGGAAGTTAAGAAAAAGTCCAG
>RCNC010000807.1_pt1 | contig 20750 bp, 20 predicted proteins | sample 2041301 | NCBI WGS metagenome assembly RCNC01 (sample SAMN09708231, study PRJNA481090) | Marine sediment metagenome, whole genome shotgun sequencing project. | biome: marine sediment; feature: ocean; material: sediment; isolation source: Sewage treatment plant 13A marine sediment (STP13A) ...
ATCAGGTTCCGAAATGTGTGTATAACTGTTTTGAATTTAGATATTCGGTATTTAAATCAAATAGATACGGAATAAGGAGGCCACATGAAAACACAAAAACGCTCTATTTCAAAAATTATCGAAGAGCAGGTTAAAAAATGGCAATTAATGAAAGTAAAGGATAAAAAAGAGGCTGTAATTTTTCATGTCATTGCTATTTCCAGGGAACCAGGCAGCGGTGGCCGTATAGTTGCGACAAAGCTGGGCAAAAAGCTCGGTTTTGATGTATTTCACCAGGAAATCATCAACGAGATGGCCGAAAGCGCCCAGGTAAGCAGCCGTATTCTCGAGACCCTGGACGAAAAAGGGCTTTCAGTTTTAGAAGAATGGATAACATCCCTTGTTGATAACCGGCATCTTTGGCCGGATCAATATCTTCGGCATCTTATGAAAGTAATCGGTACTATTGGAAAACACGGAAGCGCAGTAATTGTTGGCCGGGGGGCTAATTTCGTGCTCCCTCCTGAGGGAAGGATTAGAGTTCGGATTGTAGCACCATTAGATGTAAGAGTAGAAAATGTATCCAGCAATTTCGGGGTTTCTGCTGAAGATGCAAAGCGACGTATTATAAGGACCGAATCCGAACGTAGGGCTTTTATCAGAAAATATTTTAATGCAGATATTACAGACCCCATCAATTACGATCTGGTGCTAAATACAGGGACATTAAGCATTGAGGCTGCTGCGAATGCTATAAAAAGTGCCTTGGAGCAATAATACATCGCTATTTTCTCTGTCAGAATTTTCAATACAATTTAAAAAAATAAATAAAACTTTGCTGATTCGTCATTTACATCTACGCATTACAAAATTTTGTTGTAATTCTATATTATTTACCTATATATTGCTTGAATTGGAATTCCAATTCAGGCTAAATCTGAATATTGCCCGATATTTTAACTAACTGATATCTCTTGATATTTCTCCCCAAAGGTTATTTTGCTGAACCGTTAGGGCTACCTCCGCTTAATCGAATTCCAAAGTTCAAAATAAAATTCTTAAACTTGTTTTGCGAAAGGTTTAAACCATGAAAGTAAACGGCAGGCAAATGCGCCCCATCTGGCTGGATGAGAGTCAAAAAGTTGTCATGATTATTGACCAGAGGCGTCTTCCCCACGAATTTATTATTGAAGACTTAAAAACAACGGATGATGTAATAAGGGCAATAAAGGACATGTATGTAAGAGGCGCCCCTCTTATCGGTGCAACTGCGGCATACGGTGTATATCTTGCGACCTTAAATTCTCCGAGCCCAACTATTAGTAAAGATTATCTCATAAAAGAGTGTAGTAAAATCAAATCTGCAAGACCCACGGCAGTAAATCTTATTTGGGCTGCGGACAGAGTTTTGTCTAAAATTCTGGAAGTAGAAAGCACCTGGGAAGTAATTGATACTGCAAAAAAAGAGGCTGAAAAAATTGCCGATGAAGAAGCTGAAAACTGCAGGAAAATAGGCAAATACGGGCTATCGTTAATTGAGGAAATCAGCCGCAGCAAAAAGGGAAAAACAGTCAATATATTAACTCACTGCAATGCAGGTTGGCTTGCCTGCGTTGAATACGGCACGGCAACAGCACCAATTTATGCTGCTTTTGACAGCGACATAGATGTACATGTATGGGTGGACGAGACGAGACCCCTTAACCAGGGAGCAAGGCTTACAGCCTGGGAACTTGAAAAACATGGTGTAAAACATACTGTAATTACAGACAACGCCGGTGGTCACCTCATGCAACACGACATGGTTGATATAGTGATCGTCGGCACGGACAGAACCACATATACCGGTGATGTTGCAAATAAAATCGGTACCTACCTGAAAGCGCTCGCTGCCATGGACAATGATATTCCTTTTTATGTCGCCCTTCCGTCAAGCACTTTTGACTGGACACTGAGAAACGGAATCAAAGAGATTCCCATAGAAAAACGTGATCCGGATGAAATAAGATATATACAGGGTTTGGATAACAACACTATTAGAAGCGTTCTGGTTCCTCCCCCTAAAAGCCCTGTTGCAAATTACGCATTTGATGTCACACCGGCAAGGCTTGTGACAGGTTTTATAACCGAAAGGGGTATCTGCAAGGCAAATGAAGATGATATAAAAAGATTGTTTCCGGAAAAAAGACAGGCACGGAAATAAAATCCTTGGGTCAGCTCTGTTTATTCTCCAGCTCAGTTTTTACCGCTATTCCTATTTTTTCTATCGTGTATGGTTTTTTAATATAGGCTCCGGCACCCAGGTTTTGAACCTTTTTGACCCGATCTGTTGCAGAAAACCCGCTTGCGATGATTGCTTTTTGGTTTGGATGCAACTGGAGAATTTTTTTATAAGTTTCCAGACCATCAATTCCGGGGTCCATGATCATATCCAAAACCAATAGATCTGCTGAATGGTCCTTCATGTATTCAAGAGCTTCCTCACCACTTGATGCTGATGTTACTGAATAACCCAATTTTTTTAGTATCCGAGATGCAATGTTTCGTTGCTCTTTGATATCATCCACTACCAAGACTGACTCTCCCTTTCCCATATATTCTTCCACTGGCAAGGCTCCCGCATTTCCTCCTACTTCTTTTCTGGTTACCGGAAAATAAAGAGTGAATGTGGTTCCTTTTCCTACCTTGCTTTGAACATCAATATATCCTTTATGGTCTTTCACCGTTCCCCACACCACAGCCATGCCTAATCCTGTCCCGCTTCTTCCCATTACCTTTTTGGTAAAAAAGGGCTCGAATATTCTCTCTAAATCCCCTGCTGAAATTCCTGCCCCGGTATCTGATACGGTTAAGACAACATAATCGCCTTCATTTATATTATCATAACCTTTGATGGGTTGATCAATATATCTGCTTTTTGTTGATATGATTACATCCCCGCCATCAGCCATTGCCTCTGCGGCATTATTAACCAGGTTCATGACCGTTTTCGATAGGTGAACCGGTGAGCCCATTATATTTAGCAAGTTCATCTCAAGATTGCTTTTAATTTTAGTCTTTGAATGAAATTCTATTAGATTTTCAAATTCTGGGGATTCAAGATATCTATTTACAATTTGATTCAGGTTTGTCACTTCCGTAGCGACAATCCCTCTTCTTGCCAGTGTCAACAAGTCATTCACAATAGCAGCAGCTTTCATCCCCGATTCTTGAATCGATAAAATGGGTGTTCTCAGGGGACTTTCTTCAGGCAGATCCATCAATATTAAATCCGGATAGCTCACCGTAGCGCTCAAAACATTGTTGAGGTCATGGGCCACACCACCGGCAAGGGTGCCGATGGCTTCCATCTTTTTGGCATGAGCCAGTTGCGCTTCAAGTCTGCGCCGTTCAAGCTCTCCATGTTTACGCTCACTTATTTCATGCTTAAGATCAATATTGGCTTTTGATAATTCCGCCGTACGCTCTTGCACTCTTTTTTCCAGCTCTTCTTGAGCTTTACGCAGCCTGCTATCGGTCTTTTTCAGTTCTTTTATGGTTCTATTCAATTCATCGTTTTTTGAAGTTAGATTTCCCTCTGCCTTTTCTCTGAAATATTCAAACGCGTATGAGAAGACAAAAACAAGAAAAAAGGAAGGAATAAATCTTATTTTAAAATCCTTGGAGTAATGGGTTAAATAGGGCAAATTAAGATCAGCGGCAAAGAATATAATGGCCAACAATAAAAGAAGTATTGTTGCTACGGCCCCCTTTTTTGAACCAAGAAGGAATGATGCAATGAGTGGAAAAGTGTAGTACCATACGTGAGCGGTATTATTCACCCCTCCGGTAACTAAAAGATAAAAATACAGTAAACCGGCTATTGTAATGCCTAAAATACAGGCCAGTTGATAATTCCCACTTCTTCTTAAATATAATAAAATAAACATCAGGAGCAGCGCAGCAAAATTATCAATAGATCCAAGTGGAAAATTTCCCTGAACATACGCCATTATTCCGAGTGAAACCAAGAAAATGACACCTGTCATGCTTATCACATTCATCAGCATCACTTTGCGCATGGTTTCAATATTGAATTTTTCGTCCATTCCACTGGTTATTATGTTTCTTAGCGCAGGAAAAAGGCGACTTTCCCTTTTATCCATTTTGCTCCTCCCTTGATCCGTAGTTTAAAAACAACACCCGATAGTAATTATTTATGGTAAATTCGCGAAATTTTATAGGCCTTCATGTTTATGATATCACCATAAAGGTAATATTGTCAAGTCTTTATTAGCATTTTAAAGGCAACGCCCGGTAGCAATTATTTATGCGAATACGCTAAATCTTATAATTTTTTAAGCTTTCATATCGCCTATTGCTCGTGGATCACCATGACACCCAGCGGCCTATCCGCAAATCCGTATTTTTGCTTGTGTATTATGAATAGACATAATTATTTTAGAGTTAAGAATTTATTGTTCGGGTATGAGTGATGGGTTGTCAATAAAAATTACGATAAAAATTACGAGTTGTAAACAAACTCATTTTATATTAAAATGTTTTACCGATGATCTGCTGTTTTACCTGTTTTACGCTTTGTTAACAAATACCCAAATAGAATAAAGAAAGGAACTTAAAAATGCCGGTTATAAAATATGATGAGATTAAGGCAAACAAAATCGAAATGGAAGGTGCGATTCATATTTCTAAAAAAGTCCCCATCGGAGAAAAAGAGGGCTGGGACGGTTACACCCTGCGAACCTTTACCATAGGGCCAGGCGGAAACAGTCCCAGGCATTCCCACGACTGGGAGCATGTGAATTACGTGATTCAAGGTAAAGGCCGGTTGATGATCGACGGCAAGGAACAGGATGTCAATGAAAAAGATTTTGCCTTTGTTCCGGCAAATATCGAACACCAGTATTTAAATCCCTATGATAAAGACTTTGAATTTATCTGCATCGTGCCAAATCGAGGGGAATATTAAATCTGTACTCTTGAACTAAAGTTTTGCACCCCTTATCTACAGCAAAGCCTTAATTTCTGAAGAGTTGATTCACATCTGATCTTATATCTTAAGCGTCATCATGGCATCACTTTTTGCAAAATAGGGGTGCGAAACTTGAGTCACTAATTATTGAATTCATGGCGGTTGAATATTCTGAGAATAGTCTTAATTTTGTACAGTAAGCCAAAACTTAAAGTAGAAAAGGGGGGTTGAAATATGAACAGGATTAAAACATTTTTTATTTCATTTATCATTTTATTCGGGTTATTTGTTGCTGTCTCATGCAGTACACCCGGGACATACTTTGTCGGCGTAAAATATGCCGGAGAGCCCGAAACAAGTATTCAGGGAACTGCTCTAATAGGGATGCAATCTTTCTTGGATAAAAGAGAAGAAGAGAGTAAAAACTTTATTGGGGCCAGGATCGTCGGAAAGGGACGAAAAGAACTGTTCATGTCGAGTCAGGCATCTGTAGCCGATTCGGTTACTTCGGCTTTTAAAGAATATGCTGAGAAAAGAGGATTTGAGGTAAAAAGCATTTCAGGATGGGATTTTTCTCCTGAAGGCCTGAAAACCGTGGACAAAGGGCTTAAATATGTCTTAGGCGGGCATATCGAAAAGCTAAGATGCGATGCAACCAAACGCGTTGGCAGGACCAACATGGTTTTGGAGATTAAAATAACAACCTATGTCGGCAGTGTGGAAACCGGCAGTGTAAAAAAGAGGCCATTTGAAATCAAACTGAAAAGAACCGATCCGACCTTTGGTGCACCAGGCCTTGAGAAATTTGTAAATGAAGCTCTTGCAAAGGTCATTGCAAATACACTGGCTGATTTAAATTAATGCATAAATTCAAAGTCCCTTCAGGCGAAATCGACCGGCGGATAAAAAAAATCCGGAAAGAATTACAGGATAATGGTATTGACGGACTCTTGATTGTCCAGCGTGTTGATCTTTTTTATTTTTCCGGCACAGCCCAAAACGGTTTTCTATATATTCCCGCTGAAGGTCAGCCGGTTTTATTTATAAAGCGTTATTTGCCAAGGGCCAGAGAAGAATCTTCTATAAAGAATATTATTGAAGTTAAATCTATAAAAGAAGTTCCTGGTTTCATCTCTGATTTTTACGGTAAACTGCCCGGCACTATAGGGTTAGAATTTGATGTCCTGCCGGTAAGGGATTTTAACTTTTATAAAAGGCTCTTTGCTGCGGAAAAATTTGTGGATGGTTCGCACCTTATTCATAAGGTTCGAATGATCAAGTCTGACTGGGAAATTGAGCAGATTGAAAAAACGGCTGAACTGTCGCAAAAAACATTTGAATATATGAAATCGGCTATACGCCCGGGACTGTCGGAGATGGAGTTCTCCGGCATGTATGAAACTTTTGCCAGAAAACTTGGACATGGAGCCAAGCTGCGGGTTCGTGACTATCAAACCGAAGGATATCCCTGGCATATATTAAGCGGAACAAACGGCGGTCTTTTAGGGCTTCTTGATTCACCTGCCAGCGGAGAAGGAACTTCGGCCGCTTTCCCCTGTGGCGGAGGTAATAAGCTCCTTGCCGCTGATGAACCGATTATGATCGATTTAGGATCGGTACTCAACGGCTACCATATGGACGAAACAAGGATGTTTGCCATCGAATCAATGCCGGGGCGAGCCATGGATGCCTGCCGGGCAGCTATAGAAATACACAATGCGGTTTTAGAAATAGCAAAACCCGGTATCAGCCTTGATGAACTTTTCCGACACTCTGTTGAAACAGCGAAATCTTTAGGCTATGCTGAGCCTTATCTTGGCCCTCCCGGTCACGAGGTAAGTTTTGTTGGTCACGGAATTGGGCTTGAGCTGATAGAATTTCCTATAATTGCCGGTGGTAAAAAAGAGCGCCTTGAGCCTGGAATGACCTTTGCCCTAGAACCTAAGATGGTTTTTGAAAATGAATTTTCAGCTGGTATTGAAAGCGTCTTTCTTGTTACTGAAACAGGTGCAAGGCTTATCAGCAGAGTGCCGCTGGAAATTTTTATATGTTAAAATGGATGGCGTCGTAATAATTCGACGTTGAATCAGTCTTCGCTAAGGCTACGCCGGGACAAGTGTTGGACGCTCGTAGCCTTTTTTGAACATCGAACATCGAACGTTGAACGTTGAACATCGAATAATGAAGTCGCTTCGCTCCAACAGTTTATAAATTGACAGAATACATTATTCAAAATTCGACGTTGGACGTTCGATGTTCAACGTTCATAAGTAGTTACAAAGGAAGTATAATTTATGACAAATAACAACTTAAGTTTCGAACAGGGGCCGATCAGACCGCCAAACGAGGCTCGCAGCCTTCTTTTGCGTGTAACCCGGAACTGTCCCTGGAATCAGTGTCTTTTTTGCCCGGTTTACAAGAGAAGAAAATTTTCTATGCGTACTGTCGATGAAATCAAGCAGGATATTCAAACCGCCAGGGATATTGCAGACGATATCAAATCTGTTTCGCGAAAACTGGGATACAGCGGAGATGTAAATGACCAGGTCATCAGCAGCCTTTTTAACAGCTCTAACCACAGCAACAGCTACCAAAGCATAGCCGCATGGATGTATTATGGAACAAATGCCTGTTTTCTGCAGGACGCTGACAACCTGATAATGAAAACAAAAGACCTGGTGGATGTTTTAACATTTTTAAAAGAAAAGTTTCCGGAAATAACAAGGATAACCACCTATACCAGATCCAGAACAGTAGTGCGCAAATCCGTAGAGTCTTTAACACAGATTCGTAAAGCAGGTCTCGACAGAATACATATCGGGCTTGAAACAGGATACAACCCGCTTCTTAAGCTGATGAAAAAAGGCGTGAGCGGTGCACAGCATATTGAGGCCGGTCAGAAAGCGATCCAGGCAGGCATGGAGCTTTCCGAATACGTTATGCCGGGACTCGGCGGACAGGAAATGTGGGAAGAACATGCAAGGAAAACTGCAAAAGTACTAAACGAAATTAATCCGCACTTTATCCGCCTTAGAAGCCTTAGGGTACCTCCGCGTGTACCTCTTTACAACAAGCTGGAAGACGGCAGTTTTACGATGCAAACCGATGATATGCTTGCAGAAGAAATCAGACTTTTTATAGACACTTTAGATGGGATAACAAGTACGGTAACAAGTGATCATATCATGAATCTCCTTGAAGAAGTATCAGGAAAATTTCCGGAGGATAAGGAGAAGATGCTGGATGTAATAAGAGAATATCAAAAACTTCCTGAAAAAGATCGATTGATATACCGTGTCGGCCGTCGTGCAGGCACGTACCGCTCAACAAACGATCTGGAAAGGGACCCTGCAACCTATAAGAAAATTAAAAACCTGATTTCCGAAGTTAAAAAAAATGAAGGGGAGCAGGGGGTGGAAAAATTTATTTCAGAACTTGTTGACAGGTATGTTTGAAGCTTAGAAACATCATATCGACAATTTGTTTTTTAAAAAAAAACCAATCACGAAAACACGAAATAGGGAAAGCACGAAATTATAATTTTATCTTTTTCGTCCTTTCGTGCTTTCGTGATAAAAAATCTTTTTCTTTTCGGGCTTGTACTGGTCAGGATATATATAAATAAATGGACACCATCAGAATCTTAGGAACGGGATCTTATTTGCCTCCAAAGATCTTAACTAATTTTGATTTGCAGAAAATGGGCCTGGATACAACAGATGAATGGGTTGTTAAGCGTACAGGCGTTAGTGAAAGAAGAATAGCCGAGCCTGATGTCGCTGCTTCAGATCTTGGTTACGAAGCCGCTATACAGGCTCTTAACATGGCAGGAATGACCGCCAAAGATCTTGATCTTATCATTTTTGCCACTATTACTCCTGACACCTGCTGCCCTTCGGCTGCCAACTGGCTCCAGGCCAGGCTTAATGCGCCGCAGGCCGTGACATTTGATGTTACTGCGGCCTGCTCAGGTTTCATTTTCGGTTTGAATGTGGCTGAGCAGTATCTTAAAAACAAGACCTTTAAACATATCCTTGTGGTGGCTTCCGAAGTCATGTCACGCACACTTAACTGGAAGGATCGAAGTACATGCATTTTGTGGGGCGATGGAGCGGGAGCTGCGGTGTTGACATTAGGAGACGAAGGCTCCGAAATTTTATCCACACATATCCATACGGATGGAGCCAATGGCCGGGATTTGTTAATGCCGGGGGGTGGGTCCAAAACCACACCCATTTGTCACGAAAGCGTTGATAATGGTCTGCACTACCTTAATATGATTGAAGCCAACCTCAGCTTTAGGGTGGCTGTCAGGTATTTCTCCAGTTCTATCAAAGAGGCCGCCGATTTTAACAACGTCGATATAAAAGACATAAACTGGATTATTCCCCACCAGGCAAACCTGAGAATGTTCCAGTACATCTCCAAATCCCTTAATATTCCGTTTGAAAGATTTTATTTAACCCTTCAAAAGTACGGCAATATATCATCGGCATCATGCGCAATTTCCCTTGATGAAGCTGTCAGAGACCAAAGCATAAAGAAAAATGATCTGATCTGTCTTCCTGTCTTCGGCGGGGGACTGACGTGGGGCAGTGCACTCATCAGGTGGTGAGACCTTTAAAATGGGTTCTTCTCCAATTTAGTTGGAGAAGAGGGTTCGGGGATTCAAGGGGTCAAGGGTTCAAGTAAATGCAAACGGCTTGATACAAATGGCATAAACACTTACGTTTTCTCTGCCCTTACTCCTTAATATTTTCAAAGTATGTCTATATAAAAAGACGGTCCCATGAGTCAGGGATTTTTCTATATGTATTTGTTTTTCGGTGATTTTCACTCGAAACCTTGACCCCTCGAATCCTTGAATCCTGATCAATCGACCAACTCTTTGGGAGATGATTCTAAAGATTCAAGACACGCATTACGAATTGACTGTATTTCTATTGCATTATTTGAAAATACCCACTCTACACCACGATTAAGTTCACGGAACAGACTGTTTCTTGATTTGATATAAGCTGTCCCCACCATCTGATTTTGCATCTGGTGTTTTATCAGGTACGATTTTGTCAAAAATAAATAATGCCCTAAAAGTCCTCCGTAGTTTTCCTGTATTGATATTTTGCTAAGCTGCCTGACGTTAACTTGGGCAATTGGAAGAAATGTTGTTGCAGGTACAAAGTCAATCAGTTTGAACATATCCGGAGCAAGAGAAATAAAGTGAAAATCTTTTTCGGGCTCAAGGGATGAAAAGAGTTTTTGCAAAAGACTGTTTTGATAGATCGGATCAGGATAGACTTCTTCTTTGATTTCAACCATGAGGTGCAGTTTGCCGCCATATCTTATTATCACTTCAGAAAGAGAAGGGATCAAAGGAAAATTAATTTTTAAATCTTCCCGGGTGATATTGCTGAGTTCAAGATCTGACTGAAACAATCTTTTGAAGTTTTTATCATGAAATACTACAGGAAGAAGATCTTTTGTCCAACGGATGTCCAGCTCTATTCCCCAGATACCTTTTTCTTCTATCAGGTCAAATGCGGCAAGTGTATTTTCTAAAACATTTATGTTATTATGTTCGCCCCTGTGGGAGATAATCTTGCAATCATAAAGTCGCTTTTTATCGGGGCGCTTTTGAGGAAGTCTTTTATAAAAGCAGTCAATTGTCCATAGAACCGGTTTTTCCAGTGAGTGCAATATACTCATTTTGACACCGGACTCATGTTTTCCTTATGATACTATCCGAGTTTTGTTTTAAATCCTTTATCACGGCGTTACGATTTTTTTTATCGTGCCTGGACTTATTCTCAAATGCTTCAGTCATTTTTTTTAAAAGATTTTCCAGTTTCATCGGCTTTAACAGGTAATCAAAAGCTCCCTGCTTCATTACTTCAATACTGGTTTCAAGGGACGCGTGACCGGTAAGCATAACGACCTCGGCAAGGGGCTGAATCTTTTTAATCTCCCTTAAGGTTTCAATACCATCCATACCCCCTGGCATTTTAACATCCAGTAAAATGACATCAAAAATTTGATTTTTTAATTGCTCTATTGCAGCTTCTCCGCTTGTAACGCCTGTTGCATCCAGTTTTCTCTTTTTAAGCCTGACCACAATTGTTTCTAAAAAGTCAGTCTCATCATCAACGATCAGTATCTTAAACTTGTCCATTTTTTCATGTCCTTCGGGCTTGAATAAAATTTTCCTTTAAGAAACTACCAATACCTGAGCAGCTACTTGATCTGTGCAGACCGTTGTTTCTAATCGTGAGTGTCTTTTTTCTCAATTGCCTGGGCTATCTTTTTTAAAAGCTCTTCCAGCTTGATCGGTTTTAAAAGATAATCAAAGGCTCCCAGTTTCATTCCTTCAATACTGGTTTCTATGGAAGCGTGTCCGGTAAGCAGGATGACCTCTGCAAGAGGTTGTATCTTTTTTATCTCCCTTAAGGCCTCTATGCCGTCCATGCCTCCCCGCATTTTGATATCTAAAATGACCACATCAAAAGTTTTTTCCTTCAGCAATTTCAGGGCTTCTTCTCCACTTCTGGCACCACTTGCATCAACCTGCCGTTTGTTCAAACGCTCTGTAATGGTTTCTAAAAAGTCTTCTTCATCATCCACGATTAAAACATTGAAGTAATGCATAGGACCTCCTTTGTTTTATTGTACCTGTTCACGTCCTCGGCACAAAAGGGTCGCACAATCCCCGTTTTGTAGGCGTTCACAGGTGCTGCAGATGTGCGTGATCAGGGCGACCAGCTATAGTCTGCTATGCTGGTCGACCTGAACGCGCGCAGATGCGGTGCCTGTGAACGCCTACGTTTTATTTCCTTTCCGGCGCCACAACCGGCACCTCAACGGTAAAGGTTGTGCCTTTTCCCACCTGGCTTTTCAGGCGAATCGTACCGCCCATTTTTTCTATAATGCTATACCCCACCGACAGACCAAGCCCTGTTCCCTTTCCGACTTCCTTTGTTGTAAAAAAGGGATCAAAAACATTCTTTTGCTTTTCTGCAGGTATGCCTGGCCCGTCATCTTTTATGCTGACACATATTTGCGAATCAAGCCGTCTGCTTTTTATTCCGACTAAACCGTCTTTGCCGATAGCGTCAATGGCGTTTGTAAGCAGATTTAAAAAAACCTGCTGGAGCTGGGCCTGGTCACTTGCTATAATTGGAAGCCTGCCGGATAAATCTGTCTGGATTTCAATATTGTTTGTCCGTGCAGAGTTTTCCAAAATGGTGACGGTCTGATTTATTGTATCATTAATATCCACATCTTCCAGGCGGGGTTCCATTTTCCTGGCAAATCCGAGCATATTGTGGACAACCTTTCGTGCTCTCTCAACATGTTCTTCTATCTTTTGAACGGAAGTTTGAAATTCTTCAAAATTTTCACTTTCCTTTATATCTTCTTCTTCCAGAAGGTCTTCTATCCAACCGGTTTTCTGCAGGATGACATTAAGGGGGTTGTTGATCTCATGGGCAACACCCGCAGCCATTTTACCAATTGCCGCCATTTTATCAGACTGGACAAGCTGGGCGTTTAGTTCCTGCATCGTTGCATCCGACTCTTGCAGCCGGCTCACGGCAAGGTGTGTAGTAAAAATCGTAGTCATTATAATCAACAAAAGGCCGAATACAATAATCGTAATTTCCACGTTTCGAACTGCAAACAGACCCGCCATTTGCTCAGCAGGTTCCTGGTTAATGACAAAAAGCCATTTGGTGTTCTTCAGCCAGCTTCCGGCATAGAGCAGTTTCCCGCCTTGATCGTTTTCAAGTTCTACACCGTCACTCTTCCGCCGAACAGACTTGTATCCAGATTCGACTGCGACAGAATAAGCCCTTTAAATCTTGGACTTGTTTGAAAAATACCATCTTTATTGACAAGGTAAGCGTCTCCTGTTCTTCCGATCTGTGCCTGCCGTAGGATTCCTTCAAGAACTTCCGGATCTATGGTTGCCCTTAGAATCCAGCTTTTACTATTTTCGTTGCGACTAACAGCTATAATAAAATGTGGCAGTTTTCTAAAACCCATGTACACATGGCTCAAAAAAACTCCTTTGCTCATAACTTCGGCAAACCATGACTGATCATAGTAATTCAAGCCTTTAAGATTATATGGTCCTTGGTAGGCCCGGTGCCTTCCGGCACTGTCAATAACACCAAGGTCAACAAAAGCCCCTGCCCTTGAATTCATAACATTAAATATATTTGAAAGATTCTCTTCATCTACCATTTCTTCTAAATGATGGGTATCAGCCATGGAGCTTAAAATAGCGATACGTTCTTTTAAGAACATATCAACGGATTCCGCCTGGGCGATGGCACGGTATTTTATCTGTTCTTCGGTTTTATCCTTACAGGTTTTGGAGAACTGGTAATACATGGTTACGCCAAGAATAATAAGGGGAGCAAAGGAGACCGCCAGGGTAATGCCGATGATTTTTCTTTGAAGGCTTGTATATAAAGAAGTTTTCATAACATAGGTGCTGCTATGTTGTTAAGCGGTTTACAATATCTACTAACTACTACTATTTTTTAAAAAAAATAGCAATTGATTTATACCAGCCCCAATATTTTCCACCAGACAGAGGCTACCAAAGTCAATAACCACCCCTTAAAGGGGTGGCTTGATGGTGACCCTAAAAGGGTCAATTTGTTAACTCCATAATTTGGTTTGATCCATGCTTTTATCTTTATTCAACTGCCATCTTACATACTTTCTGATCTGTTCTTCATCCAGGCCTACTGTGCTGACGCAATATCCTTTAGCCCAGAAATCCCGTCCCCAGTATCGTCTTTTCAATTCCAAATGTCTGTCGAATATATTAATAGCACTTTTCCCTTTCAAAAACCTACAACCTCTGAAATTGAGTGCTTGGGTGGAACACAAAGAAGTAAATGGACATGGTCTGCTTGCACGTTCCCTTCCAATATTTCAATCTTTTTCCATTCACATAATTGCTTTATAATATCTCGAACGGAATTGCCTACACCACCTGTTAAAATCTTAAACCGATACTTCGGACACCATACAATATGTTATTTACATTCCCACACAGCGTGTGCTAATCTCTTAAAATGTTTCATCGAATACCTCCTTTTGAAATTTAGGGTCACCTACCCTTTTCTTAAGGAGGTATTCTTCTTTTGTAAATCACTATCTTACAAGAATAGCAAAGCTTGGACCATCAGCTTAGCTGATGGTTTAATGGGTTAATCAATAAAAGCAGACAAATGAGTTGATTTTAAATGATTGGAATTGCGGACTGATTGAAATGAATATAATGATAAGAGACCCTTGAAAAATGGTAATTTCCCAAGGGTCTCATTTATTTAACGAAATAGACACGGCGTTATTGAAGAAGCTTCCTTTTTTCCATTCAACGGATCATTTCTACTTCTTTCGCCGCAATCGGGACATGGCCAGGTTGAGGCTGATACGCATTCTCTCAACGGCCTGCGCGAGGAGACCGATTTCATCCTTGGAGTTGACATCGACTTTGATATCGAGTTCTCCAAGACTCATTCTTTCCGCAATATCGGTCAACGTCATGATCGGCTTGACGACAGTTCTTGCAAAAAACCAGGCAATGATGAAAACAGCCAAAATAGTGACAATCAGCAGAATGTAGAAAAACTGCTGAACGCCCTTCAGGGGTTCATAAATTTCTTGGGACTCCTGGCGAACCACGAGTACCCAATCGTATTGATTACCCAGAACATGTCCCAACACCTCCCTGCCCTGCTCGTCTTTAAATTGTAGCGTCTTGGCCCTTTTGTCTTTTCGATATGCCTGAATCAGCGGATGGGTGTTCAGATTTTTCTGCTGGATAACATAGCTTTTTCTCTGATGAGAAACCACTTTCCCTGTTTCGTCCACCAGGAACGCAAAACCTGTACTTCCGTGGCGCCACCGGGCCACACTTTTGGAAATGTCGTCGATGGTGGAGGCCATGGCCATCACACCGACGATACGACCGGCCGAAAGAATCGGTACAGCCATAACAAGAGCCGGTTTTTTCGATGTTTTTCCGATTACTGTCTGCCAGCTTATTTTTTTACCCTGCATAACGCCTTTATAATACTGCCGGTCCGAATAGTCTTTCAGCGGTTTACCGTCACTTCTCGCCGTATTGAATCCGTTGGGGTCCACCGTGAATACCAGATACATCCACGGATATGACTTTTGAATGGCTTTCAGCACCGGTTCCTGGCGTTTACGGTCCATTGCGATCATTTCGGGAAGTCGAGCGGCGGTGTCGAGGGCCCTGACATTTTTATCGATCCATTCGTCCACCTGATTTTTCACCCCCAGGCCAGTTTGGGCCATGAGAGTTTCCGCATTCTCCAGGAAAAGGTCGCTCGTTTTGTTAAAGGTAATTGACCAGTAAACCCCAAGGGGAAGAAGACTGGCGATCAACATCAGAATGACAATTTTGAGAAATAGACCAAAGCGTATCTTCTTAGGAGCGGCTTCGGTTTCCGCACCCAAGCCCGCGCTGGTTGTTTCAGCGGGTTTACCTTCGCTTGACATCACGGAATCGGTATCCGGCAAGTCCTTTTGCTGCGAAGCGGCAATGGATCCAAAATCAACGAGATCCTCGCCTTTCGGCGCCGGCTTTTCCACCACCATTATATTTTTACAGGCCCTGCATCTCAACTTGACCGATTGTCCTTTGATTTTTCCTTCATCAATTCTATATTTTTTACCGCAGTTTTCGCATTCTATTCTCATTCGTCACGCTCCTATCCTTTGTTATCATACATTGGGAATCCGGGAGAAAACCGCAGCCTCAAACAGGGTACGGTTTTCTTCCTGTGGGATTTCTCTGGCGATATTCTTCACAAAATCGGGTGCTGCATTGACAGGGATTCTGTCTATCTGGAGGCCCATCTCATCCAGAATGTCTTCCATCAATATTTGTCCCATAGGCCCTACCGATTCGCTCAATTTCGTTTTTAGGAATATGATAAAAGATTGTTCCAGATAAGTAATATCTTTCTTAACCGGAACCACGAGTTCCAGTTTCAGCAGTTTAACGAGGGCATCTCTGACCTGCGACAAACTCATTTCCGCCTCCCTGGCGACCTGGGAGATATTTTTATTTTCATCGATAACCATGAGCAGGCGGATCATTTCCGCATTCAGGGTGATCTCTACCATATTTTTTCGGATGGTTTTTTTAAAATATCTTTGCGAGAGATCCGGTGAATCTAATGGCATCGTCATCTTCCAATCCACGAACATCGTTTAATCAAGGTTTGGCAATATTAACCGTATGATAGCATCCGCGAGGCGGGATGTCAAGCCGAAAAGGGCCGAAAAGGGTCGGCCGAAAAGGGTCGGGTCAAATTCAAAAGGATGTGGTTTTACTCGTCTTGAAAGAGGTCGGTACTCAGGTATCGCTCGCCCGTACTGGGAAGGATAGCCACAATCTGTTTTCCTGAGTTTTCAGGTCTTTTGGCTATTTCAAGGGCTGCCGAGACCGCAGCCCCGGAGGAAATGCCGCACAAAATCCCTTCTTGTCTGGCCATATCTCTGGCAACTTCAAAGGCTTGGTCATTGGTTACAGTGACAATCTCGTCAATGATCCTGGTATTTAGCACCTCTGGAATGAAACCGGCTCCGATTCCCTGGATCTTGTGGGGGCCAGGATCACCTCCGGAGAGGACAGATGAATCGCTTGGCTCAACCGCCACAGCTGTAAAGGATGGCTTTCGCTCTTTGATAACCTCAGATATCCCTGTGATGGTTCCACCGGTTCCCACCCCGGCAACCAGGATATCCACGCCCCCCCCGGTGTCCCGCCATATCTCCTCAGCCGTGGTTTTACGGTGGATTTCAGGATTGGCCGGATTGGCGAATTGATTGGGCATATAGGCGTCAGTGGACTCGGAAAGTATTTCCTGAGCCTTGTTGATGGCCCCTTTCATCCCTTCCTTTCCCGGTGTGAGGACCAGTTCCGCGCCCAGGTGCTTGAGGAGCTTCCTTCTCTCCACGCTCATGGTTTCGGGCATGGTCAGCATAAGTCGATATTTCCTGGCTGCACAGACAAAGGCAAGGGCAATTCCCGTATTCCCGCTGGTGGGTTCAATTATTAAGGTGTTTTTGCCAATAAGGTCCTGTCGTTCCGCCGCCTCGATCATGGCCAGGCCAATACGGTCTTTTACACTGCCCAGAGGGTTCTTGAATTCCAGTTTGGCCAGAATATCGGCATGGAGCCCCTTGGAAAGCCAGTTCAGCCGCACCAGTGGTGTGGACCCTGTCGTTTTTGTGACATCACTAAAGATTTTGTCCATGTTCTGCCCTCCTCTTTTTCTCAGGTTTCGTCACGTTCTTTAAGGGGATTTTTCCTTAAAGATCAATTCGGGCTTCTTCAGAAAGACCTTGGTGTCCGGCGGCACCGAATCGGTAATCCAGACATTCCCGCCAATCACTGTACGGGCGCCTATCACTGTATCCCCTCCTAATATGGTGGCCCCGGCATAGATGGTTACATCATCTTCTATGGTGGGGTGACGTTTTTTACTCCTGAGTGCTTCCGCCGAATTTCTCGGCAGCGACAGGGCACCCAGTGTTACCCCCTGATAGAGCCTTACATGGTTTCCGATCTCTGTCGTCTCACCCACCACTACGCCGGTTCCATGATCGATAAAGAAGCTCTCTCCGATGTGGGCTCCAGGATGGATGTCGATCCCGGTCAGGCTGTGAGCATGTTCCGTCATAATACGCGGGATCAAGGGGATGCCCTGATGATGAAGCTGGTGGGCCATGCGATAGACTGTAACGGCATAAAGACCGGGATAGCTGAATATAATATCGTCATAGCCCTTAGCTGCCGGGTCGCCTTCATAAGTTGCCCGAACATCCTTGGCCAGCATAGCCCTCAACATAGGCATTTCACGCATAAAATCGATTGCAGATTCCAGGCCCCGCTCTTCGCAATGGGTACAGGGTTGATTGTAGCGCAGACAATCATGTCTGATTGCGAGGGTAATCTGTTCGGAAAAGGCTTCAAAAAATGCGGTGACTTCCTGCCCGTAATAGTAGCTGAGATTCACCTCATCCACTCTTGAGTGGATAAAGTAACCCGGATAAAGGATACGTCTCGCCTGTTCAATTAGGTCTATGATCGAATTTTTTGAGGGGACGGGTTCCGGGCCAACATGATCAAAACAGTCTTCACTGTCGCAGGTTTGAACAAGTTTATCCACAATAGCCGGAATCTCTTCGCGAAATCGTTCTGTGTTTGCGACCTCGGTTTTACACCGATCCTCTTTGTATGAAACATCCATGGCAAATACCATTCCCCTTTGGCGTTAATCCTTTAAGCACCTGTCGTACAGACCTGCTCATCCGGTTTCCAGTAGGGAGACAGGTTCCTCAATTTCTCAATAATGGAGGGAATCTTATCAATAACAAAATCGATCTCCTCCTCGGTATTGTAAATGCTCATGCTGAATCTTATGGAGCCATGAGCCATGGTAAATGGAACCCCCATGGCACGAAGAACGTGGGATGGCTGCAGGGACCCCGATGTGCAGGCTGACCCGGAGGAAGCACATATGCCGAATTCGTCCATCAAAAGGAGGATGGCTTCCCCTTCCACAAATTCAAAGCTTATGTTGCTGGTATTGGGAAGGCGGTTTAAAGACTCCCCATTGAGTCGGCTATTGGGAACTCGGCCCAGGATTTCCTTTTCCAGTTTATCTCTTAAAGACTTTACCCTGGTATTCTCTTCCTCCATATTCAGGGCCGCCAGTTCACAGGCCTTACCAAGCCCAATAATACTCGCTGTGTTTTCAGTGCCTCCTCTTCGCCCCTTTTCCTGGTGCCCTCCGATAAGGAAGGGAGAGAACCTGGTTCCCTTACGCACATAGAGAACCCCTGTCCCTTTGGGCGCATGGATTTTGTGGCCCGACAATGAGAGCATATCGATGGTGCTGTTCTTCATATCAATGGGTATCTTTCCCGCTGCCTGGACCGCATCCGTATGAAAGATAATGCCCCTGTCCCGTGCCATTTGAGCGGCTTCTTCCACCGGAAAGATAACCCCCGTTTCATTGTTGGCCCACATAAGACTGACAATGGCTGTATCACGGGTAAGGCTCTCTTGGTAACGGTCAATGTCGAGTTGCCCTTCCCTGTTGACGGGAATTTCGGTCAACCGATACCCCTTATCAGACAGGCGGGTACTAAGGACCTTGACGGCAGGATGTTCAACCCGGCTCGTGACAATATGGGCCTTCCCTGTCTCGGTGGACAGGGCGGACATGATGGCCGTGTTGTCGCTTTCCGATCCGCAGCTGGTGAAAATAATTTCTTCAGGCATGGCGCCAATGAGGGCCGCCACCTGCTCACGTGCCTCTTGAATCTTGCGGCCCACCTGACCACCAAAGCTATAGGCACTGGAGGGGTTTCCGTAAAAATCGTGATAGTAGGGCAACATCGTTTCCAGCACTTCCGGTGCCACCTGGGTTGTGGCATTGTTGTCAAGGTAAATGGTTTTCATTGGGGCACCTCCTCAACGACCAGCTCGGGCAAAACCAGCTCCTGGAGCTTTTTTTCCACAAGGTTTTTAAAGGTCTGCTCAGAGGCATGGCAGACGGCGCAGGTTCCCCGTTTGGCGACCAAAACGCGGTTTCCTACCACATCGATGAGCTCAATATCCCCGCCGTCATGCTTCAAGGATGGCCTGATTTCTCTTTCAATGGTCTCCTCGATCATCCTGATTTTCTGGATGTTGGTCAATGTGGGTTTGGCCACGGGCATTTCTTCTGCTCTTACCTTGGTAATGATTTCCCGGATGTTGTCATGGCAATTCTCGCAGCCGCCACCGGCCTTAGTGTAGTTCGTGACTTCCTCGACCGTGGATAGGTCATTTTCCCTGATTGCCTTCTCGATTTCCAGATCGGTCACGCCGAAACATTCACAGACGATCTCACCTTCCTTTTCCTTTACTTGTTCACCCTTGTATTGGGCAAGTGCCTGTTCGAGGGCCTGGCGTCCAAGCACGGAACAGTGCATCTTTTCTTTTGGAAGGCCCCCTAAAAAGTCAGCGATATCCTGATTGGTAATCTTATCTGCTTCCTCCACGGTCTTCCCCTTAAGCATCTCCGTAAGGGCAGATGCGGAAGCAATGGCACTCGCACAACCAAAGGTCTGGAATTTGGCATCCGCGACCTTACCACTTTCATCTACTCTTAAACTGAGTTTGAGGGCATCGCCACATGCCATGGAGCCCACCTCACCAACGGCATTGGCGTCTTCCACTTCACCGGCATTTTGGGGATTTAAAAAATGTTCCTTCACTTTGTCTGTATATTCCCACATAGGATACCTCCTTTTTTGATAATGTATGTAGCAAACCCTCGATCTATCACCGTATCCCGAGAATGTGTCTTTGAGGTCGTTGTGATAAAGGGAGTAGGAAATGTTAAAATAACTTTACTTATTAGTATAACCATATTTTATGGTTTGGCAATAGGTGAACTCAGGGGACAACTGCACCACACAATACTTGGAGAGCTTTGCAAATAAGCGTAGACTTCGAAACGACACTTTCTTGGTCTATGATTATTATTTTTCACTGCAGACGCAAAGAACGCAGAAAACGGAAACAAGTTCAGCGGCCTTTACGGCCGTTCGGTAAGCGTCTACAAGGAGAGTTAAGGACCATCTTGATGTTCTTCTTCCATTGGTACCCGCTCTGTTTCTTTTCCCTTGCCAATCAAATCGCCCGACTCAGTCCAGACAAGTCTGAAACCGGTGGTACGATATCTACTGGCGGGGT
>RCNC010000782.1_pt1 | contig 20740 bp, 20 predicted proteins | sample 2041301 | NCBI WGS metagenome assembly RCNC01 (sample SAMN09708231, study PRJNA481090) | Marine sediment metagenome, whole genome shotgun sequencing project. | biome: marine sediment; feature: ocean; material: sediment; isolation source: Sewage treatment plant 13A marine sediment (STP13A) ...
CCCACGCCAAGGGCAGTCACCAGCGGCACCGTGACCGTCGATGTCGTGACGCCCCCTGAATCATAGGCAATGCCGACTATTTCCTTTGGCGCAACTGTTGTCAGCAGCACGACGAGGCAATAGCCGGCGATGATCAAAAGCGGCAACGACCAGTTCGCCAAAATTCGTATTACGCCAAGAACCAGTGCTACACCGACAGCCAGCGCGACGGTCAGCCGCAGACCGAGTGCATAGCTGCGCTGTGCTTCGTCGGATGTTGCGATGGCACCTGCGTCTGCGGCAACTTGTGCCGCCTCGGCTGCGATGGCGATCAGTGCGGGTTCTGCGATTGTGGTACCGAATCCCAGCACGAATGCGAATGTGACCAGCCAGAACACGCTGCCCTTTCGTGCGAGAGCATGCGCAAGCGACTCCCCAACTGGAAAGAGCGCGAGCCGCAGGCCGAAAATAAAGAACGTGAGGCCGGCTACGATAAACAGCATGCCGGCAGCAATCGAAATGAGATCCGTGACGGGCTCGCGAAAGACAAAGAGTTGAAATGCGCTGATCACCAGAACGATGGGCAGCAAGTCGCGAAGGCTGCTCAGACCATCTTGAACGAGTGTAATCAGTGAATCTTTCAAACCAGCTGCGACCCGCATTTAGGACAGGCATATGACTGTACCAAGAAATCCTAACAGTGTTCATGCGCAGAGTTCGGGCGTACGAATCGCGATGGGCGCGCCTGGCAGAGCTGACGCACGATCAGCCAGCAGAAAAAGTGTGGGAGATGCGCCTGCAGGAAGACGATTTGGATATGATTGCGACGCATTGCCGCTAGAACGTTCTGCCCACGGTAATCATGCCGGCGGCAAGACCGAGTTGCGCGATTTCGACGAAGCCACGCTTGTGTCTGAAACCTATGGCCGGAATGACCGCCGGCGCGATCCCCAGGCCGTTGAACGGTATTTTGTCTTCGTAGGGCCCTTCGTAGCCGCGTAATAGTCCACCGGTTAGCTTGAAGTACCACCGATCCGACTCGAGAACTCGCCATTTCTTGCCGACGTATAGATACTGCGAATCCTGGCCGAACGAGTTGTCGAACAAGACCACACCCCACAGGCGGTCTCCCGTCATTCCGAACTCGAGTCCGACCATTTGCTGATCGTTGACATGGCCCGGTTCAGGATCAAAGTGTTTGGTGTAAAGCGAGGTATAGAAATAACGTTGCTCGCCTGCCGATTCCTGAGACGGGCTCAGAAATGAGTCGTTGTTGTCGGCCTGGGCCTGGGAAAAGGCGAGCAGCAGTGCCAGCGTGACAGAGGCTTTTTTCGTAGTCATGAAAGCACCACTGCAGCGAACGCCGTAAACATGATTGCGAGTGTTACCCAGTACAAAACCGGTCTGTCAGTGTCTAGTTCTGTTGCAGTCATTTCGACCTCCTGCTGATCAATGGCGTTTCGAGTCCTGCCTGAGGTTCTAGTCGACGTATTCAATTCGGTAACTCCTGGGTAGGCTCCGTCCTGTATTGGTCGTGATAGCTGAGCATTTCGACGATGCCTGCAGCCTCGTCTTTACCTTTGTCGTAGGCGTGACGTGTCGATCGCGGGATCGGCTGATCCAGCATCAGGCGAGAGATAGCTAGCGCCTGGTGGCCTTCGTCATCGAGCAATGTGTAGACGTACAACACCAGCTCCTGAACTCTGGCGTTGAGCTCGAGGTGTTTACATAGGCCTGTAATTAGGCCGCCTGCAATTGCGTGCCGTTCCTCTTCTGTCTGAAGTTCATTCAGGCAGAGTGAGCGCACCCATAAATGTGCGGCACGCGCAACAGCATCGACGGTCTCGAGCGAGTCGTCATTTGCGGGGCTGTTGGTGATCTTGCCGTTATCGCTTTTCATGGTCATAAATTAAGCGACACGCCGATTTATCTCTTGTCGAAAGCGGTCAAAGTCTGTTCAATACGACTCATATGCTCTATGAACCATCAACATTGGCGTCGGCGGCAGCCCTGGTGGCCACCTCGCTTAGAGAGGACTACGGCATCGACCCGGAGCCTGTCTATCTGCAGGCTGGTATCCCGTTGACACCGCCCGAGTCTCCTCAGCTGCGCTATCCGCTATCAAAGATGCGGAAGTTATGGGAGCTCAGCAGAGAGGCGTGCGGTGATGATGCTATTGGCCTGAAGACAGGCCGCCGTGCAAAACCGACGCATTTTTACGCGTTTGGGTATTCGTGGTTGGCGAGTTCCACGCTGCTCGATGCCATGCAGCGGCTTACCCGCTACACGCAGGTCTTGTCTACAGCATCAGTGGTAGTTAGCCTGACCGAAACAGATGACAGTTATGCAATAGCTTCGCTTTTCCCCGACCCGGCGAACGCGCCGCCGAAAGAGGGCATTGATGCTGGCATGACGGCGTTGCTGGCGCTGTGCGACGCAGTTGCGGAGAAGGAAATTCGCCCTTTGCGTGTCGAGCTTGCTTGCCCAGCGACATCGCATCCTGAGATTTATCGCGAAGCGCTTAGGGCGCCAATTTTCTTTGATGCAAAAGTTGGAGCAATTCACTTTGATAAAAGTCTTCTGCGCGAGCCATTACCGCGCAGCGCGCCGGACGTTGCCAAAGCGACGGACAGAATCGCTGACCAATATATCGAAACGCTGGAACCGCAGAAAGTTGCGTCGCAAGTTCGGCAATTACTCATCGCGCTGCTGCCTTCGGGCAAGGTGGATCAAGATCTCGTGTCCAGTCGTCTCAATCGAAGCACGAGCACGCTGCAGCGCCAGCTGAAGTCGGAGGGCTTAAGTTATCGGGATGTGCTGGAGAGTACGCAACGCGGTCTTGCAGAGACGTACCTGCGGGACAGAAGATACTCACTGGCACAGGTTGCTTATCTGTTGGGATTTTCCGAGCAGAGCAATTTTTCCAGAGCCTTCAGGCGCTGGACGTCGATGAGTCCGAGGCAGTATCAGCAGTGGTCGGGAGAAAAATAGAAGAGGCGTCGAGCCAGTTTTTTATCTCTAGTACGCCGTCATTCGCGGCTAAGGAACGGAGCCACCATGAGTAGAAAAACCCTAAACAAGCGGGCGAACGCGCAGAACGGCTACAGTCGAACGAGTCTCGTCGCCGCCGTCGGGGTGCTAGTGATTGCCCTCGTGGCAGCGACGGTCCTTTATAAGGATGACAACGCTCAGTCCGCGCAAGGTGAGGATGCGGCGCGCCAGGCAGCCCTCGCGAGCGAACACTCGCAAGCTCTCGGCGATCCGGGTGCCAAGGTGCATATCGTCGAGTTTCTCGATCCGGCGTGCGGAACCTGTGCCCTGTTTTTCCCCATGGTTAAACAGTGGATTGCTGAGGTGCCGGGCGAGATCCACCTGTCGGTTCGCCACGTCGCATTTCATTCCGGTTCCGAGTACGCGGTCAAACTCCTGGAAGCGAGTCGAAAACAAGACAAATACTGGCAGACCCTTGAGGCTCTGCTGATGTCGCAGAGACAGTGGGTACAGAACCATACCGTCCAGCCCGACCGAATCGGGCCAGCCATTGCCGGGGTGGGTTTGAATATGGAGCAGCTGACGGCAGACATGAATTCAGTGGAAGTAGCGCAGCGCATCGAACAGGACAAGAAAGACTCGATATTCCTGAAAGTCAGTGCGACGCCGGAATACTTCGTCAATGGCCGGCAGCTGCCCAGTTTTGGCCAGCAGCAACTGGCTGACCTGATCCGCGAAGAGTTAAAAAAATAGGGCGCGAATCGATGCGCCAAAAAGTGCTGGTTTATGTCCCGGTCGTCCTCAGTCTTGTCGTTCTGGCCGCCCATTTCATGCGCGATGGCTATTCAATCGTTGTTTTTGGATTGCTGGTGGTGATCGCTCTGCTATTCGTCCGCCGGCCATGGGTTGCCCGACTTACGCAAATTGTCCTCATCTTCGGCGCGCTCGAGTGGGTTCGTACACTCTACGAGCTGCTGCAAGCGCGCGCCGCGAGTGGCCAGCCCTCCACCCGCATGACTGTCATCCTTGGCATCGTCGTGGTCGTGACATTCTGCACGGCGCTGCTTTTCCAATCACCCGTGCTGAAGAGAATCTACCGGATGGATCAACGACACTGAAGCCAACAGCGGTCTGATCAGGACTCAGTGGTTCCCATAATGGCAGGCCGTAGCGATTCGAGAATCGCGGCAACTTCGGCCGCCGAATCTGCATCGACGCCGTTTGCTTTGACCGACTTCATAACGTCCGCCACTGCTGAATCGTAGGCTGCATCAGAAATGTCCATCGACGCGTGAGCCGTCGTCATGTCACGACCCTGGTAGTTTACGGGACCGCCCGTGCCAGCTGCGAAGAACGCAATGACGTGCCCGGCGAGTACATCGTCGTCAACCTCGGTGAAGTAATGCGCGATCGTGGAGTTCTTGTGATGCAGTGCGATCGTATCTCTTACGATTTGCGAGAGCCCATCCGCGCCACCAAGGCGCTCGTACAATGACGGAGCTGCAGCCTCCTCTTCAGCGGCAGCGCCCAGCGCGAAAAACGTGGACATCGATAACAGCGTAATTGCGACGATTCTTCGTGTGATTCTCATTTTCATAATTCTTTTCCTTGTTCGGTTTGTTGCAAGTTGTCGCAACCCTAGCAGCCGTCCCTTGAGCAAAGAAGTACAGATTCTGTAGTGTAAGTGCCAATCGCAACTGGCAGCATGCACCCAAAGGACATAAAGCCACTGCTTCTACAAAGGGATCTCTCATGAAGAAATTTGGCCAATTCTGCCCGCTGGCACAGGCCACTCAATTATTGTGCGAGCGCTGGACCTTGTTGGTAGTGCGCGAGCTGGTTGCGGGAAGTACGCGATTTAGTGAATTGAAGAAAGGCGTACCGTTGATGTCACCGACACTGTTGTCCAAGCGCCTGAAACAGTTATCCGATGCTGGTGTCATCACGAAAAGCGGGGCCGGTGCCAAGACCGTCTACCAGCTGACACAGGCCGGTCGGGAACTGACGCCAATCGTGCAGCTTCTCGGCGCGTGGGGGCATCGTTGGGTACAAACTTCACTTGTGGTCGAAGATCTGGATGCCAGTCTGCTGATGTGGGACATGCGCCGCAGCGTCAATCCTGACGCATTTCCAGCCCATCGGATTGTCCTGCAGTTCGAGTATCCGGATGCGTCGAAGGGGGCAACTGACTGGTGGCTGGTGTCGGACGGCGGGGAGGTCGAACTTTGCCTGAACGAACCGGGTGGCGAGGTCGATATCGTGATCAAGAGCGCCCTGGCGGCAATGACAGCGGTCTGGACTTGTCAGACAACGTTCAATGAAGCCGTCAGGCAGGGCGTGATCATGGTCTACGGCGATCCAAAACTCGTGAAAAAGCTGCAGGACTGGCTGCAGAGCAGTGCATTATCGCGGTTGGGGTCACTCGGTGGCCTGCCCGATGTAAAATGGCAGGAGGCGCAACACGGCTGAGGCCGATTGCCGGCTGCCAACGCTTTCAATTTATGCCCACCAGGATTGAAGCGCGACCCATAGGGACATTGACTGCGCTATTATCCGGATTCCACCAACTACCAGCGGGTTGTCGCAATGGCTATCGAATTCGAACTTAACGGCGAGAGTGTGAGCCTGGATGTGGATCCTGCCATGCCGCTCTTGTGGGCAATCCGTGATATCGCCGGGTTGACCGGTACCAAGTTCGGTTGCGGAAAAGCACTGTGCGGAACGTGTACCGTGCACATCAACGGGCAGCCAGTGCGCTCCTGCGTACTGCCGGCATCGGCGGCCGAAGGTGCCAGCGTTATGACGATCGAGGGTTTGACCGAGGATGGCAATCACCCGGTCCAGGTTGCGTGGCGGGAGCTGAACGTCGCCCAGTGCGGGTACTGTCAGCCCGGCCAGATAATGAGTGCGGTAGCGCTCCTGGAACGCATCCCAAAGCCCACCGATGCCGATATCGACGAGGCAATGAGCGGCAACATCTGTCGATGCGGTACCTACACGAGAATTCGCAAGGCGATACATCGTGCTGCGGGGGATAAGTCATGAGCGAACTTCGGAAAATCAGCCGCAGAGAATTCATGAAGCGCACAGGCCAGGCCGGTGGAGGCCTCGTATTCGCTTTGACTTTCGCGAGTGCCTGCCAGCCGGGCGAAGTGGCAGTAGGTCCGGCCGCGAAGGCAACCGCGTCGGTAGCGCCGAACGTCTACGTCAATATTCGCAACGACGGCATCGTCGAGATCTATTGTCACCGCTCCGAGATGGGCCAGGGCATTCGCACCTCATTGCCGCAGGTTATTGCTGACGAGCTGGAGGCGGACTGGGACAAGATCGAGGTCATTCAGGCCATCGGTCACGAAAAATACGGGGACCAGAATACCGATGGATCTACGAGCATTCGTAATCATTTCGACTTGCTGAGAAACGCCGGTGCAACTGCGCGCGACATGATGATCGCGGCAGCCGCGGCAATGTGGGCCGTTCCGGCAGACGAATGCGTGGCGCGTGAACACGCCGTCCACCACGAGGGCAGCGGCAAGTCGGCCGGCTACGGCGAACTCGTCGAGACAGCCAACGGCATGCCTCAACCGGAAAGCGCTACGTTCAAAGCTCGAGAGGACTACCGCTACATCGGCAAGCCCATGGATACGATTGACGGGCTGGCTTTCACGACGGGTCGCGCCATGTACGGTACTGACACCGTGTTGCCGAACATGCTGTATGCGTCAATCGAGCGCTGCCCCGCGTTCGGCGGCACCGTGACATCGTTTGACGATGCGGCTGCACGAGCGGTTGCGGGCGTCGTGGATGTCATCAGGATGCCCGAGCCAACCTCGCCGCCACTGTTCAATATTCAGGGCGGTATCGCTGTGCTGGCCAGCAACACCTGGTCTGCAAGCGAGGGTCGCAAAGCCCTCGAGATCCAGTGGGATCGCGGCGTAAATGCGGAGCACGAGAGCAAGGCGTACAGGGAAGACCTGGTTGCATCGGCGTCTGCACCCGGTACGACGGTTCTTGCTCGCGGCGATGCTGATGCCGAAACGCAAAGCCAGCACGAGGCGGTCTACTACACACCGTATCTCGCGCAAGCGCCGATGGAGCCGCCTGCTGCGACAGCGATAGTCAACGACGACGGCAGCTGCGAGGTTTGGGCGTGCACACAGGATCCGCAGACAGCGCGTGCCACTGTTGCGGCGACGCTGGGAATCGACAAAGAGCAGGTGACCGTGAACGTCACGTTGCTCGGCGGCGGGTTCGGTCGCAAGTCGAAACCCGACTTCATCGCCGAAGCGGCCTGGCTCGCGCGCGAGGCTGGTCGGCCGGTTATGGTTGCCTGGTCACGTGAAGACGATATCCGCCATGGCTATTTTCATTCCGTCGCCGCCCAGTATTTTCGCGCGGGTATGGACGCAGATGGCGCGACTCAGAGCTGGTTACAGCGCAGCAGTTTTCCTTCGATTTTCTCGACCTTTGCGCCGGACGTGAACGGCCCGAGCGGTTTCGAGCTCGACCTTGGCCTGCTTGATGCGCCGTGGAATGTGCCCAATATGCGGATCGAAACCTGCGATGCGAAAGCACATCTTCGTATTGGCTGGTTACGCTCGGTGTGCAATGTGTTTCACGCCTTCGGTGCCTGCAGCTTCGTCGATGAACTGGCGCACGCCAAAGGAAAGGATCCGAAAGACCATCTGCTCGAGATAATCGGGCCGGCCCGTAAGATCGATCCGGCGAATGATGACGCAAAGTACACGAACTACGGGCATGAACTTGCCAAACATCCTGTCGATACAGGACGCTTGAGTGCCGTCGCCCAAAAAGTCGCCGGCATGGCGGGGTGGGGCCGTGAGCTACCTGAAGGTCACGGGCTCGGTATCGCCGTACATCGTTCGTTCCTCTCCTACGTTGCTGCGGTTGCAGAAGTCAGCGTAGACGAGCGTGGCAAGTTGGTCGTGCATGAACTCTGGATCGCGATCGATGCGGGTACCGTCGTTAACCCGGACCGGGTTCATTCACAACTGGAAGGTGCCGGGATCTTTGGCATGAGTCTCGCTTTGCACGGAGAACTCACGACAAAAGATGGCGCCGTAGTGGAAGGCAACTTCGATTCCTATCCGATGGTTCGAATGAGCGAGGCGCCAGCCGAGATTCATACCCATATCATGGAGTCTGATGCACCTCCGGGCGGTGTCGGTGAGCCGGGCGTACCGCCCGTCGCACCTGCCATCGTCAACGCGTATTTCGCGGCGTCGGGCAAGCGCGTGCGTGAATTGCCGCTCAGGAATGCAGGCCTCACTTAGGGCCTGTGACCGGTTCAACCCTGGCCAGGCGCAATTCAAAGGTGGCGCGCGCGATCACCGCAGTGGATAATCGTCAGGTAACAGGTACATTTTTTGTCCGATTGGTGCGGCAAGGTTGCCAACAGTTTTTCACGCGTTGTCACGCCAATAATCGACTCGGGAGTCGTTATGAAATTACATATGCTATTGGTCATCGGGTTCGCCGCCGGCATCGTCGGTTGTGCTGAGAAAGAACAGGCGGTGCCCGAGCAGGGAAGTGAAATGAAAGCGGCTACGTCAGCGGTCGAACCGGAAGCAACCGCTGCGCAGACCAAGGATTGGATAGATTCTAAATTCATGGATCACATGCACGTGCATGCGGAGCAACTCGATGATCTTAATTTCGCCCTCGCCGACGGCGACCTCGAGGCTGCCGGGATGCCTGCCTACTGGTTGTCGCGACACAAGTCGGTCGGGGGGCTGCCGTCAGACCTGCAGCAATTCGTGATTCGCATGCGTGAGGCGGCCCGGGCCGTCGAAGAGGCGGACGACCTCGTGGCCGCAGGCGCAGCGGCAGAGCAAATCAGCGCTCAGTGCCAGGGTTGTCACGCTGCAGTGGGAGTCGTTACGGAGTAGCGATGACGCGCTGGGGTCGGCTGTTTCGCAACGCCAGGAACGATAGCAATACGATCAAAGGCAGGCCCGAGGCGCCACCACCTGATGAGGAGGCCCGATCCTCTTCGTCGTCGTCATTGTTGGCACTTGGGTCGAGCAGGTAGCTGGTGATCGAGGCGATATCGGACTGCGGCATACAGGCCAGGTAACGCATCTCACTCTCTTCTGCGATGGCCTCCCGGGTTTCGCCCGCCGAGTCACCGTTAACGTCCTCGCCCACGCGTCCTCCTGAACCGTCGTTGCCATGGCAACCGGCGCAGGTGCTGACGTAGCGCCGTTCACCTGAGACCTCGCGAGAGTTCAGGTAGTCGGCCATGGCGACGATCTCCGCCTCGGACAGGCCCTGTAGAGGCTGCATTTCGGGCACGCCGTTCGGGAACACGCTGGTTCCGAAGATTGATCCTTCGATGTTACAGCTGCGCGAACCTGAAACGCGCCGCAAACCGAAAATCGTTTCGTCGACTGCGGAGCCGACCCATGGGTCGCCGTGGCAGCCGAGGCAGTTGACGTTGTAAAGCACCTCTCCGTCGCTCTGCGCGATCGGCACGCTGATGTTCACGCTGGTTGTTGCGATCAGGCTATCGAGTGCGCCGTCGTTAACCGTGAGCGATGCGGTATAAACACCTTCAGCGGCATAGGCGTGGCTCGGACTGACGCCGTCACCCATCGATCCATCACCGAAGTCCCAGAAATAGGTAATTGGGTCACCGTTGGGATCGGCCGACGCCGAAGCATCGAAGCTAAGCGTGACACCGGGTTGCCCGCTGTAAGGTCCGCCGGGATTGGCGACGGGCGCGAGATTGACGGTCGGAGCGGCGATAACTGCCGACGTGATGCTCGGTGCGCTTTCGGCCTTGCCGTCGCTGACCACGAGACGAACCTCGTAGTCTCCTGCGGCCACATACATATGGATCGGGGCGACGCCCGCACCGTTGTTACCGTCGCCGAACGTCCAGGCATAACTCAGTGGGTCGTTGTCAGTATCGCTCGAGCCGGAGCCATCGAACTGCACTGATGTGGTGCCAGCGATGCCCTCATACGTGCCGCCCGCAACTGCGACAGGCACTTCATTTGCCGGGTCCGGATCCAACGCAATCCCGGTTGGCGAGGTCCCCGGGTTCGTGCAGGCCGGGAATAGTGCAGAATCGCACCAGGCGGGTTGGGTGCTGGCGGCGATCTCGACCGAGTTGATGTTTCCTTCGCCGTCCGAGTCGAGGCCTTGCACATCGAGCAAAGCCTGCGCGAAGTCGACGGCGTCGCAATTGAAACCGGCGTCTCGCGCCCCGTTTGCCCGCAAATCGTCTCCGTATCGGTTGAACGGACCGCCATTGGGGTCTGAGTGGCAAGTCAGGCAACCAGCCCGATTTTCGGTTTGTGAGTCTGCAAACGTCGTCGAAAAGATGGCAGCGCAAGAACCCCAGGCTAGTGCGTCGGCTGAAACCAAAAGGAATAACAGCGGGAGCATCACGAGAGCTCTCGGGGTACGTAAGGTCATATTCATATTGCTTGTCCCAAATCAGATCGTTGCGGTGTGAATTGCCAGGCAATTACTAGCAACACGATCTGGCCTCAGGAAAGGTTCCGCAGATTGCGGCAAACAACGTAGTGGTTTCTACGTATTAAGGCTTGCCGCAGCCCGGCACCAACGAAGCTTACTTGTCTGCTTTGGATAATCCGGAGCACCGCTTTTTTTGCAGCGCGATGCAACGTTATAAGGTACGTTACGTAGCCTGAAACTGGCTGAACTCGAGGGTCCACAATGGTTGGTGGCGCAACAACGGCTGTCGTTTTTCGCAACGGCCTGCTCATAGATGGCTCGGGTCCGGAGCCAACAGGCCAGGTTGACGTGCTTGTAGAAAATGGCACGGTGACGGCAGTGTCCGAGGCACATATCAAGGCAGGTCGTGCGGCAGAATACGATCTGGCGGGTCGGGCCATCATGCCGGGTCTCATCGACCTTCACATGCACCCGTTTCTGACCAACATGAACTTGATGAAACTGGAGGACACGCCGGTTTCGCTGGTTACTGCGCAGGCGAGCGTTGTGCTCAATCGACTGCTTGATCGCGGCTTCACCACGATACGTGATGCGGCGGGCGGCGACTGGGGTCTGAAGCAAGCGGTGGATGACGGCCTTATTGCAGGTCCGCGTCTGTTTATTTCCGGAAGGGCGCTCAGCCAAACCGGTGGGCACGGCGACTTCCGGCGCCGCACTGACGACTCTGTTATATGCAGTTGCAGCAGTGCGCTGCACCTGACCTCGCGAATTGCTGATGGCGTTGACCAGGTCAGGCACGCCGTAAGAGACGAGCTACGCAAGGGTGCCGACCAGATCAAGATCATGGTATCCGGTGGTGTGTCTTCGCCATTTGATTCGCTTGAGGGATCTCAGTTTTCAATGAGCGAAATCGAAGCCGCGGTGGATGAGGCAACTCGAGCTGGAACCTATGTGCTCGCACACGCCTATTCCGCAGAGGCGATTGCGCGTGCGCTAAGTGCAGGCGTACGCACAATTGAGCACGCCAATCTGATTGACAAGCCTACTGCCGAGTTGGCAGCGGAGCGGCAAGCGTACGTCGTGCCGACGTTGGTTGCCTATGAAGCGGCCGCGCAGCATGCGGCAAGTTCCGGATACTCGGCCGAGATGCTGGGCAAACTCGGCAAAGTACGAGAGTTCGGTTTACGGTCTCTTGAAATCTGCAGGGCCGCGGGTGTAAAGATGGGTTTCGGTACAGACATCATCGGCGATCAGGAATTGCACACCCGGGAATTCTTGTTACGCGCCGAAGTTTTGCCGACCCACGAGATTATCGCGTCGGCGACGCGCATCGGCGCCGAAGTATTGCGGCGGGAAGGCCAGTTGGGCGTGATTGCACCGGGTGCGATTGCCGACATACTGGTTGTTGACGGCAACCCGCTCAAAGATATTTCTTTGCTGGCAGGTCACGGCGAGCATCTTCTCGCGATCATGAAAGACGGCCGGTTCCACAAGAACCTGCTGTAAAGTTTTGGGAGGAAATGTGAAAATTTCTGCGATTCGTGTTTATCAGGTTGACTTGCCGCTGGTTGAAGGCCGCTACTCCTGGTCGGAAGGAAAGTTCGTCGAGGTCTTCGACAGTACAGTCGTAGAACTGCTCACTGATGATGGCAATTCAGGAATTGGCGAAGTGTGCCCGCTCGGCCCGTTCTATTTGCCAGCGTTCGGTCCAGGTGCACGAGCGGGAATCGGCGAGCTCGCCACAACGTTGATAGGGCAGGATCCGACCGCGATCGGGCCGATCAATCAGTTGATGGACCGGGCTTTGCTCGGCCACCCCTACGTCAAGTCCGCCATCGACATGGCCTGTTGGGACCTGCTGGGCAAAGCCACCGGAAAATCGGTTTGCGATCTGATGGGCGGCAAGTTCGGCGACAGCGTCGCGTTGTATCGGGCGATCAGTCAGCGACCCGCCGATGAAATGGCCGAAAATGTCGCCGCTCATCGTGCGGATGGCTACACAAAATTCCAACTGAAGGTCGGTGGCCGGCCAGGCGAGGATATTGATCGTATCCATGCCGCGGCAAACATACTGACCGAAGGCGAGGTTCTGGTCGCTGACGCGAATACGGGATGGCGTGTCGATGACGCGGCGCGAGTCGTAAATGCCGTTCGCGACCGCGACGTCTATATAGAGCAACCATGCCGCTCTTATGAGCATTGCCTGAGCATCCGCAAGCGCACCAACTTGCCGTTCATTCTGGATGAGAATATTGATGGCATTGCCGCGCTGCTGCGCGGGCACCAGGATGGTGCGATGGACGTAATCAATTTGAAAATCTCGAAGGTTGGCGGACTGACCAAGGCGCGTCAGATTCGCGACCTGTGTGTGTCGCTAAATATCCCGATGACGATTGAAGACAGCTGGGGTGGCGACATCATCACTGCGGCAATTGCTCATCTCGCGCATTCGACGCCAGAATCCATGCGCTTCTCAGCGACAGATTTTAATAGCTACGTCAGCGTGCAAAACGCGAGCGGCGCGCCGCAGCGAGTTTCCGGACATATGGTCGCGTCAGACGAGCCCGGACTCGGGGTTGCGCTATGCATGGAAGCACTTGGCAAGGCCGTAGCGGAGTACACGACATGAATGCACACACAACGCCAGTGACCTTTTTCTGCCTTTTGATGATTTGCGCTAACCCTGCGGGCGCCGCAGAAACAGATTCGCTTCTCAGTATCGATCGAATTTTTCACGATAAGGAATTTGAGCTAAGCACGAAAGTGCCGAGCAAATGGTTACGAGGTGGTGAAAGCTACACGACAGTCGAAGCATCCGAATCGGTTGCTGATGGCTTTGACATCGTGCGCCACGATTCGGCAACTGGTGCAGAGTCGATCCTGGTTGGCGCAAAACAACTGATTCCGGAAGGCACTGAGAAGCCGCTTGAGATCAAGAACTACAGCTGGTCCGAAGATGGCCGGTTTGTATTGATAAGCACGAACACAGTGAAGTTTCGCCGCCTGGAATCGTTTGGCGACTACTGGTTATTGAACCTGGCCGACTCGACATTGCGACAGGTTGGAGCTGATGCGCCAGCTTCGTCGCTCATGTACGCGAAATTCTCGCCAAACAGCGAGTTCATCGCTTACATGTATTTGAACAACATCTACGTAGAAAGCATAGACGGTCGATCCAGGAAGCAACTTACAAGCGACGGCTCTGACCTCATCGTCAATGGCACGGGCGATTGGGTTAACGAAGAAGAATTTTCGCTTCGCGATGGTTTCAAGTGGAGCCCCGACTCGACGCGTTTGTGCTATTGGCAATTCGACACCGAGGGTGTTGGCACCTTCTACATGATGAAGAACACCGACAACGTCTATTCGAAGCCGATTCCGTTGCAATACCCGAAGGTGGGTACGACCAACTCGGCAACTCGAGTTGGTGTGGTCGATATTGAGACAGCTGAAACCGTATGGGTCAGCCTGCAAGGCGATCCACGGCAAAACTACGTGCCGCAAATGGACTGGGCGGACAGTTCCGAGCAAGTCATCATTCAGTACGTTAACCGACTGCAGAACAGGAACGAAGTGTATCTCGCGAGTGCTGCGGATGGTTCTGTGCAGCACATTTTCACGGACAGTGACGATGCCTGGGTCGACGCAAACGAGGATCTGAAATGGCTCGAGGACGGCAGGTTTTTCACCTGGCTCAGTGAGCGCGACGGCTGGCGGCATTTGTACAGAATTTCTCGCGACGGCAAAGATGTGCGGCTTGTAACGCCGGGCGATTTCGACATCATCAAGGTCGATCACATTGATACTGCCAACGGTTGGGTGTACTACACCGCGTCGCCCGACGATAGCGCCGCGCGCTATCTGTTCAGGTCACCACTAGCGGGTGAGCCCAAAGTCGAGCGCCTGACACCAGACAGCGAGTCCGGTTTTCATGAGTACGATGTTGCAACCAATTCGGAGTGGGCTTTTCATACGTTTTCGACACTGAGCAAACCGCCGGTTGTCGATATCGTTTCGCTGCCAAGTCATGCTTCGCAGCGGATTGTTGTAGATAACGAAAAGGTTGAACGTCTCTTGCAGTCGACGCCTCGTGGAGAGACTGAGTTTTTTGAGATCGATATTGGTAACGGCGTAACGATGGATGCCTGGATGATGAAGCCACCTGGTTTCGATCCGGGCAAAAAATACCCTTTGTTAATGTTCGTATATGGAGAGCCTGCCAGCCAGACGGTGGTCCAGCAATGGCGCATGGGGCGCGGGGATCGCCATCTCTGGCACACGATGCTGACGCAACAGGGCTACATTGTCGCGAGTGTTGATAATCGTGGTACGCCAGCACCAAAAGGGCGCGCATGGAGGAAATCCATTTACGGCCAGATCGGGATTCAGGCATCCGCCGACCAGGCCAAAGCTGTGCAGGCGCTGCTGGCGAATCGACCGTATCTGGATCCAAAACGCGTCGGCAGTTGGGGCTGGAGTGGCGGCGGCCAGATGACCCTGAATGCAATGTTTCGTTATCCCGACATCTATCGCACCGGAATCGCGATCGCCTTCGTCAGTGATCAGCGGCTTTACGACACTATTTATCAGGAGCGCTACATGGGCTTGCCCGATGGCAATGCCGAGGGCTATGTACAAGGCTCTCCAATCACGCACGCTGCGGGTTTAGAAGGCAATTTGTTGATGATCCATGGGACTGCCGACGATAACGTTCACTATCAAAGTGCTGAACAGCTGGTCGACAAGCTTATCGGCCTCAACAAGACCTTTAGTTTCATGATGTATCCCGACCGCAGCCATTCGATTAACGAAAAGGAAAACACGAAGCGGCATCTCTTCACCCTGATGACAAAATTTCTCCACGAAAACCTGCCGCTGCAGGCGGAACCGGGGGAGTAGTCATGCCTGCCGATCAAGCCGTCTTCTGCGGATGTATTCCGGCGCTAATGACACCTTGCAGCGCCTCCGGAGTGCCGGACTTCGATGGCCTGGCGGCGAAGGGCCGGGAGCTAATTGATATTGGCATGCGGGCGGTCGTCTATTGCGGGTCGATGGGCGACTGGCCTCTGCTGAGCGAAGCACAGCGTGAAGAAGGTGTTGCGGCGCTGGTTGCGGCCGGGGTGCCGGTTGTCGTCGGTACCGGCGCGCAGAATACCGCCCGCGCCGTGCAACTGGTTGAACACGCAAGAGGCAGTGGGGCGGCCGGACTGATGGTGATACCACGGGTACTTTCTCGCGGCACATCCACGGCGGCGCAACGCGAACACTTTCTCGCGATTCTTGAAGCCGCCGGTGACCTGCCTGCTGTTATCTACAACAGCCCTTATTACGGTTTTGAAACCAAGGCCGAGCTGTTCTTCGATCTGCACGGCAAGCACAAAAATCTTGTCGGCTTCAAGGAGTTCGGCGGTGCTGCGAGCCTAAGTTACGCGGCAGAAAATATTACGGGAAAGAGCCCGGATCTGACGCTAATGGTAGGCGTCGATACGCAAGTGGTTCATGGCTATGTCCGCTGCGGCGCAAAAGGTGCTATCACGGGTGTCGGCAATGCATTACCCAGAGAAGTGCTGCGTCTTGTTGAGCTGTGCGAACTCGCTGCCGACGGCGATGAAAACGCATTGCAGCTGGCCAATGAACTCGACGAGGCTCTTCTGCAGCTATCCAGATTTGATGAGGGGCCGGATCTCGTTTTGTACTACAAGCGGCTGATGGTGCTCGAAGGTAACCCCGAATACGCGCACCACATCAACAAGAGTGACGCGCTTAGTTCTTCGCAACAAGATTTTCTTGAGGCTGAATGGAAGAAGTTTCGTGAATGGTGGAGCAATTGGCGCGGGGCACACTGACAACGTTGCGGAAACTCACATGTCGGTGGCAGGAGCCCGCAGGGATATTTCGCCGGATTCCCTGACACGAATCGCCCGCCAGAAGCCGCCGGTATCGAGCTTGGCTTCAAACTCGTACTCAAGGCTGCCCGCGTCGTTGCGCATCAAATCAGTGATTAGCCGAATGCCGGCAAACAGGTTTGCCGAGGCGGTTAGCATAAATTCCCCTTCGCCATAGCCATCGACGACAGGCAGGTCGTTGGCAACACCCTTGATTATTTCGTGACCCGCGAGACTAACGGTGTAGGAAACTCCCTGCAGCTCCAGCGCTTCGCGGTTTGGATTGATCACGCGCAGCCCTATTTCAAAGGCCGGTAGCGCACCCTCCGAGGGCAGGGCTCGGAAGGAGCTGACCGTTACAGTCGGTGTTTCGTAATCCGGTCCCATGCTGGCACACCCGGCCAGTGTCAAAGTGGCTATGCCGAGAACGAGCGGCTGCAAAAAGCGCAGCAGAGAATATTTACTGTAATTCATGATGACGTCGAGACCGGTTGTTATCGTAGGCGAAACAGCAGCTTAATCGCGCTGTGGCACGGTGTCTATTAGCCTATTGCTGGCATACTATAGCTGATGTATGGATTATGGCGTTTCAAAATACGTGCGCCAGGCCAATTCAAAGCAGAGGCAAATGCCATGAGTAAAGAAAGAAAGAGCAACAAAGAGAACAAAAAGGAGCCGGCCATGACTCCAAAAGAGAAAAAGGCCGCGAAGAAGGCGAAGAAAAACGAAAGGAGTCGAATCGGAGAGTGAGTCGCAACGCTGCAGCGCTACGTTACATTGTTAGTGCCGACTCTATCTCCGCGATGACCTTGTCATTGTAAGGCTTGGTTCGGGGGCTGAATTCTGTAATTAGCTTGCCGTCCCGGCCAATCAGATACTTGTGGAAGTTCCAGGTCGGGTAGGTTCCGGCAGCAGCAGCCAGGCCGTCGAAGAACGGGTGCGCTTCGCCTTCCTTGACCGTTACCTTTTCAAACATCGGAAACTTGACCTTATAAGTCAGGCGGCAGAACTCTTCGATCTGTTCTTCCGTGCCGGGCTCCTGGCCCATGAAGTCGTTCGACGGAAAGCCGAGGACGACGAGACCTTGTTCCGCATACTCCTCATAGAGCATTTCGAGACCGTCGTACTGGGGCGTGTTGCCACACTTCGATGCTGTGTTCACGACGAGCACAACTTTGCCGGAGTAAGCGTCAGCGAGATTAACGACGTCGTCAGAGGCAAGCCGACGAAAATCCTGATTGAGCAAAACTGTATCGGCCGCCATCGTCGTTGCGGCGGTCATGAGCAAAAAAGCTGCTGTTAAAAATCGCATATCACACTCCAATAAATTCGAGTACCCCGGCACAGAGCACTATTTTAAACTAAGCTCCTATCCTGCCTGTACACCCGCTCTGTAACCAGCGGAATTCTGTAACAAGTCGTATCTGATCAGGAGCGAAAGCAACTGAATACAATTACTGTCATGGGCGCCGCACTCGGCATCCTGGGGTTCCGTTGAGCTACCGGCTCGTGTTCGGTGCAAGTGGCTATATCGGTAGTCACCTCGCGCCGTACCTCGCATCGCGGGGTTTGTCGGTGCGCGCAACGTCGCGCAACGTTGAAGTCATCGAAGCTCGCGAGTGGCAGGACGTCGCGTTGGCCGAGGCGGACGCTTTGCAACCAGAGTCCCTGGACAGCGTCCTTGAAGACGTCGACATCGCCTATTACCTCGTGCACTCGATGGCCGCAGGTAAGAACTTCCCTGAACTGGATGCAAGGGCTGCGCGCAATTTCGCGGACGCGGCTGCGCGGCAAGGCGTCAAGCGCATCGTATATCTGGGAGGGCTGGTTCCGGAGTCGCCAAAATCTACGCACCTTCGCTCACGCCAGGAAACCGGCGACATTCTCCGCGCGGGTAGCGTTCCAGTAACAGAGATTCGCGCCGGGATGATTATCGGACCCGGTTCGGCGGCCTGGGAAGTGATACGCGATCTCGTAAATCATCTGCCCATCATGATAACGCCGCGCTGGGTGTTCTCTCGCTCGACGCCCATCGCGCTAAGCAACCTGCTGCATTATCTCGCCGATGCACCAGTGCTCGGGGAGACCGCCGGTGAAATCTACGATGTCGGCGGCGTCGACGACCTTACGTATAAAGAAATCATGCAGCAGTACGCCGAACTCGTCGGCAAGAGCACGCGCATCATTCCGGTTCGTGTCCTGACGCCGCGCTTGTCGTCATACTGGCTGCGCCTGGTGACGTCGGTGCCGACAAATATCGCACGAGCCCTGATCGACGGACTTTCCCAGGACGTGATCGCCGATGACGATAGGCTGGCCAATCTCGTTCCGCAGAAACTTCTCGGCTTTCGTGAAGCGGCCGTCGAGGCACTCGAAGCTGACCGTAAACACGCCCTGCCGGCTCGCTGGGTCGAAGGCGCCATCGCCTGTCGCGAATTTCGACCGGAATACGGTTTTTATTCCAAAAAGACAAGCGACAGCGCCCACAGCAGCGCCAGTGCAGAAGCCTTGTGGCGAGTTATTTGCCGTGTAGGAAAGGACGGCGATTTCTTTTACGCCAACTGGCTCTGGTGGCCACGAAGATGCCTGGACTGGATCCTTGGTGGGCCAAGCTTCCGCCGCAAGCGCCGCCACCCCGACGAGCTTCGCGTAGGCGATGTCGTCGATGCGTGGCGCGTGATCGCCATGCAGCCGGGCAAGCAGTTAACAATGGTGATGGAAATGAAGGCGACGGGTGCGGGCGTTCTCGAGTTTGATATTGACGATAACGGTAATGGCCAACGGACCGTAACCGTTACGGCATACTTTCATCCCGCCGGCGTTTGGGGAATCCTGTACTGGCTCACAATGCTGCCATTTCATGCATTTATTTTTCGTGGCATGACACGCGAGATTGCAGCGCGGGCGGAGACGGCAATTAGTGCGGCATCAAAGACCGGCGGATGAACTCAAGGCCAGATATCGCGCTGCAGTACAACGGTTGCAATTCTCTCAATCGCCGTGACCAGTGCTGCGTCACGTAAGGTTGCGGCGGATTGACTGCCATCGGCGCCAGCCTTGGGCGTTTCGTTCAGGGCTTTCCAGCGCTCGACTGTGTTGTCAACGGCGCGGTTCATGCGCTTCTTGAGGAGCCGCTCAACCTTGTCGAGATCCCACTGCTGGTTTTCGAGGTTCTGAACCCACTCAAAGTAACTCACGACAACACCACCACTGTTGGCAACGATATCGGGCGATACAAGGATATTCTTGTGCTGCAAGATCTCATCTGCCGCCGCCGTCACCGGACCATTGGCAGCTTCAACAATCAGCTTCGCTTTGATGTTGTCCGCGTTGTCAGTTCGGATCTGGCACTCGAGTGCGGCGGGAATGAGGATGTCGCAATCATAAGCTAAGACTTCTTCGTTACTGATTTCGGTAGCGCCCTCAAATCCGACGACAGTTGTCGTCTTGTTCTTGTGCGTCAACACCTGATTCGGATCCAGTCCGTTGTCGTTACTTATTCCCCCGCGAGAGTCGCTGACCGCAACAATGCGAGCGCCGGCATCATGGAACAGCCGCGCTGCCGTGGCGCCCACATTGCCGTATCCCTGTACCGCTACGCGCACACCCTCGAGCGTCTGTGTGCCAGGAATAACTCCATGCTTCAACAGTCGCTCAGTCGCGAACAAGCTGCCTTGCGCAGTCGCTGCCTCGCGCCCGAGCGAACCGCCGATTTCGAGCGGTTTGCCAGTGACAACGGCGAGGTTGTTCTGTCCCGGATGCATCCGATCGAAGGTGTCGTAGATCCACGCCATGGTTTGCTGATCCGTGTAAACATCTGGCGCAGGGATGTCGGTGTACGGGCCAATCGCGTCGCCAAGTTCCGCTACAAATCCGCGCGTAATTCGTCGCAACTCGCTGCGGCTCAGTTCCTTCGGGTTACAAACGATACCGCCCTTGGCGCCGCCGAACGGTATGTCTACAACCGCTGTTTTCCACGTCATGAGTGCCGCAAGCGCCGCGACCTCGCCTTCGGTTACGTCCGGGTGATAACGGAGACCACCTTTTCCTGGCCCGCGTACGCGATTATGCAGGACCCGAAAGCCGTGAAACGTGCGGATCGACCCATCATCCATATGGATAGGGAATCGAACGTGAATGGTCCGTTTCGGATTGATCAGGTATTCGACAATGCCAACTTTGATGCCATCGATCCAGGTCAGAGCCCGCTCGAACTGTTGCGTGGCGTTTGCAAAAAGATCGAGGTTTTCCACGAGTTTTGTCGGCGTTGTCATAGCGTGCCTCACTGAAGAATCAGTTCTCCGCAGCCAAATGATCTCACTTGGTGGCGCCCGGGGCGGTACGTAGATCCTCGTATCGGTGGTGAGAAGCGCGCAATCTCGGTAAGACGACCTTGCGGCGTCCACAGACTTAACATATCGATGAATCACGTTTTGATT
>RCNC010000783.1_pt1 | contig 20739 bp, 20 predicted proteins | sample 2041301 | NCBI WGS metagenome assembly RCNC01 (sample SAMN09708231, study PRJNA481090) | Marine sediment metagenome, whole genome shotgun sequencing project. | biome: marine sediment; feature: ocean; material: sediment; isolation source: Sewage treatment plant 13A marine sediment (STP13A) ...
AGAAACAAAGAGGAACTGCTGGATCTGTTTCCCATCGACGTATGCAGTATAGAGGTGACGGGGAGTTATAATATTGCACCTTCTCAAGAAATTCTCGCTATTGTGAGACGGGACAATAGAAATTATCTGGAGAAGTTCCACTGGGGCTTGGTCCCGTTCTGGGCCAAAGATGTTTCCATGGGGGCTCGAATGATCAATGCACGGGCCGAGACCATATCCACCAAACCCAGTTTCCGCAGCGCTTTCAAGCAGAGAAGGTGCTTGATCCTGTCAGACGGGTTTTATGAATGGTCAGGAGAGGCGGGATTTAAGCAACCGTATTTTATGACCATTATGGGAAAAAAGCCATTTGCATTTGCAGGGTTGTGGGAGCGATGGGATGACAAGGGAACGCGATCTTCCGGGTATCGATCCTGCGCCATTATCACCACGACCGCGAGTGATTCCATGCGTCACATCCACCACCGCATGCCGGTCATTCTTAAACCCGAAGCCTACCAGCAATGGCTTGATCCGGAATTTCAAGATACCCAAGGCTTGCAGGACATACTCAAATCCATGACCATTACCGAAATATGCAGCCGCCCGGTATCAAGACAGGTTAATACGGTACGTAACAACAAACCGTCCAATATAGAACCACTAAAGCAGATGGAGTTGAAGCTTTAAGCCTCTGATAGATTATTAGCAGGTTTTAGGTTCTGCTGATGGCTATTCAGCGCTGACTTAAAACGTAACACCTAAAACTTAAAACGATTAAATTTCCCCTCCAACCCTTTCTTTATTTAACCACCCTCAGCCGATGCGTATCTTTCAGTCTTTTCCACATCAATTTAATAATCACCATAGGCATGTTTGACTTGTCCATATTTTCCTTCTCGGCTGCCTGTACACATAAATGGGACAATGTCTCATCTTTGAGCCAGATATCGAGTTTTTTCTTGATGTATAGCCCTATGGTTAATTGAAGTGGAGCGATCTCCTCTTCTCTCAAATTGGCCAGGAGTGTCCGGTCCTTCAGGTGCATCTCATTGATAATGATGTCAATCATCGATTCAGCCGTTTTGGGCGGCAGTTCTGCTGTCAGGGACTGGGTCAACATATTCTGTGTCCCCATGGGTTGGTTCATGCTGGTTTCTGTCAGGTTCAGAAAATAGACAGCCTGCAAAATATCCAGTGTTGCCGGATAGATTTTTTCATCCTCATTTTCTGAAGGGCCGGTGACATGGAGTATGGTGAGATCGTTGTCGATAACCCAGTCATTGATCAGGGATGCGGCATTGAAAGCACTGGTACTGTTCAGATCCACGTGCAGCAGCGGCGTGCTGTACCTGCGGGTTGATTTTGCGGCGTTTTCTTCTCTGTTGGATAGTGTTCCATGGGATAAAATCAGTGTTCCATCAGATTCCCGGATATTTTTTTTGAGGATTTCCGCCTGATTGGCCGTGGGCATTTCAACCAGGTTATACCTGGCTGTGTCCGGGCCGACGGTGCCGTGGCCGCCTATAGGTATCCAACCACCATATGCTATACCAAGCTTGATGGATGCGTCGAGGGCGGCCTGTTCTGCGCCGGCTATGCCACTGGATATGATTTTTTCAATCATGGTTCCCCTGGATTTGCTTGAAGAGGGGTTCAAAGAATTGCTGCTGTTGTGCCTCGTTCATAATGCCGAGGCGGATTGCCAGCTTGGGTGAGAGGGTTGTGAAGTCACCCCTGGATCTCGCACAGACCTCTCCATTGTCTCGGGTGATAATCCCTTCAATTTCAGCGTTTCGTTTTCCTTTTGTGCCCATTACTCTACCAACGACTTCGAGGGTTTCTCCCACATATGCGGCTTTGATAAAATCGATTGTCATGCTTTTGGTCAATGTTATCTGTCGCAACAGATAAAGACCGGCCCAGCCCATGATTTCATCCAGAAGAGTTGACAGGATACCGCCATGAACAACCCGGCCCCAGCCGGAAAAATGCTCCGGCAGGGTAACTCGTGACATGACGGATTCTTCATCTGTGTGCAGTTCCATGTGCAATCCACAGGGATTCCGGGGACTACAGGCAAAACAGTTATGTGTGTCGCTGTTGGAAAGTTTTCGGTAAGTCATTTGCCTATCAAAACGCTATCGACCCAGGTTGTCAAGAGGGAAGGGCATTCGCATATGATCCTCCCTTCCCGTGTCCCAATCCCCGCCAACCCTCTGCACCTCAACCCCTCCAACCCTTTTTTTGCATTCCCCATCACAATATGCTTGAAAATTCCCATGGACCAGATACAAGATGACTGATGTCGAATAAAAAAAGCCATATTCTTGATCAGATACCCTTGGAACTGCCTCTCGGTGAAATAAGGAGACAACTTCATCTGAAAAAGGACCATCGCTGGGACGAAGTCAAAGATCTCATCCAAACGGCCCTGCCGGACATTCAGGCAAAAGCGGTTTTCCGAGTTTGCTATATTGATGAGAAACAGGACGATAACATCGTTATTGATGGGGTTTGTTTCAAAAGTCGGGTGCTGGCAAAAAATCTGGCAACGGTGGAGCGGGTGTTCCCATTTGTAATTACCATCGGGAGTCATTATCTGGCGCAGACCGATGCACAGGAAGACCTGGTTGTGAAATATTATCTCGACGTGATCGGTAACGTTGCCGTGAGCGCTGCGCGAAGATTTCTCGAAAAATCATTACAGAAAAAATATGGTCTTGAAGGCATGTCCTTTATGAGTCCCGGGTCTCTGGAGGACTGGCCCCTGGAAGAGCAGCGACCCTTGTTTGCCTTGTTTGGAGACGGGCAAACCCCCATAGGCGTCAGTCTCAACAGCAGCTGCCTGATGATTCCGGCAAAGTCGGAGTCCGGTATCTACTTTCCTACAGAGGTCCCTTTTGTCAGCTGCCAGCTTTGTGATCGCAGGGATTGCCCCGGTCGCAAGGCCGCTTATGACGTGAAAATTAAAGCGGAATTTGGGGTGCCATAAGACAACCTGGCGGTTGTTTCTCTTAGGCTGATAGGCTGTACTGATAGGCTGTAGACTATTAGGCTGTTAGGTGTCTATGGCTGGGAGGCTGGGATGCTGCTTACCGCTTAAGGCTTATTGCTTATAGCTTTTAGCTACCCTCCAAACCTCCAACCCTTGTATCACCCTCGGACCCTTCATTTCTTCTCCGGATCGGTTTCATTGGCTAATCTTGATCCATAGTGACGCCTGAATTGCGTGGATGCGTATTTTTCAAGTTTCCAGTCTGGTACGCGACATGCGCCGCATGCACCGTTGAACCATTTGTTTCTAAGCCATCTGGCAGCGCGACTATTTCTGGAGTTGTTGGCCATGAACGTTTTGTTGCAGTGGGTTGTGATACGAGCCTGGTCACCCATGACTTCGATAGTCTTGATACCGTGAAGAAGACCGCTTCTGGCGGGCCACAGCTTTATCTTTTCTATCAAGCGGAAAAGCTCGATCCGTTTGCGGTAAAAACGCTTGGCTGGTTTTTTTTTCTTTTTCATGTTTTTTCGGCTGTATTTAGTAAATTTGAATTCCCCGCTGCTTGCAGCGCGGGATGAATTCAACTTAGATTAAGATCCTTTTTAGAGCGAAAGTGTTAACCTTTCGCGAAGAAGCGACACTGTCGCGTCCGATAAAATCGCCCTACGAATTTATTGAAGCAATCAGCTCAAAGCACCCACCACCATAGCCGCCACACCGATCTGGAGCGGGTCATGGAGGAGCCTGTTGCCGATGGCTTCCAGGGCGGCTTTGTCAAGACCCACTGGCATACCAGGAGCACTTATGATCGTTCGGGGTGTAATGTGTGGAGCCAGAATGAAATTCCCGGCCGGAGAAGCATCAACGATGAGTTCGTGATGTCTCAATGCCGGGTCGAGATTGTTCAGAAAATGAACATCAATCTCTGCGTCATCGCTGAACGTTTTTGATAAATGCTCATATGCTGCAGGATCGATGTCATACACAGAGACCCTGCATCCTTTTTCCCCAAGAGCTCTTACGGCGCTCTGCCCCACCGGGCCGCATCCCAGGACCAGTGCTTTCTTGTCCTTCAAGCCGCCTGCCATGAGACCCAGACCGGTAACAAAACCCCTCCCGGTTGCCACGGCATTGTCCACAAGTTTCCGATGCCGCATGTGAAGAGCGATAAAACGATCTTCGTCGGCGAACATGAGGATATCGGCATCGCGTTCCGCGGCTTCCGCTATACCTGCAGCATCTGTTTTCCCTGTCACAAAGGTTCTGCAGCCAAGATAGCCGGCTATTTCCGATACCATTCCACAGAATCCTCTTAATACACCGCCACCTGACGTCATGGGTACTACACCAACAACGGCACGTTCCCGAGATGCCTGGATATCATTTTCGGTTACCTCCATGGTCAGGCATGCAATCTGCTGCAGGGAACAACCGGTTTTCTTGATAAGCGATGCGTCGTATGCGGGCAACACATCGGTAATGCCCTGAATATCACAGGTTGTCAGCCGAGTCATGTTGATTGTCCTTTCAGCTGTAGGATTTGCTTGTCATCGTAAGGGTTTTTCGGACCGGGGTCCCTGTAGGTGCTGAGTTTGAAAAAACGTATAATATCAGCAAGTATTGTTTTACGTTTTTTCCATGCAGCAGTCCTGTTTTCCGCGCAAATGATCAAAGTAGCAACCCAATTTGTTTGATTTTCCCACTGGCTGGTGATGGCTTCGTCGGCGCCGAAAAAACCTTTTCTCAAATGGAGTGGACCGGCCGATGCCATGATATGTTCACCCGTTACAGTCAATGTGTTGCCAGTAACACGAATATGTTCGTATATCACACCCTGCTCAACAGCGGTTATTGCCGCATTTTCAGGAGCGCGGGAATGTGAGTCCGTCAGCAACCGGAGCATATTGACACCCGTTGATGCGTGTACGGTAATGGGTGTCTGACTGGGCAGTCGTGCATCTATTTCAAGTACTCTCAGCACGTCTTTATCCAGGATGACTTCTATATCCATCAATCCTTTCAATGCCAGTGCCTCGGCAATGGTCGTGGAGATTATTTCAAAGTCTTCAATGTTTTTTATGGAAAGAGCAGAAGGTGCCACCACGCGTTTACAGTCATAGGCCGGGTCCATTTCAAGCTCGGTTGCCTGGAGGGGAGTGTAGTTACCCGGGTAACCTATGACTTCCATGGAGTATGATGGGCCATCAACATATTTCTGGACAACATGTTCTCCAGACACTGCTGATAGATGAGAATTGAGTTGTTCTGAATCGAAGATAACACGAATCCCCTGGCTGCCACTGCCATTGCTTGGCTTGACGATGCATGGAAAAGTATCTTCCTGGTGGGGTGCTGGTGTGGGGATAGGAATGCCGGCAAGCAGTTTGTCTGATTCAATCTTGGAGGATGTGATGGCATAGGCCTCGAAATCAAAAAGAATTGTAGTCATGCCGTGCTGTGAGAAATGTTCAAGACAATCCAGGGCGTGCTGGTTTTCAAGCGTCGGTATGACCAGATCAAACGGTTGCAGAAGTTGTTCCAGATCGGTCCGGGTTTCAATGTCGGTATGCAAAAACTGGTGGCAGAGACCTGAAGCCGGCGGTTCAGGTGCCCGATCAATTAGCGTCACATCCCAGTCAGCTTTACCAGCCAGATATGCCGCTTCAACACCTTGGAGTTTCCCGCCGATGATTGCTATCTTCATGCTCTAATCCTAAGCAGACTGTTTCGACACACTATCCTGGTCCAAGATGTGTTTTTTACGACGGGTGATCCATTGTCCGTATTCTTCCTGGCTTGCCATTTCCAGTCCGCAAGCTGCCAGCACACTGGAGACCGCACTGACGGTTCTACTACCGTCTTCGATACCGAGGGAATGCCTGGCTACACCGGCCAGACCGGATCCCGGGGGTACAATGGACGTAACAACATTGGCGCCGGCGTCCAATCGACGTTTTAGTCCATCGATGCCATCAACGTCCAGGGACGCAGGTATCAGTATGCCCGGAAACAGGATCCGCATCACAGCGGTGAGGATGGTTTCTCGATGGGGTCCTGTGGGAGATATGCCTGCCATGGGGGTACCCGGTTGGGGAATAAATGTCATGGAGCGAATTTGATCGGCATGCAATTCCTTCATTGCCATCAGGGAATGCGCTATGTCGTCCAGTGTTTCGTCGACACCGCAGAGGAGGCCCTCCTCTATCAATAGACCGTTTGAATGGGCGTTGATTTTGGCTGTCATACGGATATCGAAATTCTGTTGCGGTCTTAACTCCTTGAACAGGCGACGATTGTGGGTTTCCTGATAGCAGGCATACCAGGAAGCCCCTGCCTCTGACAGTCTCTCTAATTGAAGAGAGGACATGACACCCGGAGAGACCATGACCGGGAGACCAATGGTTTTTCTCAGGGATGCCACCAGATCCAGGAGCTGTTCAAAACCGTCACCCGTGGTATTAAAAAGAACCGGATCTTCTCCCATGGTCAAGTCGATGAGGTGTACACCGGATTCGGCAAGTCTCATGGCTGCGGACAGTATGTCCGACTTATCTTTTCGATAACGGGTGCTGTCAGGGTTCGACCTGCGAAAGAAACAGAAGCTGCAGTCATTACGGCAGTACGTGCTGGTATAGAGAAATCCATACAGAAAAATCCGTTTGTGGAAGTGTTGTCCACGTATTTTCCTGGCGGTTTCAAAGAGCTGCTGAATTTGTTGCGCGTGATCCAGGTTGAGAAGATCGACAATGCTCTGCCTGGAAGGGCTTATCCCTTTTTCAGCATTGAGTAGTATGTCCTGCAGATGTTGGTGGTTTGACATTTTAATATATATCTCCGGCCGTGGAATCCTTGAATCCTTCTTTTAGGTCAACTCTATCTGGACAGGACAAGACCCTTAAATATTTAATCGAACGCCATCCAGGTAGGCCAGGCTTCGACCGAATTTGGCAAGATTTCTGGATTGGTGGGATGCCATCAAAAGACGTTCGAGACCGAAACCGATTCCGATCCAGGATTCATTTATCTTCCATGGCTGATCCAGTGGATGGGGGCCCATGGCAGCAGAAGCAATTTCCAGACCGTCTTTTCCGGCGATAATATCCATGGTGTCGCCGTAAACTTCCGAGGTCACGGTTTCAAAACGATGGTCCTTTATACCTGCTGCAACGGCGACACGCGAGCCCATGTCCTGAATTCTTTTTTTGCGGGTGCCCTCGGGTGTACCCATTTCCACCAGGTTCAGCATGGTAAATTCACTGGCATGTTTTGCTCCCTTGGATTCTTTTCGGAAACAGGGGCCGATTTCAAAAATTCGCACGGGCCGTTCCCAAATGCGAAGCAGGTCGACCAGGAGGTAGTAGAGATGTGGCGCCAGCATTGGGCGCAGGCATTTATCGTCCTGGAGCCAGAATATCTGGGAATTGAGGGGGTGCTTTGTATCGATGGACATTTTTTTTAAAAGCCCCCTGGACATGATGATCGGGGTTGTTACCTGGACAAAACCGGCTTGGGTCAGCATGTCTGCAAGTTTGTATTCAAGTCTGCATAGTTCCGGACGGCGATGTGTGGCCTGAAATTCCGCCAGCCGGCTTCGCTGGGTGGTCACAAGGGCTTTTTCCAGCGCCTGATACGCTTTTTCACGATCGGTTTTATCGTCGAAATCCTTTTTCAAGGTCGAATCCGTGGCATTCAACTCTTTCAACCGCTGTGTCTGTGTTTGGGTCCAAGAGAACATAGTTGTTTCAGGTGTTAAAATTTAAGTTTTAGGTATTACGTTTTAGGTTTTAAGTAAGCTACGAGCTAAAAGCAAACCGCTGACAACCGCCAGGTTGTCCAATGACGCGCGTAGCGCAAATATCGTCCGAAGGACTAATGACATACGAAGTGTAAATTACGCCCATAGGGCTAATGACATCCGAAGGATAAATGTCTTTCAATGGCGGGGAGTACGGGAGTTGCACCCGTCTATGTGGATTTAGAGTCCACACGATCTCATAACGATCCACCCCCCGCAAGAAATACCATGCCAGGAAGCTGTGCAGATAGGAGGCTGGGATGCTTTAGTCAGCAAAAGCTTTAAGCTGTAAGCGGCTTATGGCTTACACCTTACCTTATAGCTTCTTTTCTCCAGCCTCCTGGCATTCTAGCCTGCCAGAAGCTCCTTGACCTTGCGCACGCCATCACCTGCATCCTGGGCATAGGCATCGGCTCCGATTCGATCCGCCCATCGTTGGGTGACGGGAGCTCCGCCCACAAGGGTCTTGTATTTTTCCCTGATGCCGGCTTTCTTCAATTCCTCTTCGATCTGTTTCTGTACCGCCATGGTGGTGGTCAAAAGGGTGCTTGATCCAATAATGTCGGCCCCGAATTTTTCAGCTTCGTCAATAAAACGTTCGATGGGAACATCCCTCCCGATATCCAGCACATCGAAGCCGTTGGCCTTGAACAGGGCGACAACGATGGTTTTTCCAATGTCGTGAACATCACCTTCTACCGTTCCCACCAGTACTTTCCCGGATACAGTTCCCTTACCACCTGGAATGGCGGCATTGATGATTTCCGTCGCCTTTTCCATGGCCATAGCAGACATTACCAGTTGGGGCAGGAAAAGCCTGCCGGTTTCGAAAAGGTCGCCCACCTGATTGATGCCCGGGATGAAGCCATTATTCATCAGGTCCAACGGATCCATACCTGTGTCGATCCCTTTTTTTGCGGCGTCAACAGCTTTATCAGCATCCCCTTTCAGGATTGCTTCCATGGCGCCCTGGTAAATTATTTCAGACATGTTAAACTCCTTTCAAACACGGATTAAAATAAAATATATGTTGTATTGAAGAACCCCGCAGCATGCGAAGCACTGCCGAACGGCAGAACCTACGGGGAATGCGCTCGCTGTTACGGTTCAAATTAAAATACAAAAAGATCAGCCCGGTATGCCTTGAGGTATTCCATGCAGTAATCATCCCTGCCGGCAAGGGCTTCAGCGGCAATGATATTGGCCATCATTTTCTTGTCCAGTGGGTTGACAATGGCACCATCGAGTCCCTTGGCAATAGCCATGCTCATGAATGTCTGGTTCAGAAATTTTCTGTCGGGCAGACCAAATGAGATGTTAGAAAGGCCACAAACCGTATGAATGCCCTCAAACGTCTTGACAATCTGTTCGATGGCATTCAAAAACTCTACCCCAAAATCGTTGTTGGTCGATACCGGTTGGACCAATGGGTCCACATATATATTTTCCAGGGGAATCTTATTCTGTACGAGACTGTTAATCAGTTTATCTGCTATTTTCATTCGATCCGCAGTTGTTTCCGGCATACCGTCGTCGCTCATGCAGAGGGCGACCACCTTAAGGTCGGTTCCGGCTATGATTGGCATCAGGCTTTCATAGCGTTCTTTCTCAAGGGAGATGGAATTGATCATGGCCGTGCCATCGTGAGCGGCCAGCGCTTTTTCGATGGCTTTGGGGTCCGGGCTGTCTATACAGCAGGGCACCTCCACCGCCGCCTGGACAGTCTTGACCAACCACTCCAGGTATTCGGGTTCTTTGCCGACAAAAACACCGGCATTGACATCAATAAAATCAGCACCGGCTTCGGACTGCTCTCCGGCGATCTTTGCTATGGTTTCCTGGTCCTGTTTTTCAATGGCTGCAGCAATGGCTTTTCTACTTGCATTGATTAGTTCTCCAACAATTATCATGGTGAGCTCCTATTTGTAGTTAATTTAATAAAATCGTAGCACGATTTTATAGAACGCGACGGTGTCGCTCCGATGCGAAAGGCTAAAATTCCTATCTCTGCAGCATGCGAAGCACTGCCGAACGGCAGAACCTGCGGGGAATGCGCTCGCTGTTTCGGTTCAAGGCAAAATTACGTCATTTTAAAAAAAAAGCCAAGACATAAAATGTGGAACAATGTCAGAAATACACATCCAGAAAAAAAGGTCAAAATATCCAGGTTCTGAAAAAAAAGCAATAAATATGGCTCTTCTCCCAATTATTAGGGAGAAAGGGTTCCAGGAGTCCAGGATTCAAGTGTTTGTTTTCCAGGAATTTATTGCTTTCAGCTTACTGCTTATACGCAATACCCGGTCTTCCAAGAGCCATAAATGTCAATTCGGTTTCCATATGGATCTCTCTGTTGCCTTTGGCTTTGGCTTTCTTTTCTTTCCGGGTTACCTGAACGCGCACTTGCTTGGCGCCAGCCTGGCGTGCCATATCCTCTGCCAGGGGTGTCATGTTGTGAACGGCATAATCGACAGCTTCCTCGATATTATCAAAGTCCATGGGACTATCCGGGGAAAGAAGTCGGACTTTCCGGCTTCCGCTGATGGGTCGGATGCGGACCCTGAGCCGCAAAACCGTTTTTCCGCTGACAGCGCCCACAGCATTGGCAACCTCTGCATATTCAGGGATTGAAAGACGGGTATGTAAGATATCCGCCGCCATGGGCATATAGGCTTTTACGGGCGCTCCCAGGGCGACGATGGAATGCTTTAATCTGATTTCAGGGATCAGCTTTCCCTCACGGTCCTGTTCGAGCGCTTTTTTCAGCAGAAACCCGTCAACCGGCATCTGTTTCCAATCAGGCTTTCCGATTTCGTCCGTAACGGCCTTGGACGTGATGGCTGAAGCAATTTTTCTGGAAACGACTTGCATAACCTTTTTGCAGAATGCTTCTGTGGACAATCCAAGACAGGCGGAAAGGAGTTCTCCCGCCAGGAAAGATGCCTCTGCATGCCATTCATGGAAGTAGCCCAGCGCATGAAGTGCATCCGTGGGGGTGAACCCTGCATGCTGAACCAGGCCGGTTTCCGTCAAGTGCTGGATACGCCTCGAAATCCATGGATCTTTAAAGACAGCGGGATTCATGAATGTTGTCAGTGGTTGAGGGCCGTTTGTCAGTTGTGCCAATAGGGTCGCATCATTTGTGGAAAGTCTGGAGTTATCTGCTTTTCCCGGGAGCAGGAACTGGGTTGCATCCGGATCTGATTTGTCCGAACCAATCTGGGCTTTCAGTGCTGTCATTACGCTGTCCGGATATTCACTGGCCAGTTTGCAGAGCGGTATGACACGACCGGGCCCGACGACCAGTTGGTTTTCTGAAGACACCCGCACATGACTGTCCCCACCGAGCCCGACGGTGTGGACATCTACAGCTTCAACCATGGTCCGCCACCCACCAATACTGGCACCATCCGGATTTAGTGACGGTGCCCCTTCAATGAGCTCGACAATATCAGTGGTTGTTCCGCCGACATCCACCGCCCAGGTATTTTTTTCCCCGGTGAGTTTCAGTGCGCCCAGGGCGCTTGCGGCTGGACCGGACAGGACTGTCTCGATTGGGCGCTTCATTGCCCAATCCTCCTGGACCAGGCTCCCATCGCCCTTTACCACCATGAGCGGTGCCGGGATAGACAGGGTTTTCAGGGTGGCGCGAACATTGAAGATCAAATTTTGTATGATGGGAATTAACCTGGCATTCAAAGCAACCGTTGTTGCCCTCCGGATTGCATCCAGGCGTGTGGAGAGCTCATGGCCGCAGGTTACGGGAAGATCTGTAAGCTCTTCTATCAGTTTTTTGACCCTTAATTCGTGTTCCGGGTTGAATGCGCCAAAATAGCCTGAGACACCGAAAGCATGGACTTTTTTGTGCCACTTCAAAACGGTGTTTCGGATGGCATCTTCGTCCAGTGGTTCGCGTGCAATTCCCTGTTGATCATGCCCCCCTTGCAGGTACTCAACATTGCGTGTTCCAAGTGCATGCTGAAAACGGTATTGACGGATCAGGTCCTGGTCATACCCGATCAATAGCAGACAAACAGGCGCGCCGTGCCCCTCTGCAATGGCGTTTGTCGCCAGGGTTGTGGACAGGCCGACAAGACAGATATTTTGTGGGGATATGGCTTTGTCTCTGATGTTCATAACGGATGTGACGGCTGCATGAATGCCGAGGCAAAGATCCTGGTGAGTGGTCAAGGATTTGGCGCTCGACAGAATTTTACCGTTCTCGTAATTGATCAGAACGGCATCCGTGTATGTCCCGCCCGTGTCGATACCCAGTACAATTGTCATATATACATCCTTATTTATAAAAAAGGGTGTTTAGTCTTGCAAATCAGAACCATTTAATGACATGTGGTTTAGAAGGATGTGAAAATGAAAGTCAAGCGGTTAATTAAATTCCCGGCGGAAAAAATGCTTGCCTGGAAAACAGGGAAGAGGTAATGACATCGTGATTTCAAACCACGATAGAAGCGACAACGTCGCGTTTGATGAATCATCTGACGATTTTATTTGGAGGTCGTATGCAATTTGCTGAATTTCTTTCTAAGCAGGAAGTTGAACAGGTCCATGACGGCGCCCTGGAAATTCTGGAGAAAACGGGTATTCAAGTTAACAACGAAACCGCCAGAAAAATTTATACCGACCATGGTTGCCAAGTGGATTCGGCATCACTTATTATCAAAATACCGCGTGATATCGTTGAGCAGTACCGCAAACTCTTTGTCCCGACCTTTACCTTCAGGGGTCGGGATCCCCGGTTTGATCGCACAATTCCTGACCAGAGACCCCTGATCGTCACAGCCAGTTCAGCACCCAATATCATCGATCCTGATACGGGTGTCGAGCGGCGCGCCACTTCCACGGACATTGCCAACATCGCGTTCCTGGTGAACGAGCTTCCGGGCTACGATATGTTTTCGATTTCAACACTGGCTGACGATGCGCCTGGCGGACAATTCAGCCTGTCACGATTCTATCCAGCCCTGAAAAACTGTCTGAAACCTGTGCGAAGCAATACACCCAACATGGCGGATCTGTATCAGGTGCTTGAACTGGGTGCTATCATCGCCGGTGGTGAAGAGGCCTACAAGGAGCGGCCCGTTATCAACCACCACTATTGCCCGGTGGTGTCTCCGCTAACCATGGATGTGGAGTCAACCGAAGCCACACTCTACCTGGTTGAAAAGGGCCTGCCCGTGATCAATACCATTGTACCCAATGCCGGTATGACCTCGCCCATGACCTTGCTGGGGACACTGGCCCTCGGGAATGCAGAGTTCCTGGCCAACAGCGTGCTCCTTCAGATGGTTCGCCCCGAAACCCCTCTGGTATATGCGGTGTTGTCCACCGTCGCCGATATGCGCACGGGAAGTTATACACCTGGCGCTATTGAGACAGGTATGCTGCAAATGGCGCACAGTCAGATGGCCCGTTTCTACAATGTTCCTTCCGGAGGCTATATCGGACTGACCAATTCCCAGGGCAACGATGCCCAGTCAGGCTACGAGACCGGCATGAGCACCACCGAAGCTGTCCTGGCAGGAGCTGACATGCTGAATATGTGCGGTCTCTTGGGTGGTCTCATGGCCTTTGATTATGCCAAGGCCATTATCGACAATGAAATCGCTATGATGCTCAAGCGGATGTGCCGTGGATTCGAGGTTGGAAAGGACAAAATGAGTCTGGATCTTATCGCGGAAACCGGGCCCGGCGGCACCTACATGGACAAGATGCACACCATACAAAACATGCGCGAGACGGCTTTCCTGCCAAAGCTTGCATCCCGGGACTCGAGGAGTCAGTGGGAGGAGAAGAGGCGTCCGGAAGCGCATAGTAGTGCCATGCGTGAGGCCCATGAGATTTTGTCCGGTGACAACCCGGCAGTGTTTTCAAAGGACATGGATGCGGTGATAAGAGCTCGCTTTGCAGGACTGGTGGCGGGTGATGTTCGGTGGGAGATTGATCAGTTTAGGGACGAGACAGCGACCTAGTGTGTATGATAAAATCGGTTAACGATTTTATGTGTCCATGATTTTTGCCGATCTCGGGTTGCGCAGTTTAACGGGTTTGATCCGATGCTTGCGGATCTTCATATTGAGAACTTCCACGAATACCGAAAACGCCATGGCAAAATATATATACCCCTTGGGGATATGCAGGTCCAGCCCTTCTCCAATCAGGGAGATGCCGATGAGCAAAAGAAAGCTAAGTGCCAGCATCTTGATGGTCGGATGATTATCCACAAATGAACTGATGCGTCCCGCCAGTAAAATCATTACGATAACAGCAATGATGATGGCCGCAACCATGACGCTGAGCTGCTTGGCCAGACCGATAGCCGTGACCACGGAATCGATTGAAAAAACAATATCCAGGATCATAATCTGGGTCACCACGCCTGCAAACGTTGCCTTTTTGCCATTTTCTTTTTGCCCTTGGGTTACTTCCCCTTCCAGATTGTTGTGAATCTCGTGCGTGCTCTTTACCAGAAGGAATAATCCCCCGGCAATCAGAATGATATCACGACCCGAGATTTCAAAGGCAAACACCACAAAAAGCGGTTGGGTCAGTTTCATGATCAGGCTGATGGAAAAGAGGAGCAGAATTCGGGTAGCCATTGCCAGAATCAAACCCACCGTTCGTCCTTTGGCCTGCTGATGTTCGGGAAGTTTCCCGGCCAAAATGGCGATAAAAACAATGTTATCGACACCTAACACAATTTCAATGGCACTCAAGGTCAAGAGTGCCAGCCAGATATTCGGATCCATTATCCAGTTCATGTGACCTATCCTTTACTCAATGATTTAGATTCCCGTCGCGTTTCATAAAATCATTCCTGCAACTTTATTTAGTAAACCAAATTCCGATGATGTTCAATCAATGATAGCAAACAGGCCTGGCTTTTTTACCCGCTTACGCAAAAAATTGCAAGTTTTCCATGGGGCACCATTACCTTCAGCAATCGCTACCTTGATTGAAAGCGATACAATCAGTATTATTTCTTTTGGATGATAAGCTGATTTGTCATCTGACCACAACAGTGAACGCATTCTCCCTGTCCTGCCGCCAGGTCCTTTGTTTTAATCATAACCATCTAAATTAACAATATAAATAACAAAAGGTGACCTGTATTTATCTTGCCAAACCGAAAAGAATCTGTTAATAAAATACTTTCCTTAAGATAGGTGACAAAAAAGTGGTAAAATAAAAAAGGAGGTGATTTTTTTGAGACGCAATATGCGAGCTGGAAAAAGAAAAAACGGCGGTTTGGAATTCAAGGTCTTTAGCGATGATGAGATGGATGAAATTCATCTGGCCACACTAGAGGTCCTTGAAAAGACGGGTCTTTTTTTCGAAGATGAAGAGGCCCTGCAGGTTCTCGATGGTGGAGGCGCTTTAATAGACAAAAAGAATCGTGTCGCCAAATTTCCCCCCCACATGGTCGAGGATGCCATCCGTTCAGCGCCCCCACAAATTCTGTTGGCCGGGCGTGATCCAAAAAACGATTTTATTATGGGGGAAAACCGTGTGGGTTTCACTAATTTCGGGGAAGGTGTATTTATTAACGACCTTTACACGGGGGAGCATCGGGAGACGACCAAAGCGGATGTGGCTGCCTCGGCTTTGATTGCTGATTACCTGAGCGAAATCGATGTTTATGAACGGGCTGTTGGTGCCAGCGATGTCCCCACGCAGACGGTTCAGCTTCACAACGCAGAAGCCTGGTTGCCAAATACGACCAAGCATGGATTCATGGGCTCAGGCAATGGTTACTTGACCAAAAAACTCGTTGAGATGGCCGCTGCCATTGTCGGAGACAAGGAAAAATTGAAGGAACGCCCCATCATTTCATTTATTACCTGTCCGGTCAGCCCCCTGCAGCTTGTTCAGGATACCTGTGAAATTATCATGGAATCCGCCCGGGCTGACTTGGCTGTTAATGTCCTGTCCATGGCCATGGCAGGTGGGTCGTCTCCGGTGACCCTGGCCGGAACCCTGGTAGATCATAACGCAGAAATTCTCGGGGGGCTTGTGCTCAGTCAGTGTACCCGTAAAGGAGCAAAGTTTATTTACGGCAGTTCCACGACGGCCATGGATCTGAGGCTGGCAGCTGCATCCGTTGGTTCTCCCGAATGTGCTTTGATCAATGCGGCGGTGGCTCAAATGTCAATCTATTATCTGCTTCCCAGTTGGGTCGCAGGCGGGTAGGGCGACAGCAAAGTCTGTGATGCCCAATCCGGTCACGAAAAAACCATCACAGGCCTGTTACCAGCGTTGGCAGGTGCCAACCTGATTTACGGCCTGGGTATGATCGAAATGGGTATGACCATCGATTTTGGCCAGTTGGTTATGGACAATGAATTTGCCAGGATGATCAAATTCTTACTGCATGGAATCCCCGTCAATGACGAAACACTGGCTGTGGATGTCATTCGGGAGATCGGGATAGGGAAGAATTTTCTCAGTCACGACGCCACATTCAAACACATGAGATCACAATCCCAACCCAAACTCATCGACCGCAGAATGCGGGAAGAATGGGAAGCCTCCGGCAGTACAGATATATCTGAAAGGGCTTCGGAAGAGGCCCGACGTATATTAGAAACCCATAAACCCGATCCGCTGCCTGATGATGTTCTGGCCACCATTCGATCGATTGTGGAGGAAGCGGAAAGGGAGCTGGGAGTTTCAAAATAGGTAGATACCCGGGTGCAAAGGCCCCGGCACTGATTCGACCCTATAAGGGGCTTTATCACCAAATATATTAGCCAGAGAATTCAGAAGACAGAAGTCAGGAGACAGAATTTCGTAAAGCGCTAAATTGTTTTAGTGCTGGAGAATGAATGAACATCGAATTTTGAATTTGAAAAAATGAAGACACAGAAACAATTCGGTATCGGGTTTTGTTTTAATTCGGCATTGGACGTTCCATGTTTCCCGCCATGGTGGGAGTGGATGTTCAGCTTTATAAAATCATCATTGTAAAGATTCTGTATTCTGACTCCTGGATTCTTTCTCGGACTCATTCCGACAGAGCCAAATATCTCTGACCTGGCCCAAAGGACCAGATTTTAAATAACGGAAAAAGGGAGATCATATGGGAAAAATAATGACACGAATGGGTGACGGGTTTCCCGTTGAGATGACCGAAAAAAAACTCATGGGGGATCTGGTAGAAGGTACGGAAGATGCCGCCGAATATGGCAGGATTCCCGCTCTATCCAAGGAAGAGCTACAATACCTGTTCGATCTTTTCATGGCACCGTATCGGTTTGTGGGCGTGGAACCTGGTCATGAAGTCGTACTATCTTATGATGGTGCGCCAATCAAAATGATGCGTACTGCCATCGATGTCCATCGTGTTCAAGCGTTGCAGGTCTATGAAAAGCTGCTGGGGGCTGATACGCTTGAGCTGGGTCACATCGATTACAGCTACAAGCAGGTCAAACCGATTGCAGGTATGGAACAGACCGTTCTGGAGCAGGTCTTGATGGTGACGCACCCACCACTTTTCTATGGTGCCATGCCGAATCTGGGATTATATACACAACCGGACGGCCCATTTCAAAACCCTTCGGAATTAATGGTCAGGGGAAAGATCGATGAAGTCCAGAAGTCCTATGAGAACTCAGTAGAAGCGGCTGTCAAGGATATTGTCTTTGTCGCCAGCGCCATGGTTGAATCCGGTGCAGACGGTATCAATCTTGATACCGTAGGTGCTGCTGGGGATGCTGATTTTCTTGCCGGTTTGCAGGCTTCTGAAATCCTGAATGAGAAATATCCGGGTATCTGCATTGAACTTGGAATGGCCGGGGAATTTGTTCTTGGAATGCACGGGGACCTGAGATACCAGGGCGAGCGCTTGGCCGGGATGTATGCCCATGATCAAGTCAGGATGGCGGAAAAAGCAGGTGTGACTATTTTTGGACCTGTCGCGAATGTCAAATCCAACAATTCCTGTCCCTGGAATCTGGCTCGGGTGATTACCTTTACAAAGGCCTGCTGCGAGGTGGCCAATATTCCGATTCATGCGAATATGGGCATGGGTGTTGGAGGTGTCCCCATAACCAATCATCCGCCGGTGGATATTACATCCCGTGCATCTGCCGCCATGGTGGAAATCTGCCGGCTTGACGGGTTGTAGGTTGGCGTAGGTGATCCGTTAGGCATGGCTATTTCACACGCTATTGCCTCGGGCATGGGCGGAATGCGGGCTGCCGGAGATCTGGTGGCGCGAATGCAAATGACCCGTGGTATGAAGATAAACGACGCAAAAGCGTATGTGGCCGACAAGTTGCGTGTTTCAGTTAGCGATCTTTCCGACCCGGTGGTGATGACGGAAGTTCGTGAAGATCTGGAAATAGGTAGTCTTTCCCCGCTACCGGGATGTGCAAAAGGGATCGAAGCTAAAATTCGTATGGCCGAGGTTCTGGATATTGACATCAACTGTGTCCAACGCCTAAAGGGCAAGGGACTGATATAGCTTCTATTTGACGTCAATAAAAAAAGGGGATTGCTATTTTAAAAGCAATCCCCTTTTGTCGTGCGAAAAAATCTTATTTATCAGCAACAGCAGCTGGAAACATGGCACCCACACGGGTCAACATAGCAACCGCAGGGATCGACATAGTAACAACAGCATGAACTTGATCCAGACTGTTCTTTAGCGCTCTCGCTTGATTGATCTTTTTTTACGTCTGTATCTGTATCCATAAAATCACCCCCTATCGTTCTGGTGATTGGTTTCAGTTATATGCATCTTACTTGAATTTACTCAGATGCAACATGTACAATATACCACAATGTATCGTTTTAGTCAAGGTCTTTTCTCAGTTTAAAATCAGATAACAAGAATCCGGCGCCAGAAATCAATGACGGAATCACGCATGACCTGACTATCTTTATAATCTTTTTTCTGAAGAATTTCGTTGAGCATCATTATGATGATGCTGGTGGTCTCCTTTACCTGGACGGGATTAAACTCACCGGAATCTAACCCTTTTTTTAAACAGCTGCCAATATAAGTTTTCAGTCGTTGCTTATGTTTTTTTGTGGTTTTAGTGTAAATATTTTCCGGGTCATTCAGTTTTGCGGGTCGAGGAGATAAAATGAGAGCCATCTCATTGGGCATTTTTTTGGCAAGGTTGAAGTGTAGCAAAAAAAGGTTTTCAATCTTTTCGAATATGGTTTTTGTTTCTTTTTTCAACACGTCCAATTGCTTGAAATAGTCAGAAAAGACCGAATTGAGAATCGAGATATAGATTTCATCTTTTCCGGTAAAATGATAGTACAGGAGCGGTTCCGTTACACCGGCCCTGTCTGAGATCGCCTTGGTTGTTGTCCCGTCATAACCCTGCGTGGCAAAAAATAGGGTTGCTGCTTTGATGATGTTATTCTTTTTCATGGCATTGACACCTTATGGGTAAGATAAAAAGATAGGTCCATTTATTTAGCAATTGCTATATGCTACAATGTAGCAAATAGACTGTCAAGTAATAAAATCGCAGCACGATTTTATAGGATGTGATTGTGTGCTCCGATACGAAAGGTTAAAGTGCCTGTCCCTGCAGCAATCAGTGGAGAATTATAATTAAAAAAATCCGGAGGTTACTATCAAATGACGACAGACTGTATTTTCTGTAACATCATCAACGGCAGAACAGACACGAAATTTCTATTCGAAAATGAAGCACTGGTGGTTTTCAAGGACATAAACCCACATGCACCGGAGCATCTGCTGGTTGTTCCTAAAAAACACATCCGCAGTATCAATGATCTGACACCTGCAGACGATGGCATTGTGTCGTCCCTGATATCGGCAGGAAAGCACATGGCGGATGAAGTAGGGATAGCCGTATCGGGATACAAACTTGTTTTTAACGTTGAGCGAGGTGGGGGACAGATGATATTTCATCTGCACCTGCATCTCCTGGGTGGGTGGCGGCAGGGTTGGCGAGCGGATAAAAATTAGACAGAATGGAAATGGCATATCGTCGTATCTGAGATGTCAATCCATGACCCCTCGAATCCTAATTTTAATGGGCGTTACATATGCGCGTGACTCTTATCTCAATTGAACTTCATGCAGCTTTATGGTTACCTGGCCGACCATTGGAATATGACCGCTTAGTTGTATGGGCAGGTTTGACGAGGGATCAATAAAGATAGCAATGTTTTCCTGAAATCCAAGAAACGAGAAGTCCTCTACTTTTTTCAGATCCGATGCCAGGGGCTGGATTTCGAGTGCGATTTTGAGAGCGTCGACCTTGCCTTGACGACGAATGTTGCCGTGCTGTTTATTTTCTATAAAGTCAAATTTTAGCGGGTGAAATCCTTGAGGTTTAAGCTGTACATGAAATAGCTGCCTTCTCCCAAACACACAAAAGGATAGCGGCTGCATGTTTTTTGATAATTCAGCGGCTGCGACAATATAAATCAGTACCAGACGTTCGGTGGCATCGGAACATCCCAGTTGATTCAGGTTATAGGCATAGAATGTATCTTTGACATCGGTCCAATTTTCCGGCAGTTTTAAACTTTCCTGTTCATCTTTTGGCTCTCGCTGATGCCTGTAAACGCCTTGATCGGTAAATCGGTAGACTTTTTTAAAATCGGCATTACCCCTTCGTAACCTGATTCTTCCCAGCGCGGTTGCATTCATGGGATTGAACCAGACCTGATTGATGGTCTTTACGGGCGGTTTAAATAGAGAATCGACCATGTAATGGACCGTGATTCTATTGGTGTCCGGGCTGCAAGCTTTTACAGGAGTACCCTGGGGACTCTTTATCAGTGATGCTTCAACTTCTGCAGCCGACAGGGATTCCAGCCACACCTGAACGTTCACGTCGGCTGAAAAAGTTTTGATACGATAGGTAAGTTGTAACCACGGTACACAATTTGAGTCAAGTTTGACTTGAGACGTTTGGACCTGGGTTGAGCTTGAGAAACCCGTAAAAGGAAACAG
>RCNC010000785.1_pt1 | contig 20721 bp, 18 predicted proteins | sample 2041301 | NCBI WGS metagenome assembly RCNC01 (sample SAMN09708231, study PRJNA481090) | Marine sediment metagenome, whole genome shotgun sequencing project. | biome: marine sediment; feature: ocean; material: sediment; isolation source: Sewage treatment plant 13A marine sediment (STP13A) ...
CGGTTTTACACCAAAAGATTATGCTCGTTGGCATCATGGAGGATACCTGGGGGAGAAATCAAGGGAGGCTGGAAATGAGGCTTAAGCGAGAGAATTCGGCTGGACTGGTCATTGACATCCAGGGGAAACTCTTTCCCCATATGGATCAAAAAGAGGCATTTCTAAATAAATGCACCACCTTGATCGAGGGCCTGAAGGTGCTGGATGTTCCTCTGGTAATCACTGAGCAATATCCTAAGGGACTGGGTGCTACAGTGAGTGATGTCGCTGAGCTGGTGGCTAAGGACCCCCTAATTGAAAAAATCACTTTCTCCTGTTGCGATGAACCTGCAGTCATGCAAAACGCTGCATTGCAGGAGCGTAAAACAATTATTATTTGTGGCATAGAAGCCCACGTATGTGTAATGCAAACCGTGGTGGATCTCCTTGCTGCCGGCTATACAGCTGTGGTAGTAAAGGATTGTATATCATCTCGTAATCCGGAGGACAAACGAGTAGCTGTGGAGCGAATGCGAGCTGAAGGAGCAGTAATTTCCACCTGTGAATCGATCCTTTTTGAATTGGCCAGAGTGGCTGGAACAAACGAATTCAAGGCTATTTCACGCCTTGTTAAATAACAGCGGATGAATATTTATACGGTAGGAGAGACGCTTCTGGATATCATTTTTAAGGGTGTGGAACCACAAACAGCCAAGCCAGGTGGGTCTGCGTTCAATGCCTCCATTACACTGGGACGCCTGGGAGCTCCAATCAATTTCATTAGTGAAACAGGCAATGATAAGGTGGGAGACCTGATCCTGGACTTTATGCACGAGAATGGGGTGCAGGCAAATTTCATCTCCAGGTATACCGAAGGACAAACTGCCATAGCCCTGGCCTTTCTCAATGAAAAGAGTGATGCGGAATACCAGTTCTACAAAGATTATCCGGCCCAGCGACTTGCTGTTGAATTTCCTGAATTTCAGAAGGATGATCTCTTACTGTTCGGCTCATTCTATGCCCTTAATCCGGGAATCCGTCCCCGGGTAAAGGACCTGCTGGAAAAGGCGGAAAATGCAGGAGCCACCATTGTATATGATCCCAATTTCAGAAGTACCCATCTACCGGAGCGAGACAATCTTGTCCCGGTGATCAGGGAGAATATGGGCTACTCAACCCTGGTCAGGGCTTCAGACGAGGACCTGCTTAATATATTTGACACAGATAATCCGGATGCAGCCTGGGAGAAGGTAGGTCCATTATGCGATGCCCTGGTTTATACAGCCAATGCAGAAGGGGTATATCTGAAAACTGAAAAACTCAGCTTTCATATGGAAGTGGAGCGCATTGTGCCCATTAGCACCATTGGAGCCGGCGATACCTTTAACGCAGGGCTCCTGTATGAAATATGGAAGAATGGATATGGAAGGGAGCAAATAAAAATGCTGGACAAGAGTCAGTGGGAAGGGCTTATTTCCACAGCAATCCAGTTCTCAAGGGAGGTCTGTTTGAGCTACGATAACTACCTTCCAATGGGATATGCTAATCATTATAAAAAGGACAATTAATATGGAGAAGAGATCATTAGGCTTAGCTGCTTTACCGGTTTCTCCCATTGCCTTTGGAGCCTGGGCCATCGGTGGATGGATGTGGGGTGGATCCGATAAGAAAGATTCCTTAAGAGCCATTCATGCTTGTCTCGATAACGGGATTACTTCCATTGATACGGCACCCATATATGGCTTTGGCCATTCAGAGGAGCTTGTGGGAGAGGCCATAAAGGGAAAGCGTGACCAGTATGAGATACTGACTAAATGCGGTATGCGCTGGGAAGGTACAAAGGGGGAGTATTTTTTTACCTCTAACGACAACAGTGGTATACAGCGTGATATCTATAAGTATTCAGGGCGCGAAAGCATCATTGCGGAATGCGAGGAGAGCCTCAGGCGTTTGGGTACCGATTATATCGATCTTTATCAGATTCACTGGCCCGATCATACCACTTCCATAGAGGAGCCCATGGAGGCTTTCCGCATGCTGATGGAGCAGGGAAAGATCCGGGCCGCAGGTGTAAGTAACTACTCTGTAGAACAGATGGAACAGGCATCAAGCGTGGTTGAGCTTAGCTCCAACCAGGTTCCTTATAGTATGGTTCGCAGGGAGATAGAGCAGGATGTGGTACCCTGGTGTCTTGATAACTCATGCGGAATCCTGGCCTACAGTCCGCTTCAGCGTGGCTTGCTAACCGGTAAGATAACACCCGATTATCCTTTTGCACCGGGTGATAATCGTCCCGAAACACCACATTTTAAGGTAAACAACCTGATACATATCAATAAGTTTCTAAAAAAAATAAATCCTCTGGCAGAGGAGAAAGGTGCAACGCTCTCACAGCTTGTTATTGCCTGGACTTTATGTCAGCCGGGAATCACTGTTGCCCTTGTAGGTGCGAGGACTGAGGAGCAGGTGGTGCAGAATGCCGGAGCACTTGAAGTGCAGCTTTCTGAGCAGGAGGTGGACAGCATTAATCGGGAACTGGGAAAGCTTAAGCTTGAGCTGGACTAGTTATTTACCGATGCTGAGCGTACCTGATTCTTGATTGCGGTCCAGGAGCAGACCTTTATTCCATTTCCCATGATAAACCTGAATAATGTTCACCTGGTCAGGGAAGAGCTCTGTAAGCAGTATACTTTGGATGGTAATGGTTTCTGGCACTGCCACCCTTGATGATTCCAGGTAGCACCAGATGGCATCTGATTCGGGCTCTTTTCCCAGGTAGTTCAGTTCAAGTAAAGCTCCATTTACCTCGATGCTAAAGTCTTCCAGGAGGTAGACCATCAGGAGGCTGTCGGCACTTTTGTGTTCCAATTCTGTAGCCAGCTGTGTAGTAATCCCGCTTCGTGCCAGCAGGGCCCGGTCCAGGTCGTCTGGAAAAATACGCATGGATACTTCAAAACGCTCTGTTTCGGTATTGTACCTGACTTCGCTCAGACTTACATAAAAATCATGCACCAGCCAGGCTCCGCAGATTAACAGCGTAAACAGGACCAATCCAAGGCCCAATGTCTTTCTTTTTAGCAAGATAAGTAAGTTTAGCTCAAACAAATATGGGGATTCTTTTGTTAACTTTAGGACTTTCAAAAATTGACCCGTTTATGAAAAGATTTACTTCAGTTCTGTTGATCGGCGCAGTGGCAGTTTCACTGCTGGCCCAGGAGAAGATGGACCCCTCAAAGAATAAATTCAGGCAGATGCGTACAGAGTTTAATACTCCCAATGCATACAGGACCGGATCAGGGGCACCCGGACAGTTATACTGGCAACAGCAGGCCAACTATAAAATTTCCATCGAACTGGATGATGAAAAGCAAGAGATCAGAGGCGAGGAGCAAATTGAGTACATCAACAATTCACCCGATCCCCTAAACTACCTCTGGTTACAGCTGGATCAGAATGTAAGGCAGAATGAAAGTCTCAGCAAGCTAGCTATGCCCATGAGCCTGGGTCAACGGATGCATCCGTATTACATGGGCATGTTTTTGAGTGATTTTGATGGTGGATTTAAGATCGAACATGTGGGAGATGCTCAGGGAGAAAAGCTTCCATATACCATTAACTACACCATGATGCGAATCGATCTTCCGGAGCCTCTGGAACCCGGGGGCAAGGTGGATCTGGAGATTAAGTGGTGGTTCAACATCAATGATCGTTTTAAAGATGGTGGAGGCCGTTCAGGTAGCGAGTATTTTGCTGAGGATGACAACTACATCTATACCATGGCTCAATTCTTTCCCAGAATGGCTGTCTATAATGAACTGGAGGGATGGCAAAACCATCAGTTTACGGGAAGATCAGAATTTGCGCTTCCCTTTGGTGACTATGATGTGGAGATTACCGTTCCTTCCGATCATGTGGTAGGAGCAACAGGAGTGCTGGTTAATGCCGGGGAAGTACTGTCTGAAGCAAGGCTTGATCGTCTGGATAAGGCCGGAAATTCTTTGGATGAGCCTGTAGTAATAGTGACCGAGGAGGAAGCTAAAAGTGCAGAAAAGAAGAAGTCAAAATCCAAACTTACCTGGAAATTCCACGCCCACAATGTAAGAGACTTTGCATTTGCCTCTTCCAGAAAATTTATCTGGGATGCCATGGCTGTGCAGTTCGGGGAACGTAAGGTACTGGCCACATCCCTCTATCCCAAGGAAGGGAATCCGCTATGGGAGAAGTACTCCACACGGGTGGTGGCACATACCCTGCAAGTCTATTCCCGACATACTTTCGACTATCCCTATCCGGTGGCCTATTCGGTCCATACCAAGCAGATTGGCATGGAGTATCCCATGATCTGTTTTAACGGTGGGCGTCCGGAATCAGATGGTACTTACTCTGAACGAACCAAATGGGGCATGATCGGCGTGATAATCCACGAGGTGGGGCATAATTACTTCCCCATGATTGTGAATTCCGATGAACGCCAGTGGACCTGGATGGATGAGGGTCTGAACGTCTTCCTTCAGGGAATTGCCGAGCGGGAATGGGATCACGATCATCCAGGTCCCGGAGGCAAACCATCAGATATTGTGTCCTATATGAAAGGGGATAAGTCAAATATTTCACCCATTATGACTCAGGGTGACCTGGTGAAGCAGTTTAACAGCAACGCTTATGCTAAACCTGCCACTGGTTTGAATATTCTTAGGGAGACCATAATGGGAAGAGAGCTCTTCGATTTTGCATTCAAACAATATGCGCAACGGTGGATGTTTAAACATCCCACACCGGAGGATTTGTTCCGGACCATGGAGGATGCCTCTGCGGTGGACCTGGACTGGTTCTGGAGGGGTTGGTTCTATGGCACCGATCATGTAGACATTTCCCTGGACAAGGTTACCGCCATGGAGTTGAAATCGGGCAATCCGGCCGAAGAAAAAGAACTTAGCAAGAAAGCGGCCGAAGCTGAATCCGAATCTATTGCCGTACAGCGAAACCGTGCTTCCATGGAATCCATGGTGGAAAAAGACCCGGAAATGAAGGACTTTTACAACGAATATGACCCCAATGCCCCCGATGAATCTGATGTGGAAGCTTATACTCGTTACAAGCGATCCATGTCTGAAAGTGAGAAGAAGTGGCGTAACAAGAAGGGCTTTGTTTATCAACTTGACTTTTCCAATGTGGGTGGGATGATAATGCCGTTGGTGATCCAGCTTGAGTATGTCGATGGGACCAGTGAGATTAAAAGAATCCCTGCTGAGGTTTGGAATCAGGACAACCTGAAGACTTCCAAAGTATTCTTTCTGGACAAGAAACTGAATGGTGTTACCCTTGATCCCAATTTGGAAACAGCTGATTGCGATCTAAATAACAACTACTGGCCTCCCCGCATTGAGGAGAATCGTTTTGAGCTTTACAGGGGCTCGGGCAGAAGGGGAGGAGGCGGATCCAATCCCATGCAGAAACAGTAGAATCAGACCAGGATATTCTCTATATAGGCCAGCTCGTCCCTGGTAAACTTTAAATTGTTCACTGTGGCCACATTGGCTTCCAGCTGAGCTACAGAGCTGGCACCAATTAATACCGAAGTAATTTGCTTCTTCTCCAGGATCCAGGCCAGGGCCATCTGCGCCAGAGTCTGTCCACGCTGTTCTGCGTGCTGGTTCAACGCTTTCACCTTCACCATGGTCTCCGGATCTAGGTTATCCTTCCCAAGGAAAATACTTTCACTATCGATCCTGGAACCTTTGGGGATGCCATCCAGGTAACGGTTGGTGAGTAAACCCTGGGCCAGCGGACTAAAAGGGATGCAACCAACACCACGTTTCTCCAAAACCTCCAGCAGTCCATCTTCCACCCAACGGTCGAACATATTGTAGCGTGGCTGGTGTATCAGACAGGGAGTTCCCAGGCTCTCCAATATATCTACAGCACGATTGGTTTGCTCTGCATCATAGTTGGAAATACCCACGTAGAGTGCTTTGCCTTGTTGAACGGCATGGTGGAGGGCCATCATGGTCTCTTCCAGGGGAGTATCCGGGTCGGGCCGGTGAGAATAGAAGATATCCACATATTCAAGTCCCATTCTCTTCAGGCTCTGATCGAGGCTGGCCATCAGATATTTGCGGCTTCCCCATTCTCCATATGGGCCATCCCACATCAGGTAGCCGGCCTTGGTAGAGATGATCAGTTCATCACGATGTTGAGCCAGTTCTCCATGCATCAGGTTCTTCAGGTTCGATTCGGCACTTCCTGGAGGAGGACCGTAATTATTTGCCAGATCAAAGTGGGTGATTCCCATGTCGAAGGCCCTGAGCAGGATATCCTTCATCTTCTGATAATCGTCTCCTCCCCCGAAGTTGTGCCAGAGTCCCAGTGAAACAGCAGGCAAAAGGAGTCCGCTTTTGCCACAACGATTATACTTCATTTGATCGTATCGGTCTTTGGATGCAAAGTATGCCATAAGAGAAGTTTTTTTTATTTTTTAATAAGCGGAATCATATAGAAGATGGAGTATGAGAATCCGAATGTACTGGTGTTGGCTCCATTCCCGTAACCCGGAATAAGCGCAGGAATCATGACCGGATCCATATTCTGGTTTAGCAGAAATTTATAGCGCAGCAGCCATCCCATGTAGAGATTTGAAACAACTTCGACCTTGATCCCACCCACAAGTTCGATCCAATGTCCCCGCAGACTGTTCTCATAGGGTTCGGATATATAGTCACCCCAGTAGTCACTGTTAATCAATACATTCTCAGAGCTATGTTTGAATAGAGATATTCCATAGCGGAATCCGATAGTCATGATATGGTGCTCCGAGCGGTCCTTAACTGGCAATACATTATAGTCGATTCCTACCCGTGCGTAATTTCCCGTACTTTCGTAATCAAAGGTCTCCTTGCTCTCGGAAGTGTTGCTATAACCCAATTCAAGGACAGGGTAGATATTCTTATAAATCTCAAAATCCAAGGAGAGCTCCGCGCCAACTATTTTGGGTTCGGTAAAATAATAAATGAACGGGGCCAGGTCGATGCCAATGCGGGGACCAAAAGTCCGGAGGGTATCCTTTTCGGATACCTCCTTTTCGGATACCTCCTGTGCGGATACCTTCCCCAGCACTGCCAGGAACAACAGCAGGAAGGCTGCTTTAGAGAAAGAGCCAGATATGTACATCATCCTCTTTAGTTTCAGCATCGACCTTTTCATTTTTAATCTCAGCACTTTTGATCACTCCACTGCTGATCCCGGGATTGTCTTCCAATGTGAACAGATTTCCAAATCCACAATCATAGGAAATCATGTAGAGCTCCTTTGTATGCTTGAGTTCAAGGGTATCTGTCTGCTCATTAATCTGCAATACAAAGCGTGTAAAATCGTGGTGGAGATCCAGAGGTACCTGGAAGTTATTTGTATTAAGTTGATTATTGTACAGCAGGCTGTCGGGCCGCCCCTCCCTGATTCCATACAGACTTAAGGATGCAACCGTACTATCGGCGGGCACCTCATCAATCATGGTCATGAATTGGGCCACCATCACCGAATTATTATCATCATCACATATTTCCACCGAGATGCAGCTCGTGATTAAAATGGATATGATGAAGATTAGAATTCGGGAGAGCATGTGCGTCTTTTTTATTCTGTCCCTTTCAGGTTCTTATCAAGCCAGTCCAGGTAAGTATTATACAGGTGCATCCGGCTGTTCATATCATAGGCAACTCCATGAGCACCTGGAGGATAGATCTTCAGGTCGATATACTTGTTTGCATCGATCAAGGCTTTGGCCAGCTGAAAGGTGTTCTGCGGATGTACATTATCATCCAGCAGGGAGTGCACCAGCAACATTTTACCCTCCAGGTTTCCGGCAAGCTCCACCAGGGAACTTTTTTTGTATCCCTCCTCATTTTCATCCAGAAGCCCCATGTATTTCTCTGTAAGCACACAATCGTAATTCCGGTGGTCGGAGATGGATGCAGTTACAATGCCCGCTGTAAATACATCGGGATGTAGCAGGAGCGACATACCCGCGGAGAATCCACCGAAACTGTGTCCCATAATCCCAATACGTTCCCGGTCGATCCAGGACTTCTCGGAAAGATAGAGTGCGGTCTCTGCAAAATCATGGGTTTCCCATTTCCCCAGTTGTTTATGAACCACCTTTTCAAAAGCACTTCCATATCCACCATTACCCCGGTTATTAATGTTGACAATGACGTATCCCTGCTGCGCCAGGTACTGGTTCCATCCATTGGTTTCAAAGGCGTTATACACACCCTGTGAACCTGGTCCCCCATACACTGCCATCAGCAGGGGATAGGACTTCTCAGGATCAAAATTCATGGGTTTGATCAGGTAGCCATCGATATCTTGTCCGTCCGATGTTGTGAATGTGAAAAGTTCTCTCTGGGCATACTCATACTTCTCCAGGTGATCCAGGGCACCCTGATGACCGGCCAGATTTTTGATAAGCCCACCCTTTCCATCGCGTAGATCAATGGTCGATGGTGCGGAGGTACTGGAGTAGCTATCGATAAAGTAACGACCTGCCGGAGCCACATTGACCCGGTGATTGCCTGAGGTGGAGGTGATCTGTTTTTTTCCTTTTCCGTTGAATTTTACACTATAGAGATTACGGTCCATTGGGGAGATCTCACAGGACAAATAGTAGAGTGTTTTTTTCGAAGGATCGATGGCTTTTACGGAAACCACATCATAAGCCCCGCTGGTTACTTGTCCCAAAACGTTTCCTTCATAGTCATATTGATACACATGCGAATATTCATCCCGGTCGGAAATCCAGAAGAAGGAGTCCATATCTTCGGGAAAATAGAAGAGGTGAAGCTCTCCGGCAAAGAAATCAAAGATATCGATCCATGCATAGTTTGTCTCCTCCATGATCATGGTCTTTTCACCGCTTAGCACATCAAACAGGTACAGCTTCAGGTGGTCCTGTGCTCTGTTCATCCAGACCACTGCCAGCGTATTTTCTTTGGAGGTCCAGTAAATCCTGGGCATATAACCACCTTCCGGGTCGAAATCGAGCCACTGCTTGCTCCCATCCACCGTATTGATAATCCCCAATCTTTCCACTGGGGGGTCGTCTCCCACCTTGGGGTAAGGGAGCTCCATGTACTCGGGATGCTGACCGGAGAAATCGGTCAGTTGATAGAGAGGTACTTCCCTTTCGTCGGTTTGCCAGAAGGCGATGTATTTACTGTCGTACGACCACTCCCATGCCTGAACCAGACCGAACTCCTCCTCATTGGCCCAGCCAAAGCGACCGTTATAGTATTTATCAGCTCCATCTGTGGTGAGTTGGGTATGATCTCCTGATGCCAGATCGAAGGAGAAAAGATTGCCATCTTTGCCATAGCCCACTTTTTTACCGTCGGGAGACACTTCTGCAGTGAAGGCACCATCCACAATGGTGGTCAATGTTTTATCTTCCAGGGAGTAGAGATAATAATCGGCATTTCCCGAATTTCTCCAGATCCTCTCAAAATTGCATTGAAAAAGCAAGAACTTGTAGTCCCTGGTCCACTGAAAGGAGCGATATGAGAAAGGATTTTCACTTCCAGGAAATGTATAATCACCTTCACTAAATACCAGCTCTTCTGATTCGGTTTTAATATCATAAGTCCAGATTTGCTGACTTCTTCCTTCACGCTTTGTAAAAGAGTATTGATCACTTTCCTGGATCCACTCCACACCAGCCGGTCCACGGTCGCCACGAAGTGCGCCCCCGCTCATAAAGGCTTCCATTAACGAATCGTACTGCTTTTTCTGGGCAGCTAGGGTAAAGGTCATCAGGACCAATAGCAAGGCCAGGGTCAGTTTTCTCATGATATTATTGTTTTGGTTTTGCAGAGAACAAATCTAATAAAAATGTTCTGTCCTAACATGCTTGTAAGCTATTTCCTGTTTCCCCGACCAAAGCATTGTATCAATACCTTGTAGAAATGAAAAAGATGATTCTTTTGGCAGCTGTATCCATGCTGCTGTACGTCACAGCCTGTGAGACCGACCCACCTGCTTTGACGGATTCCGATATTACAGATGATCTCTCTGATCAGTTAAGTAAGCAGGATCATGTTACCGGGGCACTAAACCCTTTTAAACTTATCGAGAATCCGCTTTATGCTCCTGTTAATGAAATAAATTATCTGAATGACGATGATATGGTATTTCTTACCCGTGCCACTGGAGATGTACTGGTATTCCCACACCGCAACATGGGCGTTGAGGTGGTCAATGAAGATGCAAATGGGGTATTGATGGCCATCACCTATTGTCCAATTACCAAGAGTGGCAACATCTGGAACAGGATGGTGGGATTAGATACCCTGCTGCTGACCGCATCCGGATACCTTTACAAAGATAATATGATGCCTCTGGATCTGAACTCGGGAAATATCTGGTCACAGATGCTGCTCCGTCGTTTTCAGGGGAATGCCCGTGAGGGGGAGATCTTTGCCTTCAGGGAACTAAAAACATTTCCCATACTTGAAACCACCTGGCTAACGGTAAAGACCGAATTCCCGGATGCAGATGTATATACCGGCAACAGCTCCATGAAGTCGGCCCAGGCCGATCGCTTGGATCAACAGCTGGGACTTATCGGCAAGGATGGTGTGGAGCTTTTCTCAATTGAGATGTTTCCCGGAGAAATAAGCCTGCATAGCACAACGGTGAATCCCGGAGGAGTGGTTGTTGTGGCAGGTTCCAGCGAGTATCATTATATGCTTGCTTTCCGTACTACATACAGCATGGAGCCCGTGCAAGGGAAATTTCCGGTCATAATGATGGATGAGACCGGCACCATGTGGGATATCTTTGGCGAAGGGATGATGGGATTACATGATGGAGAAACACTTGAATCACCGCTCTATTATACGGCTTCAGACTGGGCCTGGAGAGACCTCTTTGACAATGTGACCACATATCAACCGTGAACACCCCGTTTTATTGATTCAGGATATGGTCGATGATTTGATTGATTTCCCCGGCACGGGTGATCATCATCATATGCGATCCTTCTTCCATCAGATAATCATACCGTACATTTTTGATGGGAATGGTATGGTCATTGTTACCATGGATATGGATGATCTTATCCGAGTAAGTGGTGCGGTCCCAGTTAATAATCATATCCACGGTTCGCTTTAAATAGAGCGGGTCCTTGGCCTTCAGCATATCTTTGAATGTCTCCTTGTCGTGCTTGCGGTCGGGTTCCACAATTCCCTGGAGCAATCTGGCCCCCCCTTTGGTCATCCGCTTGGGAATAATGCGGTTCAGGCGGAAGTGCTTCTGAAAAGTATACCTTCCGGGCAGTTCATGGGTGGTTTTGGCGCTGGAGATTAAAATAGTTCTTAGCGGGGAAAGGGTATCACTTAGCTCTGTGCAAATCATTCCTCCCAGGGATACGCCCATGAGGATATAAGGAGTGGAAAGGTCAATCTCTTCAATAAAGCGCATGGCATATTCTGCCAGGGTTTCATGTTTGTCCGGAACAGGGTAGGAGATATGTACTGTATCGTAACCTGCGGGGAGTACCAGGTGTTTGAAAAGTCTCTCATCGGAACCCTGACCGGGAAAGAGGTAGATTATCGTGTCCCCGGCAGGAGGCTGTATTCCAAATGATGCAGTTTTGATCAGGAACAACAGAGCTATAAACAGGTTGCTTTTCAAACACTATCACTTAAAAAATATCCAGATCCTGTCCTACAAATACCTCACCCTTATATACCTCGTGGATCTCTTGCAGCAACTCTGCTTCGCTGCTGCCCCAGAATAGAATGTGGTAGAGAACTACTTTTCCCGGCATTGTCCTTTGAGCTATTTCGGCCAATTCAAGAGTGGAAGTATGATGCACGACATGATAGGCTTTCCAATCTGCGCTTTTGGTCTTATATCCGGCTTGACTATAAACTTCATGGACGAGGATATCAGCTCCTTTGCCATATTCTACCACTTTGGGAGAAGGCTTACAGTCGCCCGATACCACAATGACCCGGTCTGGAGTGGTAAAGCGATACCCCCAGGCGTTGGGCCAGGATCCATGGGTCACCGGAAAAGCCTCCACCACAATATTGCTGTCGCGGTAGATTTCCCCCTCCTCCTGAAACTCGTGCCAGTTAACCCTCCATCCCTGGTCGTTAGTAGGTTCATCCCCATATACTCGATATCGGATATCCTCCTCATAGGCCTCCAATATATGCTCGGTCATAGAACCAATTCCTACAGGACCATATACTTCCATGGGTTCATCTCTGCCCATCACCCAGGGAGTAAGGATCAGGTCGGCGTAGCCTGCTGTATGATCGGAGTGCAAGTGCGTCAGAAAGGCAATTTTCAGCTTTGCAGTGTTAAGTCCAGCGATATTTCCCCCATACCTGGGAGTGAGGGCGGCAGATTTCCGAACCAGTCCCGGTCCAAAATCGATAATATATGGGGTATCATGAACCACCAGGGCCAGGGCACAGCCCGATTGACTGGGCGATGGATTGGGATTGCCGGTTCCAAGCAGAACCAGTTTGGTAATCTCCGAGTCGGAGAAGTCCCGCTGTGCTTCTGCTGGTTGACAGCTTAGTAATAGGATGGATGCGAAAATTGAGATGATCTGTTTCATAAATTGTCCCTGAGGTGATCGCAAGATACCACAACCCTTGCATAGTGGATACCATAGTTCATATCTTCTTCACCAAGCTTCCCCACCGCATATGCATGTTTTTCGATAACGAGCTGACAAGCGTTGAGAAGTGAGGCGGTATCAGTGTTTGCAAATTCTTCTGTGGAGTGGATTCCTGCTTCGTATAGCACCCTGGCAAAGATGCCGCCTACCCCCGTAATTCTTGTAAGATCGCACAGGGAGGATAGCTCTTTCAGCCTGTAAGCAGGGATGCCGGTGCTTGCGGATAATTCTTCCTGCTCCTGTTCCAATTGAACCTGCATAAACAGATCCTTTGTATTATTTATCCCCCTTGATTTCAAGAGCTCCACATACTCGAAGGGGATGCCTGGAAAGGAGGAGAGAGCTAAGGGTTTGGCGATATAACTTCCTGCTTCCCGTTTCAATAGCACCAAATAGTCTTCAGTTAGTCCAGTCTGGATCGCAAAGGAGTGGATTTTCGATTTGGAGCCCAGGATGCGTAATACATCTCCCAGGTTCTCCATGCCAGAGCGCTTTAGCAGACCGAATCTTTTGTCCATCTGTTCGTGAAGCATCACTCGACCGGGTAACATTCTTCTGTTTGCAGTCAGCTCTTTAAATTCTTCCAGGCTGAGCAGGGAAGGATCTATGCTATAGTGATTCATGGCTGCCTTTTACAGTCCCAGTAAAACCATAGTGTAGGGAGAATCCACAGTGACCTTGTCACCCTTTACAGAGACTTTCTCTCCTGAATAATAATCCCTTAAAACGGTCCCATCCTCAAATAGTCCCTTAAGATCGATCTGCTTTTTTCCGGGCTTCAACTCCAGTCCGACTACCACACTATCGCTGTATTCATCTGTATCATATACCCTTGAGAAGATATAGGGCGATTCAGAAATCATCTGGTGTACACCGGCACCCACCGCAGGGTGATCCCTGCGGAACTGTCCCAGTTTTTGGTAATGTAACAATACCTCAGCAGTGGGCACGCCGTTTCTGATTGCATTGGATTCGATCTCTTCCCAGTTCATCTTAGAGCGAAGTGTGGCGTCGCCTTCTGTTCCGGGTATGTCCAGCTCCCTGCTGCTTTCATCTCCATAGTAAACCTGGGATGCACCTGGACAAAGCAGCAGTTTGGTTCCAGCTTCTATTGTTTTTTCCCGCATCTTATCAAAGGGTCCTCCATCGTCATGAGAGCTGATATAGTTCACTACACTTACATCCTTTAAGGGACCTTGTAGTTTTTCGGAGTAAGAGGCAAACAACTTTTCGTAATCCAATTTTGCACTCTCCTTGAATTCAAAATTGATCATGGCATCAATCTCGTGAGCAAAGAAGTCCACTTCCCGATCGCCAAAACCAAAGAGCCTTCCTCCCGAGATGCCATATCCATAGACTTCACCAACCATATAGAAGTCGTTATTATCCAGGACTTTATCAGGATGAAGCTTTTTCCATTCATCAAATGCTTTCTGTGCCTCTTTCCCCAATTCACCCCATACGCCTTCTTCAATATGTTTGGCTGTATCGAGCCTGTATCCATCAATACCATATTTGCGGACAAAATCCGTGAGCCACTTGATGATATAATATCGGGGTGCCCTGGGATAGCCGGTACGCTCAAAAAAGGCATCCAGTTCGGTCATCTCTTTCTCCAACCTGCCCTCTTTTGCCCACTTCTCGAGCAGTTGGGGTGGGAGCTCCACCTCCTGGTCCGATTCGGTGAGGATATCAGGAAGATTTTTCACCAGGGTACAGGTAACCGTGCTTTTATAATCCTGGTAGGTGCATTGGGGTTCGGTACGGACCCATTCATCGGGCCAGACTGGGTCCAGTTCAGTAACCGGACCCGTATGGTTGATGATCACATCCATGATTACCCTGATGCCATGGGCATGTGCCGTCTCCACCAGTTTTGCCAAATCTTCTTCGCTGCCAAAATTGGGATCAATGCTTGTCCAGTCGCTGATCCAGTAGCCATGAAATCCGTAGGTCTTTCCAGTCCCCTCATCGGTACCTCCATGGATCTGTTCCATCCAGGGTGTAGTCCAGAGGGCAGAGATGCCCAGATTATCGAAATAACCCTCCTCGATTTTCTGAATCACCCCTTTAAGATCACCCCCTTCAAAACCACGCAGCTTGGCAGTCGGATCGCTTCGGTCGAAGTTAAGGTCATTGGAGGTATCGCCATTGTTAAACCGGTCCGTAAGCAGGAAATAGATATTTGCATTCTCCCAGAGAAAAGGGGCTTCGGAAGGGCTCTCCTCACTGGCTGCCGCAGGCTGGCATGAATCCAGACCGACAGTTATGGCCATTATGGCCAGCAGAATAATTAGCGATGATTGTTTCATTCCGTAAAAGTAATCAATCGGATCCAATCTTCAGAAGGATTTTGCCTTCTGACATATGCTCCCTGTAATGGGCAATGGCCTCCTCCACCTGCTCCAGGGGATAAGTTCCATTGATATGAGTAGAGAGATCACCACTGAGTGCTTTCTTTACCTTGCTGACAAATCTGAGTTTAAATAGCAAGCCCTTGGTCTGCAGCCAGTTTCCAAGGAGGAATCCAGCAATTGTTTTTTCACCTTTCATTACGGTGCCGGGATCTGCGAGGATGGGATCGCCGGAGAGCCGGGCATAGGCAAGTAAGGTGGAGCCTTGTGGTGCTGCATCCAGCAGGATGGAACTCTGGCTCCCGGTAACGGCATCCAGGATCAGAGTGGCCCCCAACTCTTCAGCAAGCGCTTTCAGTTCTTCTTCAAAGCTTTCTGAACTGCTGTTCAATACATGGGTGGCACCCATTTTCTTTAAGGTCTCAATTTGTTCTTCCTTTCTGACGATATTAATGAGAGGGATTCCCTGCCTTAAGGCAAGCCTGATCAGCATCTTTCCCAGGGAGCTGGCGGCAGCATTATTGACTATGGCCCGGTGTTTTCCTTCCCTTGCAAGCTGCATAAAGGCCATGGCAGTCATTGGATTAACCACCAACATCGCTCCCTGTTCCTGTGAGATATGCTTTGACAGAGGAACAACTCTCATGGCAGTTGTTAGCATATACTCAGCCCAGGTTCCGTCCCCACCTGGATTGGGTGAACAGGCCACTCTGCTTCCCAACCTGAGGCGGGGAAAGAGACCGCTACCAGCTTCAACAACAGTTCCGCTTCCCTCCAGACCCGGAGTAAAAGGGTAGGAGCGTTCCATGTAGCCTCCAGCCAGTAAGGCCAGGTCCGAAGGATTGATGGGAGATGCATCCATCTTTACCAGCACCTCACCCGGGCCGGGATAGGGTACTGCCAGCTGTTCATGTTTTAGTGGACCGTCCGGTTTGTCTTGCCTGATTGCAGACATTTGTTCCGGAACTTTCATTCCTCTTGCTTTCATACTTCTGTTTCTGCTATTTTTCTTGCAGCTTGATTTACCTCTGCTTCGTCAATGCGTATTATGTGGCTGTCAGGGATATCCCAGCGCTGCATCACCTCTTCGATCAGATTTTCCCGGACACTCCAAAGCTGCACTGGAACTGAAGAGCTTTTTAAGAATTCAAGGATTTCCCACCAGCCGGATCCCTCCAGTTCCATGGGGCCCACCTCATCGATTACCACAACCTGGGGTTCATCTGGCATGATTTTACGGATCCACTCCATGCCCTGGATGAAAGCATCCGGGTTAAACCAGAATCTTCTGTATTTAAACCATCCGGCAATCTCCTTTGTCGCTGCCATTTGAATCTCAATTCCAGTCAGGATATTCTTCAGCTTAAAGCCTGAGCGTTCTCCGGAATCAATACTACCTGGGGCCAGGAATCCACCAAGGCTTAAACCTCTCTTCCTAAGCAGATCGACCAGCTCAATCAGGTAGCTTGTTTTTCCACCCTGGATTGTTCCGGTAATCAGGTATATGTTTTGTTGTTGGGCTGCTTTACTCATGGAGCAATAAAATTACAATTACATCAGGGTTTCTCAACATAAAAGTAGGCAGTGGCGAGAATCCCCGAGCGTCTGGAATAAGTACGCGGAGCGATATGGACAATCTCCCCGTAGGCTGACATAATCTTGAACATACTTTTCACAGTGAACTTATTTACATGCTGCGGGTGGCGATCCCGGATCCCCTTCACTGGAACAGAGATCATCATGACACCTCCCGGCGCTGTCTTGGCCCAGAGCTGGTCCATGAACTGCTTGTATTCAGTGATGTGTTCAAGCACCTGTATGGATATAAGCATCGGGATGGACTCATCAGGAATCTTCTCAAGGCTGGTATGGTATTCGAAGTTGTTTCCCCGTTCATCCTTCTCTCCCAATAGCTCATTCTTAACAAAATCCAGAGAGACTTCGCTATGATCGACCAAGATAAACCTTGTGTTTTGAGTTAAGCCGGAAATGTACTTCAGATTTCCACCCAGTCCTCCGCCAAAATCGAGCACTGCATCTGCTTTTTCAAACAAGGGCATAAATTTTAGCAGGTGATCACCATCGGATCGGATTTTTTCCTGATCGATATCTTTCTTGTAAATATTTTCCCAGTACTGTTTTGTGTTGGGATTCAGTAGTTTAGCTATTTTACTCATCCTTATTATTCTTAAGGGTATTTACTGCAGCCTCTTTGATTAGATCCAGAGCCCTTTCCACATCAGCCTCCTCCACATAGGTCTGCCCGATAAGCATCCGCAGGGTATAGAGCCCATCTATCTTGGTATGGGTCAGGAAGAGCTTACCCCCACTGTTGATCTCCTCCAGAAAGGCTTCATTGAGTCGGTTCAGTGCATCCGGGTTCTCAACTCCTTCAGCTTGCAGTCTGAAGCAGGTGAAGTTCAGGAAAGGCTTCAGGGGAAGGTGTATACTGTCTATCTGCATCAAGGCTCGTGAGAAATTATTGTTCATTTCAATATGAGCGCGGAGTTTCTCACGTATGCCCTCCAGCCCGAAACTTCGGATAACAAACCAGAGCTTCAGTGCCCTGAACCTGCGGCCCAGGGGAACACCCCAGTCCCGGTAATCGTTGACTGCTCCCCTTGTTTTGGTCTTCAGATACTCGGGCAGGATCTCAAAGGTTTTAATCAGTAGTTCTGCATCTTTTACCAGGTAGACAGAACAGTCGAAATTGGTGAACATCCATTTATGTGGATTAAAAACAAAGCTGTCGGCCTGTTCTATCCCTTTAATCATCCACCGGTATTCAGGAAGCAGTAGGGCAGTGCCGGCATAGGCCGCATCCACATGCAACCAGATCCCATATTTTTTGCATATTGCCGCAATCTCCTCCAGCGGATCCACAGCTACCGTGCTGGTGGTACCGATAGCCGCAACCACCGCACATGGTCTCAGTCCCGCTTCCAGGTCCTCATGAATCCTGGTCTCCAGTTCTGTTGGATCCATTCGCATCTGCTGGTCGATCCCGATTTTCACCAGGTTTTTTGTTCCGATTCCACAGACTGCCACTCCCTTTTCGATGGAGGAGTGAGTCTCTTTCGAGCAGTAAACCCGAAGGTTTGGCGGTACCCCATCCTCATTGGAACGAAATCCCGTGGCCACCTCTCTTGCGGTGATCAGCGATACCAGCGATGCTGAGGAAGCGCTGTCCTGTATCACCCCTTCATAAGATCCGGGCATTCCCATGGCATCCCGCAGCCATTCCATCATCCGCTGCTCCAGTTCTGCAGCAGCCGGGGAGGTTTCCCAGATCATACATTGCGCCCCCATGGCCGAGGTGAGTGTTTCAGCCAGGACCGATTCCACCGAAGAGTTGGCCGGGAAATAGGCATGGAACCCGGGGTGTTGCCAGTGGGTCATGCCAGGAAGGATGATATGATCAAAGTCTTCCATAATCTGCTCCATGGATTCAGACTTTAAAGGGGCCTGGTCCGGAATGGCAGTATAGATGTCACCCGGTTCAATCTTTGACTTCACCGGGAGAGATTTAATATTATTCATGTATCGGTCGATCCAGTCCACCACAGGACCAGCCTCTTTCTTAAAATCTTTCGGGTTCAACATAGCATGAGCAACTATTGGATAAAGTACTGAATGGATTTAATGATCATATCGATTGCAAAGTAAGCAAATGCCAGGGCAAATATTTTAAATAGTACGGGAATGACTTTTGGCCGTGAAAGTGCTTTTCGGAAGCGGGAAAAAAGGAAGGCCACCATCAGGGTGGATATCAGCCAGCCCAGCTGGACCAGGCCCATAAAGAGATATTGGCCCAGGTGCAAGGTGTCGCCAAGCAAGATAGCCTTGGGAATGCAGATGGTGATCCAGTAGGTCCATAACACTCCGTTGGAGAGGATCATGATGACTATCTTCCAGAGTCCAAAATGCACCTTTTCGCCACTATCCAGGGTCCTGACTTTCCAAAGGGAGATGGCGATCCAGATCAGTATGGCCGAACCGGCCAGTGATAATCCCCTGAAAAATGTTTCATTGAAGCCGAGAGCGTCAAAAACCAGCAGACTAAAAAGTGCCACTATTGTTTCGGTGACCAGGGCGATCATAATAATCCTCAGGCTCTTCAGATAGCCCGATTGCAGGATCTCTGTAAATACAGCAGTAATAACCGGACCGGGGATTACTCCCCCGATCAAACCTAGCATCAATGCGATCACCAGTTCATGAATCATCCTGGCACCCTTTCCATGGAAGCGAAAATAGATAAAACGTATTGATTTTGTACCTTGGGGTTTCAAATTTCCAATCATTGTAAATTAATATCTCCATGAAAAGAGCACTTATGTTTTTAGTGGCCGTATTGGCCGTTCAATTGTCATTCGGCCAGGTCAGCGCCAGATTGATGCGCTATGCCGATGTTTCTGATACCCAAATTGCCTTCGTCTACGGAGGCGATATCTGGCTTATGTCAAAAGATGGAGGAACAGCCCATCAGCTAACTCATTCACTGGGTGAGGAATCATGGCCACGTTTTTCGCCAGACGGAAAGGAGATAGCTTTTTCGGCCTCTTACAACGGAAATCTGGATCTCTTTGTGATACCTGCTGGCGGTGGAGTACCCACCCGGGTAACATATAACTCCTTTGACGACCGGATGGTGGAGTGGCACACCGATGGCAAGCAACTGCTTTTTGCTTCCAAGAGAGAAAGCGGCAGGCAGTCCTATTCACAGTTCTACCTGGTGGATAAAGCCGGTGGAATGCCTGAGAAACTAGCGGTTCCCTATGGAGAACTGGCCAGCTTTTCTGCCGATGGCTCCAGCCTGGCATATATCACAAAGATTACCGAGAACTACCCCTTTAAGCGTTACAGGGGCGGACTCTCTTCCGATATTCTGCTCTATGATATGACGGGGAAGCAGGTGGAAAACCTCACAAATAGTCACGCCATTGATGGCAAACCAGCCTGGGTAGGCGATCAGCTCTTCTACCTATCGGATGCGGGCGAGAAGATGCGCCTTAATGTCTGGCAGTATGATCTGGAAGCGAAGAAGGGAAAGCAGCTGACCTTTATGGAAGATTTTGATATTTCTTCTCTTTCGGCCAGCAACAGCGAACTGATATTTGAAGCCGGAGGCAGCCTTTATCTGATGGATGCCATGTCTAAAGAGTACAAAGCAGTGGAGGTAAATGTGCTTAGCGATCTTTCCCTGGAGATGGCCAAAAGCGTGAACGTAGGAGAGAACATCAGTAATATGTCTGCATCCCCCGAAGGGAAAAGGGTGCTGTTTGAAGCACGTGGAGAAATTTTCAATGTACCGGTAAAAGAGGGCTATGTACTGAATCTGACGCATTCCAGCGGGGCCTTCGATATGTTGCCAGCCTGGTCTCCCGATGGCAAGAGTGTAGCCTACTGGAGCGACCGCACTGGCGAATATGAGCTCTATATGCAGGATCCTGGCATGGAGAAGGATCCGGTTCAACTGACCAGCAGGGGCTTAGGCTTTGGCTACCAGCCTTACTGGTCGCCCGATAGCAAGAAGATTGCTTTTATAGATGAAACCAATGACATCTCCATCATAGATGTGGAGAGCAAGACAATAGTAGTAGCCGGAAACTATAGGTGGAACCTGGGTCATGGCAGCAGGTTTGGATATACCATTAACTGGTCGCCGGACTCCAAATGGATCACCTTTAATGAGGGAATGGA